>Ga0184615_10000335_pt1 | contig 27134 bp, 29 predicted proteins | sample PLM4_65_coex_FD_133134 | JGI IMG/M metagenome (GOLD analysis project Ga0184615, IMG submission 133134) | Groundwater sediment microbial communities from an aquifer in East River, Colorado, USA - PLM4_65_coex | ecosystem: Environmental > Terrestrial > Soil > Riparian zone | place: USA: East...
ACGCGGCCAACAGCGCGGCGGCCCTATGCGGCAGCGCCTACGCCGCTGACCTCGTCCGGCCCGGCATCTTTTTGTACGGCGGCAGAGCCGGGGATTCTGCTCCCGCGCCGAGGCCGGTGGCGGCGCTCCGGGCGCGGGTGCTGGCGGTCCGGAGCGTGGCCCCTGGAGAGGGCGTCAGCTACGGCGCGACCTGGCGGGCGCCCCGGCCCACCACGGTCGCGACCCTCGGCATCGGCTACGCGGACGGGTTGTTGCGGGCGGCGGAGTGGAAGGACGACGGCCTGTCGCGCCAGGTCGAGCTGCGCGGCCGCCCCGTGCCGCTGGTCGGACGGGTGACGATGGACATGTCCATGGTGGCGGTGGACGACGGGCAGGTCGCGGTCGGCGATGTCGCCACCGTCTTCGGCGGGATCGTCTCGCTCGACGAGCAGGCGAGGAGCTCGGGAACGATCTCCTACGAGCTCCTGACCGCGCTCGGCAACCGGTTGCCGAGACGCTACCGATGACGCGCCGCGCCGCCATCATCGTTCTCGATGGGCTCGGTATCGGTCGCGCCCACGACACCGAAGCCTACGGCGACGCCGGGAGCGATACGCTGGGCAACGTGGCGCGGCAGGCCGGCGGGCTCGAGCTCCCGAGGCTCGCGGAGCTCGGCCTCGGCCACTGCGCCTCGATCGCGGGGCTGCCGGCCGTTCCCTCGCCCGCGGCGGCGCACGGGAGCTGCGAGCCCGTGAGCGCGGGCAAGGACAGCACGACGGGACATTGGGAGATCTGCGGTCTTTCGCTGGCGCAACCCTTTCCGACCTACCCCGGGGGATTCCCGGAGGCGGTGATCGCCGAGTTCTCGCGCCTGACCGGCCGGGGGGTGCTGGGGAACGTTCCCGCCTCCGGCACCGCGGTGCTCGATACGTACGGAGAAGAGCACCGCCGCACCGGCAAGTGGATCGTCTACACCTCGGCGGACAGCGTCTTCCAGATCGCGGCACACGAAGCCACGGTGGCGCTCAAGGAGCTCTACGCGGCCTGCGAGGCGGCCCGAGGTCTCCTTCAAGGCGAGCACGGCGTCTCCCGGGTGATCGCGAGGCCGTTCGAGGGCGAGCCCAGCGCCTGGGTGCGGACTCCCCGCCGGAAGGACTACAGCCTCCCGCCGCCGGGCCCGACGCTGCTGGATCGGCTGGCGGAGCGGCACATCCCACGGGTCGGGGTCGGCAAGGTAGACGACCTCTTCGCGGGGCGGGGAATCACCAGCATCCACACCGCCACCAACGCCGACGCCTACACATTGATCGAGGGCGCGCTGCTGGCGATGGAGCGGGGGCTGCTGCTGGCGAACGTGATCGAGTTCGACCAGACCTGGGGCCATCGGAACGACGTCCCCGGGTTCGTCCTGGGCCTTCAGGAGCTCGACCGCGAGGTGCCCCGGATGCTGGCCCCGGTGCGCCAGGAGGACCTCGTTATCTTTACCGCCGATCACGGTAACGACCCGACCACGCCGTCCACCGATCACTCCCGCGAGGTGGTCCCGCTGCTCGTCACGGGGCCTCGGGTGCGGCCGGTCGGGTTGGGACGGCGTCCCACGATGGCCGACATCGGCCAGACGGTGGCCGAATTCCTCGGGGTGACCCCGCTCTCGACGGGCACCTCATTCCTGTCCGAGGTCTGGATTGACTGATCCCCTGGTGAAAGCGGCGCGAGCGGCCCAGGCGCGAGCCTACGCGCCCTACTCCCACTTCCGCGTCGGTGCCGCGCTGGAGAGCGAGAGCGGCGAGGTCTACGTCGGATGCAACGTGGAGAACGCCTCCTACGGCCTCACCATCTGCGCCGAGCGGGCGGCGGTGTGCGCCGCGGTCTCGGCCGGCGCGCAGCGCTTCCGCCGCGCGGTGGTGGTGAGCGACTCCGATCCGCCGGCCGCACCCTGCGGCGCGTGCCGGCAGGTGCTCTCCGAGTTCGGCCGCGACTTCCGCATCGACGCCATCGGACCCCGGGCCACCGCCAGCTGGACGGTGGCGGAGCTACTCCCGGCGGCGTTCGGCCGGGACCAGCTGTCGTGACGCGGGGGATGGGGTGGTTCGTCGCCTTCGTGATTCTCGCGGCGGCGATCACCGGATGTCAGGAGCGGCTGACCGCGCCCGCCGAATGCCCCGAGCTCTGTCCGGGCGGCCAGTCGCGGGTGTTCGACACGGTGATCACCCCACTGGCCAACTCGGATACGAGCTACCTCGGGTACGTGGCGCGGAGCGCGGCCGGTGCCCTCCTGGTGTCGAACGGCCTGCCCGCGTCGGAGGACCGGGCGGTGTACCGCTTCAACGCCCGGCCCGATTCGATCGAGGTGCGCGACACGCTCCGCGCCTACACGGTGGACTCCGCGCTGCTGGCGCTGAACCTGGTCGCGCGCGACACACTGGTGAACGGGCTCAAGCTGTATCTCTACCGCATAGACTCGGCGGTGGACATCGACGACACGTTCACGTCCATCGATCAGCAGCTCGTCCCCACCGCGATCATCGACAGCATCGAGGTCCCCGACAGCGTCAACTCGGGGCTGGTCCAAACCGTGCTTCGCGGCGCCGACGTCGCCAAGGTGGCCCTGCCGACGGGGACCGGGGGTGTCCTGGCGATCGGCGTGGCCGTGGCGGCCGATCAGCCGAGCGGCGTCAGGATCGGCGCCTCGGCGGCCGGCACCGGGGCGACGTTCGTGAGCTATGTGACGCTCGACGTGCCCGACACGGGGTCGGTGCGGCGCCAGAGCGTGACCCGGGCGCCGGCTTTCAACGCCTTCGTGACCGAGTCGCCGCTGGTGCCCGAGGACGCGTTCCTCACCGTCGGTGGCGAGCCGTCCTCGCGGGCGCTGCTCCGGTTCGATCTTCCGGAAGACATCGAGGACTCCGCCACGATCGTTCGGGCCACCCTCGAGCTCGTGCCGCGGTCGCCGATGCTCGGCCTCCCGGCCGATCCGGCGCTGCTGCAGGCCAAGGCGCTTCTCGCCGACCTGGGCGCGAAGTCGCCGGTCACCACCGACGAGCGCTTCATCTCCGCCGACACACTTTCGGTCGGCAGCGCGGACACCGTGCGGCTCGACATGACGCCCATCGTCCGCCTGTGGCAGGCCGCGAGCGAGCGGCCGGAGGCGGTGTTCCTCTCGCTGCTTCCCGAGGGCGCGTCCTTCACCCGCCCGGTCTTCGGCTCGACCCGATCGGGGACGGTCGGCGCGCCCCGGCTCCGCATCACGTACCTCAAGCCCTTCCCCTTCGAGACCCCGTAAGTGCGACGCCTCCTGTTCGTCGGATTACTCGCGCTCTGGCCGGCGACGGCCGCGTCGCAGGCCTCTCAGTTCGGCGTGCGGGGGTTAGGCACTCCGGGTCGCGCACTCTCCACCCGCGCGGCCGGCTCCTCGGGGGCCTTCGGCATGTTCGACGCCGAGTCGGGACTCAATCCGGCGGCCCTGAGCGGGCTCGCGGTCATGACCGCGAATTTCAACGGGACCCAGTCGTTTCGAACCGCGGAGAATCCGGCCGGCTCGGAGTCGCTGCGCGACTCGCGATTCCCGCACGTCGCCTTCGGCGGGCCCGTCCGTAGCACTCCGCTGGTAGTGGGCCTCAGCTATTCGACCTACGCCAATCGTGACTTCACCGTGGCGACCAGGGACACGGTGGAGCTTCGCGACGTGCTGGTGCCGGTCTCCGACACCCTCTCGAGCCGGGGCGGACTCAGCGATCTGCGGCTGGCGGCCGCTTACAAGCTGCGGGATCGCAGCGTGGTGGGAGGCGCCTTCCACGTGCTGACGGGCTCGAACCGGCTGGAATCGCGGCGCACCTTCGCCGATGGCCAGTATCTCCCGGTTCAGCAGAGCGCCGAGCTTTCATATGCCGGCGTAGGGGCATCGGTCGGGGCGGTGCAGCAGCTTGGGCCCGGCCTCTGGGTCGCGGCGATCGCACGGAGCGACGGGAAGGTCATCGTGGATCGTGACTCGGCGCGAGTCTCCCAGGTGGATCTGCCGTACACCCTGGGCCTCGGCGTCCGCTGGAAGGCGGGCTCGCGGCTCGATCTCGCCACCCACGGGATCTTCCGCACCTGGTCGGGGGCGAACAGCGACCTGCTCGCCTCGGGCGGAACCGGGGCCGACAATACCTTCGAGGCGGCGATCGGCGGCGAGTACACAGGCGATCCCCGGCGGCCCTATCGTCGTCCCATCCGGTTCGGCGCTCGATACGCCACGTTGCCGTTTCCGGTGCAGCCGGGACTGCAACCCAAGGAGTTCGGCGTGTCGCTCGGGAGTGGGGTCCGCTTCGCCCAGGACCGGGCCGGCATCGATCTCTCGGTCGAGCACCTCTGGCGGTCCGCCGGCGACTTCAAGGAGCGCGCGTTCGTGGTCTCCGTCGGCGTAGGAGTCCGTCCTTGAGCCCGGGCTCGCCCGCGTGAGACCCCGCCCGCTATCTTCTCCGAATGGCTAAGCGCGTCTACATCGAGACCTACGGCTGCCAGATGAACGTGGCCGACTCCGAGCTGATGTTCGGCCTGCTCGGCCGTGAGGGGTATGTCCGCACCGAGCAGCCGGCGGACGCCGATGTAGTCCTGGTCAACACCTGTGCGGTGCGCGACAATGCCGAACAGCGGGTCATCGGGCGGCTGGGCGAGCTCCAGCGGTACAAGCGCCCCGGTGGGGTGCTCGGTGTGGTAGGCTGCATGGCGCAGCGCCTCGGCCCCACGCTGCTCGAGCAGGTTCCCCGCGTGGATCTGGTCGTCGGTCCCGACGCCTACCGAAATCTGGGGCAGCTCATCGGCATCGCCGGGTCGGGACAGCGCGTGACCGACACCGAGTTCCGCTCCTGGGAGCACTACGAGGACGTGCCGCCTGTGCGCCAGAAGGGTCCGACCGCCTTCATCACGGTACAGCGCGGCTGCGATTACCGGTGCACCTTCTGCATCGTGCCGTACACCCGGGGGCCCGAGCGGAGCCGCCGGCTCGCTGACGTGGTGCGCGAAGTGGAGCAGATGGCGGAGACGGGCACCAGCGAGGTCACCCTCCTCGGCCAGACGGTCAACTCGTATCACGACGGCGAGCACGACTTCGCCGACCTGCTGCGGGCCGTCGGCGCGGTGGATGGTATCCGCCGGGCCCGGTTCACCAGCCCGTACCCCACCGACTTCACCCCTCGCGTGGTGGAGGCGATGGCCACCACCGACGCGGTCTGTGAGCACGTGCACTTGCCGGTTCAGAGCGGCTCCAACGCCGTGCTGAAGCGCATGCTCCGCCGCTACACCAGGGAGCGGTACCTCGAGGTCGTAGCGGCGCTCCGGGCCGCGATCCCCGGTATCACGTTCTCCACCGACATCATCGTCGGTTTCCCCGGAGAGACCGAGGCCCAGTTCCAGGAGACCCTCAGCCTCGTCACCGATGCCGATTTCGACGACGCCTACACCTTCAAGTACTCGGTCCGGGACGGCACGCCGGCCGTGCGGCTCCACGACCACGTTGCGGACGAGGTCGGCTCCGAGCGGCTGGACCGGCTTATCGAGACCGTGCGGCGCAACGCCAAGCGGAAGAGTCTCGCGCGCGTCGGTGAGGTCCACGAGGTGCTGGTCGAGCGGCGGGCCAAGCGGGGCCAGCTCATGCTGGCGCGCACGCGATCGAATCATCTCGTGCTGGTCGATCTCCCGGCCGAGTCGGTGGGCGAGTATCATCGAGTCAGGCTCACCGGCACGACCGGCTCAACCTTCACCGGCGCGGTGGTCACACCGGCATTGGCGGTCCTGTGATCCACAATCTGGTCGAGCCGCACGTCGTCGCGGCCTACGACGCGATGCGGACCCACTTTCCCGACTTCTGCGGCTGCGAGATCTGCCGGGAGGACGCCCTGGTCTACACGCTGAACCGGATTCCGGCCCGCTACGTGTCGAGCACCACCGGCTCCGCCGTCACCGAGGTCAATCTGGAGAAGGAGCAGAGCCGCGCCGCGATCGAGGTCGCGATGATGGACGGTCTGCGCAAGATCACGCTGGCGCCGCGGTGCGCGAAAAGGGCCAAGTCGCCCAACCAGGCCTAGCGCCCGGGCCGCGGTGAGACCGCGGCCCGCGATCCTCTTCACCGCCATGTACTGGGCCGGTCTCGCGACCGGCCTTCTGCGTTTTGGGGGCCCGGTCGGCGTGACTGCGCTGTCGGTCGGGCTCGCCCTTTCCGGCCGTCCGCTGACCCTCCTGATCGGGGGAGGATTGCTTGCCGGCCGCCTGAGCGGGGAGCTGGCGGTCGCGCTGGAGCGGGAACAGTGCGCGGCCCGTCTGCCGGCCGGGACGCTACGATTGCGGGTGAGAGTGCTGGAGCCGGCGGACGCGGTGGGGGGCCGGATCACGCTCGCCCCCGATGCGGGCTGCCGCGGGAACCTGTCCGCGCGGTGGCTCCGGGGTCACCCAGTCCAAGCCGGCGCACGGGCCGACATCGTCGCCCAATGGATACCGCGTGCGGGCCTCGGCGGGCGGCCTGGCGGCATGCTGGTAGTTACTAAGGCCACCGTCGTGGAGACGCGTCCCCGCCTCTATGACCGGCTCCACAATTATCTGTACGCGGCAAGCCACCGGCTCTACGGCGCCAGGGCCGGGATGGTAGATGCGCTCATACTGGGGCGCCGGGGCGGGATCGATCCCGAGCTTCAGGACCGGTTCGCGCGGTCGGGGCTGGTTCACCTGCTCTCGATATCCGGCTTCCACGTCGGATTGATCACGGCCTGGGTCTTCCTGATCTGCCGTCTGGGGCGAATGACCCGCCCCAGGGCACTCGCCACCGCCGCGGGGACGAGCGCCGCCTACGTCGCGTTCCTCGGTTGGCCCGCGCCGGCAGCCCGCGCCGCCGCGCTGGCGGCCGTGATGGCTCGCTGCCAGACGCGTCAGCGGCACGTGCAGCCCAACGCGCTCCTCGCCGCCACCTGCCTCGTGGTCTTGCTGGTGGACCCCTGGGCCGCGCTCGATCTCGGAGGGTGGCTGTCAGCTGCCGCGCTCTGGGGTGCGTCCACATTCACCCGCTGGTCGGACCGCGCGTTGGGGACGGGCTTCTGGGCCCGCACCGCCGCGTCGTCATTAGGGGCGACGCTCGCCACCGCGCCGATCACGGCCGCCTTCCTGGGGACCGTGGCGCTCGCAGGGCTGCTGCTCAACTTCCCGGCGATCCCGCTGGCGGCGCTCGCCGTGCCGGGTGTCCTCGCCAGCCTGATCCTGCTTCCCGTCTGGCCGGGTGCGGCGGAAGCGTTGGCGGCCGGGGCGGGTCTGGGCCTCCACCTCCTTGAGCTATGCGCGGTGGCCGGTGCGGCGCTTCCGGCCGGGCACGCCATGGTCGAGCCCGGATCGCCGAGCGCGCTCCTGCCCTGGATCGCGGCGCTGTTGCTGGCGCTCTGGGTCACGGGTGATCGGAACACGGGCGCGGAGGCGGGACGCCGGCTCGCCTGGTGCCTCGCGGCGGCGCTCTGGCTCGGCCTCGTGCCGGGGACGGCTCTCGGCTCGCCTGACGGCGGCCGAGGCCTCGCGTTACATTTTCTCGATGTGGGGCAGGGCGACGGGGCGGTGCTCCGCACCCCCGGCGGTCGCTGGATCGTCATAGACGCCGGGCCGGCGGGCGAGCGTGGCGATGCGGGTCGCAGGGTGGTGGTCCCGTTTCTCGAGCGGCAGGGCGTCCGCACGCTGGCCGCGATCGTCGTCTCCCATGCTCACCTCGATCACATGGGGGGCGTGCCCGCGCTGCTCGGCCGCTTCCCGGTCGGGGTGGTCATCGAGCCGGGTGGGCCGGTGTCGGACCCCGCGTACGCCGCGCTTCTGGGCGCTCTCGACCGGGACGGGATCGCCTGGCACCCCGCGCGCTCCGGCGAGCGCTTCACTCTCGATGGGGTGGCGTTCACGGTGCTGCATCCCGGCGCCGACTGGACGGGCTGGGGCGAGGATGTGAACGAGGACTCGGTCGTCCTGCTGGTGGAATTCGGCGACTTCGAGGCGCTCCTTACCGGCGACGCGGGATTTCCGGCTGAGGCGATGCTGCGCGGCAAGGTCCGGTCGGTCGATCTTCTCAAGGTGGGGCATCACGGGAGCCGCGGAAGCACCGGCCAGGAGCTGCTCGACTCGCTCCGTCCGCTCGCCGCGGTGATCTCGGTGGGCCGAAACGACTATGGTCATCCGTCGCCGGAGACGCTCGCGCGGCTGGACGCTGGGCGGGTGCCGGTGCTCCGCACCGACCGGGACGGCACGGTCAGCGTGACCACCGACGGAACGACGATGAAGATCTCGTCCAGGCAGGGAGAGCTGAGTTATCCGGTGAAGCGCGGAGACTGAGCGCCTCACGCCTTTCGAATCATCACCCGGGGGCCTCGTGCAGACGTCCGTGACCACCATCGAGCGGTTCATCTTCGACCAGGAGCACCGCTACCCCGAGGCGACCGGCGAGCTGTCGAATCTGCTCTACGACATCGCGCTCGCGGCCAAGATCATCGCGGCGGCCATCCGGCGGGCGGGGTTGGTGAACATCCTGGGGGCCGCGGGGGCCAAGAACGTGCAGGGGGAGGAGCAGCAGAAGCTCGACGTCATCGCCAACGAGACCATCAAGAATTGCCTCAATCACACCGGCCGGGTGTGCGTGATGGCATCGGAGGAAGACGAAGACATCGTTCCGGTCCCTTCCGAATACCCGGTCGGCAAGTACGCGGTCCTCTTCGACCCCATCGACGGCTCCTCCAACATCGACGTCAACGCGGCGGTCGGTACGATCTTCAGCATCTACCGGCGGGTGAGCATGGAGGGCCGCGGCACCGTGGCCGACGTGCTCCAGCCCGGATGCAAGCAGGTGGCGGCAGGGTACGTGATGTACGGGTCGAGCACCATGCTGGTCTACACCACGGGCCAGGGGGTGCACGGATTCACCCTCGACCCCACGATCGGAGAGTTCCTCCTGTCTCATCCGAAGATCGTGACGCCCCGGATCGGGATGTACTACAGCGTCAACGAGAGCAACTTCGGCCGCTGGGACCGCTCGATGCAGACCGCGGTGTGGGGTCTGAAGGGTGACGTGCCCGACGTGATGAAGCCGAAGAACAGCCGCTACATCGGTTCGCTGGTGGCGGACTTTCACCGCAACCTCATCGCCGGGGGCATCTTTCTCTATCCCGCCGACACCCGCAATCCCGGGGGCAAGCTTCGGCTGCTCTACGAGGCGAGCCCGATGGGGTTCATCGCCGAGCAGGCCGAGGGCTCGGCGACCGACGGTGTCAACCGCATCCTCGACATCATTCCGCGCAATCTGCACCAACGCACTCCACTCGTGATCGGGTCCCGCGAGGACGTCGGGTTCGTCGCCGACACCCTGCGGCGGACGGCGTCCGCTCGGGCCAACGGCCCGGTCGTTCAGCCGGCGCTGTGAAGAAGGTGTACGGCCCGGGGGACTGGGCCGGCGACCCGGCCAGGGACCTGGGGCGGGCGGGTGAGTTTCCGTTCACCCGTGGGGTCTATCCCGAGATGTACGCGGGGCGGCTCTGGACGATGCGGCAGTACGCCGGCTTCGGCACCGCGCGCGAGACCAACCGGCGATTTCGCCAGCTCCTCGCGGCCGGCCAGAGCGGCCTCTCCACCGCGTTCGATCTCCCCACCCAGATGGGCTACGACTCCGATCACCCGATGGCGCACGGGGAAGTCGGGCGCGTGGGCGTGGCGATCGACACGGTGGACGACCTCGCCGATCTTTTCCAGGAGATTCCGCTCGACCGCGTCTCCACCTCGATGACGATCAACGCCACCGCCGCGATCCTGCTCGCGATGTACGTCGTGGTCGGGGAAGAGCAGGGCGTGCCGCGGACGAAGCTCACCGGCACGGTGCAGAACGACGTGCTGAAGGAGTACGTCGCGCGGGGCACGTACATCTATCCGGCGGAGCCGTCGCTCCGTCTGGTCGCGGACATCTTCCGCTTCGTCTCCGACGAGGAGATGAGCTTCAACCCCATCTCCATCAGCGGTTACCACATGCGGGAGGCGGGAGCGACGGCGGTGCAGGAGGTGGGGTTCACCATCGCCAACGCTTTGGAATACGTGCGCGTGGCGGTGGAGGCCGGGCTGGCGGTGGATGCCTTCGGTCCCCGGCTCTCGTTCTTCTTCGCGAGCCACAACGACCTCTTCGAGGAGGCGGCGAAGTTCCGGGCGGCGCGCCGGCTCTGGGCCCGGGTGGTGCGCGAGCGCTTCGGCGCGGGCGACGCGACCGCGCGGCTCCGCTTCCACACCCAGACCGGCGGCGTCACCCTCCAGGCGCAGCAGCCGCTCAACAACGTGGTGCGGGTGACGGTACAGGCGCTCGCGGCGGTGCTGGGCGGTACCCAGTCGCTGCACACCAACGGCTACGACGAGGCGCTGGCGCTGCCGACCGAGCAGTCGGCCACGCTGGCGCTCCGGACCCAGCAGGTGATTGCCTACGAGAGCGGGTTGGCGAACGCGGTGGACCCGCTGGCCGGCAGTTACTACGTGGAGTCGCTCACCGACGAGATCGAGGCGGGTGCGCGCGCGTTGATCGAGGAGGTGGACGCCCTCGGCGGCGCGGCGAAGGCGATCGAGCGTGGCTTTCTCCAGGAAGCGATCGCCCGGAGCGCGTACGAGCTGCAGAAGAAGCAGGAGGCCGGGGAGACGGTCGTGGTCGGCGTCAACCGCTTCACCGACGCCTCACCGCCGCTGAGAATCGAGACCCCGGATTTCTCGGCGCTGGAGGCCGACCAGCGGGCCCGGCTGGAGCAGGTCAGGAAGCGGCGAGACGGCGCGGCGGTGAGCCGTGCCCTCGCGGCAGTCCGTGCCGCCGCGGACGGCAAACAGCCTCTCATACCCCCGATTCTCGACGCCGTCCGCGCCCGCGCGACCCTCGGCGAGATCAGCGACACGCTCCGGACCGTCTGGGGAACTTACCGGCCCGCGTAGCGCCGTTCCCAGCGGCGGGATGGGGGCTCGCGTCAGTAGTTTGTCTTTGGCAGCCTTCCGAAATGATCCACCACGAAGGCACGAAGGACACGAAGGACACGAAGGACACGAAGGACACGAAGGACACGAAGGTAAGAGCGATGGGGGTGTCCCACGCGGTTGTCGGCGCCGCGATCGAAGTGCACCGACACCTGGGCGCGGGATTGTTGGAGTCGATCTACGAAGCGGCACTGCACCGAGAGCTCAGTCTGCGGGGACTCACGGTCGATCGGCAGCTCCGCGTGCCGCTCGAGTACAAGGGCTCGCCTCTCGGGCTGAGTGCACGGCTGGACCTACTGGTTCAGCAACTCGTCGTGGTCGAGGTCAAGTCTGTGGATCGTCTGCTACCGGTTCACAAGGCTCAGCTCCTGACGTACCTCAGGCTCACGGGCCACACCGTCGGACTTCTTATCAACTTCAACGTCGAGCTGCTCCGATCAGGGGTAAAGAGAGTACTGAACGGCTGACGGAGTCCTTCGTGCCCTTCGTGCCTTCGTGGTGAATCCTTAAGGACAGAGTCTGCTTGAACCACCATGCCGATTCGGCTAAGTTACATGGCTGATTTCGTTTAACCCCAGCGAGCGCCGATGCCGACCTACGAATACGAATGCCCCGAAGGCCACGCCTTCGAAAAATTCCAGAAGATGGCCGACAAGCCCCGCGCCAAGTGCCCGGTCTGTGGCAAGCCTGCCACCCGGCAGATCTCGGGCGGGGCCGCGCTGGTGTTCCGCGGGAGCGGCTTCTACATCACGGATTACGGCAAGGACGGCAAGGGACCTCGGAAGGCCGAGTCCGAGGGGAAGCCCGCCGCCGAGAAGCCCTCCGAGAGCAAGAGCGAAGGCGCCGCGAAGGAGGCCAAGGCGAAGCCCGAGTCCTCCTCGTCCAAGCAGGCCCCGGGCAAGGGCGAGGGGAAGGCCTCGAAGGAGTGAGCGACGCGATCCGCGCCGAGCTCGAGCGGGTGGCCGCCGGGTTCGGCGCCGACGGGCTGGAGTTCGTCCTCGAGCGCCCCCGCGACGCCGGTCACGGTGACCTCGCGACCAACCTCGCAATGCTGCTCGCCCGCCGCGAGCGGGTGAACCCGCGCGAGATGGCCGCGCGCGTCGTCGGCGAGCTCCGGTTCCCGCCGACCGTGATCTCCCGCACCGAGATTGCCGGTCCCGGATTCATCAATTTCTGGCTCGCCGAGAACCAGCTCGCCGATGCGGTCGCCGCGATCCTCGAGCAGGGGAAGGCTTACGGCCGCTCCGCCGAGGGAGCCGGCCTCAAGGTCAACCTCGAGTTCGTCTCGGCCAATCCCACCGGGCCGCTCCACGTCGGTCACGGCCGAGGCGCGGCGCTGGGCGACGCGATCGGGTCGCTCTACGAGTGGACCGGGCACGCGGTCACCCGCGAGTTCTACATCAACGACGCCGGCGTCCAGATCGACCGGCTCGCCGCCAGCCTCTGGGCCCGCATCAAGCAGGAGGCGGGGCTCCCCGTCGAGATACCCGAAGGCGGGTACCACGGCGACTACCTGCGGGAGAACGCGCGGCAGGTGCTCGCCGGCGAGGGTGCCGATTTCGCCCGGCTGCCCGACGACGAAGGTATCCGCCGCTCCCGCGCGATCGGCATCCGGATGCAGCGCGAGGAGCAGGACCGCGACCTCGCCGATTTCGGCGTTCACTTCGACGTGATGAGCTCCGAGCAGGCGATCTACGACACCGGCCGGGTCGAGCGCGCCATCGCGCTCCTCGGCGAGCGCGGCCTGACCTACGAGGCCGAGGGCGCCCTCTGGCTCCGGACTACCCAGTTCGGCGACGACAAGGACCGCGTCCTCCGGAAGGGGGACGGCTCGCTCACCTATCTCGTCCCCGACATCGCCTACCACATCGACAAGCACGACCGCGGCTTCGACCGCGCGATCGACGTCTGGGGCGCCGACCATCACGGGTACATCCCGCGGATGCGGGCGGTGCTCCTGGCCCTCGGCTATCCGCCCGACTTCTTCGGCGTGGAGCTGGTGCAGCTCGTCAAGGTGATGCGGGACGGCGAAGAGGTGAAGATGTCGAAGCGGTCGGGCGAGTTCGTCACCTTGAAGGACCTGGTGGAGGAGGTCGGCGTGGACGCTGCCCGGTATTTCTTCCTGGCCCGGAAGGGCGCGAGCCCGCTCGACTTCGACGTCGAGCTCGCCAAGAAGCAAACCGACGAGAACCCGGTCTTCTACGTCCAGATGGCGCACGCGCGGTTGAGCGGGATCTTCCGCACCGCGGAGCGGGATCCGGCCTCGGTCACGGGCGACCTGGATCTCGCCGCGTTGCCCGCGCCGCAGGACACCGAGCTGCTCAAGAAGCTGGTCACCTTCCCGGAGATCGTTGCCAAGGCGGCACGCGAGCGGGAGCCGCATCGCATCACCGTCTTCCTGCACGAGCTGGCCACCGTGGTCCACGGCTGGTACCATCACACCCGCGCCGTCGGCGCGCCCGAAGGCCCGGACACCGAGCGCGCCCGGCTCCTGCTGGCGCGCGCGGCCCGGATCGTCCTCGCCAACGGCCTCACCCTGCTGGGCATCTCCGCACCCGATCGGATGTGACCTGATGACCCTTCTCGTCGTCGGCAGCGTCGCGCTGGACTCGATCTTCACCCCGTTCGGCGAGACCGCCGACGCGTTGGGTGGCTCCGCGGTCTACTTCAGCGTCGCGGGCTCGGTGCTCCACCCGGTGCAGGTCGTCGGCGTGGTCGGCGGTGACTACCCGGTGCACGAGCTGGAGCGGTTGGCGCAGCGGGGGATCGACTGGTCGGGAGTCGAGCGGGCCGAGGGCGAAAGCTTCCGTTGGAAGGGCAAGTACAGCTACGACCTCCAGAGCCGGGAGACGCTGGAGACGCGCCTCGGCGTCTTCGCGGACTTCCAGCCCAAGATACCGGCCGCGTTCCGGGCGGCGGAGTACGTGTTTCTCGGCAACATCGATCCCGAGCTCCAGATCGGGGTGCTCGGCCAGGTGCAGCGGCCGAAGCTGGTCGTCTGCGACACGATGAACTACTGGATCCAGGGCAAGAAGGCGGCGCTTCTGGAGCTGCTCGCGAAGGTGGACGTCCTGATGGTCAACGACAGCGAGGCCCGCGAGCTGAGCGGCGACTGGAACATCCATCGCGCCGGCCGGTGGATCCTGGCTCACGGGCCGAGCCGCGTGGTCATCAAGCAGGGGGAGTACGGCGCCCTGCTCATCGAGCCCTCGCGCACGTTCTACGTTCCCGCGTTTCCGCTGGAGACGGTGTTCGATCCGACCGGTGCCGGCGACGCCTTCGCCGGTGGGTTCATGGCGTATCTGGCGCGGACCGGCTCGCTCGGCGAGGACAACATCCGCCGGGCGATGGTCTACGGCGCGGCCATGGGCTCCTACGCGGTGGAGCAGTTCGGCATCCGGGGCTTCGAGCGGATCTCGCTTTCCGACGTGGAGACCCGGGTCCGGGCGTTCCAGGATCTCACCCACGTGCAGCTCGCGGAGGCGCTGCCATGACGCGGCAGTACGCCGAGGCCGGTGTGGATCTGGAAGGCGCGGAGGCCGCCAAGGCACGGATAGGCCGGGCGGTCGCCACCACGCGGACGCCGCTCAGCGTCGGCCAGGTCGGCGGGTTCGGCGGCATGGTTCGCATCCCCGACGGGATGCGCCGGCCGACGCTGGTCCTCAGCACCGACGGGGTCGGCACCAAGGTGCTGGTCGCGCTCGAGGCGGGCCGGTTCGATACGGTGGGCGAGGATCTGGTCAACCACAGCGTGAACGACATCCTGGTGCACGGCGCGACCCCGATCGCGTTCATGGACTACATCGCCGGGTCCGGCTTGAGCGTGGAGCAGATCGCCGGCCTGGTCGAAGGAATCGCCCGCGGATGCCGGGCCCATCGGATGGCGCTCGCCGGCGGCGAGACCGCCCAGATGCCCGGTCTCTATCGGGCCGGCACCTACGACCTCGCCGGTACGATCATCGGTGTGGTGGAGGAGGATGCCGCGATCCACGGCGACGCGATCCGTCCGGGTGATGTGCTTCTCGGCTACCCGTCCACCGGCCTGCACACCAATGGGTACACTTTGGCACGCCGGATCGTGTTCGAGCGCATGGGGCTGGGGATCGCGGACCGGCTCGGTGACCTGGATCGTTCCGTTGCAGATGTGCTCCTGGACGTGCACCGGAGCTACTTCCGAAGCGTGATGCCGGTCATCTCGCAGCTCCACGGACTGGCGCATATCACGGGCGGCGGCATCCCCGGCAATCTGGTGCGGATATTGCCCGCGGGGTGCGAGGCAGTGGTGGATCCGAAGAGCTGGGATCTGCCACCGCTTTTTACCACGCTGCAGCGGGCGGGCGGGATCTCCACCGAGGAAATGCGCGATGTCTTCAACCTCGGCGTCGGCCTCATCGCCGTGCTGCCACCCCAGGCCGTGCCGGCCGCCCAGGCGGCGGCCGCGGCGGATGGGGTCACCACCTGGACGATGGGTGAGATCCGACCGGGAGAGCAGACGGTACGGTTCGCCCGTCCGTGAGGGAGAATCCCATGCGCGCCTCGCTCCTCGTCGCCACGCTGGCCTTCGCCGCCGTCGCACCTGCGGCGGCGCAGCTCTCCGACTGCAGCCCTTTCAATGGAAACTCCCGCCGCATCTGTGATGCGGCGGTGGACGGGACCAGGGCCTTTCATCCGGTCGCCGGACTCCTGGTGAGCGGCGGCAATCCGGTCATCGGCACCGCGAACACGCTCGGAGGGCTGGGGCGTTTCTCGCTGACCGCGCGCGCCAACGCCGCCGACGTCATCCTGCCGGACCCGGAGTACGACGGCACTACCGGCGAGGTGCCCTCGAGCGAAGAGCTCTACGCTCCGGTGCCGCTCGTCGAGGGCGCGGCAGGGATCTACGAGGGGCTTCCGTCGGGACTCCTGTCCATCGACTTCCTCGGCTCCGCGCAGCTCCTCCCGACCGATCAGATCGACAACCTGACGGTGGATGGCGACGCGCGTCGGATCGGGGACGTCGCGCTCGGGTTCGGATATGGGCTGCGGGTGGGAATCCTCCGCGACGAAGGTTCGCTGCCTGCCGTATCGGTGAGCGCCATGCGGCGGAACATCCCAAGGGTCGCGTACGGTGACATCGAGCAGGGCGACGAGTTCCGCTACGCGGTGGATCTCCAGGCCACCAACCTCCGGCTCGTGGCGAGCAAGCAGTTCGCCGCCCTGCAGCTCGCCGCCGGCATCGGGTGGGACCGGTACACCGGCGACGCCGAGATCCAGCTGCGCGACCAGCCGGGCACGGCCCTCGAGGTGGCGCTGAAGGAGTCCCGGACGCTCGCGTTCCTGAATGCCGGACTCGACCTGGCCGCGGTCTCGATCGTGGGTGAGGCCGGGTACCAGAGCGGCCGTGACCAGGAGCTCTCGACCGACTTCGAGGACTTCGATACCAAGAGCGGAGAGTTCTTCGCCGGCCTCGGCCTGCGGGTGGGCTTCTGAGGGCTGTTCGGCTCGTGGAAGGAACCATTGTCACCCCGAGCGGAGCGAGGGGGGCATGGTCGGGCATGGTCCCCCTCACTTCCTTCAGGGTGACAGGCGTGTCCAGCAACCTTCTCCAGATTCAGTAGCATGGACGAGCGGGAAGCGATGAGCCTTGCCCTCGACCTCGCCTGGCGAGGCTGGGGCAGGGTGCACCCGAATCCGCTCGTCGGGGCCGTCGTCCTGGCCGAGGGGGTCCTCGCCGGAGAGGGGTGGCACGCCGAGTTCGGCGACCGGCACGCCGAGCCCGTGGCGCTGGAGCGGGCCGGCGAGAAGGCCCGCGGCGCGACCCTGGTGGTGACCCTCGAGCCGTGCGACCACCGCGACAAGCAGCCGCCGTGCACCGACGCGATCGTGCTGGCCGGGGTCCGCCGGGTCGTGGCTGCGATGGCCGATCCCAACCCGGAGGCGAAGGGCGGCGCCGCACGGCTCGGGAGCCTGGGCCTCGAGGTGCAGGTCGGCGTCGCCCGGGAAGCGGCGGCGGCGCAGAACGCGATCTTCCTGCATCGCTTTCGCAACCACTCGCGGCCGTTCGTCGCGCTCAAGCTGGCCACCAGTCTCGACGGGCGGATTGCGGATTCCTCCGGCCACTCGCGCTGGATCTCCGGCGAGCCGGCTCGCGATTACGTGCACTGGCTCCGGGCGGGCTTCGACGCGATCGGAGTCGGTGGCAGGACGGTACGCGTCGATGATCCCCGGCTCACCGTGCGCGGTTCCGTGACCCCGCGTGTTTCGCCGCGCCGGGTGATCTTCGACGCCGGCGCCGACCTCGATCCACGGCTCACGCTGGTGCGCACCGCGCGGGAGACCACGACCACCGTCGTGACGGGAGAAGACGCGCCGCACGACCGGGTGGATCGCCTGGTGGCGGCGGGCGTGAGTGTGGTTCGGGCGGGCTCTCTCGAGGAGGGGCTTCACATGCTCCACGCGGAAGGCGTCGGCTCTCTCCTGGTGGAGGGCGGGGGACGGCTGGCGGGCACGCTGCTCGGCCTGGGCCTGGTAGACCGCTACTACTGGGTGCAGAGCCCTCTCTGGCTGGGGGATCGCGGCGTCCCGGCGACCGCCGGCCTGCCGAGCGACCCGATCGCCCTGGCGGAGCGGTGGGCCGTCGTCGACCGGCGCGCGCTCGGCGAGGACACGCTCCTGGTCCTGGACCGCCGCTGATGTTCACCGGAATCGTGACCGAGATCGGCACGGTGCGCGAGGCGCGACCGTCGGACGGCGGTCTCGAGCTCACGATCGAGTGCTCCTATCCGGACCTGGCCGCCGGCGAGAGCGTGGCGGTTGACGGGGCATGTCTCACCGTCGCGGCCGTGGTGGCCCGCGGCTTCACGGCGCACGTCGTCCGCACGTCGCTCGACCGGACCCGGTTCGGCGACCTCCGTGCCGGCAGCAGGGTCAATCTCGAGCGGGCTCTGAGGGTCGGCGACCGGCTCGGCGGGCACCTGGTCCAGGGCCACGTGGACGGGGTCGGCACCGTCGTCCGGGTCGCGTCGAGGGAGGATGCCCGGCTCCTCGACCTCGAGGCGCCCCCCGAGGTCGCCCAGGTCTCGGTTCCCCTCGGCTCCATCACCGTGGACGGCGTGAGCCTCACGGTGAACGCCGTGGCGGACCCCGGGACGATCCAGATCTCCCTGATTCCGTTTACTTTAGAGCACACGACCCTGGCCGACCGCCGGCCGGGCGACCGGGTGCATCTGGAAGCGGATACGATCGGGAAGTATGTGGCCTCCCTGATGCGCCGGGGTGACGGTAGAAAGCGTGAAACGCGCTTGGGGAACGGTTCATGACCACCTTCGACACAATCGAGCAGGCCATCGAGGACCTGCGCAACGGCAAGATCGTCATCGTGGCCGATGACGAGGACCGCGAGAACGAGGGCGACCTCGTCTGTGCGGCCGAGCTGGTCACACCCGAGACGATCAACTTCATGACGTTGCACGGCCGGGGCCTTATCTGCCTCGCCCTCACCGGCGAGCGTTGCGACCAGCTCGGCCTCCACCAGATGACCGACCGGAACAGCGAAGCGCTGGCCACCGCGTTCACGGTGAGCATCGACGCCGGACGCCGGTTTGGCGTCACGACGGGGATCTCCGCCCGCGACCGGGCCACCACGATCCACGTCGCGATCAACCCGGCCACCGTTCCCGCCGACCTCCGCCGCCCCGGCCATATTTTCCCTCTCAGGGCCCGCCCGGGCGGCGTGCTCCAGCGAGTGGGTCAGACCGAGGCGAGCGTGGACCTGGCGCGGCTCGCCGGGCTGGTCCCGGCGGGGGTCATTTGCGAGATCCTGAACCCCGACGGCTCGATGGCGCGGCGGCCCGAGCTTCACGAGATGGGCCAGCAGCACGGGCTCACCTTCGTCACCGTGGCGCAGCTCGTCGCCTACCGGCTCCGCACCGAGCAGCTGGTCCACCGGGTGGCCGAGGCGCGGGTCCCGACCGAGTATGGGGAGTTCCGGATGATCGGATATCAGAACGACGTGGACCTGGCCGAGCACGTCGCGCTGGTATGCGGGGACGTCGCCGGCCAACCGAACGTGCTGGTGCGGATGCACTCGAAGTGTCTCACCGGCGACGTATTCGGCTCCCAGCGCTGCGACTGCGGCTTCCAGCTCCACCGGGCCATGGAGCTGATCGCGCAGGAAGGGCGAGGCGCGATCGTGTATCTCGACCAGGAGGGGCGGGGGATCGGGCTCCTGAACAAGCTGCGGGCCTACGCGCTCCAGGACTCGGGGGCCGACACCGTGCAGGCGAACGAGCGCCTGGGCTTCGCGCCCGACCTCCGGAACTACGGCATCGGTGCCCAGATCCTCCGCGACCTGGGTCTGTCTTCGATCCGGGTCATGACCAACAATCCACGCAAGCTGGTCGGCCTCGAAGGGTACGGTCTGCAGATCGTCGAGCGGGTGCCGCTCCTCGCCGATCCCAACCGGGAGAACCGCGACTACCTCCAGGTCAAGCGCGACAAGCTCGGTCACCTCCTCTCCCACTGACTCCGTGCCCGACATCTCCTTCCGCCCCCGCCACCACGGGCGCGTGGCGATCCTGGTGAGCCGCTACAACGAGCTGATCACCACGAAGCTCCTGGACGGGGCGCTCACCTGCTGTGCCGAGTCGGGAGTGCCCCGGGAGGAGGTGGACGTCGTCTGGCTTCCAGGAGCGTTCGAGCTTCCGGCGGGCGCCGCCGCGGCGGCGGAGAGCGGACGCTACGCCTGTCTCGTGGCGCTGGGCGCCGTCATCCGGGGGGAGACCCCGCACTTCGAGTACGTGGCCGGCGCCACCGCGAGCGGACTCACCGACGTCTCGCTGCGGTACGCGCTACCCGTCGGGTTCGGCGTGCTGACGGTGGACACCCTCCAGCAGGCGATCGATCGCGCCGGCGGCAGCGCCGGCAACAAGGGTCACGAGGCGGCGGCCGCGGCACTCGGCGCGGCCGACGCGATCGCCCAGCTCAGGGCGAGCCATGCTGAGGACTGAGACGAAGAGCCGCGCGCGCGCGCTCCAGTTGCTCTACGCGTGGGAGCTTCGCGGCGCTCCGCCCATTCCGGTCGTCGCCGGCGGCTTGTCGCGCCTCACCGGCCCCGAGCCCATGTTGCTGGACAGAGCGGAGGAGCTCGCCGCCGGCGTCGTGGCGGACGTCGAATCGCTCGACGCGGAGGCGGCGCGCGCGTCGGAGAACTGGCGGATGAGCCGCATCGCGGTGGTCGAGCGGAACATCTTACGTCTGGCGATCCTCGAGCTCCGGCGGGGCGAGGTTCCGCCCAAGGTGGTTATCGACGAGGCGGTGCGCCTGGCCCACTGGTTCGGCGGCGCCCGCGCGCCGGGCTTCGTGAACGGGGTGCTCGACGGCATCGCCCGCGCCACGGGCCGGCTCTGACTCGATGAACGTCCTGGTGGTCAACTGGCAGGACCTCGAGAATCCGCAGGCGGGCGGGGCGGAGATCCATCTGTTCGAGATCTTCAAGCGCCTGGCGGGCGCCGGCCACCGGGTGCGGCTGGTCTGCTCGGGGTGGAAGGGTGCGCCGGCGAGTGCGCAGATCGGTGGGATCGAGGTGCATCGGGTCGGCCGGCGGAACAGCTTCGCGATGTCGGGACGCGGCGCGGTCCGCCGGGCGATCCGGAAGGAGGGGCCCGACGTCGTGGTCGAGGACATCAACAAGCTGCCGCTCTTCCTCCCCACGATGACGGACCTGCCGTTCTGCGCTCTGATCCCGCACCTGTTCGGTGAGACCGCGTTCCAGGAGGCGCCCTGGCCGATGGCTGCGGTGGTGTGGATGGCGGAGCGGCCGCTGCCGCGCGCGTACCGGCGCGCGGGCTTCCATGCGATCAGCGAGAGCACGCGCGACGACCTGGTGGCCCGGGGCGTGGCGGCGGACCGCATCCGGGTCATCCACCCGGGCGTGGACAGCGCGCTGTTCAGTCCTTCGCCCGCGGAACCGCGCTCGGGGGAGCCCCGGTTCTTGTACGTGGGACGGCTCAAGCGTTATAAAGGAATAGGGCTGGCGATTCAAGCGCTGGCGGTCGCGCGCCGGACCCGGCCGGACCTGCGGCTCGATATCGCGGGAACCGGCGATCACCGCGGCGAGCTCGAGCGGCTCGCCACCGAGCTCGACCAGCAGTCCGCCGTGACCTTTCACGGCTTCGTGAGCGAGGCACGGAAGGTGTCGCTGCTGCGCGGCGCGTGGGCGAATCTGTTTCCCTCGCCGAAGGAGGGGTGGGGCATCACGGTCGTGGAAGCGGCGGCCTGCGGCACGCCGTCGATCGTCTCGGACAGTCCCGGCCTCCGCGACTCGGTGCGCCACATGAAAACCGGTTATCTCGTACCTCACGGCGACGTGCATGCGCTGGCCGCACGCATGCTGGAGCTCGCCGGTGACGCTGTACTGGTCGCCCGACTGGGCGGCGCCGCTCGCCGGTTCGCCGAACGGCTGACCTGGGAGCGATCCGCCGCCGAGACGGAGCGTCATCTTCTCGACATCATCGCCGGCTCGGCCTAGCGCCGGGTCAGGAGGACCTCTCATGCAGACGACGATCACCGCCCGCCACTGCGAGATCTCCGAAGCGCTCCGCGAGCGCGCCTTCACGGTCGTCGAGCGATTGGGCAACATCGCGACCCGTCCGATCGAGGCGACGGTCGTCTTCGACGCGGAGGGCCTGCACCAGACCGCCGAGCTTCGGCTGCACGTGTCGCGCGGTGAGGTGCTCGTCGCGAAGGGCGACGCCGAGGACCATCGCACCGCGCTGGATCGGGCGGAGGACAAGCTGCGCAAGCAGCTCGAGAAGGCCTCCGCCAAGCCGCGGCGCTCCCGTCCCTCGCAGGCCAACCAGCTCTGATGCTCCGCCTCCGGGATTTCCTCTCCTCCCGCCGCGGCGACGCGCTCCAGCTCGAGGCGCTGACCGGCGAGCTGGGGCTCGACCGGCAGCTCCCCGACGCCGAGGTGGCGGGCCCCGGCCTGGCGCTGGCCGGCTACACCGGACGCTTCGCGCCGAACCGGCTGCACGTCTTCGGCGAGACGGAGATCACTTATCTGCACTCGCTTCCCGCCGACCACCGGCGGAAGTCGCTGGAGAAGTTCTTCGAGTTCGAGCTGCCCTGCATCTTCGTGACCAAGGGGCAGGACGTACCGGCGGAGATGCTCGAGCTCGCCCGGTCGCGGGGCGTCCCGGTGCTGCGCAGCAAGCTCAAGACCGCCGAGTTCTACCGGCGGGTGAAGCCGATCGTGGAGGAAGCGTTCGCCCCGCGCACCACGCTCCACGGCTCCCTCGCGGACGTCTACGGCGTCGGCCTCCTCTTCGTCGGACGCTCGGGCATCGGCAAGAGCGAGTGCGTCCTCGACCTGGTCGAGCGGGGCCATCGCCTGGTGGCGGACGACGTGGTGCAGGTGATCCGCCGCGGCAACGACATTCTGATCGGACGCGGGCATGAGCTGGCGGCCCACCACATGGAGATCCGGGGGATCGGCCTGATCGACATCCCCGCGCTCTTCGGCGTGCGCGCGGTGCGCCAGCAGAAGCGCATCGAGGTGGTGGTGCAGCTGGACGACTGGGAGACCGCCAAGGACACCGACCGGACCGGACTCACGCGGGAGGAGACCACGATCCTGGACGTCGCGGTGCCCCGCGTCGTCGTCCCCCTCAACCCGGGGAAGAACATCACGGTCATCTCGGAGGTCGTGGCGATGATGCACCTCCTCCGCTACTCCGGCGTGGACGTGGCCGCCGCGTTCAACGCCAGGCTCATCAAGCGGATGAAGGAGCAGCGCGGGGTTCGCGAGTATCTTCAAGAAGACTATGAGTGATGCCCTGCGCGGGGTGGTGGTGTGCCATGGAGGGCTGGCGAAGGCGCTGGTCGAGGCGGCGGAGTCGATCAGCGGGGTGACCGGTGTCCTGCTGCCGGTCTCCAACTCCGGCTGCGATCGCGACGCGCTGGAGGCGCGCGTCGCCGAGGCGGTGGAGGGGCAGCCATCCGTCGTGTTCGTGGATCTCGCCTCCGGATCGTGCCTGTTCGCCGTCCTCAACCGGTTGGGCGCCGTTCCCGGCGTCAAGGTCGTGACCGGCGTCAATCTCGCGATGCTGGTGGATTTCGTCTTCCATCTTTCCCTCACCCCCGAGGCCGCGGCGGAGCGCGCCATCGCGGCCGGTACCAAGGCGATCCGGACTCCCTGATGGCCATCGTGCTCTTCCGGGTGGACGACCGGCTGATCCATGGACAGGTGGTCGTGGGGTGGGGGCGTCCGCTCGGCGTCAACCGCATCGTGCTGGTGGACGACCAGGTGGCGGCGAGCACGTGGGAGCAGGATCTCTACCGGATGGCGGTGACGCCCGAGATCGAGATCGCGTTCTTCGGCGTGTCGGACGCGGCGGCGCGGCTCCGGGACTGGCAGTCCGACGTGCGCCGCACGCTGGTCCTCACCGGCGATCTCGAGACCATGGCCGCGCTCCACGCCGCGGATCCCGTCACGGTGCACCGGATCAACCTGGGCGGCATCCATCACCGCGCCGGTCGCCGGGAGCGGTTGCCGTATCTCTATCTGACCGACGACGAGATGGCTCGGCTCGCGGCGCTCGAGGCGGCGGGCGCCGCCGTCGCGGCGCAGGATCTGCCGACGACCCCTCCCGTCACGTTGAAGGCTCTGGCATGACCGATCTCTCTTTGTCCAGTGCGCTCCTCCTCGTGATCTGGGGCACCCTCGTGGGACTCGACCTGGTGAGCGTGCCCCAGGCGATGGTGGCGCGCCCGGTGGTCGCGGGGGCGGTGGCCGGGTGGCTGGCGGGCGACGTCGAGGCCGGGCTTCGGGTCGGGGTCCTCTTCGAGCTGTTCGCGCTCGACGTGCTGCCGGTCGGGGCGGTCCGCTATCCCGATTACGGACCGGCGACGGTGGCGGCCGCGGCGCTCGCCTCGGACTCGCCCTGGCAGTTTGCGCTCGGCCTGAGCGCGGCGCTGGGGCTGGCCCTCGCGGTGCTCGGCGGGTTCAGCCTCCAGCTCGTGCGGCGCGCCAACGCGCGGGCCATCCAGCACCGGTCCGCGGCGCTGGCGGCGGGAGAGAGCGGAGCGATCCGGCGGCTCCAGTACGGCTCGCTACTCCGGGACGCGACGCGCGGCGTCGGCCTCACCGCCCTGGGCCTCGCCTGCGCCTGGGCCCTGGCCGACCCACTAGCCCAGCTCGACCGCTCCACGGCGCTTGGGCTCACCCTCGTGGCGATGGGCTGCGGGCTTTCGGCCGTCATCGGAGGTGCGCTCAGAAGCGCCGGCCGGGGCCCGCGGCTTCGGTGGCTCGGCGCCGGTGCACTCCTGGGGCTGATCGTGGCGGCGCTGCGATGAACGGCGGCTGGCGCGCGTGGCTGCGGCTCTTCGCGGTGCAGGGAACCTGGAACTACGAGCGGATGCTGGGCGTCGGCATGGGCTACGCCGCGGAGCCGCTGCTCGAGGACCTGAAGACGGTGGACCCGGTCCGGCACACCGAGGCCGTCGTGCGGTCGGCCGAGTTCTTCAACTGCAACCCGAACCTGGCGGGTCTCGCCCTCGGCGCGACCGCCAGGGCCGAGTACGACGCGGTCCCCGGAGCGCAGATCGCCCGGCTGCGCACCGCGCTGTGCAGCCCGCTCGGCGCTCTGGGCGATCAGCTCTTCTGGGCCGGCCTCATCCCGCTGCTGCTCGGTGGCACGTTGATCGGAGTGGTGCTGGGCGCAAGCTGGTGGGCGGTGCTGGGGTTCCTGGTGCTGTACAACCTGGCCCGAGTGGCCACCGGGGTATGGGCCCTCCGGACGGGCCTCGATGCCGGGATGGGGATCGGGACCGCGATCGCGCAATCCTGGATCTCGAAGGCGATCGAACGGGTGGGTCCCGCCGCCGGCTTCAGCGTGGGCGCGGCGATTCCCCTGGTCGCGGCCTGGTACCTCGAGGACATCGGGTGGCCGGCGGCGTTCGGGGCCCTCGCGGTAGCGGCGACCGGAGTCGCCGTGACCCGGTGGTTCGGCGCCTCGCTCACCACGGTGCGCTTCACCCTCCTCGCGCTCATCCTGCTCGTGCTCTTCCGCTGGGTGCTGCCATGATCGAGCGCGAGGCTACGATCGTGAACCAGGAAGGCCTCCATGCCCGGCCCGCGGCGAAGATCGTGCGGCTGGCGAGCAGCTTCGATTCCGAGATCGAGCTCTTCAAGGACGGGGTCGCCGTGAACGGCAAGAGCATCATTGGGGTGATGATGCTCGCCGCCGAATGCGGCAGCTCGATCGTGATTCGCGCCGACGGGACCGATGCGGAGCAGGCGGTGGAGGCGATCACTCACCTGGTGGCCGGGGGATTCGGGGAACCATGAGCGCGTCGCGTGTCGTGCGTGGCATCGGAGTCTCGCCCGGGGTCGCCATGGGCCCCGCGCTCATCGTCCAGTTTGACTTCCCCGATGTCCCGGACCGTGCGGTGGGGCCCGATCAGGTCGAGGTCGAGGTCAAGCGGCTGCGGGAAGCGGTGGCCGAAGTCGTCGCCCACCTCCACGAGCTCGGGCAGAAGGTGCTTCGCCGGGCCGGACCCGAGGAAGCGCGGATCTTCGATGCCCAGATCCTCATGGCCCAGGACGAGGAGTTTCTCAGCTCGGTCGAAGTTCTCATCCGCAAGAACCAGCTCAGCGCCGAGACCGCGTACGAGTTCAAAGCGCTGGAGCTCAGGAACCTGTGGTCCGGGGGGGCACGCCTGCGGGAGCGTCTCGCCGATCTGCATGCGATCCAGCTCCGCATCATCAACCGCCTGCTCGGCGGGTCCGGCACGGAGCTGTGGGCGATGCCGTCCGACGAGCAGGTCATCGTGGTCGCCCACGAGCTCTCCCCCGGCCTGACCGTCCAGCTCGACCGCGAGCACGTGGTAGGGCTGGTGAGCGAGGAGGGCACCCGGACCGCTCACGCCGCCATCCTCGCGCACAGCCTCGGGATTCCGGCGGTCATGGGCGCGGTGGGGGCGCTCGCCAGCATTCCCCACGGCACGATGCTCCTGCTCGACGGCCAGAGCGGCGTCATCGTCCTCGATCCGACGCGAGACGAGCTCGACGACGCGAAGACCCAGGTCAGCCGTCGGCACAAGCTCGAGCTGCAGCTCGAAGGGGTGGTCGAGCAGCCAGCGGTGACTCCCGAAGGCCGTCCCATCCTGCTCATGGGGAACGTGGACCTGCCGGAGGAGATCGAGCCGGCACTGCGTCTTGGCGCCCAGGGCGTGGGCCTCCTGCGCACCGAGTTCCTCCTCACCGGCCGCGCGACCCTGCCGACGGAGGACGAGCAGGCGGCGTACTTCCGGCGGGTCGCGCTCGCCTTTCCCGACCGCACCGTGATCATCCGGTCGTTCGATCTTGGTGGCGACAAGTTTCCCGTCGCCTTCAAGGCGCCGCAGGAGGCCAACCCGTTCCTGGGGTGGAGATCCATCCGGGTGTGCCTGGACGAGCCCGAGGTCTTCCGCCCGCAGATCCGAGCCGTGCTCCGGGCGGCGTGGGGTCGGGACGTCCAACTGATGTTGCCGCTCATCACGCGGGTCGAGGAAGTCCTGGAAACGCGGGCCATCGTGCAGGAGGAGGCGGAGGCGCTCAAGGCCGCCGGAGTCCGGGCCGCCGAGACGCTGCAGGTGGGCGTGATGATGGAGACCCCGGCCGCAGTCATGATCGCCGACCGATTGGCCGAGGTGAGCGCCTTCTTCAGCGTGGGCACCAACGATCTGACCCAATACACCATGGCGGTGGATCGCGGCAACGCGCGCCTGGCGGATCGCTTCACCCCGCATCATCCCGCGATCGTGCGCCAGCTCCAGCGGGTGGCGGAGGTGGGCCGCTCGGCCGGCCTGCCGGTGAGCGTCTGCGGCGAGATGGCCTCGGAAGCGCTCAGCGCCGTGCTCCTGGTCGGCCTCGGCTACGATCGCCTCAGCGTCTCACCCCCCGCGCTCCCGCTGGTCAGGTGGGTGGTGCGTACGGTGCCGGAGGAGGCGGCCCGGCGCGCGGCCGACATCGCGCTCGCCGCATCGAGTGCCGACGAGGTGTCGGCTGCGCTCCGTGAGACGGTCGGCGAGTTCATCGACGTGCGCCTGCTCGATCCCAGTTCGGCGTTGCCGGGGAGGGGACGGGTGGGTAGTTTCAGGCCGCAATAGGCGGGGCGGCGGGGGAGCGGGGCCGCGGGGCGGCACAACGACGCCTG
>Ga0184615_10000337_pt1 | contig 27022 bp, 20 predicted proteins | sample PLM4_65_coex_FD_133134 | JGI IMG/M metagenome (GOLD analysis project Ga0184615, IMG submission 133134) | Groundwater sediment microbial communities from an aquifer in East River, Colorado, USA - PLM4_65_coex | ecosystem: Environmental > Terrestrial > Soil > Riparian zone | place: USA: East...
ACCGAGAAGCCGTGGCACCACAGGCAGTTCTGGCTGTAGATCGACTTGCCCGCCGCGATCTCCCCGGCGGACGCCTCGAGCGCGGGCGGCGGCGGGATGGTGCGGTCGCGCGGCTGATTGGTCGGGATCTCGCCGGTCGCGCCGAGCTTGAACACCAGCACCCGCCCCTCGTTGTGGAATTTCGAGATCGCGGTGGTCTCGTCCAGGCCCCCGGCGATCGAGCCTCCGCCCCAGCCCGTTGCGACCGCGATGTACTGCTCATCGCCGAGCGCGTAGGAGATCGGCGCGGCGATGATGCCCGTCTGCGAGCGCACCTCCCAGAGCACCTCCCCGGTCTCGTCGTGATACGCGCGGAAGCGGCCGTTGCCCTGACCCTGGAAGACGAGGCCGCCGGCGGTCGAGAGCACGCCCCCGTTCCAGTGGCCGTCGTGCTCGACGCGCCAGATCGCCTTCTGCGCGACGGGATCCCAGGCGATCAGCTGCCCCTTCGCGACGGGCGCAGTGGTCTCCGTGCGCTCGACCACGCGATCCATGTCGAGCGCGAGGTTCCAGGTGCCGGGGCGAACCTTGAACACGCCCTCGTTCGCGTACCAGAACGGCGTGTCGTGCGCCGGCAGATACACAAGGCCCGTCTTCGGGCTGTAAGTCATGGGCTGCCAGTTGTGACCGCCCTGCGGCCCCGGCAGCACGAGCTTCGCCTGTTCGAGATACGCGCTCTGCTCCGTCTCGATCGGCCGGCCGGTCTTCGGATCGATGCCGGTCGCCCAGGTGATCGCCACGTACGGCTCGGCTGAGATCAGCGTGCCGGTCGCGCGGTCGAGCACGTAGAAGAAGCCGTTCTTCGGCGCCTGCATCAGGACCTTGCGCACGGCCCCGCCGATCTCGAGATCCGCGAGCACGATCGGCTGCACCGCCGTGTAATCCCAGTTGTCGCCCGGTGTGGTCTGGTAGTGCCAGACGAGCTCGCCGGTGTCGGGTCGCAGCGCGAGGATGGAGCAGAGATACAGGTTGTCGCCGCCGCCGGGGCTGCGCGCGTAGCGACTCCACGGCGAGCCGTTGCCCGTGCCGACGTAGAGCAGATCCAGCTCGGCGTCGTAGGCCATCGAATCCCAGACCGTTCCGCCGCCGCCGACCTTCCACCACTCGCCCGTCCACGTCTTCGCCGCCGTCTCGAGCTCGGCATGCTCGAAGGGTTTGGAGGGATCGCCCGGAACGGTGTAGAAGCGCCAGAGCTGCGCGCCGGTCTTTGCGTCGTACGCGCCGACGTAGCCGCGCACACCGAGCTCCGCGCCGCCGTTGCCGATCACGACCTTCCCCTTCACGACGCGCGGCGCGCCGGTGATCGTGTACGGCAGCTTGGGGTCGATCGTCAGCACCTCCCAATTCACGGCGCCGGTCGCGGCGTCGAGCGAGACGAGCCGCCCGTCGAGGGTGCCGACGAAGACGGAGCCCTCCCAGACGGCGACGCCGCGATTCACCACGTCGCAGCAGGCGTTGCGCGCCCACGCGCGCGGCACGTGCGGGTCGTAGTTCCAGAGCGGCTTTCCCGTCGCGGCGTCCATCGCCAGCACGACGCTCCACGCGCCGCTCACGTACATCACGCCGTCGACCACGAGCGGTGTCGCTTCGACGCCGCGCGTCGAGCCGAGATCGAACGACCACGCGAGACCGAGCGTGCGCGCGTTCTCGCGGTCGATCGAGGTGAGCGGGCTGTAGCGCTGTTCGCTGTTGGTGCGGCCGTGCACGAGCCACTGGCCGGCCTCGCTATCTGCGCTCGAAACGCGCGCGGCGTCGACGCGACCGGCCGACGGCGCTGCCGGGGGTGTCGCCGCCGGCGGCGCGCTGGACGCGTAGGGATCCGCGGGCGCGGCCGCCTTCTCCGCGCGATCGCCGCAGGCGAGCGTGGCTGCAAGCAGAAGCGCTGGGACCAGGAAACGCACGAGCACCTTCACGTTCATCCCCCTCGACTGCATCAGAGACCGCCCAGCGACGCTCCGTCAACCGCGGCGGCGTACGGCCCGCGCAGGCCGATCTTCAGCAGCTGTCCCGCCGCGAGCCGCGCGCCGACTTCGACGTCGTTGGCGATCGCGGTGCGGTGCGCGTCGTAGACGTTGTGCGTGCGCGCGGAGAACTCCGCAAGCGTCTCGCCCGCCTTCGCCCTCGCGAGCCGGAGCCGGTCGACCCGGATCGACGCGCGCTCCTCGGCCGTGAGCGGCCGCAGGCTGCGCACCATCTGACGCGCGCGGTCGGCGTACTTGTCGGCCTTGCTCGGCACCGTCGCGGCGGAGAGCCGGTAGACCTTCCCGCCCAGGGCCACCCAGGTGAGCTGACCGGCGATCACACCCTGCGGTGTCGCGACCTGCCCGCGCACCACATAGGTCTTGCAGCAGAGCGTCTTCTGCGGCTCGGCGAAATCGATCTTGGCGCGCACCTCCGCCAGGCGCTTCCTGAGATAGGTCTGCGCGACCGCCTCGGGATCGTCGCCCACACCGGCGAGCTCGAGCGCGAAGCGCGCGTCGCCCTTGGGCGAGATCGCGACGACTGCCGCGGGCGTGTTCGCGATCTTCCAACCCGCCGGAAAGCCCACCGAGAAGTCGAGGTCCGGATGGAGGAAGTGCTGACCCTCGATCACGCCCTCGGCGGGATCCGTGCCGAGGATCAAGCCGTCAAGGTGCGCCAGGTAGGCGGCGCGCGACTCTCGCGGGTCACGCTCGCCCGGCGCACGCAGCGTCGCGGCCAGGATCGACGCGCCCGCAACGCGCTCGGGGCTCGACGGGTGCGTGTCGAGAAACGTCGGGATGCGCGAGGCGCCCATCTGCAGGCGCTCGATCTTGTCGAGCGACTGCAGGAACACGCCGAGCGCGCGCGGATCGTAGCCCGCGGCGGAGCAGATGCGCTGGCCACCCGTGTCGGCCGCGCGCTCCTGGTCCCGCTCATAGGCTGCGACGGTCGCCATGCGCGGGATGCCGAGCGAGAACGGGTTCAGCTGCTCGGCGTAGGCCTGGCGCCCGGCCGCGTGCCGCGCCGCGGCGTGCGTGATCTCGTGCGCCAGCACGCACGCCAGCTCATCTTCCGAGTTGGTCAGCACGAGCAGCCCGCGCGACACGAAGATGTGTCCGCCGGGCAGCGCGAAGGCGTTCGGGCTCCATTGATCGATCACCTGGAACTGGTACGCAAACGGCTGCGGCGGCGCGAACTTCACGAGCTTGCGGCCGAGCGCCTGCACCCACGCCTGCAGCGCCTTGTCGCGCACGGTGCCGACCTGCGCCGCGACGGCCTGGCTCGCTTCCTCGCCCACCTCCGCGTCGACCTCGGCGGTCGAGAGCACGACCGTGCGCGGCGCGGGCTTCGGCGCCGGGGCGGGCGCCGCGCAGGCTGTGAGCAGAACGGCCAAGAGCCCGAACGATCGCCTGCGCCGCAGCATCCGCTTCCTCCGCTCAGCTGGGATCGAAGTAGACGCCGCGCACCCAGCGCGCGCCGCGGAACCGGCTGCGCGCGTGCAGCATGCGCCAGTTGTCGTAGAGCAGGAAATCACCGGCTTCGAGGCGGAAGCGATAGTGGTGATGCGGATCGCTGACGAGCCGCTCCCAGCGCTGATAGGCGCGGTACCAGGCCTCCATGCGTTCGAACGAAAGCTCCTGCGGCGCCATCGTGAAATAGCTCGAGCGCACGCGCGCAAGCGCGCCGCCCCGCAACTCGAGCAGCGGACTCGTGTGTAGCTTCTCGAAGCTCTTCTGCACGCGGTGGAAGCGGATCGGCACGGTCGAGAGCAGCTCGTACGCGTGCGCATCGGTGCGGCGCAGATACTCGGCGGAGGCGCGCGCGTCGGCGACCGTGCTGTCGCCGCCCTCGTCTGCGGGCTGCATGCAGTGCAGCATCTGGAAGCGCGGCGGCTCGGCGAGGAAGGGTTGATCCGTGTGCAGATCGACCGCGGCGTCGGTGTAGCCGAGCTGGTCGGTGTTCTGGTTCGTGGTGTTGTCGGTGCGCAGATCCTCGATCCGGCCGAAGTGCGTCGGGATCACGCGCAGACCCGTCGCGATGAAGTCGTCGATCAGGCGCTCGGTGTCGGGCCCGGCGCCGCGGACGAGCACGGCGCCGGATTCGAGCACGCGCTCGGTGCAGGCGCGCGTGAGGGCGGCGCCCGATTCGAATGCGGCCGCGCGCAGCTCGAGCGACGCCGTGTCGGAAGGCGGGAGCGCGAGCTCGCCGGCATCGGACGCGTAGGCGTGGGCGCGCAGCCACTCGAGCGTGTACTCGCTCGCGTGGTCGCCCGCCCCGTCCGGCCAGACGATGCTGAGCCGCTCGCCGTCGGGCGAGAGCGCGACACTGCGCGGTGTGATCTCGAGCGGAACGTCGGACGGGCGCAGCGTCCGCTCGCGGGTCTGCGGATGACGGCAGCAGTCGCACAGGTGGCGCAGCCAGAACCAGTGGAAGTCCGCGGTCGCGGGGCGGCCGTCCGCGAAGTACACGCGCAGGAAGTCCGGGCGCGCGTCGAACGCGGGCTTCACGTGCCGCACTCCGAAAGCCCGTGCTGGCGCAGCCGCCAGACCAGGAGGTCGATGCGGTCCTGACCGAAGAACGGCTCGCCGCGGAAGACCAGCGTCGGCACGCCCCAGTGGCCGGCTCTCTCGAGATCGTTCTGGTTCTCGGCGATGCGCGCGTCGAGGCGCTCGGCGTCGCGCGCGACCGCGGCGTCCATCTCCGCGAGGTCGCAGCCCGCGCGCGCCGCGGCGTCGGCGAGCTGCGAGCCGGTGTTCCAGCCATCGGTCCCGCCCCAGATCACGCGCGACACCTCATCGAGGAACGGCAGCACCGGCCGCGCTCGCACGTGCAGGTCGTACTTCGGGCGAGCTCCACGAGACGCGGCGTCGCCAGATGGGAGTACGGGCTGCGCAAGGACCAGAACAGGTCGATCTCGAGGGCCATCGCGAGCGCGATCGTCTCAGATCCGGTCGGAGACGTCGCGCACGAACAGCGGCTCGATCGCCAGGCGCAGGGCGTCGTCGCGCATGGCGGTGTCCGGGGGCCGCGGGCCGAGCTCGCTCGCGGCTTCGAGCGTCGCGGCCAGGATCGTGGCGTCGCTCGAGCTGTTCAGGAACACACCCGGGCGCGCCAATACCCAGTGCACCGCGCGGCTCAGCGCCGCGAGATCGCGGATCGGCTCGTACCAGCTGAAGCGCTTGGACGGGTCGCCCTCCTGCCAGCGCCGCCGCGCGACCGACTTGATCGTCTGCACCGCGACGCCGCGCTGCTTACAGAGCGCGACGAGCGCCTCGAAATCCGCGGCATATTCCGGGTAACGCATCATCGTGTAGCTGTAGGGCAGGAGCACCGAGTCGAAGTCGAAGCGCGCGAGGCTCGCCAGGTGCATGGCCGCCGTGCGCGTACCGTGGCCGGTCACGCCGATGAAGCGCACGAGGCCCTGCCCTCTCGCCTCGACCAGCGCCTCGAGCGCGCCGCCCGGACCGAGCGCCTGCGCCTGCTCGGCGGGCTCGACCAGATTGTGCATCTGGATCAGGTCGACCTGGCCGACGCCGAGCCGTTCGAGCGAGCGGTGCAGCTCCGCGCGCGCGCCTTCACGGGAGCGCTCGCCGGTCTTCGTGGCCAGGAAGAACGCGGCTCTGTGACTTCGGAGCCAGGGCGCGAGCCGCAGCTCCGAGTCCCCGTAGCTCGCGGCCGTGTCGATGTGATTCACGCCGTGCTCGAGCAGGAGTTCCAGCAGGCGGTCCGCGCGCTCCTGTTTCATGCCACCAAGCGCCGCTGCGCCGAACAGGATGCGCGAGCTCGAATGACCCGTGCGGCCGAACGGAATCCTCTCGATCATCGGCTCTCCAGGCTAGAAGAAAACCGTGCGCGACTCGAGCCCGAGCAGAACGCGCGAAGCGGGCTCGACCAGCGCCGGTGACACCATGATGTGCTGGCCGACGGCGTGTACGTCGCGCATGCGGCGCTCGAGCGGGCTCGCGACGAAGTTTGCGCTCGTGCCGGCGGCGGCGTGCACCAGCTCGACTGCGCGCGCGCACGCGGCGACCGCCTGCGAGCAAGCGAGCTGGACGAGCGCGCGCTGCAGCGGCGTCGCCGGACGGCCGGCGAGCGTCTCCTGCCAGACTTCGTCGATGGCTTCGAAGACGAATGCGCGCGCGGAGCGAAGCCGCGTCTCGGCCTCCGCGACGGATGCCTGGGCGTGGTGGCGCTCGCGCAGCGGCACCGTCATGGCGCGCGGCACCTTCGCCGACGCCAGCGCGACGAAGTCGTCGATCGCGGCGCGCGCGATGCCGGTCGCGACGCCCACCTTGTTGTAGGCGAGCCGGCTGAAGACGGGGAAGCGGAAGAGCGGACCGCTCTCGCGCGCGCGTTCAGAGCTGACGCGGGTGATCAAGCGCTCGGGCACGAACAGATCCTCGACCGCGACATCGTGGCTGCCCGAGCCGCGCAAGCCCGCCACGTTCCAGGTGTCGATCACGCGGTAGTCCGCGCGCGGAATCAGCACCTCGAGCAGCCGCGGCTGCGCCTCGCCCTCCGCGATGCACTGGCCCCAGAACCAGTCGCTGTGCTGACAGCCGCTCGCGAACGGCCAGCGGCCGGTCACGCGCACGCCGCCCTCGACCGGCGTCGCGCGGCCGAGCGGATTCAGCGCGGCCGAGAAGATCACCTCCGGATTCTTCCCGATCAGCTCCTCGGCCACGTCGGCGCGCAGCGTGCCGCTCGCGATACCGAGCGACTCGATCCCGATCATCAGCGTCCAGCCGGCCGCGCCGTCGGCGGCGGAGATCGCCTCGATCGCGAGGATCTGTTCGCGGGGCTCGGCCTCGGCGCCGCCCTGCGCGCGTGCGACCGCGATGCGGAAGAGCCCGGCCTGCGCGAGCGCGCGCACGAGCTCGAGCGGCAGCCGCCGCTCCGCATCGGCGCGCTCCGCGTGCGCGCGGACGAGTGGCTGGAGCGCGCGCGCGCGTTCGACCAAGAGCGGACCCGTCAACTCCTGCCCGGCGTGCATGGCCCCATGGTACTCTGCACGCGACGTGCGCGGGCGATACAGACAAGAGGGCAGCTCGGGCTTTTTCCGCGGGGACCGCAGGGTCGGGCGTATCGAGCCCGTACAGGTCGAGTAGCACGCCGTGCTGGAACGCCTGCGGCTCTTCGCGCCGTTCAGCGCGCTCGACGCCGCGGCGCTCGCCGAGCTCGCTCCCGCGCTCGCGGAGGTGCGGCTCGCCGCCGGCGACGTGCTGATGCGCCGCGGCGACGTCGCCGAGCACCTGTACCTGTTGCTCCGCGGCCGGCTCGCGGTCGAGAGCCCCGACGCTCCGGACCTCGCGCCGCTCGCGCTGCTCGAAGCCGGCGAGCTCGTCGGCGAGGTGGCCGTACTCGCCGGCGGAACCCGCTCCGCGACGGTGCGCGCGCTCGAGGCGAGCGAGCTCGCCCGGCTGCCGCGCGCCGCCCTCGAGCTTGCGCTCGAGCGCTATCCAGAGGAGCTCGCGCGCTTCATCGACACCGTTCGGCGTCGGCTCTGGCGCTCGCAGCTCGCGACCCATCTGCGCGGCCTCTTCGGCTCACCGGATCCCGCCGTCCTGGCGGAGATCGAGCGCGACGTGGAGTGGACGACGCTCCGCAGCGGCGAGGACCTGTTTCGGCGCGGCGACCCCGGCGACGCGGCGTTCATCCTGATCAGCGGACGGCTGCGCGTGGTCGACGACGGTGAGCGCGTGCTGAACGAAGTGGCCCCGGGCGAGACGCTCGGCGAGATGGCGCTGCTCGCGGACGAGACGCGCTCCGCGACGGTATTCGCCGTGCGCGACTCACAGCTCGCGAAGATCCCTCGAGCCGCGTTCCACCGCCTGATCGATCGGCACCCGGCCGTCTTGCGGCGCATCACGGGGCTTCTGGTCGAGCGCTTGCGTGCGCATGGCGGCGCGCGCGCGCCGCTTCGCGCCGCGGTGAAGACGATCGCGATCGTCGCGGCCGGCGCGCGCACCGACACGTCGGAGTTCGCTCGCCGGCTCGCCGACGCGCTCGCCAAGCACGGCCCGACGCTGCACCTCGACTCGCGCAGCGTCGACCTCGCGCTCGATCGCTTCGGCATCGCCGTCGCGGGTGAGCGCGATCCGGCGAGCGTGCGCCTGGTGCAATGGCTGAACGAGCAGGAGGTCTTGCACAGCTTCGTCGTCTACGAAGCGGATCCGTACACGTCCTTGTGGACCGAGCGCGCCGTGCGCCAGGCCGATCAGGTGCTCTTCGTCGCGGACGCGAGCGCGGGGCCGGACCTCGGCGAGCTCGAGAGCCAGCTCGCCGAGCGCTGGCTCGACACACGCGCGCCGCGCCGCAGCCTCGTCCTGCTGCGCGCCTCGAATTCGGGCGAGCCGCAAGGGACCGCCGCATTCCTCGACGCCCGTGAGGTCGACCGGCACTACCATGTGCGCGCGGACTCGGTCGATGACTTCGCGCGCCTCGCACGCTGGCTCACCGGTCGCGCCGTGGGCCTCGTATTGGGCGGCGGCGGAGCGCGCGGCTTCGCGCACCTGGGCATCTTGCGCGCACTCGAGGAGCAGGGCGTTCCCGTCGACTGGATCGGCGGCACGAGCATCGGCGCGATCGTGGCGGCGTTGACGGCGCGCGGTGACACGTCGGAGCAGTCACTCGCGCGCTGCAAGCGGCACTTTGCGTCGATCTTCGACCCCACGCTGCCGATCGTCTCGCTGCTCGCCGGCCGGCGGATCGGCGCGGAGCTCGACGCCGGCTTCGGCGCGCGCACGATCGAGGATCTGCCGCTTCCCTTCCTGTGCGTGTCCACGAACCTCTCTCGGGCCACGCAGGCCGTCCACGAGCGCGGACCGCTCGTGCGCGCGGTGCGCGCGAGCATCTCGCTGCCGGGAATCCTGCCGCCGGTCTCGATGGGGGCCGACTTGCACGTCGACGGCGCGCTGGTCAACAACCTGCCGATCGACATCATGACCGCGCGCCCCGAGGTCGGCGCCGTCATCGCCGTCGACGTCTCGCCCGAGGTCGAGCTCCACGCCGCCAGCTCGCTGCCCACGGATGTCTCGGGATGGCGGCTGCTCTGGCAGCGCTTCCGCCCGTTCGGAACGCGCACGCAGCTGCCTTCGATCGCGCATCTGCTGACGCGAAGCTCCGTCATCGCGAGCATGATCGCGGCGCGGCAGCGACAATCGGCGGGTACTGCGAGCCTCTATCTGAAGGTGCCCGTCTCCGATCTGCCTCTGCTCGCGTTCGATCGCGTCGACGAGATCGCCACGCGCGGCTACGAGTCGACGCGCACGCCGATCCGCGAGTGGTGGGCCGGGCGCGAGCTCGCCGAGCGCGAGTAGCGGCGCGCGCTAGAGCGAGAGCGCCGACCGCGAAGCTGGCCGCTCGCGGTACGCGCGATCCCAGCGCGCGAGGTTCTCGAAAGTCGGCGCGATCTCGACCGCGCCGAAGCGGCCGAACTGAAATGCGGCGGCGAGCGTGCAGTCGGCGATGCTCGCGCGCTCCCCGGCGACGAACGGACGACCGTCCGCGAGCCGCGCGTCGAGAACCTCGAGCGCTTTCGCAAGCACGGTCCGGAAATACGCGGCGACCTCCGGCATGGGCGGGAGCCCCAACGGCGAGCGCGTCGCGTGCACGATCCGCGAGACGGGCAGCAACACGCCGTGCTCCGCGACGCGCTCGAGCTCGCGCACGCGGGCGCGCTCGAGCGCGTCGCGGCCGATCATCGGCGGCTCGGGCGCGAGCTCCTCGAGATACTCGATGATCGCGAGCGACTCCGTGAGAAACGTGCCGTCGTCGAGCTCGAGCACCGGCAGCCGGCCGAACGGGTTTCGCGCCAGGTGCTCGGGCGAGCTCTGCTCGCCCTCGCGCAGATTCACCGCCACCTCCTGGACGTCGAGCAGGGCGCCGCCCGCGCGCTTCTCGGCCAGATACAGGCGCACGCGGGTGGGGTTGGGCGCCACCGGAAACGCGTAAAGTCTCAAAGCGCGAGGCGCTCCGCGATCAGCCGATACACGTCCGCCGCGAAGCCGAGGCCGAGGTGCGTGGCGGAGACCTCGAGGTTCTCGACGTCCGGGCTGCGGCGATCGATGCACGCCTGCCAGGCGACGACGCCGTCCGCGCGCGAGTGGATCGCGGTGATCGGTACACGGATCGGCGTCGCGTCGCGCGCCTCGATCGCCGCTTCGATCGCATCGAGATCGACGCCCTGGCTGCGGTAGAAAACCGCGACCGCGGTGTACTTCGGGCCACCGACGATCGGCGAGCCGAGCGTGATCACGCGCCGGACGATTCCCGGCGCCTCTCGCGCCGTCTCGCGCGCGAGCACGCCGCCGAGGCTCCAGCCGATCAGCCGCACCGCCTCGCCGGACGCGGACGCGAGCCGGTCGACGCGGCGCAGCACGCGCGGCAGGAGCGCGCCGACGTCCCCCGAGTTCACGCCGAGTCCCCAGCCGCGCACGCCGTAGCCGAGGAAGCGCAGGTACTGGCGAAGCACGAGCGTCGATGCGTCGCCCGCGGCGTAGCCCGGCAGCACCATCACCGGCTCGCCGTGGCCCCGCGGCTGGCGCGCGAGCTCGGGGAAGCGCAGGAACAGGCGGGGCAGCTCGAGCAGCCCCAGCCCTTCGCGGAGCCAGCCGAGCGGCGTCGGAGTAGGAGCCTTCATGCGGGGTCCATGCTAGCGAGGCTAGCGAGCGAAGCGGGGCATGACCTTGGTCCAGAACTGCTCGATCGACTTCATGAGCTTCGCGTGCGGAATGAGCTGGATGTACTGCCAGGCGAAGATCCACTGCGCGGGCAGGCGCGTGAGCAGCGTCTCGAGCTGACGCGTTACGGTGTCGACCGTGCCGACCAGCGCCAGGCCCGTCTGCAGGAAGTCGGGTACCTCTCCGGTCGTCGGGTGCGGAACGCCCTGCGCGAAACCGAACGGCTCGAACCAGGCGGCGCCCGCGAATGCCGAGCTGTCGTGCCAGAGCGTCTGCGCCTCCGCGTCGCTGTCGGCGATCACCACGTCGCGCAGCACGCCGATGCCCTCGCCGAGCGGCCGCTTCGCCTCCTCGGCGTAGAGCTCGAAGAGCGCGCGCTCGCGCAGCGGATGCAGCGGCGGCAAGATTGCGGTCACGCCCTGCTCGGCGCACCAGCGGATGCTCCGCTCCGACGACGCGAACGGCTGGAAGATCGGCGGGTGCGGCTTCTGCACGGGCTTGGGCACGACCGAGATCGCGCGCACCACGCCGTCGCGAATGCCGCCGCCCCACTTCAGTGTCGCGTCGAGCGTCCACGGCGTCTCGCCTGCCGGCACGCGCCAGAACTTCCCCTCGTACTCGAGCCAGTCCTCCGTCCAGGCGCGCTTGATGATCTGAAAGCACTCCTCGAAGGCGAGCCGGTTCGCCTCGTCGATCGCGTCGTGCTCGTGCGGCAGCGCGCCGTGGATGCCGTGGGTCTGCTGCGCCATGATGTCGACCCAACGGCGCTGGTAGCCGCGCGCGAAGCCGGCGTTCGCGCGCCCGCCCGTCATGTGGTCGAGCATCGCGATGTCCTCCGCGACGCGCAGCGGATTGTTCGCCGGCAGCACCACGCCGAGCTGGCCCACGCGAATGCGCTGGGTCTGCATGCCGACGTACAGATCGAGCAGCACGGGGTTGTTCGACATCTCGAACCCCTCGACGTGGAAGTGGTGCTCGGTGAAGCTGATCGAGTCGTAGCCGAGCGTGTCGGCGAGCTTCGCCTGCTCCGAGAGCTCGGCGAGCATCTGGTCGTAGAGGTCGCCGCGCAGCCCCGCGCGCCCCTGCTCGATCTGCGCCCGTGAACCGACCGTCGGCAGATAGAAGAGCGAAACCTTCACCGCAGATCCTCCCGGGGCGCGCCCCGAGCCATTCTGCGCGCACCCCGGCGAGCCGGGCAAGCGCGCGATCCTGTAGGCTCGGAGCGGAGGACGAGATGACCCGAAAAACGCTTGCAGGGGTGGCGGCGCTCGGCGCCGTGCTCGCGCTGGCCTGCACGCAGGAGAGCCAGAACCGATTCGGCCGCGCGATCCAGAACTGGACGGGAACGAACGGCGTGCTCGACATGTACGCGGGCGAGAAGCTGGCCATGCGCTTCATCGGGATCGACAAGCTGACTACGAGCCTCGGTACCGGCGGCGACGGCGAGTCGCGCGCCTACCGCTTCGGCTACGGGATCTTCGACGAGAACCAGAACTGGGTCGCGGATCCGGGCGAGAAGAAGCTCTACTTCGAAGTCAGCGACTACTCGACGAACTACATCTTCTACGAGAATCCGCGCCCGTGACGGATCGTGAAGGAGATGGCGGATCTGTGATAAACCCCTCCTCGCCACCGGGTCGCGAGGGGGGGACCGATGCTCTCGAAGCTCCTGCCGAAAAAGACCGAGTTCTTCGGCCTGTTCTCGAAGCACGCCGCGCTCTGCGTCGAGGGCGCGCGGCTTCTGCGTGAGCTCCTGCGCGAGCCGCGCAACGCCGAGGCGGGCTACGAGCGCATTCATGCGGTCGAGCACCAGGCCGACCGCGTCTGCCAGGAGACGATGGAGATGCTGCACTCCTCGTTCATCACGCCGATCGACCGGTCCGACATCCATCTGCTCTCGAGCCGGATCGACGACATCATGGATCACATCGAGGCGACGGCGCAGCGCATCTGGCTGTACGAGATCGAGCGGTCCACGCCGGAGATGCTCGAGATGTCGGAGAACGTGGTGCGCGCGACCGAGGCCATGAAGGCCGCCGTCGACGGGCTCGGTGGCAGCGTCGCGCCGGGGAAGATGCGCGAGCTGTGCGTGAACGTGAAGACGGTCGAGAAGGAGAACGACCGGGTGCTCCGGCGCGCGACGGCGCGCCTGTTCAAGGAGGAGCTCGACGCGCGCGCGCTGATCAAGTGGAAGGAGATCTACGAGGACGTGGAGGGCGCGGTCGATCGCTGCGAGGACGTCGCGAACGTGGTCGAAGGCGTCGTTCTCGAGAACAGCTGATGGAGTGGCTGCTCGTCGCGGTCGTCGGGATCGCGCTCGTTTTCGACTACACCAACGGGTTTCACGACGCGGCGAACGCCGTCGCGACCTCGATCTCGACGCGCGCGGTGCCCCCCAACGTGGCGCTCTTCGCGGCGGCGCTCTTCAACGTGATCGGCGCGCTCGTCTCGACGAACGTCGCGGCGACGCTCGCGAAGGGCATCGTCGAGTCGACGGCGGTGACGGGCCCCGTGATGTTCGGCGGGCTGGTCGGCGCGATCATCTGGAACCTGCTCACCTGGTGGTGGGCGCTGCCATCGAGCTCGTCGCACTGCCTGGTGGGCGGCGTCGCCGGGGCCGTGCTCGCGACCACGGGCTCGAGCGCAGTGAAGTGGGAGGGGATCGTCGAGAAGGTGCTGGTCCCCACCGTGATGGCGCCGCTGGTCGGCTTCTCGGTCGGCGTCGTGCTGATGGTCGGCCTGCTCTGGGTCTTCGGGCGCGGGCACCCGGGCGTGCTCTCGCGCCGCTTCCGCGTCGCGCAGCTCGTCTCGGCCTCGTTCATGGCCTTCAGCCACGGCTCGAACGACGCGCAGAAGACCATGGGCGTGATCACGCTCGCGCTCTTCGCCGGCGGCGCAATCCCGACCGCGGACGTGCCGCTCTGGGTGAAGCTCTCCTCCGCGGTCGTGATCGGGCTCGGCACCTACTCGGGCGGGAAGCGCATCATCCGCACGCTCGGCATGCGGCTGGTGAAGCTCACCCCCGTGCACGGCTTCGCGGCCGAGACCGCCGCCTCGGCCGTACTGATGACCACGGCCCACTTCGGCTTCCCGGTCTCGACCACGCACGTGATTGCGACCTCGATAATGGGCGTCGGCGCGACCCAGCGGCTCTCGGCCGTGAAGTGGGGGCTGACCCGCGACATCTTCATGGCCTGGGTCCTGACGCTCCCCGCCGCCGGCCTGATCGGCGGCATCTGTGCGATCGTCTCGAAGCTCGTCTTCGGGGCCGGGTAGCGCTACTGGATTCCCGCCAGAGGACCTGTACGAGGAGGCTCCGCAGGTGCATCAGCTCGATCTCTGGTCGATGGCATTCGTCTTCATGCTGGCGACGTTCATCGGTTTCGACGTAATCCGGAATGTCTCGCGGCTCCTGCACACGCCGCTGATGTCACTGACCAACGCGATCTCCGCGATCGCGGTCGTCGGCTCAGTGATCATCGCGGGCGAGCAGAAGACGACTTTCTCGACGGTGCTCGGCACGATCGCCGTCGCGGCGTCGATCACCAACATCGTCTCGGGCTTCCTGATCACCGACCGCATGCTGCGCATGTTCAAGAAGCGGGAGCCCTCGAAATGAGCCCCGACGCGATCGACCACCTGACCCAGGCGAGCTACCTCGCCGCGTCGGCGCTCTTCATCTTCTCGCTGCGTTGGCTCTCGCGCCCCGACACGGCCCGGCGCGGCGTGCTCGCCGGCGTGCTCGGCATGACGCTCGCGGTCGTCGGCACCTTCCTCCATCCCGAGGTCGTCCACTACGAGTGGATCGCGATCGCAGTGGTCGTGGGCACGATCATCGGCGTGCCGCTCTCGCGCGTCGCGCTGACGGCGGTGCCGCAGCGGACCGCCCTCTCACACGCGTTCGGCGGCCTGGCCGCGGGGCTCGTCGGCACGGCGAAGTACAGCCTGTGGCTCGGCGAGGGCGAGCTCACGACGTTCCGCATGGGCGCGATCGCGGTCGAGGTGATCCTCGGCTTCGTGACACTCACCGGCAGTCTGATGGCCGCGGGCAAGCTGCAGGAGATCATCCCCACCCGGCCGATCACCTACCGCAACCAGAACCTGATCAACCTGACGCTGCTCGGCGTGGCCGTCGTCGCCGGCGGCTGGCTGATCGTCGACCCGACGCAGTGGCAGCTCTTCCCGGTCCTGATCGGCATGTCACTCCTCTTCGGCGTGCTCCTGATCATCCCGATCGGCGGCGCCGACATGCCCACCGTCATTTCGCTTTTGAACTCGTACGCGGGCCTCGCCGCCGTCGCGATGGGCTTCGTGCTCGAGAACAAGGTGCTGATCATCGCCGGCGCGCTCGACGGCTCCTCGGGCTTCATCTTGTCCGTGATCATGTGCCGGGCGATGAACCGCTCGTTCACGAACGTGCTGTTCGGCGCCTTCGGCCAGGTGCAGGCAGCCGCGATGCAGGGCGAGCAGAAGGCCGTGAAGAGCGGCAACGCGCAGGACGCCGCCGACCTGCTCGAGGCCGCGAACCAGGTCGTGATCGTGCCCGGCTACGGCATGGCGGTCGCGCAGGCGCAGCACCGCGTCCACGAGCTGCGCGACCAGCTGACCAAACGCGGCATCTCGGTGAAGTTCGCGATCCATCCCGTCGCCGGCCGCATGCCCGGCCACATGAACGTGCTGCTCGCCGAGGCCGAGATCCCCTACGACGAGCTCTTCGAGATGGACGACATCAACCCCGACTTCGCGCAAACGGACGTCGTGCTCGTGGTCGGCGCGAACGACGTCGTGAACCCCGCGGCGCGCCACGACAAGTCGAGCCCGATCTACGGCATGCCGATCCTCGACGTCGACAAAGCCAAGTCCGTGATCGCGATCAAGCGCTCGATGCGCCCGGGCTTCGCCGGCATCGACAACGAGCTCTACACCGCCGACAACACCATGATGGTCTTCGGCGACGCGAAGGCGGTGATCGGCGACATCGTGAAGGCACTGTCCGGCGGGAGCGGAATCCACTAGCGAAGCGGAGAAGGCTGATGCGTATTTCGCGTGTGGCGATTCTGACATTGGCGCTGCTCGTCGCAGCGCTCTCAGCCTGCATGCCGCAGAGTGAGCGACGGAGAGCGAACGCGCTCGACTACCTCTATCCCGACGGCAAGGTGCAGACCGCCGGGGCCGAGGTGAAGCTGCAGCTGCCGCTGCGCGTCGGGATCGCGTTTGCGCCCACGAGCGTGCAGCAATACGCCGCCCAGGATGAGTTCAGCGAGCCGCAGCAGCGCGAGATGCTCAAGAAAGTCGCTGCCGCCTTCCGCGGCATACCCGACATCGGTCTCGTCGAAATCCTGCCGACGCACAATCTCGTCGCCAAGGGCGGCTTCGAGAACCTGCAGCAGATCGCCGGGATGTACGGCGTCGGCGTCGTCGCGCTGATATCGTACGACCAGGTCCAATTCGACGACCAGGACTTCTCGTCGATCCTCTACTGGACCATCATCGGCGCCTACTTCGTTCCCGCGGACCGGCTCGAGACGCGCACGCTGCTCGACGCGGCCGTCTTCGACGTCGACTCGCGCGCACTGCTTTTTACCGGTTCGGGCTCGAGCATCGTCAAGGCACGCACTGCGGCGGTCAACGTGAGTCGTGACATGCGTGACGGCGGTATCGCCGGTTTCGATCAGGCGACCGACGACATGATCGGGAACCTGAAGACCACCCTCGACGTCTTCCGCGAGAACGCGAAGAAGGGCACGGTGCGCGGGCTCGGGACGCCGAAGGTGCAGATCCAGCAAGAGGGGAGCGAGGCCCGCGCGGGCGGATCGGGAGCCGGCGCCGTCGGCTTCGCCGAGCTCGCGGGAGTCGCCCTGCTCGCACTTGCGGCGGCGCTGGCGGCGCGGGCACGCGCGGGACGCGTGCCCGTGGTCACGGCTGCATTCGTGGCTTTCGCGCTGCTGGCGAGCTTCGGGCCCGAATCGGCGTGGCTGGCTGAGACACTCGTGCTCGATCGCGCCGCGTTCCTCGGCGGGGAGGTCTGGCGCGCGTTCAGCGGGCACCTCGTGCACGGCTGGCCCGCGCTCGCGTTCTTCGACCTCGGTGCGATCGCGATCCTCGGCGCGTGGATCGAGCAGCGTTCGCGCGTCGAGCTCGCCGTGACGATCGCGCTCGCAGCGCTGCTTTCGAGCGCCGCGGTGATCGCGCTGCGCCCGGACCTCTCCATCTATCAGGGATCATCCGCACTCGCATCGGCGCTCTTCGTGGTCTGCGCGGGCGATCTGCTGCGCACGCCGCACGCTCGAGTCGGCGTCGCGATCGCACGGATCGCGCTGGTCGTCTTCGTCGGGAAGCTCGTGCTCGAGAGCACTGGCCTCTCGGCGGGTCGCACGTTCGCGGGCATCGACGGCGTGGAGAGCGTCGCGCTCGCTCACGCCACGGGCGCGCTCGCTGGCGCACTCGTCGCTCTGCGCACCCGCGCCCCCGGCCAGTCGCCGCACGCGGCGCCGGCGAGCAACCGCCGTCATCCGCGCCCGACAAATCGCTCAGAGAACGAAGTGCCGGGTAGAGTCGGACTTCTTCGTCCTATTCCCTGGACCCCGTTTGTGTCACGAAATGGAAAGGGCTCGCCCGCAACTTGAGGTAGACTGACTCGCACCAGGGTCGCGTGTTCCCTGGAGGACGCGATGGTCAGGCCAACGGTGCGCCGCGTGATCGCGCTGACGCTCTCCGTCTCCCTTCCCCGGGCGACACACGCGCAGTCAATCGAACCCCTGCGCGCGCACGGCGAGCTCTGGCTCGGCGAGATCTACGACGTCGCGCGCTGGAGCCTGCGCGTGCCCTGGAAGCTCGCCTTCCCGTATCTCGTCCGCCTGAAGCTCGACCCCTGGCTCGACGGCCTGCCGCTCGAGCCCGACGTGCGCGAGCGCGTTCGCACCAGCATGCACTCGCGCGAGTTCGTGGGCGAGGTGCTGCCGTTCCTCGCCACCGTGCGCGAGACATACAGCGCGCCGCCCGACGCCCTGGAGCAGACGTTCGATGCCGACTTCCGCCGCCACTTCTCCCCGGCAGACGGCATTCCCGGCGTGGAGCACACCCTGTTCGCCTGGAGCCCGTCGGCGGAGGCGTCGCCTCCCGTTGCCCTGGACGCCGAGGTGGCGGCCGAGCTGGTGGCGATCTACGACGCCCTCTACCTCCGCGACAGCGGCCCCGACACTCCGCTGGGAGAGCGCCTCGACTGCGAGCTCGAGCCCGGCGAGGCTCGCCTCCGCGCTCTCGTCGCGCGCGTCGAGCCTCGCGTGCGTCGTCTCCTCGAAGCGACCGCCTCGCGCCTCGACCCCGACGGCGAGTACGAGCCGGCGCTCCGCGCCGTCCTGCGCGAGCCGGATCGCCTCGAGGCGATCACCGTGTCCGTGATCGACCTCGTGCGCCAGCAGGTGTGCAAACACTACCGCGCGTTCGCGACGCGCGTCTTCCGCGAGGACCAGCTACGGCGGTGGATGGAGACCGAGCTGGACAAGGCCGGCGGCGGCGAGCTGTGGGATTTCCTCGAGTGGGCAAACGAGCGGCGGCGGTATGCCGTCCACATAATCGTCGACGGCTTGCAGGGACACCTGATCGAAGCGCTCGCGGCCGGCGATCCGCGCGACCCGTTCCTGCAACAGATCTTGCGCGAGCACCGCGAGGCCGCCTCCCGGGCGCCGCGCGTGGAGCACTCGAATCCCGCGCCCGCACAGACCATCCGCTTCCTCGAGCAGCTCGGGGCCGAGGGCTTCCACCACGCGGACTACCTGCCCTTCTTTCGCCGGCTCTACGCCGACCCCGCGGGCATCGTCCGCGTCGGTGTCTCTACCACGCCGACGATCAGCGTCCGCAACATCCCGATCGTACAGACCGGCGCGCCCGTCGCGGGCCACGGCTCCACGGGCATCCCGAACTTCCACTTCGTCGACCGCCGCCTCCGCGAGCAGGGCCGCGCCTTCTACTTCTACGGCAACGACGCGGTTCTGCTCGACGCCCTCGCGCACGCCGCCGGCATGCGGACCCTCTCCGAGCGGCTGCCTCGGCTGTCGTCGTACGCCTGCGCGGCGCCGTACGACCGCGGCGCGCACCACACACTCGACGCGTTCCTGAACCTCGGCGTCGGCGAGCGCCTGCGCGACTTCGCCGAGCTGCGTTGCCTTGCCGATCTCGAGCGCCGCGCGGCGAACGAGCGGCGGCTGCACGCGCTGCGCGCCGGCCTGCTCGCACGGCGGCTCGTCCTCGGCAGCCGCCCGCCGTGGTGGGCCGGCTGGCGGCGGCTGGAGCGCAGCGGCGAGGAGGGCCTCGCGCGCGGCTTGATCGCCGAGATCGCCGAGCTCGAGCAAGAGACGATCCCCGAGTATCTCACCTATTACAGCCCCTGGCCCGATCACTTCGCGCACTTCAAGGGACCCTTCTCCGACGAGATCATCGCGCCGTCCGGCGAACTCGCGCGCCTCGACCACTGGCTCGGCAGGCTCTCCGCCGTGTATCGAGCCGCCGGCGTCACGGATCGAACTCTCTTCGGCATGGCCGGCGATCACGGCCTGACGCCCGTCTTCCACCTGCTGAATCCGGAGGTCGAGGTCTTCGACCGCATGCGCGCAAACGGCGTGAACCTGCGCGTGGTCAAGATCTCGTCCGACGAGGGCGAAGGGCCGAAGCTCACCAACCGCCTGAACCCGCCCGCGATGCGCGGCATCGATGCCGTCGTCGCATCCACGGCCGGCGGCAACTACGTGATCGATCTCTTCCCCGACCAGGGCGCGGGCTGGAGTCACCAGCCTCTGTACGGGCAGCTTCGCGCCATCCGACCGCTCGGCGGTGGCCCGCCGGTCGACGTCGTCCACGAGCTGGTGACGCGGCTCCGCGAGTCGCTCGACTACCTAGCCGTGCGGGACGCGCCCTGCGACCTCGCTGGCGGCGTGGTGCGGCTGACAGCGGCGCGCGGCGGCAGGCGCGCCGACGCCTGGATCGAGCGCCGAGGCGACCGCATCCACTATCGCTTTCGCGGCGCGGACGTGCTCGAGACCGGCCGCTTGACGCCCTACGAGACGGTCCGGTCCGAGGATCGGGCCGCCCACTCGGCGCTGGTGAGGCGCTGCCTCGCGGAGGCCCGGCCGGGCGACCTCGCCACCTGGTGCACAGAGAGCGAGTGGCGGCTGCTCACGAGCTGGACCCGGCGTCCGGACTCCGTCGGGCAGCTCGCCCACCTCTACGACCTCGATACGGCGGGCACGGTAAACCTCTTCCCCAAGGAGGGTATCGGCTACAACTCGAAGGTCCCCGGACGCCACGCGGGCGAGTCCTTCCACGAGAAGGACGCGTTCGTCGGGTTCTGGGGCGAGCCCGTGATCGCCCGCGAGCGGCCGCGGACCGCCATCAACGGCTCCGTGGCGGTCGTCCTCTACGAGTGGCTCGCCGGCACGCGAGTCACTCCCGGCGAGGACGGCTGGGGCTATCCGTCCCTCACCCCGGAGCTGCTGGATCCACCGCGCTGACCGACCAGGACAGGGTCGGTCACGCGGCGGTGATCAGCGACATCGTGAAGGCGCTCTCAAACGCCGAGGCCAGGTCGGTCGAAGCACAAGCCAACTGCTACGCGAGCCAGCTGATTCTGCCCGACTACCTGGTCGAGCCCTGGGTCGAGGGGAAACGCGCGACGCTCGATGTCGCTTCGGGCGTCGCGAACGATCTCAACGCCAGCTTGACCGCCGCCGCAATCAAGCTGACCAAGAGCTCGATCACTCCTGCTTGCCTCGCCTGCCATGGCCAGTCCAAGCTCGTCTGGTCACCGAGGAACATGACATTCCCGTCGGGTTTCTATGTGACCCGCGAGCTGCACAATGACACCGATGCGTTCAGGATCGCGTTCGGCGGGGCCAAGGGGATCTCGAGATCCCGACGAGAGCCGGCCGGTTGCTGGATCGCCGGCGCAGGCGCATCCCGCCTTACTGTCGAATCGCAATCGATCAAGCCGCCTGACGGCACGGTTCTGACCCTCTTCACTAGAAGCGGTCTCAGAAACCGCGACCGGAGCCCGGTGCGCGGATTCGCCTCGAGATCGAGGCGCGAGAGCGCAGGCGTATCTCGGAGATCAGGCGAACTCTCGCAACGACGAGCTCGGGCCGAGGACGCGTGCCCGGCGACGGGAGCGGGTTCTTGAGACCGCTTCTAGTGTTGGCCAAGCGAATCCGGCAATCGCTCGCGCCGTCACCGACAGGCGCGGCGGGATTGGGGGGCGACGAAGTGGTTCGGCTCCGCCGGGCACCGCTGAGGAGGCCCCCAATCCCGCCGCGCCGCGCCTGCGATCAAGCCGAGCACCGAGAGCTCAGTCGAACGAGATATCCCGCACGTAGTGACACGTGTAGCCGCCGGGGTTCTTCTCGAGATAGTCCTGGTGGTAGTCCTCGGCGGGCCACCACTTCTGGAAAACCGCGATCTCGGTCACGACCGGCTTCAGCCACGCGCCCGACTTGTCGACCTTGGCGATGACCGCTTCGGCGGTCTTCTTCTGCGCGTCGTTCGCCACGAAGATCGCGGAACGGTACGACGTGCCGACGTCGTTCCCCTGGCGGTTCTTCGTGGTCGGGTCGTGCAGGGTGAAGAAGAACTCGAGCAGGTCCTCGTACGAGAGCTGCGCCGGATCGAAGACGACCTTGATCGCTTCGGCGTCGCCGGTCTTGCCGGCGTGCACGTCCTCGTAGCGCGGGTTCGTGACCGTGCCGCCGGTGTAGCCGACCTCCGTCTGGACGACGCCGGGGAGCTTGCGGATCAAATCCTCGACGCCCCAGAAGCAGCCGCCAGCGAGATAGGCGGTCTCGCGCTCGCCCGTGGCCGCGCTCGCACCCGCGAAGAGCGCCGCGTACTGGCCGTAGCCCGCCGCGGCGAGCTCGTCCGCCGGAATGAAGCGCAGCGACGCGGAGTTCATGCAGAAGCGCTTGCCCGTGGGCTTCGGGCCGTCGTCGAAGACGTGGCCGAGGTGTGAGTCGCCGTGCACCGAGCGGACTTCCGTGCGCGTGGCGAAGAGCTTCTTGTCGACGCGCGTGGCGACGTTCGCGGGGTCGAGGGGTTTGGTGAAGCTCGGCCAGCCGGTGCCGGAGTCATACTTGTCCTGCGAGGAGAAGAGCGGCTCGCCGGAAACCACGTCGACGTAGATTCCAGCCGCCTTGTTGTCCCAGTACGCGTTTCGGAACGGCGGCTCCGTGCCCTCGGCTTGCGTCACCTTGTACTGCACGGGGTCGAGCGTGGCCTTCAGCTCCGCGTCGCTCGGCTTCTTGAAAGTCATCCAGGGGCCTCCTTCGGCGCCGGCGGCGAGCGCGGGCACCAACCACAGTACGCAGAACAGCGCGAGAGGTTTCATCGCAAGCGGTCCGTCAGGCTCGAGAGCCGCTGCGCGAGGATCTCGTTCAGGTTGCGCAGCACCGTGGCGGCGATGCGCGGGTAGGTGCGGCGCAGGCGCTGCAGATTGTTGGGCGTGAAGCGCAGCAGGCGCGCGTCCTCCGCGACATCGACGTTCGCGCTGCGCTCACCGGAAAAGAGGCCGACCTCGCCCACGACTTCGCCGCGCGCACAGCTGCGCAGGTCGAGCTGGCCCTGGTCGCCCTGCTTCCAGATGCGCAGCCGTCCTTCGACGATCACGTACATCTCCTGCTCGTGATCTCCCATGTGCATGAGGGCAGTGCCGGCAGGCACCGCACGCAGGCTCGCCATCTGCGCGACGATGCGGCACTGCGGCTTCGAGAGCCCCTTGAAGAGCGGAATCGCGTCCTGCGGATCCTCGCCGAGATCGAGCCCGAGCGTGTCCCAGAGCGTGACGATGCGCAGGCCGCTGCACAGCGCGGGCGTGAGCGTCACCTCGACGAGCAGCCCGAACGCCAGCGTGAATCCGCCCAGTCCGCCCACCTGCTGGTACGAGAGCAGGTCGCTCGAGCAGAGCATCAGGAACCCGGCGACGAGCGAGAGCGTCGAGAAGATCGCGGGCTTGCCGACCGAATGCAGCACGGCGACGGTGGCGCGCTCTTCGTTGGCGAGGCGCTTGGCTTCGGCGCTGAAGCGCAGGAAGTAGTGGATCGTGTCGTCGATCGCGACGCCGAGCGCCATCGGCGCGATGATGCTGGTCGTCAAGTTCAGCGGTATGCCCGTGATCCCGAGCGCGCCGAAGTACACCGCGACTGGTATCACGTTCGGGACCAGCGCGTAGATGCCCCGCGTCCAGGACAGGAACAAGACGGCCAGCAGGCCATAGATCAGCAAGAGCGACACAAGAATGCTCTGGATCTGGCCCACGATCAGGTCGTCCACGACGCCGGCCATCAGAATCTGATTGCCGGTCACGCGGCCGTGTAGATGGGCCGGGAGCTCGGCCATGCGCGCCTCGATCCGATCCACGAGCTCGGAGACCTCCGCGCTGCCGATGATCGTGGTCCGCACCTGAATGTTGGTGAGTTGATAGCGCGCGTCGATGTAGCCCTCGAGGTCATCGCTCGCGCCCAGGAACAAGAGCTGCCCGCTGAGCCGCTCGCTCTCGGGCACCGCGAGGTGCGCGGGGTCGTCGGCGTGGAGCGCGCGGTTCATGAGCTTGACGAAATCGACGAGCCCCGTCGTGCCGCCGATCTCCGGCTGCGCCTCGAGCCACGCCTGCAGCGACTCGAGCGCGCGCAGGTTCTCCGGCTGCTTGAAGGTCGCCTTGTCCTTCGCCTCGACCACGACCTGAAAGGCGTTCGCGCCCCCGAGGTGGGTGTTCACGGCTTCGAAGTCGAGGCGTTCCTCGGAAGCAATGGGTAGGGAGCGAATGCCCTCGCTGCCGACCACGAGCCGCGTTGACAGCACGCACGAGCCGAGCGCGACCACGCCCCAGAAGGCGAAGATCGCGCGCCGGTTGCGCAGGTCGAAGGCCGCCATCCGGCCGATCACGCGGGCGAAGCGGCCGTGCTCGCTCACCTTCTCGGAGGCCGCCAGCCGGCGCGGCCGCCCCAGCACGGCGAGCAGCGCGGGCGTGAGTGTGAGTGCGGCGACGAGCAGCGCCAACACGCCCACGACCATGAGCCAGCCGAACTCGACGAGCGCGGCGAGCGGCGAAACCGCGTTCGACAGGAAGCCGGCGACCGTCGTGAGCCCGGCCAGGATCACCGCCAGCCAGACGATCGAGAGCGCGTGCTCGACGGCATCTCGCGAGCTGATCTTCGCGTCGTCGCGCAGCGTGTCGTAGAACTCGGAGACGATGTGCACCGAGTACGCGACGCCGAGAATCAGGAGCATGATCGGCACGAAGAAGGTGACGAGCGTGAGCGGCCTGCCCAGCCAGGCCATCGCCCCGAGTGTCCAGAGCACCGCCATGCAGACGCTGAGCAGCGGCAGCACCACGCCACGCAGCGTTCGAAAGGAGATCGCGAGCACGATCGCCAGCGCGAGCACGATCAGCGGCGCAATGCGCAGGAGATTCTGCTGCAGGTAACGGGCCTGCGCGATCCTCAAGTGGGGACCGCCGGTGATCCAGACCTGCGCCGAGCCCGCCTCGTCGTGGGCGATGCGACGGACCTGGGTGTCGAGGCCCTTCGCGATGAACTCGCGGTCGGAGATACTCAGGAACTGCACGACGATCGCCGCGGTGCGGCCATCGGGCGAGACCAGGTTGCCGGCGTAGAGCGGGTTCTCGAGCGCCTGCCGGCGCAGCTCCGCGAGCGCCGCCGGGTCGGTCGGCACGTCCTTCACGAACGCGCGGATGTCGATGCCGTCTTCGCTGCCGCGCACGTTCGCGGCGTTCGTGATCGCCACTACGTGGTGCACGCCGTCGAGCTTCTCGATCCCAGCCGCGATGCGCTGGATGCGCGTGAGCGCGTCGTGCGTGAAGACGTCGTCGGTCGAGACCGCGACGACCATCGGCTCACCGCTGCCGAAGGCCTTGCGCACGTAGTCGTAGAACTTCCGGCCCTCGGCCTCCTCGGGCAGGAAGCCGTCCATCGACATGTCGACGTCGAGCGGGTGGAAGCGCAGCCGCTCGACGTCGACGAGCGGCCGAACCGCGACGATCGTCAGCACGAGCACGCCGAGCAGTGTCAGCCACGGCCACTGCGCGACGAATCGGAAGAACCGACTCAAGCGCACCCTCCTATCGAGGCCGACCTCACTCGGGTCACTAGCGGCAGTGTTTGCCGAGGGAGCTCACCTCGAAGCTGCGCGCTTCGACGTCGCCGTCGACCTCGAGCTCTTCGAGCGCGACGATCGTGCGGGTATCGTCGCGCACGTCCTTGATCACCACCTCGGTCGGCGCGAAAATCCCATTCTCCTCGAGCATCCCCTCGGGATTGGCGGTGAGCAGCTTGCGCAGGCGGTCGCCGTTCTCGTATGACTCGGACTTGATCACGACGCAGGTCTTCTTGTCGATGAAGCTCAACACCTTGGTGTACGACGACTGCGCCTTGTCGCTCGGCAGGGTCGAGAGCACGTAGACCGGCCGGCCGTCGAGGTCGGCGTCGGGCAGACGCGCGTGGCTCTCGGGGCGATTCAGCTGCTGCCAGCGCTGCAGGTCCTCGTACGTGAAGTCGGTGCCGAAGACGCTCCCGCCCATGCCCTCGCCGGTGATGCGCTTGGCCTTCCGCAGCTCCGTCGTGTAGAGGAAGCTGTCGGGGGCGCCCTCGGCGGTCTCCATCGAGAGCATCTCCGAGCCGCGCATCTCGGGCGGCTGGCTGATGCAGAGCTTCGCGCGGCGCAGCCCGTCGGCGAGCTTCATGCCGAGCATCTTGCCGCGGAACTCGCGCTGGCCGCCGATCCGGTCGATCGCGGTGAAGTGTACGGTCTGCACGCTCGACTTCTTGGGGATGTTCCGCTTCAGGCAGTCGCGCACCTCCTGCACGGGATCTTGCGCGGCGGCTTCGAGCGGCAGGAGCAGCGCCAGCGCCCAGGCGAGAAGGCTTCGTCTCGACATCGAACGGCATCTTAGCCGACCCGGGCTTGAACGGGCGCGCCAGACGGCGGGTCAGAGTGAGGCACGCGGAGACAGCCCCGGACGCGTCCGCCGCCGGCGTGGCGCGCACGCGTGCGCGAAGCTAAAACGCAGGCGGGGGACCGTTGGTGAGAGGGAATCCGCGCGAACCGCGTCGCGCACTGCATCTCGCAGCAAGTCAGCGCCGCGCGCGCCGGCGGATGCTTCTGCGCGGCCAGCTCACGATCGCGCTCGGACTCTGCTGTCTGGGGCTCGCGGTCTGGACGGTGCTCGCAGGCGTGGGCGGCGACGCCGCGGCCGAGCCGCAGCCGAGCGCAACGCTGCCGGAAGTGAGCGCGTTTGGCCCTGAGTCAGACGACACGCCGTTGCCGGACGTCGATCCGGTCGAGCCCGCGCTGCCCGAGCCGCTCCCGCCACCGACTCCGCCCGCGCCAGCGCCCGAGGCGAAGCCGGTGCCGAGCCCGACTGGCACGAACGGGCGAAGCGCACCGCCGGACGTGCTGGCGCGCATTCCCGTGCCATTGCCGAGCAGCGGCGCGCCTGGTCTGCCGCGACTCGTCGCGAGCGGAGCGATCGGCACGCGGAGCCCGCGCAGCGAGCACATCACCGAGCTCGTCTCGCTCGCCGCGGAGCGCGGCGGCGCGGCGGCACCGCTGCGCGTGGAGTACACGCTCGACCTCGAGCTCACGCAGTCGATCTACGAGATCTTCGAGCGCGGGCGCGTGCGACTCGGCCTGGCCGTCGTGCTCGATCCGGCCACCGGCAAGGTGCTCGCCTACGCGGGCACCGATCCCAAGCGCCTGCCACCGGGCGAGGTCTACCCGGCCGCGTCGCTCGTGAAGGTCGTGACCGCCGCGGCAGCGCTCGAGCGCTCCCCCGCCGCCGTCAACCGCAGCTGCCGCTACGTGGGCAATCCCTATCGCCTGACGCCCTCGCGCATCGCCCCGCCCAAACGCGGCACCGAGATCACGCTCGAGCGGGCGCTCGCGATGTCGAACAACCAGTGCTTCGCGCAGCTCGCCGTGAACGACCTCGGCGCGCAGCGCATGCTCGAGATGCTGCGCCGCTTCGGCCTGCTGCAGCGGCCCGGCGCGGGGCACGAGTCGGGCCAGGCCGCCGACCCGCACGGCGATCGCTTCGAGCTCGGCAAGCTCGGCTGCGGACTCGCCGGCCTGCAGATCACCGCCCTGCACGCGGCCGAGATGGCGGCGACACTGGTCGACGGCGTGCGCCACACGCCGCGCTGGATCGAGCGCGTGACCGACGGAAAGGGTCAGTCGCTCGCGCTGCCGCCCGTGCCGCCTCCCAGCAAGGTGCTCACACCCGCGCTCGCCGCGCAGCTGCGCGAGCTGATGACCGCGACGACCGTGAGCGGCACCGCGCGCCGCGC
>Ga0184615_10000341_pt1 | contig 26871 bp, 26 predicted proteins | sample PLM4_65_coex_FD_133134 | JGI IMG/M metagenome (GOLD analysis project Ga0184615, IMG submission 133134) | Groundwater sediment microbial communities from an aquifer in East River, Colorado, USA - PLM4_65_coex | ecosystem: Environmental > Terrestrial > Soil > Riparian zone | place: USA: East...
CGTAGAACAATGCACCTTGCATGACTTGCCGATCGCCCATCATCGACTTCTCTCCCGTCTCGACGACCGGAGTGAATCAGCGCGCCAGCGAAGCAGCAACCTCAGAGTTTTTCAACACAATCGGTCAGGAGCGGACTTTACGCGCTTGCGGTCGCGAGCCCACTTCTAGCCAGGAGGAGGCTCCAGCGTTGTTCGAAAATGACTGCCGCCCCTCGCTGACGATTCGCTGACATGGCACCAGTCGCGACCGTGCGGGCTCCCGACATCAATCGCCTTCACGGCGAGGAGCGAAGAACCTGCGGCCCATAGATCGCGCCGAATCCAGCTTAGCAAATCAGCGCAGTGAGGCCGTTCTTGGGGAACCTCATTTTAGGCTGACGATGTACCCAATGATGTCATCGGTGTCAGATTCGCTCAGCATCAGGTTGGGCATGTTGCGGTGCGGAGTCCTGAGCAAGACCCGCAAACTCATGGCCGTCGTCGAAGGATCGTCGGCTATCGCCTGGAATGCGGGCGCTGGCGATAAATTGCTGGCAGCCTGGCCTCTCTCGACGCGGTGACATTCGGCACATACCGTGCGGGCAAGCGCGTGGCCTTGAGCGATGTCTCCCAGCAGCGGCTGGGCGCTCGCCGACGATGCAGTCACCGAAACAATGACACGAAACATGAATGCCGGACTGCGCATCGAACCACCGCTTCTCTGAATCACCTGTCCTTGAACACGGTTCAGAACGTTTCAGGATTTTCGAACAGCTGGGGGATCAGCAATCTTATAAACAAGAGTATGACGATGACCCAGACGATGCCCCATCCAAGCCAGGTAATGTTAGGGTGAGCCGCTTGCCACTCTAAGATTCGCTTGTGAACGTTCATTTGATATCTGCGCCTCCCTAGGCATCATGAGACAGTATCCGACTACGATGTTGGGCGAACCTGACGCGCGTACGCTAACGGCAAACTGAATCGGCCGATTGACGCATATCAAACCAGCGTGGGATTGGCCAATTTCGGACCTTCCGGCGAGGCTTTGACGGCCAGCATCGGGAGGCTCAGCGTGGCGCACTGGCCACGTGAGTCTGGTTGGTTCGCTCTAAGCCTTCGGCAAAGCGCTCTAACGTTTCGTGCTCTTGGCCCAGCTCCACCTCTGTTTGTTCAAAGCGCTCGGCAAGGCTGTCAATGTCCTCCGCCGAAAACAGCCGGTCCACCATGGGAAAGACCATGTTGTCCTCCTTCCAGATGTGGCTCGAATAGAGATGACCGATATTGCCGATGACCGCCATGAGCACGTCCGCCGCTTGCGGCTCCTGGCGCGCATAGGCCTCGACGCCTTCCGCCAGCTCCGTCACCAGTTCGCGCCCTTGGGCGTGTTCGCGCCGGAGCGCCGCTAGCGGGCATCCGGCCTCCGGTATCCCGTGTCTCGCCATCTCAGGAAACAGGATCTCCTCTTCCTTGGCATGGTGACATTTGTCGGCGAACTCGCGCATGAATCGCACGGCTTCGTGGAGGGTGTTCGCGTCTGCCGGTCTTCCGTGCGCGAGTTCGTTTGACATGGCTCCAAGCGCGTTCACCACCTTCATGATGACTTCGTGCTCATGTGTGAGCATCGCTATCGCCGGATTCATCTGGCAGGCTCCTCCTGTCGTCGCACTTACTTATGCTCTCGCTGCAATTCCGATAGTTGACGCAGATCAAAGCATTCGTTTCGCCTATCGGTTGATTATGCAAATAAATGCTGCCTGCCTGAGCATCGCCGAGATTGGGAGCGCGATATGGTCAAGGCTAAGATGCTCATGACTTCATTCCTTGCGGCCGCGCTCCTGTTCGGAGCGCAAGCTGCTCACTCTCACTGTGACTCGGTCGACGGGCCGGTGGCGAAAGCCGTGGAAAAGGCGCTAGGGAGCGGGAACGTCTACCCGGTGCTCGCCTACGCCCCGGTAACGGCGGAGGCAGAGATACGCGCGGCCTTCGAACAGTCGCGCAACGTGCGGGCGCTCGGGCCGCAAGCCCGCGTTCTCGCCGACCGAGCTTTCCTTGAAACGTCGATACGTCTTCATCGCGCCGGAGAAGGCGCGCCCTTTACCGGGGTGAAGCCCGCGGGCGTCGACTATGGTCCGGTCATCCCTGCTGCGGAGCAAGCAGTGGACTCCGGAGACACGTCGAAACTGAAAGCCGTACTCGTCGAGGAGATCGAACATGCGCTGCGTGAGCGGCTCGCTCACGTGCGTGAGACCCAAAAGGCCACGAGGGAGCCACAGACTGCGAGCGAGGTCGCCGCCGCCAGGGAGCGGATCAGCGCGGAATTGGAGTTGATAACCTTCTCCGAGAGCGTGCGGCAGGCAGCGCTTGGAAAATTTGCCGGGCACGACGCCGATTAAAGTCCAATCTACGAGTCACTGACCTCGAGGCACGTCGGTTCTGGCTCAGGAACTGAGGTGCCGGTTGCCGGTATCCATGTCTGCGGTCCGGCGCAAAGCAGACGTGATCCGCAGGAAAGCGGACCTTCAAGCGCTGGTTCTGCAATCCGGTGGGGCTTATGCCGGCACCGGGCGCTTGGCGCGCAACACGATCTTCGCCAGCTCCATCGCCATCAGAAGCGATGCCGCGACTCCGGTCGTGACCAGCCAATCGCTCAAGGTCAGCGGGACGGTGTAAAACGCCGTCTGCAGAATCGGCACGTAGACCACCAGCAGATGGGTGCCCAGGGAGAACGCGACGGCGCCCAACAACCATTTGTTTTCGAATAGCCCGTTCAACGCGCTGGCTCGCCGCGAGCGGCAGTTGTACACGTCGAAGAGCTGGAACATCATCAACGTGGTGAAGGCCATGGTGCGCGCGTGCGCCTCGTCGTATGCGTTCGGCCCCGCTCCCGTCGCGAACAAGGTGAACAGCCCGCCGGGATAGTACGCATCGAGCACGCCGACCGTTCCGATCATCATCAGCAGCCCGACGCACGGAAGGCGTATCCAGTCCTCCTTCAGGAGAATGCCGGCGCCGTGCCGTCGTGGCGGCCGCTTCATGACGTCGCGGCTCTTGGGATCGATGCCGAGCGCGAGCGCGGGCGGTCCGTCGGTGATCAGGTTGATCCACAGGAGCTGCGCCGCGAGCAGCGGAAGGAACAGCCCCGGCTCCACCGGGACGAGACCGAGAAGGCCCGCGAGCATCACGCCCGCGAACATGGTGAGCAGCTCTCCGGAGTTGGTCGAGAGCAGGTAAAGCAGATACTTCTGGATGTTGTCGTAGATTCCGCGCCCCTCTTCGATCGCCTTGACGATGCTGGCGAAGTTATCGTCGGTGAGCACCATGTCGGCGGCTTCCTTGGAGACATCGGTGCCGGTGATGCCCATGGCGACGCCGATGTTGGCGGCCTTGAGGGCGGGCGCATCGTTGATGCCGTCGCCGGTCATGGCGACGATGTGGCCCTTGCGCTGCAGCGCGCCGACAATGCTGAGCTTGTGCTCGGGATCGACGCGGGCGAAGACCCGCACGTCCTCGACGACGGCATCGAGCTCGCCCTCCTTCATGTTGCGCAGGTCCGAACCCGTCAGCAGCCGCGATCCCGGCTCGAAGATCGTGAGCTCGCGCGCGATTGCCGCCGCCGTCGCGGGGTGATCGCCAGTGATCATCACCGTGCGGATATGCGCCTCTTTCGCGGTCAAGACGGCAGATTTCACCTCCGCCCGCGGCGGGTCGATCATGCCGACCAGGCCGAGCAGCACGAGATCGTCCTCGATGGCCTCCGTCACTTCCACCTCGGCGCCGCCGCTCACGGCACCTGTCGAGTCGAGGCCCAACGCGGCGGCTTCCGTCGTCCGCATGGCGATGGCCAGGGTACGAAGCGCTTGGTCGGCGAGCGCTTCGTTCCGCCGCGCGAGCTCGGCACGCCGATAATCAAGAAGCCGCACGGGGCGGCCGCCCTCCCACACATAGCGGCACTTCTCGAGCACGACCTCGGGCGCGCCCTTCACGATGACGCACAGCGCGGCAGGGTCGTCCGGATCGAGATGGACGGTCGCGTGGCGCTTGCGCTCGGAGGTGAACGGAATCTCCGCGATGCGGGTGAACCGCGCGAGCTCGGCCTCGGTGATGCCAAACTTACGTGCCGCGACGATGAGCGCTCCCTCGGTCGGGTCGCCCTGGACGCGCCAGCGTCCATCGCCGCCGACAAGCGCCGCGTCGTTCGCGAGCGCGGCCGCGTGCAACGTCCGCCCGACGGCATCGCGCGCGTGCGAAACCTCGGCCAGCGGCGCACCCTTCACGGTGAAGTCGCCCTCGGGGATGTAGCCACTGCCACCTACCTCGACGAGCGCATCGGCCGTGAGGATCGCGCGCACGGTCATCTCGTTGCGCGTCAGGGTGCCCGTCTTGTCGGAGCAGATCACCGTCGCGGCGCCTAGCGTCTCGATCGCCGGCAGCTTGCGCACGATGGCATGGGTCGCCGCCATGCGCCGCACGCCGAGGCTCAACCCCACGGTCACGATCGCCGGCAGCGCCTCCGGAATGGCCGCGACCGCCAGCGCAACGGCGAACAAGAAGAGGCTCAGCACGGCGGCGAGACTCGTGATCGGGCTGGCGATGAGGCCGGTCGCGAACACGATGCCGCAAATCCCCAGCATGACGACACTGAGCCGTTTGCCGGTGCGGTCGAGCTCCTGCTGGAGCGGGGTCGGCTCCCTCTCCGTGCTGTCCAGCAGACCTGCGATGCGGCCCATCTCCGTCGCCATTCCGGTCGCGACTACCACGGCTCGACCGCGGCCGTACGTCGCGACGGTGCCCGCGTACAGCATGTTTTTCCGGTCGCCGAGCCCGACGTCGGAGTCTATGGGCCGAAATTCCTTTGCCACCGGCATGCTTTCGCCGGTCAACGGTGCCTCGTCGGTCTGGAGATTGGCGCTCTCGATGACGCGGGCATCGGCTGGGATCTTGTCTCCCGCCTCGAGCAAGACGACGTCGCCGGGTACGATGTCTCTGGTCGGGACGCGGCCGCGCTCGCCGTTGCGCACCACCGTGGCTTCCGGCGCGGCCAGCGCCATCAACGCCCGTACAGACTTTTCCGCCCGCGACTCCTGGATGAAGCCGAGCAGAGCATTCAACACGACGATCAAGAGGATGACGATCGCCTCGTACGGTAACGCCGTCTCGCGCGGATCCTGCAGCAGCCATTCGACCACCGAGATGACCGTGGCCAGGAGGAGGATGATCACCAGGACGTTCTCGAACTGCTCGACCACCCGCCGCCACCAGGGCATTTCCGGCGCCGCCTTCAGCTCATTGGGCCCGTACTGCTCCAGGCGCCGTCGCGCCTCGGCTTCGTCGAGCCCGCGCGCGGCGTGCGACACGAGCGCGGAGACCACGAATTCCACCGGCTCGCGGTGCGGTGACATCGGAAGGCTCCCGGCCGGCTCGGCGCGACCTTGGTGAGCGGCGTTTAGCTCGTGAGATTGCTCGATATCGATCGGCTTTTGCAGCAGGTTCACGACACGATCCTCATCGACTCATCCGATGTGCTGTGGGATTGGAAACGGGCGAGCGACGACGCACCCTGCTCGGGCGGGGCATCCGACGACCGGCGAGCGCATGGCGCGCCGCAAGACACAGGCTCAATCAGGCCACTCCGTTCGATATCCAGTCCGACATCGCAGCCTTGGCTGCCAGAGGGGCCCGGCCTGGTGATTCTTCCGCGCTATTGGGCCAGTTCAGCGAGCCCGAAAAGCGCGAGTACGTGTTCCGGCTTGCTCAGCATCCCCGCACCGAAACCGACGAACATGCAGGCTCCGGCCAAGTCCCAGAGATCGATGCCCTCGCGCGCGTGCGTTGTGCCGACACGCCACGCCAGCAGCGAAACCAGCCCGGCATTCGCGATCGAAACGAGGCTGAGCACCGGCCAGACCAGCGGCGCCGGAACCAGCGGCAGGATCAGCACGAGGGGGGACGCCGCGGCGATCAACAGAAAAGCCAGCGGGGCGCGCGCGAATGCGGCACCGAAGCTCGGCACCGGCGCCAGCGGGACAGTCGACCTCCAACGAGCCATGCGACGCTCCCTCGCGACGCTTTCATGCGTTGTGATCATCCGAAACTAAGGAGATTGCGCGGCGCGCAGTATCCGAAACGATTGGGTAGTAGAATTACGGGGTCAGGCGTCCGAGGCGGATCGACTGGCGCACCAGAACGGCAACGCTTTCCGCCTGCATCTTCTCGGCAAGTTGCACGCGATAGCTTTCGACCGTGCGCGTGCTGATGCCGAGCTTTTCGCCGATCGTTTGGCTGGTGAAGCCCTCCACGACCAGGTCGAACACCTCGACCTCGCGCGGCGTGAGGCGCGCGAACCGCTCGGCAAGGTCCCCTTGCGACTCCCGGCGCTGGTGATCGGCAAAAACTCGCGCGAGGCCGCGGTTGATGGCGGCGACGAGATGGACGTCGTCGACCGGCTTTTCGATAAAATCCTCGGCTCCGGTCTTGATCGCGGCCACCGCCATCGGAATGTCCGCGTGACCGGAGATCAAGATGACGGGGAGCGCGATCTTCCGGCGTTCGAACTCCGCCACGAGCTCGATCCCATCCATGCCGGGCATGCGGACGTCGGCCACGACACAACCGCTACGCAATCGGTCCAGGGCGCCGAGGAAGCTGTGCGCCGAATCGTGCGTTTCGACCATGAACCCGAAAACACTGAGCATCTCGCTGAGGGCAAAGCGCACCGACGCCTGATCGTCGATGACGTAGACCACGGGACCTTTCGCGTTCATACAGGTCGTGCCTCGTCGAGCGGCAGCGAAAAGCGGAACTCGGTCGCCCCCGGTCGACGCTCATGCAGCCAGATCCGGCCTCCATGCGCCTCGACGATCGAGGCCGAAATCGCAAGCCCAAGCCCGAGCCCGCCGCGCTTGGTGGTGGTGAGTGGAGCAAACAGACGATCGGCAAATGCCTCCTCGATTCCCGGCCCATTGTCCGAGACCGAGATGACGACGGCGCGCGGCGCCTCGCTCAGCTGGGCAGCGACGCCGACGGTCGCGTCGGGCCGGGACGTTTCGGCAACCGCCTCGATTGCATTACGCACGAGGTTCAACACCACCTGCTGGAGCTGGATTCGATCGCCGTGGATATTGGGGACATCGTCGGCGACGTCCAACGTCAGGCGCGTGTGTCTTGCCGATGCCTCGGTATGCGCGAGCGTAAGGGCCTCGTCGATCATGTCGCGCACGTCGATCGTGCTCATGTGCGGATGACCCCGGCGGAGAAATTCGCGCATCCGCCGCACCACGCCGCTCGCATGATCGATCTGAGCGACCATGCCCGCGAGATTGTCCGACGCGCGGGTCAGGTCGGGATTGGGCATCTGAACGAGATGCTGGGCCGAACGGGCGAGCGCCCGGGCGGCGGTCATGGGTTGGTTGATCTCGTGGGCGAGCGCCGAGGCCATGCCGCTCACCAGGCTGAACCGCGCCGCTTGCGCGGCCTCGGCTTCCAGCGCTTTGAGCCGTTCGCCGGCCTCACGCACCAAGCGGTTGGCGTTGCGGCGCTCGCTCACGACCACGCCGACAATCAGTCCCGTCGCGGTCAAGACGAACATGATGATTTGGAATTCGGTGAAAGTGCGGGTGTCGTATTCGTATAGATGCAGCACCGCCACCATGCCGAATTGAGTCAAAGCGAGACTCAGACATGCCCCATCCAGCCCGTGCCGGAGCGCGGCGGTCACGACCGGCACGAAGAACACGTAAAAGAACTTGAAGCTGTCGATGCTTCCGCTGCCGATGATCGCCCATAGCCCGCCGACGATGATGCCGACGAAAATAGCGCTTTCGATGGCGCGCGCGGCGAGCCGGCTGGGCGCGAAGCGCCACGGCGAACGAACGATCCGCAACACGAGGGGCGTCATGACGGCAATGCCAATGATGTCGCCGACCAGCAAGGGTATGGAGGCGTACGGCACGTCCCTCAAGCCGAGCGGGCCTGTGGCGACCAGCACGGCGGTGAGAAGAACGGTAACGATTGCAGCACCTGCCAGCCCGGTCGCGAGCAGAACGAGCACGTCATTGAGATGGATGAGTGCAACATCGAGTTGCAGATTGCGGCGACCGATCCAAGCGACGAAGCCGTAGCTCAAGGAGACTATCGCGCCGATCGCGACGATGATCGGCCACTCCAGCTGTGTGTGGAGCACGAATATCTCGGCGATCACGACGCCGGCGAACAGCGCAAGGACGCCGATCCAACCGGCGATCATGATGAACGCGAATGCGACGCCGAGGCCCGGATTCCAGGGCGTGGAAGGAATGCCCTTATATTCGTGAATGAAGCTGAGCCATTCGAGGGCGATAAAGGCGAGAACGGCCGCCGCTGCGCCCACCGCCAGCACTATGGGAGTGAATGACTGGAACGAGACAACTCCCGTTCCTAGCTCGACCGGTCTCGAAAACAAGCGTCGTTCGCGACCAAACACCGTCATTTACAGATGGCTCCGGCTGCAGGTCAAACCGAGACGCGGTTCTCCTTCTTGGCGAAGGGGCTGAGACCGAGCCACCGTTGCATCGATTGGGCCAGACCCTTGTCGCCGATCAGCTCGATCTGGCCGGCGTCCATCTCCTTTGCGACCGTCGACATCCCCATCCAGACCGCCGTCATGCCGCGCAGCGAGCCGCGCACGTAAAGATCGACCTCGAAGCCGGGATTGACCGAGCACAAATCCACCTGCCCTCCGTCGATCACGAGCCACCAGGAGCGCTTGGCGGAGGCGAGCTCTGGATACAGGAAATTGATCGTGCATCTGCGCGGCGGGAGCGGCTTGGGATCGAGGTTGCGCCGCATGTCCCACATCAGCAGCGACGGGTCCAGGTTCTTGAGGGACAGAGAGGAATCGACCCAGCGCTGGCCCCAGAAGCCGAGCGACATGACCACCGGGCGCAGATCTTCACCGGCTTCCGTCAGCCTGTACTCGACGGCGCCGGCCTGGCCGGTCGGCACGGTGGCGATCACCCCCGCCGCCTCCAGCTCCTTGAGCCGTTTCGACAGCAGCGACGGCGACATCAGCGGCACGCCGCGCCGCAAATCGTTGAACCTTGTCGTGCCGCAGAGGAGCTCGCGCAACACCAGCGCGGTCCAGCGCGAGCACACGATTTCGGCCGCCATCGCGACCGGGCAGAACTGGCCATAGCTGCCTTGGACGGATCTGTCGCTCACCCTGCCCTCCATGTCCCGCGTCGCAATACCAAAGCGCCGTTTCGGTCGGAAGTACAGATACTGTATCGCGCCGCCTTGCCCCCGTCACCGGCACGGGAAAAAAGAAGGCGCGGCAGCGACTTACGCTGGGCGCTGGGGCACGGCTCTCGCGCCGGTACAGTTCCTGGACTGGGACCGGGTCGTCGCCGCGTCCACCATGGCGCCTCGTCTTTCACGTCAACGAGGCAGAGGGAAACCACCATGAACGCAACCGCCGCGACCCGCATCGATACGATTCCGCGCAGCGCGGTCGAAATCGCACGCGAGCTGGGCCCGATCTTCGCCCGGCGCGCCCATGAAACGGACGAGGACCGATACGTCGCCGACAACATCGCGATGTTGAAGACATCGGGGCTGGTCGAAGCCGGGGTGCCGCGCGAGCTCGGCGGCGGCGGGGCCGACGTCGACGAGCTTGCCGCCATGCTGCGCATCCTGGCCTATCACTGCGGCTCGACCGGACTCACGTTCTCCATGCATACCCACCAGGTCGCCTTTCCAGCTTGGCGCTGGAAGCACCAGAAGGTCGCCGCCGTCGAGCCGCTGCTGAAACGCATCGCCAGCGAGCGCATCCTCCTGCTGTCGAGCGGCGGGTCGGATTGGATCGGCGGCTCCGGCAAGGCCGAGAAGGTCGAGGGCGGCTATCGCATCAACGCGCGCAAGATCTTCACCTCCGGCGCGCCCACCGGCGACGTCCTGATGGCCGGGGCGGTGCTCGAGAGCCCCGGCGAGCCGCCGATGGTGCTGCACTTCGCCGTGCCCATGAACTCACCGCACGTGAAGGTGCTCGACACTTGGCGCACGCTCGGCATGCGCGGCACCGGCTCGCACGATGTCCTGATCGAGGGCCTTGTGATTCCCGAGGCGGCGGTCGGCGTGAAGCGCAAGGCGGGCGAGTGGCACCCGATCTTCCACATGATCTCCACGATCGCGTTCCCGCTCGTCTACAGCGTCTATCTCGGGGTCGCCGAGAGCGCGCGCGACATCGCCGTCGCCATGGCCAAGCAAAAGAGTCCCGGCCGGCACACGATCGAGCTCGTGGGCCGCATGGAGACGGAGCTGGCCGCGGCGCGGCTGGCGCAGGAATCGATGCTGGCCGCCGCCCGGCTCAACGCGCCTTCGGCCGAAACGGTCAACCAGGTGATGATCGGGCGGCAGCTCGTCGGGCGGCACGCCATCGCGGCTGTCGACTACGCGATGGAGGTCGCGGGAGGGGCCGGGTTCTATCGTGCGGCGGGGCTGGAGCGGAAATTCCGCGACATCCAGGCCGCCCGTTATCACCCGCTGCAGTCGGGCCCGCAGGCCGAGTACGCCGGCGCTATGGCGCTCGGGCTTCCGGTCGATCGGATCTACTGAGATAGGCGAAGTTCCGCCCAGCCCGATATTCGTCTACGCCGTCGGCGGAAAACGGGTATCGGGCGAAGGCGGCTCGAGCGGCGCGCCGTTGAAGTGCCGGAGCGATTTTTCCTTGCCGGGCGGGCGCATGCCGTCGAGCTCTTCCTCGATCAGGCGCACCGGCTCGCCGAGCCAGAGCGGCCACACGACGTGGTCGCCGATGAAATCCGCGCTGCGCGGATGGACGTGGACGCTCAAGCCCTGCCGGTTGAGCGCGAGCCACGGCAGGAGCTTGGGGAATTCGGCGCGGCTCACCTGGATCTCGAGATTCGGCATCGGGTGCGGCCCGCCCGCGCGCTCCTCCACCTGATAGGTCGCGACGCTGAACTTGTCGACGATCTTCGCGCGCAGCCAGCGCGCCTTGTCGATCTCCGCGAGCTTGTAATAGATGTGAAAATGCCAGCTCACGATCCGGTCGGGATTTTCCTTCAGCTCCGCCGTGCCGCGCCCGTCATAGGTACAGATCACGTTGTTCTCGTCCACCGCGCCGTCGCCCATCACCGGATGGAACCGCAGCGTGAGTCCGTTGCGGTTCAAGGCCATGAACGGCGCGATCTCGGCGAATCTGTCGGCCGGCAAGGTGAACGAGTCCGGCGCGATCGCAACGCCGAATTTGCGCTGAACCAGCGAGGCGAGCCATTCGGCCCGGGCGCAGCCTTCCGCATCGTCGAACAGGATGCGCCCTTGATACGCCGCGATGACGGCGTCGCTCTCGCGATATGCGGAACTCTGCGCCACGCGTTACTTCGTCCAGGCGATGCGGTTGAACAGGAAGCCTTCCGGCTTCATGTGGTTGGAGTCGAGGACGAGGTCCTTGCTCTGAATGAGGATCGCCGGCTGCTCCACCAGCGGCATGGCGTAACGCTCGCGGGTCACCTTGTCGAACAGGGTCTTGTAGATCTCCTGGCGCTTTTCCAGGTCGAGCTCGCTCTGGCCGTCATTCGCCCACTTGGCGAGCTCGGCATCCTCGATGTAGTTGCGCGTCGACGGTATGTAGAAGAACGTCGTGGTGTTGTCGACGTCGGGCGCGCCGCCGGCGTTGTCCCAGTTCGTCACCATGGTCTGGGCCTTGCCGTCGCCGCGCGTCTTCTGGAACGTGTTGATGGTGGCCGCGTTCACGCTGGCGCGCACGCCGATCTTGCGCAGGTCGCCTGCGACCGCCTCGGCCACCGGGCGGGTCTGGCCCCAGGTCAGGAGCTCGAGATCGAAGCCTTGGGCGAGCCCGGCTTCGGCCAGCAGCGCCTTCGCTTTCGCCGGGTCGTAAGTGACCGGCTTCTCGGAGAAGGTACAGGCGAGATGCGCCGGATGGCACATGGCGTCCATCGGCGGTTTCGCCGCGAACTCAGGCGGCAGGAAGGCCTTGCGCATCGCCTGCAGGTCGATGGCTCGCAACATCGCCTCGCGCACTCGCCTGTCCTTAAACACTTTCACGCCGGAGCGGTCGGCCGTGTCGAACAGGATGTAGGAGAACGAGACCGTCGGTGCGGTGAGTATCTTGTAGTTGGGATTCCGCGCCACCGCTTCCTTCGCCTGGTCGTACTCGATGTGGAAGACGAGGTCGAGCTCGCCCACCATCACCTTGGCGAGCCGCGTCTGGGCGTCGGGGATGGTCTCGAGCTCGATGCGCCTTATGCTGCCCGTCGGCTCGTAGCCGCCCCAATCGTAGTAGGGGCTTTTCTCCAGCACGATCTTGTTGGGGTCGAACGAGACCACCTTGTACGGTCCGGTGCCGATCGCGGCGCGGCCGAAGCTTGCCTTGTCCTCGAGCTTGGCGTGGTAGTCGGACGGAAATATGGCCGGCGCGCCCCAGAGCCGCGCCAGGTCGATCGCCTGCGCCTGCTTGGAGATGATGCGCACGGTGTACTTGTCGACCTTGATCGCTTTGTCGATCCAGCCGAAGCGCGCATCCTTGAACAGGAAGTTCACGTTCGGATCCATCGCGTACGCGAACGTATAGACGACATCGTCGGCGTCGAACTCCGAGCCGTCGTGGAACTTCACGCCCTGGCGCAGCTTGAACTCGAGCGTTTTGTCGTCGATCCGCTTCCAGGATTCGGCGAGCTGGCCCCTAAAGGTCTTGGTCGCGGGGTCGAAGGCGACCAGCGTCGACATCACGGCGCGATCGACCACGTTCGCTTCCGGGTTGGGGTTGTGGATGGCATCGATCAGCCGGATCTGCTGATCGAAGGCGACGCGCAGAGTGTCCTTGGCCTTTTGCGCGTGAGCCGAGCCGGAAAGCGCCAGCAGCGCGATGCAAGCCGCGAATGCCGAGCGCGATAAGACTGCCATCATGTGACCTCCCGATGAGGCGATTTCACCGCGCGTGGCGGGCGCCACGATCGCGGGATCGCGATTATGGCGTCCAGCATAGCAAGTCCCGGGGTACCTTGGAACGCGGGGAACGGAGCTTTACCTGGGTTAAAGGCCCGCTTACGCCGCAACCTGGATCGCCGATCCGACTTCGCGCTGCGGAGAATTCCGCGACGGGTCTCGTGCTCGCGAGCGGGCTGATCTTCCTCGGCTGGGCGCGGTGGTGCTAGGCGAATGTGACGATGCGTAGCGCCTAACCGCCCTTGGCCTGTACCTTGGCCCATGTGTCGCGCAGCCCGACGGTGCGGTTGAACACGGGACGGCCGGGCTTCGAATCGACGTCGCGGCAGAAATAGCCCTGGCGCTCGAACTGAACGGCGTCTTCGCTGTTGGTGGCGGCAAGCGCCGGCTCCATCAGGCAGCCGTCGAGGATTTCGAGCGAGTTGGGGTTGAGCGCGGCGGCGAGGTCGCCGGAGACATCCGGCTCCGGGCTGGTGAAGAGCGGATTATAGAGTCGCAGCTCGGCCTTCATGGCGTCCGCCGCCGCGACCCAGTGCAAGGTCGCCTGCACCTTGCGCCCGTCCGGTGAATCGCCGCCGCGCGTCGCCGGATCGTAGGTGCAGCGCAGCTCCGTCACCTCCCCCGCCGCGTTCTTCACCGCCTCGCGGCAGGTGACGAAATAGGCGTAGCGCAGCCGCACCTCGCGGCCGGGCGAGAGGCGATAGAACTTCTTCGGCGGGTTCTCCATGAAGTCGTCGCGCTCGACATAGATCTCGCGGCCGAACTTCACCTTGCGCTTGCCCGCCTCGGGGTCTTCCGGGTTGTTGACCGCGTCGAGCTCCTCGATTTGGCCCTCCGGCCAGTTCTCAATGACGACCTTCAGCGGTCGCAGCACCGCCATGCGGCGCAGTGCGGATTTGTTCAGCAGCTCACGCACCGCGTGGTCGAACATGGCGGCCTCGACCACGCTGTTGGCGCGCGCCACGCCGACACGGCGGATGAAGTCGCGGATCGCCGCCGCGGGCACGCCGCGCCGGCGCAGCCCCGCCAAGGTCGGCATGCGCGGATCGTCCCAACCGCCGACATGGCCGCCGCGCACCAGCTCCGTCAGCACGCGCTTCGACAGCACGGTGTAGGTGATGTTGAGCCGCGCGAACTCGTACTGCCGCGGCCGCGACGGCACCGGGAGGTTGTCGAGGAACCAGTCGTAAAGCGGGCGGTGATCTTCGAATTCGAGCGTGCACAAAGAATGGGTGATGTGCTCGATGGCGTCCGACTGGCCGTGCGCGAAATCGTAGGTCGGGTAGATGCACCATGTCTTGCCGGTGCGCGGATGCTCGGCGTTGACGATGCGGTACAGCACCGGATCGCGCATATTCATGTTGCCCGAGGCCATGTCGATCTTGGCGCGCAGCACGCGCGCCCCATCCGGATACTCGCCCGCACGCATGCGGCGGAACAGATCGAGGTTCTCCTCCATTGCGCGGTCGCGATAGGGGCTGTTCCTTCCCGGCTCGGTCAGCGTGCCGCGCATCGCGCGCATCTCGTCGGCCGGCAGGTCGTCGACATAGGCCTTGCCGTTGCGGATCAAATGCTCGGCCCAATCGTAGAGCTGCGCAAAATAATCCGATGCGTGGTGCAGATGCTCGCCCCAATCGAAGCCGAGCCAGCGCACGTCGCGCATGATGGAGTCGATATATTCCTGCTCTTCCTTCGCCGGGTTGGTGTCGTCGAAGCGCAGATGGCAGCGCCCGCCGAATTCCTGCGCGATGCCGAAATTCAGGCAGATCGACTTGGCGTGGCCGATATGGAGATAGCCGTTCGGCTCGGGCGGGAAGCGCGTGACCACGCCGGCATGCTTCTTCGCGGCGAGGTCGCCCGCGACGATCTCGCGCACGAAGTCGCGCCCAACCTCAGCGGTGGTGGTGTCGGCTGCCATCATGCTCCTCCGGATGGCGCCTATGTGCCAAATCCCCGCCCCGGAGCCAAGCCCGATGGTTTCGGGCCAGGCTTACCGGCGCTCAGGGTCCGCGCCGGCCCACAAAGACGCGATAGATCGCGAGGATGATGAGCGAGCCGACCACGGCGCCGATGAAGCCGGCGCTTTCGCCGGGCCCATACCAGCCGAGCTTCTGGCCCAGCCAGGTGGCGAGGAAGGCGCCGACGACGCCGAGCGCCATGGTGATGAAGAATCCGCCCAAATCGCGGCCCGGCATCAGAAACTTGGCGACCGCGCCGGCCAGCAGGCCGATGATCAGTGTTACGATAATGGACATGGTTCTCCCCAACGCCGCGCCGGAAATACGGTTCCCCAGGGTTGCCAGGAGCCGACGGCCGGGTCAACCTGAATAGATGGACATCGTCATCGCCGGCGCGGGGATCGGGGGGCTTTCGGCGGCGCTGTTCCTGCGCGAGGGCGGCCACCGGCTGCGCCTGTTCGAATCCGTCTCCGAGCTCAAGGAGCTCGGCGTCGGCATCAATATCCAGCCGCACGCCGTGCGCGAGCTCGACAAGCTGGGGCTGCAACCGCGCCTCCTCGCCGCCGGCAACCCCTGCATCGAATGGGCGATGTTCAACAGATTCGGCCAGACGATCTGGAGCGAGCCGCGCGGCACCGCGGCGGGGCACGACTGGCCGCAGATCTCGATCCATCGCGGAAGGCTGCAGGGTGTCCTGCGCGACGCGGTGCTGGCGGGCTTCGGCGCGGACGCGATCAAGACCGGCCACCGCCTCACCGGCTTCGAGGACAAGGGCGACCGGGTCGTCGCGCGCTTCGCCACGCGAGATGGCGGCACGGTCGAAGTTTCCGGCGACGTGCTGATCGGCGCCGACGGCATCCATTCCACGGTGCGGCGCGCTCTTTATCCGCGCGAAGGCGATCCGATCTACAACGGCGCGATATTGTGGCGCGGCATGACGCGCGCCCGCTCCTACCTCTCCGGCGGCACGCAAGCCTTCGCCGGCCATCCCGACCAGAAGTTCATCGTCTATCCGATCACGCCGCCCGATGCGGAGGGCATGCAGCTCACCAACTGGATCTGCCAGGTGAGCGCGCCGGCGATGCTCCACCGCGAGGATTGGAACCGCGCCGGACGCCGCGAAGATTTCCTCGGGCTCTACGAGGATTGGCGCTTCGACTGGCTCGACGTGCCCGACATGATCCGCCGCGCCGACGCCGTCTACGAATTCCCCATGGTGGATCGCGATCCGCTGCCGCGCTGGTCGTTCGGCCGCGTGACCTTGCTCGGCGACGCGGCGCACCCCATGGTGCCGATCGGCGCCAATGGCGGATCGCAGGCGATCCGGGACGCCAGCGCCATCGCTGTCGCCTTCGCCGCCCACGCGGACCCGACCGAAGCGCTTGCCGCCTACGAGGACGAGCGCCGCCCGGCGACGGCCGAGATCGTCCTGTCCAATCGCCAGCTCGGGCCGGAAGAGGTGATGAAGATGGCGCACGAGCGGGCGCCCGAAGGGTTCGCCCGCGTGGAGACCGTCATCTCGCGGCAGGAGCTGGAGGAGGTGTCACGACGCTATCGCGGCGTAACATGGGCGCAAAACAAGGCGATTGCGGATCGAGGCTCGCATGCCTGACCCCGCAAACCCGGCCGACAAGCCGGAGCGCAAACGCGCAAAAATCCCTATCCTGAAAGAACCTATTGGAAACCGGGCGTTTTCTACCCATATTGCGGTAGATTAGGGAGGTCCCAAGATGAAGAAATCCAAGGCCATCCGGCTCGTCCTGTTGGGCGGCACGTCGCTTGCCCTCGCGGGCTGCGACGATTCTCCGCCATCGGATGCCAAGTTCTTTTCCAGCCTGCAGGAATGCACCGCGCATTACAGCGAGGCGCAGTGCAAGGACGCGGTCAAGGCCGCCGAGGACCAGCACGTAGCCGAGGCGCCCAAGTTTGCCAAGAAAGAGGAGTGCGAGGCGCAGTTCGGCGCCGGGCACTGCGAGGACCGCACGATGCGCACCGAAGGCGGCGGCATGGGCAGTTTCTTCATGCCCATGATGATGGGTTACATGATGGGCAATATGATGGGGAACGTGTTCCGCGGCCCCGTCTATCGCGACAGCCGGAACACCGCTTTCACCACGACGCCCAACGGCAAGCAGTACAACGTCGGTACGTTCTCGGGCGACCGCGCGACGAGCTTCAACAAGGGTGCGATCACGCAGGCGCAGCGCGGCGGCTTCGGCTCGACCGCGACGGCCTTCCGTTCCTCCTCGGGCAGCTAATCGGTGCAGCGCATCGCGGTGACGCCCCGCGCCGGGTGGCGCGAACACGTCGAGCGCGACCTGGGCTTCACGTTTCACACCATCGATGGCGCGCCCTACTGGGACGAGACCGCCTGCTACGGTTTCACCGCCGCGGAGATCGATGCGCTCGAGGACGCCACCGCTGAGCTGGAGCAAATGTGTCTCGCCCTCGTCGGCAACGTCGTGAAATCCGGCGACGAGGCTTACCGGAAACTGCGTATCCCGGAGGTCGCCTGGCCGGCGATCGAGGGTAGCTGGAACCTCGCGCACAAGAACCTCTACGGCCGCTTCGACCTTCGCTTCGACGGCAACGATCCACCCAAGCTGCTCGAATACAACGCCGATACGCCGACCGCGTTGTTCGAGGCCGCAGTCGTGCAGTGGGATTGGCTGCAGGCGATGTGGCCAGAGCGCGACCAGTTCAACTCCATCCATGAGCGTCTGATCGAGGCGTGGAAAAATTTCGGGATGGGACGCAAGCGGCTCTACTTCGCCTCGGTGAAGGACCATGCGGAGGACGCCGGCACGGTCGAATACCTGCGCGATACCGCGGTGCAGGCCGGGCTCGACACGGCGCATATCGACATCGAGGACATGGGCTGGGACGGTGAGCGCTTCCTCGACCTCGAGGACCAGCCGATCGAGGCGCTGTTCAAGCTCTACCCCTGGGAATGGATCGTGCGCGAGCAGTTCGGCGGATATCTCCTGTCCGGCGCGGCGCAGGTGATCGAGCCGCCGTGGAAGATGGTGCTCTCCAACAAGGCGGCTCTCGCGCTACTGTGGGAAATGGCGCCGAGACATCCCAATCTGTTGCCAACGTCGCTCGAAGCAGGGGCGATCGAAGGCTCGCTGATCCGCAAGCCGATCCTCGGCCGCGAAGGCGCCAACGTGCAGCTCATCGAGCGCGGCCAGGTGGTCATCGACAGCGGCGGCCTCTACGGCGCCGAAGGATATGTTTACCAGGCCAACGCACCGCTGCCGTCGTTCGAGGGAAACTACCCCGTGATCGGCTCCTGGGTCGTGGCGAGCGCGCCGGCCGGCATGGGCATCCGCGAGGATGCCACCCCCATCACCCGCGACACGAGCCGCTTCGTGCCGCATTTCTTCGAGTGACACCGATGGATGTGATGCACTCGCTGCAAGGTCTCGGAAGCTTCCTTGCCTATTTCGCCGGCGCTTTGGCGGCGGAAGCCGTCTTTATCGCGATCTACATGGGGGTCACGCCGCATCATGAGATGCGGCTGATCCGGGACGGCAACACCGCCGCGGCTGTGAGCCTCGGCGGCACGTTGCTCGGCTTCACGCTGCCGCTCGCCTCGATCATCGCCCACAGTGTCTCGTTCTTCGATTTCCTGATTTGGAGCGCCGTCGCGCTGATCGTGCAGATCGTCGTGTTCCTGCTGGTGAGCTTCGCCCTCGGTGGGGTGCCGCGCCGCATCGCCGAAGGAAACATGGCCGCCGGCACCACGCTCGCCACCGCCTCGCTCGCCATCGGCGTCATCAACGCGGCCTGCATGACCTACTGAGCGACGGAGAGGCCCGCCCTCGCCCGTCACGGCCGTATGGGACGGCCCGCGATCTTCGCCTACAATGCACGGCAACCGGCCGATCCGACTTAGCGAGGATCGGCCTCAAATCAAAAGGGAGCCGTGTCCCATGAAGGGCGTCGACGTCATTGCCGAAATCCTGAGGCGCGAGGGAACCGAGTTCCTGTCCTGCTATCCGCGCAACCCGCTGATCGAGGCCTGCGCCAAGATCGGCATCCGCCCGGTGCTGTGCCGCCAGGAGCGTGTCGGGGTCGGCATCGCCGACGGATATTCCCGCATCAATCGCGGCAAGCGCATCGGTGTGTTCGCCGCCCAGGCGGGGCCTGGCATCGAGAACGCCTTCCCCGGCATCGCGCAGGCCTATTCGGAGAACGTGCCGCTGCTCGTGATCCCCGGCGCCGGGCGCATGACGCGCCAATACACCCGGCCGGTGTTCAACGCGGTGGCCAACTACCAGTACGTCACCAAATGGGCCGCCAGCATCAACACGGTGAGCTTTATCCCGGACGTGTTCCGCCGTGCCTACCAGGCCATGCGCTCCGGTAAATCGGGCCCGGTGCTGATCGAGGTGCCGGAGGAGTTCTGGGAGGCCGAATTCGAAGGCGAGCTGAATTACGAGCCGGTGCCGTTCACCCGTGTCGCGCCGGACCCGGACGCGGTGAAGGAAGCGGCCAAGGCGATTACCGATGCGAAATCGCCGATCATCTTCGCCGGCCAGGGCGTGCTCTACGCCGGCGCGACCGAGGAGCTGATCGAGCTTGCGAACCTGCTGCCCGCGCCGGTGATGACCACAAACCCGGGCAAGAGCGCGTTTCCCGAGAACCACGACCTTGCGCTCGGCGCTTCGACGTCGTCGGCGCCGCGCCCGCTGACCGAGTTCATGAAACGCGCCGATGTCGTCTTCGCGATCGGCTCGTCGTTGACCCGCACCCCGTTCGGCCCGCAGGTGCCGCCGGGCAAGAAGATCGTCCATTCGACCAACGATCCCGGCGACATCAACAAGGATTACCAAGCCGACTACGCGCTCGCGGGCGACGCCAAGCTGGTGCTGCGCGCGCTCATCGAGGAAGTCGGCAAGCGCAAGGGCAACAAGGCCGACACGGCGAAGCTCGCCGAAGAGGTGCGCGGCGCCAAGAAGAAATGGCGCGATGAATGGATGCCGCAATACACGTCGAACGAGACGCCGATCAACCAGTACCGGATTATCTGGGACCTGATGAACTCGATCGACCGCGACAACACGATCATCACCCACGATTCCGGATCTCCGCGCGAGCAGCTTCTGCCGATGTGGGAATCGACGACGCCCGGCTCCTATATCGGCTGGGGCAAGTCGACCCAGCTCGGCTACGGGCTCGGCATCAACATGGGCGCGAAGATGGCGCGGCCGGACAAGCTCTGCATCAACATCATGGGCGACAGCGCCATCGGCATGACCGGCATGGACCTGGAAACCGCAGCGCGCAACGGCATCGGCACGCTGACCATCGTGTTCAACAACGGCGTGATGGCGGCCGAGCGCGACGTGATGAAGTACTCGACCGAGAAGTACGGCACGCTCACGGTCGGCGGCAACTATTCGAAGGTTGCCGAGGGCCTGAACGTCGAAGCGATCCGCGTCGAGAAGCCGGATGCCTTCAAGCCGGCGCTGAAGCACGCCGTCGACACCACCATGTCGGGCCGGCCGTTCCTGCTCGAATGCGTGGTCAAGGAAGGCTACGAGTTCTCGCGCTACAAGTGATCGATAAGGAGGGGAATACGTCGTGGCCACACAAGCCAAAGCGAGACCGACCGTCATCGCGCTCGAGGAGCATTACTGGGACAAGGAGATCGCCAAGCACTTCACCGGGCACGCTTCGCAGCGCACGCCGCGTCTGCTCGAGGAGCTTTACGATCTCAACACGATCCGGCTCAAGGCCATGGACGAGGCCGGAGTCGACGTGCAGGTGATCTCGCACGGCGCGCCGTCCGGCCAGCAGCTTCCGGTGCAGGTCGCGGACCAGATCTGCCGCGAGGCAAACGACCGCCTCGCCGAAGCCTGCAGCGCCGCGCCGAAGCGCCTCGCCGGATTCGCCGCCCTGCCGACGCCCGATCCCAAGGCCGCGGCGGACGAGCTCGAGCGGGTGGTGACCAGGCACGGCTTCAAGGGCGCCATGATCCACGGCCTCACCCACGACAAGTTTCTCGATCGCAAGGAGTTCTGGCCGATCTTCGAGCGCGCCCAGGCGCTCGACGTGCCGATCTACTTCCACCCCGCCGAGCCGCACCCGGCCGTCGTCGAGGCCTATTACAAGGATTACGAAAAAGAATTCCCGATGTTCTCGACCGCCGCGTGGGGCTTCGGCGTCGAGACCGCGACCCAGGCGATCCGCCTCGTGCTGTCGGGCGTGTTCGACAAGTATCCGAACCTGAAAATCATCCTGGGGCACATGGGCGAGAACCTGCCCTTCGCCGCGTGGCGCATCGATCACACGATCGGGCGGCACAAATCCTATTCGTTCATGGACGTGTTCTGCGACCGCTTCTGGATCACCACCTCGGGCTTCTTCTCGACACCCGCTTTGTTGTGCTCCATGCAGGTCATGGGCGTCAGCCACATCCTATTCTCCATCGACTGGCCTTTCGTAAAAAACGAACCGGCGATGGACTGGATGAGCGGATTGTCGCTTTCCGCCGAGGACAAGGAAAAGATCTACGGCGGCAACGCGAAGGCGCTGCTGAAGATCTAACGAGCGCGGTCAGTCGTCGAGCCCGCGCAAGATCGCAAGCACGTCGGACATGTCCTCCGCGAGGTAGGTGCGCGGCTGGCGCAGCAATTCCGTGAGCGTCTCACGCTCCTGAGGCGATAGCCGCGCGAGAAACGTCGCGAGACCGGTCGCCACCCCTTCTTCGTGCATCTCCGCCTCCTGACTGTCGGGAAAACGGCGGCCCAGATACGCCGGGCCGCCGTTCCCGTGCGCGAGCTGCCAGGGGTTGGCGTCAGGCAGCTCGCCTGCGGCGCCTCGTGAAATCGATCACTGTCCACCCGGATGTAGAGGCGCCGTGGCGGCAGGTCGGGGTTATGACGTCGTTCCGTGTCGCTCGCGAGTTCCGCTTACGCCGTGGAGGGGATGACGTCCGCCCTTGTTGTCCGCGCTATCTATGCAAGTTCCGTGCCAGTTTGGGAAAGCTATGGAGTCCAATGGCTTGCGGAGTTCGGGCAGGCGCGGCCCGCCGCGTCTGTAAAATTTTCCGACAGATCGGGGCGCCTATACACATCTTGATGTAAAATATTCCGACACCCCACCACGAAAGTGGAGGTCAAACAATAACGCGAATCGGACGTCAGTTGACCTGGGGGATAAGGAAGACCTGGCCGGGATAGATCAGGTTGGGATCCCGGATGTGGTCGCGGTTCGCCTCGTAGATCACGGTGTAGCGCAGCCCCTGCCCCAGCGTCCGCCGCGCGATGCGCCACAGGCTGTTGCCGGGCTGAACGAAGGCCACCGTTCCGGACGGCATGCCCGCCACCTGTGCCGGCCGGCTGAAAGGTGTCTCGACGCGGGCGACCACCTTGCCGTCCGGCCCGATCTGATCGACACGCAGGCGATAATCGCCTGGCGGCAAGGAGCGGCTCGGCGTCACCGACCAACGCCCCTCGGCATCGACGCGGGCGCTGCCCGCATGAGCATTGTCGACGTAGAGCTCGACCCGGGTGCCTGGAGCCGCACGGCCACTGATCGTGGTGCTGCCCTTTTCGTCGTAATCGGCGGACTCGAGAGCCAGACGGCCACCCGCTCCTCCGACACCGCCCGGACCCTGCAGCACGGTCGCGGGACCACCGCCCTGCGGCACGCGCAGCACCAGCGCGCCCTGCTCGCCGGTCGACGGCCGCCCGGCCACATCCTGCCCGGGCTCCGGCACCACCAGAACGACACTGGATTCCGAGGTGAGCTTGCGGCCGTCCGGCCCGGTGGCCTCCAAAGAGAGCTCCTGAGAGCCCGGCGGGAGCGGCTTCGTCGGGACCACGACCCATTCGCCGCGCGCATCCGCCGTCGCCCGGCCGACTTCCTTGTCGCCCGAGCGCACCACCACCTCGGCGTTGGGCGCGGCGCGGCCGGCGATCACGGTATTGCCCTTGGGATCGACGCGGACCACGTCGAAAGACGGCCGATTTGGCCTCTCACCCACCTGCGGCACCGGGATTCCCGGCGCGCCTTGCGTCGTCGCCGGCGGCGCGCTGGCGGTCTGCCGCCCGGGCGCACCCTCGTCGATGACGTAGTTCAGGGCGATCGCGGCGCCCAGGATGACCACGCCGACCGCACCGATGATCCAGTATCGTGTCACGCTTCTAGCCTAGTCGGCTCTGAAGAGCCGCGCAACCGCAGCGGCCGCTATTGCCGCTTCACCGCATTTCGGATCGGCGGCAGCGATTTGACGTAGACCGCAATGGCTTTCCGGTCCGCATCCGTGAGCTTGGAGGTCGAAAATTCGATCACCTCGCCCATCAGCGAGCCCGCCACGTCGCCGTCGGGGGTGAGCCCGAGAGAGAGATACTGGATGATGTCGTCCTCGCTCCAACCGCCGATGCCGGTATCCTTGTCGGGGGTGATGTTGGGGATTGGATCGCCGCCGGGTCCATCGGCGTTGCCGGCGAACCATTTGTCATGCTCGATCCCGCCGGTGCGGGTGCGCGGCGTATGGCATTCGCCGCAATGCGCGAGGGCGGTGACGAGGTAGGCGCCGCGGTTCCACTCGGCCGACTTGGATGCGTCGGGCTTGAACGGTCCAGGCATGAAGTTGAGCGCGCGCCAGCCCGCCTGCAGGATACGAAGGTTGAACGGGAACGAGACGTCGTGCGGCTTGCTCGGCCGATCCGATGCCGGCACGGTGGCGAGGTAGGCCCGCAGGTCCTTCGCGTCGGCATCCGTCATGTTGGTGAAGCTCGTGTACGGAAAGACCGGGAAGAAGTGAGTGCCGTCGGGTCCGATCCCCTGGCGCATCGCGCGCAAGAAATCGTCGTCCGACCACTTGCCGACGCCCCGTTCCATGTGCGGGGTGATGTTGGGTCCGTAGAACGTGCCGAACGGAGTCTTGATGGCTGGGCCGCCGGCGAGCTTCGGGATGTTCGCCTTGCGGTCGGTATGGCAGGAATCGCACCCGCCGGCGTTGAACAGATACTCGCCGCGCTTGATCGATGCCTCGTCGGCCGCGCGCGCAAGCTGCGGTACGAAAAGAAGCGCCGCGACCAGCGCGGCGCTTCGAAGCAACCTTGTCATGTCACTCCCCCACCCCGATCAGGCGACAGGTTCCCCGCCGGGGCGCCCGCCGTCAAGCCGGGGGCGGCGGATCGTCGTGGGTATCAGCTGCCCTGGGCGGGGCCGCGGAAATCGGTGTGGCAGCCGCCGCAACCCTCGCGGTTCAACGCGCCGAAGGCGGCCGACATCTTCTCCTTGTCGCCCGCCTTGGCGGCGTCTTGCAGCTCGGTCGCGCGCTGGACGGCGGCTTTTTGGTACCCCTCGACCTTCGCCATGTTCTGGAACATCTCCGGCTTGGCGCGGGTCTTGCCCGGCATGTCGGCGCTCGAAGTGCCGGCGACGAACAATGGCGGAACCTTCTTTAAATTCTCTGCGATCTGCGCCCCGGCCGCCGCCACGTCCGCGGCCGAGCCTTCGCCCTTTTGCAGGAACGCGGCGATCTTGCCGGCGCTGGCGCCGTTGCTCTTCATCAGCGCCTGGCGCTCGGTAACGGCAGCGGTCTTGTCCTGCGCGACGGCCGTGAAACCGACGCCCAGCAGCGCGGCGGTGGCAAACGCCATCACGCCATATCCAAGCACATGCCTCATAGATATTCTCCCCTTATTGGCTGGCATCGGCACACCATCTTCGAACTATATACACGGCATCGCCGCCCCTATTCCGACCGAAACTTGGTAAATTGCGCCGGATGAGCGGGATCAACTCGGTTTGCGTCTATTGCGGCGCCTCCGGCGGGGCGGACCGGCGATATATGCAGTCCGCCGTGGAGACGGGCCGGGCCGCCGCGCGGCGCGGGTTGAGGCTCGTCTTCGGCGGCGGCCATGTCGGGCTGATGGGCGCGATGGCAGACGCGGCGCTCGCGGCCGGCGGCGTCGTCGAGGGCGTCATCCCGCAGGCGCTGATGGACCGCGAGCTCAGCCATGAGGGCGTGACACGGCTTCACGTCGTATCCTCCATGCATGCCCGCAAGCAGAAGATGTTCGACCTGGCGGACGCGTTCCTCGCGCTCCCGGGCGGCGTCGGGACGCTGGATGAGACCATCGAGGTCATCACCTGGAAGCAGCTCGGCATGCACGACAAGCCGATCGTGATCCTCGACCTCGACGGCTATTGGGAGCCGCTGCTCACACTGATCGACACGGTCATCGCGCGCGGCTTCGCCCCCGCCGCGACGGCGCGCCTGTTCGACGTTGCCGCCACGGTGGAGGACGCCTTTAACCTATTCGAACGCGCCGCGCGCCCGGCTCTGCACCCCGATTCCGCGCGATTCTGACGCATCGCGACCGCGGTTGCGTTCGTGTCCCCGCCTGATATTGTGCCGCGCTTCCAACCCCCAGGGAACCAACGAATGCCGAAGATCAAAGTGAAAACGCCCGTCGTCGAGCTCGACGGCGACGAGATGACTCGCATCATCTGGCAGTTCATCAAGGAACGCCTGATCCTGCCCTATCTCGACATCGACCTGAAATATTACGACCTCGGCATGGAAAAGCGCGATCAGACCAACGACCAGATCACGGTCGATAGCGCGAACGCGATCAAGCAGTACGGCGTCGGCGTGAAATGCGCGACCATCACCCCGGACGAGGCGCGGGTGGAGGAGTTCAAGCTGAAGCGCATGTACCCCTCGCCCAACGGCACGATCCGCAACATCCTGGGCGGCACGATCTTCCGCGAGCCGATCGTCATCGAGAACATCCCGCGTCTGGTTCCGGGCTGGACCCAGTCCTACGTGATCGGGCGCCATGCCTACGGCGACGTGTACAAGGCCGCCGACATCGTGATCCCCGGCAAGGGCAAGGTGACGTTGCGCTACGAGCCGGCCGACGGCAGCCCGGTGCAGGAGCTGCTGGTCCACGACTTCGACGGGCCGGGCGTCGCGCTCGGCATGCACAATTTGGACGACTCGATCCGCGGCTTCGCCCGCGCCTGCCTGAATTACGGGTTCGATCGCGGCTGGCCGGTCTATTTGTCGACCAAGAACACGATCCTCAAGAAGTACGACGGGCGCTTCAAGGACATCTTCCAGGAAGTGTTCGACAAGGAGTTCGCCGACAAGTTCAAGGCGAAGAAGATCACCTACGAGCACCGGCTGATCGACGACATGGTCGCCCAGGTGATGAAATGGTCCGGCGGCTATGTCTGGGCGTGCAAGAACTACGACGGCGACGTGCAGTCCGACACGGCGGCGCAGGGCTTCGGCTCGCTCGGGCTGATGACCTCGGTGCTGATGACGCCCGACGGCAAGACCGTCGAGGCCGAGGCCGCGCACGGCACGGTGACGCGCCACTACCGCGAGCACCAGAAGGGCAACAAGACCTCGACCAATCCGATCGCCTCCATCTATGCCTGGACGCGCGGGCTCTACTTCCGCGGCAAGTTCGACAACACGCCGGATCTGGTGCGCTTCGCCGAGACGCTGGAGAAGGTCTGCGTCGAGGCAGTCGAGCAGGGCGACATGACCAAGGACCTCGCGCTGCTGATCGGGCCGAACCAGAAGTGGATGAACACCACCCAGTTTCTCGACGCGCTCGACGGCAGGCTCAAGAAGACGATGGGCTGAGGAGGGCTCAGCCCTCGTCGCTCCCTCCTCCCGCTTCGCTGCGCTGGGCGTGACGTTCGGCGGCAATGCGCGCGAGCTCCTGGCGCAGGCTGGGGTGATCGTCGAGCATGCGGCGGAAATCGCGCACCTCGAGCGCCAGAAGCTGGCAGGAGGTGATCGCCGACACCGTGGCGGTGCGGCGCGTGTCGCGCATCAGCGCGATCTCGCCGAAAAACTGCCCGGCCGAGAGCCGCACCGGTTCGGGCGGCACGTCGACCTCCACCTCGCCGTCGAGGATGAAATACATCGCGTCCGCCGTTTCGCCGCGGCGCACGATCGTCGAGTCCGCGGGCACGATCTGCGGCTTCA
>Ga0184615_10000342_pt1 | contig 26750 bp, 30 predicted proteins | sample PLM4_65_coex_FD_133134 | JGI IMG/M metagenome (GOLD analysis project Ga0184615, IMG submission 133134) | Groundwater sediment microbial communities from an aquifer in East River, Colorado, USA - PLM4_65_coex | ecosystem: Environmental > Terrestrial > Soil > Riparian zone | place: USA: East...
ACGGGCGCACGGGCATCTTCGAGATCCTGCTGATCGACGACACGATCCGCGCGATGATCACGCGCGGCGTCGACTCGAAACAGATCCAGGACGTCGGCATGAAGAACGGCATGCAGACCATGCGCGCCCACGGCGCGCGCATGGTGATCGAAGGCACGACGTCGATCGCGGAGATCGTGCGGCAGACGGAGGAGGAAGCCGTCGCGGCGCTCGATCCGCAGGCGGCCTGACGCCGATGCCGGTCTACCGTTACAAGGGCGTCGCCGCCGGCAACCGAGCGGTTGCCGCGACGATCGACGCCGACAGCCTGCGCGGCGCGCGCGCGAAGCTGCGCGCAGAGGGCATCTTCCCGACCGAGATCGTCATCGGCAAGACGCGCGGCGAGGCGTCGGAGCTGCTCTCGAAGCTGCAGATCCCCGCGCTGCGGCGCGTGCCCGATCTCGACCTGTCGATGTTCTCGAGCCAGCTCGCGACCCTGATCTCCGCCGGCGTGCCGCTCGTGCAGGCACTCTCCGCGCTCACCGAGCAGGTCGAGCGCGAGCGCTTCAAGGCGGTGGTCGGGCGGGTGCGCGAGTCGGTGAACCAGGGCTCGTCGCTCGCCGACGCGCTGACCGAGTTCCCGCACGTCTTCGACGAGCTCTACTGCTCGATGGTGCGCGCCGGCGAGTCGTCGGGCGCGCTCGCCCCGGTCCTGCAGCGGCTCTCGGAGTACGTCGAGAACCGCATGACGCTGCGCAACCAGCTCATCAACGCGATGATCTACCCGATCATGATGCTCGTCTTCAGCGCCGCGGTCGCCGGCGTGCTGCTGGTGAAGGTGATCCCGAACATCAGCACGATGCTGAAGGACATGAAGCAGGAGCTGCCGCTTGCGACGCGGGTCACGGTCGCGGTCTCCGAGATCGTGACTGTCTACTGGTTCCCGACGGTCATCGCGATCGGCATCGGCGTGCTGGTCTGGAGCCGGGTCGTGCGCACCGAGAGCGGCCGCCTGGCCTGGGACGGGCTCATGCTGCGCGTGCCGGTCTTCGGCCGCCTGATCCGCTACGTGGCGATCGCGCGCTTCGCGCGCACGCTCGCCACGCTCACCGCCGGCGGCGTGAACATCGTGAGCGCGCTCGAGATCGCGCGCAGCGTGACTTCGAATGCGGTGATCGCCCGCGCAGTCGACGGCATCAAGGAGGCGATCACGCGCGGCTCCTCGATCGCGGCCCAGATGCGCTCGAGCGGCGAGTTTCCGCCGCTGGTCACGCACATGATCTCGGTCGGCGAGGCCTCGGGCGAGCTGCCCGCGATGCTCGGCAAGCTCGCGGACACCTACGACACGCAGGTCGAGAACGCGCTCGAGCGGATGCTCGCGCTGCTCGGACCGATCCTGCTGGTCTTCGTGGCGCTGGTGATCCTGGTGATCATACTGTCGACCCTGCTGCCGCTGATGAACATGACCTCCGCGCTCTAGCCGCGGCGGCGAAGGAGAACCCCACAATGAAATTCAAAGAGAACGACGGCTTCACGCTGCTCGAGATCATGGTCGTCGTGATGATCATCGGGCTGCTGATGACCGTGCTCGCGACCAACGTGTTCAGCCGCCTGGGCAAGGCGCGCTCCGACATCGCCGGAATGAAGGTCACCAAGCTCACGCAGCAGCTCGAGCTCTACAACCTCGACAACGGCATGTACCCGACGAGCGACCAGGGTCTCGACGCGCTGGTGCACGAGCCGACGAACGAGCCGCGACCGCGACGCTACCCCGCAGGCGGCTACGTGAAGGCCGTCGACCTGCTCGATCCCTGGCAGATGCCGTTCAAGTACGAGCGCCCCGGCAAGAACAACGCGCAGAGCTTCGACCTCTACTCGCTCGGCGCGGACGGACAGCCGGGCGGCGAAGGCGAGAACGCGGACATCGGCAACTGGGAAACGAGTGCGTCGAACTGAGTCGTGACCCCACGGAGAGCCGAAGCCGGCTTCACGCTCCTCGAGCTGCTGGTGGTGCTGCTCTTGATCGTGCTGGTGACGGGGGTCTTCACGACGACGCTCGGCGGCGGCTTCGGCGTGCACATCCGCAACGCCGGCCGGACGCTCGCGGCCGAGCTCGAGTACGTCTCACAGCGCGCGGTGACGACAGGCAAGACACAGCGCGTCGTGATCGACCTGGACCAGCAGGTCTACCGGGTCGAGGAGCTGCCCCTGCCGCTCGACGAGGCGGCGGGCGAGCTGCCCGAGCACGCCGAGAACCTCGACCTGGCGCCGCCGCTCACGCAGCTCGCGTTCGCGCCGGTCGAAGGGCGGATCGGCGACTGGCGCGCGCTCGACGACGCGGACGAGGTGCGCCTGCGCGAGGTGCGTCTGGCGGACGAAGCCAAGCAGGACGGCGTGATCGCGATCGGCTTCGCGCCCGACGGCGCGTGCGATCCCGCGGAGATCTGGCTGCGCGACGACGGCGGCTACGACCTGCGCGTCCGTCTGGTCGCCTTCACCGGCGAGATCCGCATCGAGGAGCCCGAACCTGAAACCCCGTGAGCGCGACGGCTTCACGCTGATCGAAGTGCTGGCCGCGGTGCTGATCGTGAGCCTGGTGTTCGGGCTCCTGCTCGAGTCCGTGACGCGAAACCTCGCGGACCTCGGCCGCGCGCGGCTCGAGGCCCGCGCGACGCAGCTCGCGGAGCTTCGCGCGCGCGAGATCGAGCAGGAGATCGCGGCTGCAGCCGGAACCGGAACCCAGCTCGAGAGCGGCATCCAGGAAGGGGCCTTCGAGGAGCCGGACGCCGATCTGCGCTGGCACATCACGGTGTCGGAGCAGACGTTGGCATTGCCCGACGACTACCCCGGAAAGCAGTCGCCCTCACCCCTGTTCGCCGCGGCGGGCGCAACGCCGCCGGTCCCCGTTCAAGGACAGGTTCCACCCCTGCGGCTGGTCGAGGTGCGCGTCTTTCCGGTGGACACCGACCCGGAGGCCGCCGATCCCTTCGTCCTGCTCGTGACCGCGCCGCCCGACCCCGCGCGCCTGCAGCAGCTCGAGCAGCAGCGTCAGCAGAACCCACAAGAGACCGATCGCGAGCAGGGTCGCCAGCCGGAAGACCTGCCGCAGTGACTCGGAGCCAGACCCAAGACTCACGCGCCGGGTCTAGACGCGCATCCATCCGCGCTGCCGGCGTTGCGCTCGCTCGCAGAATCCAACGATTCGACTTCGCCTCCCGCGGGCCAGCAGCCCGCGGGCCGCTGGCGGCGCCTTGGCAGCGCGGCGTCTGCGCGCCCAGCCCTCGACGCGGAGTCTCGGGTCTGGCTCCTGCGTCGACCGGCTTCACGCTGCTCGAGGTGCTGGTCGCCATGTTCATCATGGCGCTCATCATCACCTTCTCCTTCCAGGCGTATCAGGGCATCGCGGATGCGTACACGCGCGTGAGCTCGAACACCTCGCGCAGCCGCGCGACGGAGATCCTCCTCGATCGGCTCGAACGCGAGCTCATGGGGGCGGTGCTGATCGAGCGGGAGCAGGGCGCGGATCCGTTGCTCCATCCCTATTTCTTCTTCGGCACGCCGCGGATGTACGCGGAAGCCGAGGGCGACGAGCTGCGCTTCGTCACGCAGACGCCGCTCCGTTCCCCGGGAAGCGCACGGGGCTCGTTGGCGCTCGTCACCTACGGCTCCGCCCCGTCTCAGTCCGGCCCGGGCCTCGCACTCCTGCGCCAGGAGGAGTCCCTGCCCTCTCAGCTCGTGAAGGAGGTCGCCTGGGACTCGCCGCAGATCGTGGCTGACAACGTCGCGCTCTTCCTCGTGCGCTTCCGCAGCGAAACGCAGGATTCGGCCGATGGGTGGGACTCCACCGGGCCGGAGCAGCTCGATCAGCTCCCCACGCAGCTCGCGCTCACGGTCTCGCTCTGGGAGACCGGGCCCGATGGCGTGGCGGTTCCCGGACCCGAGACGTCGCGGATGATCGAGCTGCGCGTGCGGCCGTTCCGGCTCGCTCCCGATGGCGAAGGCGAGGAAGCCGCCGCCGAGTGCGGCGAGGGGATGAGCGTCGACGAGTGTCTGGAGTCCTTCACCGACGCGATCAACGGCGCGAGCCCGGCGCTCTCGGCCTCGATCGCCTCCGCGCGCTCGGAGGTGCAAGACAAGTGCTGGGGCGCACCCGATCCCTCGGCGCCGCTGCAGCGCCTGAAGGTGCTGATGGGCGGCGTACCCGGCTTCGACGCAGGAGCCTGTCAGTGAGCCGCCCCGCCGACGAGGAAGGCGTCGTCCTGCTGCTCGTGCTCGTGCTCGTGGTGGTCGCAATCTCCACGGCCTACGCGATGGGCAAGACCTCCCTGATCGAGGTGATGAGCACGCGACAGCACGGACAGCACGCGCGCGCCGACCTGCTGGCGCGCTCGGGCGTCGAGCTCGCCATCCGCACCTTGCAGGACGACCTGCTGGAGGGCGACGAGACCACCAAGCAGGTGGAATCCAAGCTCGATGCCTGGGCGCTCCTGTCGAACCAGGAGATCAGCCTGCCGGGCGACGCCGTGCTGCGCGTGAAGGTCCGCGACGCGGGCGGAAGGCTCAACATCAACGCGCTCGTGGACCTCGAAGGCAAGCGTATCGGCGAGACCAGCAAGGAGTTCCTGAAGGCGGCCCTCGCGCACATCCGCGAGACCACGCCGGCGTTCAAGGGCTCGAGCGCGTATGGCGACGAGGAGATCGACGACCTGTCCGACGCGATCCTCGATTGGCTCGACGTGGACGAGGAGACGCGGGTGGGCACGCCGGAGGAGGAGTATTACGTCGAGATGAAGAAGGCCAAGGCGGCGCCCGTGAACCGTCCTGTCTTCTCGCTCGACGAGCTCGCGTCCGTGCCCGGCATGGATCCCCTGATGCTCGACGCGCTGAAAGCCTACTTTACGCCCTACCCCATGTACCCGCCTGCAGGCAGCGGAGGAGCGAACCTGAACACGGCGCCGCCCCACGTGCTGGGGATGATCTATCACGGTGTAGGTCAGGAGCTCGAGCTCCTCGACCCGCGCAACGTCTTCGAGCTCCTGAAGGCGCGCGACGAGGGCAAGGTCTTCTGCCCCGCCGAAGGCGTCGAGCCCTGCACGAGCTTCTTCCGCACGCTCGGCATCGCCGAGGGCGAGCAGATCTTCCCGCCGCTCTCCTATCAGAGCCGCGTCTTCCGCATCGACTCGGAGGCGCGCATCGGAGAGGCGCGCGCCTGCGTGCGCACGGTCGTCGACCGCGGCGAGAGCGGCGAGCCCAAGACGCTCTACTACGAGCTGGGCTGCTGATGTTCGAGCGCAGCGTCGTCGGGCTGGACATCGGCTCCTGGTCGGTCAAGGTCGCCGAGCTCAACGCGAGCCTCCGAGGCGCGACCTTCGTGCGCTTCGCCGAGCTCGAGCTCCCGCGCGGCGCGCCTTCCGAGGAGATCGAGGCGACGATCCAGCTCTGGGTGCAGAGCCGCAACCTCTCGCCCGAGACGCTCGTGACCGCGCTGTCCACCGAGCATCTGACGCAGCGCCACCTCCGCTTCCCGTTCGCGGGCGCGAAGCGCGTCGCGGCCGCGCTCGCCTTCGAGATCGACGAAGAGCTGCCCGTTCCGATCTCCGACGTCGTGCTCGCGCACGAGCAGGTGTTGTCCCGGCCCGATCAGACGGACGTGCTCGTGGCGATCGCCACGCGCGCGGACGTCGAGCAGCACCTCGCGTCGCTCCGCCGCATGGAGCTCGAGCCCCGCATCGTCGAGAGCGAAGGCGCGTCGCTCGCGAACCTGTCGTCGTTCCTCGAGCTCACGGACGTCTCGCGGCTGATCCTGGACGTCGGGCACAACAAGACCAATCTCGTGCTTCTGGTCGACGGCAAGCCGATCGCGCTGCGCCGGATACCGATCGCGGGGCGGCAGCTCTCCGAAGCGCTCGCGCGCGACCTCAAGATCTCGATCGACGCGGCGGAGGAGCACAAGCACGAGCAGGGCGTCTTCGAGCGGGGCAGCGCGAAGCCGGGATCGCCGGGCGTGCGCGACGTGCTGGAGCGGCTCGTGCGCGAGTTGCAGCGCTCGGTGCAAGCGGTGGTCGGCGACCCGCTCGATCCGGTCTCCCCGCAGGAGATCGTGCTGGTCGGCGGCTCCGCGCGTCTGCGCGGCCTGCCGGAGTTCCTGGCCGAGCGCCTGGGCCTGCCGACCCGCGTGATCGACGTCGACGCGACCGACGACGGCCGCGAACGCTTCTCCTCGGCGGGGCCGGCGCTGTTCGCGCAGGCAGCGGCGCTCGCGCTGCGCGGCTCGTCCACCGAGCGCGTCACGCAGAGCGACTTCCGCCAGGGCGATCTCGGCTACGCGCCCGATCTCACGGGCCTGCGGCCGCAGCTCCGCTTCACGGTCGGTCTGTTCGTGCTGTTCCTCGCGCTCTGGGTCACGAGCGCCGCGGTCGGCGCCTGGCTCGAGGGGCGGCGGGTCTCGGGCCTCGAGAAGGAGATCGCCTCGATCCACACGCAGGCCTTCGCGGACGCCAAGCCCTCGGACGAGCCGCTCCGGGCGCTCGAGGCGCAGGCCGCGGAGACGCGCGAGCTCGCGGCACATCTCGGTGTCACCGGGAAGGGCCTCTCGGTGCTCGAGATCGTGCGGCAGATCTCCGCGCTCACGCCCGAGTCGCTCGACGTCTCGTTCGATGAGCTCACGATCGAGCGGCAGAGCATCGTCGCGCGCGGCCACACCTCGGACTTCGTCTCGGCCGACCAGCTCAAGGCGGAGCTCTCCAAGTTCGACGGCTTCCAGCGCGTGCTGGTGACCGACGTGAAGACCGACTCGCGCCGCGGGGGCAAGACCTTCACCCTGTCGATCCGCCTCGGTGAGGGCGAGTCGTGAACGAGCTGCTCGCGCCGCTGCGCAGCTACTTCGCCTCGCGCTCGCCGCGCGAGCGCTGGTTGCTCGTGGCCGGTGCCTGCGTGCTGGCGCTGGTCGTCGTCTACGGCGTCATCGTCGCACCGCTCCGGGAGGGCGCGAGCCAGGCGGACGCGCGCGTGGCCCAGCTCGAAGGCGAGCTCGCGCGCGCCCTCTCGATCGCGGGCGAGATGCGCGGGCTGCAAGGCGAGCTGGCGAGCGTCGAGGCGCGCATCCAGCCCGGGTCGAAGACCAACTTGATCGCGCTGCTCTCGACCCTGGCCGCCGACGCCAGGATCTCGCAGGAGCAGCTCGAGTCGATCGAGCCGAAGCAGCCCTCCGCGAACGCGAAGTATCCCGAGACGCGCGCCGAGGTGCGCCTGAAGGGAACGTCGCTCGAGCAGATGGTCGAGTTCCTGCAGAAGATCGAGACCTCCGATTCGCACCTGATCGTGCGCTCGCTCAAGATCCGCTCGCGCGGCGACGGTCCGTCCGGACCCGTGCTCGACGTCAGCTTCTCCGTCTCGAGCTTCGAGCGCGCCTGAGGGCCGGCGCGGTGGCCCGATCGCTCCGCCTCCTCGCGCTCGCCGCGGCGCTCGCGCTCGCGGCGCTCTGGCTGGCGCCCGCGCTGCTTCTGCCGGCGCTGGGCCCGCGACTCGGAGACGCGCTCGGAGTCACGCTCGCCTTCGAGGGCGTGCGGCCGGGCTTTCCGTTGGGGATCTCGGCCGAGCGCGCGCTCGTGACCCGCGGCGGCCGCGCGCTCGAGCTGACCGACCTGCGCGCGCGGCTCGCGTCGGACGGCGCGCGCATCCGTGCGCGGGTCGGAGACGGCGCGCTGTTGCTGCGGCTGGACGGACTCAGCGGGCGTTCGGGCTTCGTGCGCGCGGAGTCCCTTCCGCTCGAGCGACTCGATGGCGTGCTGCCCGGCGCGCTCGCGCTTCGCGGGCCGCTCGACGGCGTGTACCGCTTCGGCGCGCGCGAGACGCTCGAGGCCACGGTCGGCCGCGGCGCGGGAGTGCTGCACGCGCCGGTGGCCATCGAGCTCGGGTTCACGCAGCTCGTCGTCGCTGCGGAGCGCCTCGAGGACGGCGCGTGGCGCGTCGAGTTCGCCGACCTGCGCGGCCCGCCGGTCTCGGCGACCGCGCGCGGACAGATCGGGGTGACGGGGGAGCTCGCGCTCGAGCTCGAAGTCACTCAGCTCGACGAGCCCGCGCGCTCCGCGTTCGCATCGGCCGGGCTCGCGATCGGTGAGATCCCCTGGTCCGGAGAGATCCGCGGAACGCTCGCGCTTCCGCTCTTCGTCGCGGCGGACCGGTGAGCGCGGAGATCCGCGCTCTCCTGCTCGACGCGGTCGGAACCCTGCTGCGTCTTCGCGAGCCGCCTGCCGCGGTCTATCTGCGGATCGCGGCGAGGTACGGCATCGCGCGGGCGCCGGCCGAGGTCGCACGCGCGCTCGACGCCTCGAGGATCGGTCCACCGCCGCTCGACGGCGTCGCGCTCGCGGACGTGCCGGCGCTCGAGCGCGAGGGTTGGCGCGGGATCGTGCGCGCGGCGCTCGGCGACGCAGCCGCGGACGGCCCGTGCTTCGACGCGCTGTTCTCGCACTACGCGGGCGCCGAGCCGTGGCAGGTGGTGCCCGGCGTGCGCGACGCCCTGGCCGCCGAGCGCGCGCGCGGTGTGCGCCTCGCGGTGGTGTCGAACATGGATGCGCGCCTGCCCGGGGTGCTCGCCGGTCTCGGCCTCGCGGACGCCTTCGACGCCTTGGTCCTGCCCTCGACCTGCGGGCACGCGAAGCCGGATCCGCGGATGTTCCAAGCGGCGCTCCGCAGCCTCGGCGTCGGCGGAGGCTCCGCGCTCTACATCGGCGACCGAGAGCCCGACTGCGTGGCGGCGGCGCGCGCCGCGGGCCTCCGAGCCTGGCGACTCGATCCCGGCGGTCGCGCAGGCGATCCGGACGTGCTGCGGGGCTGGGCGGAGCTCGCCCCGCGACTCGCCGCCTTCGCGCCCGCGACCCGCTCCGGGTAGAGTCCCGGCGTGGACACCATGTGGGGCATGAAGCTCCCTGACATCGAGCGCTGGTCGCCGCGCGTGGTCGTCGTGCGCGGACAGAATCCCGGGCCGTTCACGGGTCCCGGCACGAACACCTATCTGGTCGGCACCGGCGCGCGCCCGTTCCTGATCGACACCGGCTCGGGAAAGCCCAGCTACCTGCCGCTGCTCGAGCAGGCGCTCCGCGATGAGATCGGCAGCGACCAGCCCGGCGACGTTCTGGTGACGCACGTGCACGCGGACCACATCGGCGGCGTGGCCGACGTGCTCGCGCGCTTCGGACCCCGGCGCGTCTCGAAGATGCCCTGGCCCGGGAAGGACGAGCGCTTCGGACTCACGCTCGAGCCGATCCGCGCGGGCGACGTCTTCCGCACCGACGGCGCCACCTTGCGCGCGGTGCACACGCCCGGCCACGCCGAGGATCACATCTGCTTCTATCTCGAGGAGGAGCGCGCGCTCTTCACCGGCGACGTCGTGCTCGGCGCCGGAACCACGGTGATCCCGCTCGACGGCGGCGACATGGCGCACTATCTCGCGTCGCTCGAGCGCATGCTCGAGCTCGAGCTCGAGCGGATCTACCCGGGACACGGGCCGTACATCCCCGAGCCCGCCGCGAAGATCCGCGAGTACATCGAGCACCGGCGCGCGCGCGAACGCCAGATCGTCGACGCGGTCCGCGCGGGCGCGAGCACGGTCGAGCGCATGGTCGAGCGCATCTACGTCGACACGCCGCGCGCGCTGTGGCCCGCGGCGGGGCAGTCGGTGCTCTCGCACCTGCACAAGCTCGAGCGCGAGCGTCGCGCGCTGCGCAGCCGCGATCCCGCGGGCGAGGAGCATTGGCAGCTCTCGTGAGCGAGACCAGCTCCGAGCTGATCGAGAGACTCGGATCGCCGACCCGCGCCACGCAGCGCGGCGCCTGCGACGAGGCGCTCCCGCGCGTGCGCAGCGAGCCCGATCTGCGCGACGCGGTTCGCGAGCTCCTGCGCGCCGAGAATCCGCTCGCCCGCTTCTCCGCCGCGTGGCTGCTCTTCCAGAGCGAGCGCCCCACCCTCCGGCTTCTGCCCGCGTTGCTCGACTCGCTCGAGCTGCGCGACGGCGATCTGCGCTGGCAGGCCGCGCAGATGCTCACCGCGCTCGGCCGCATGCAGCCGGAGGTCCTCCCGGTGGTCCTGCACGAGGCGAACGCGGCTGCCTCGCCGGCGCGAAGAAGGATGGCGATCTTCGTCCTGCGCGAGCTCGCGCCCGAACGCCCGGAGACCGGCGCCGTCTATCTGCGCGCGCTCACCGATCCCGACGGCGACGTGCGCCGCGCCGCCCTCTCCTGCTTCGCCAAGCTCACCGATCCCGACCGCGAGCTCGCCGTGCGCGCGATCGGGCTCGCGCGCGGCGCCGATCCAGACCCGCGCATGGCGCGCATCGCCACGGTCGTGCTGCCCGAGCTCGCGCGCTTCCATCCGGATCTGCGCGACGACGTGAACGCGGCGCTGGCGGAGCTCGAGCGCGCGTCCGATCCCTCGCTGGTGCGCGGCGCGCAAGCCGCGCGCGAGCGCTTGCGTGACACCGATGGGTGACGCGCCGCGCGCGCTCGTGCTCGGCTCGAGCTCGCCGCGGCGGCGCGAGCTGCTGGCCGCGGCGGGCTTCGCCTTCGAGATCGCCGAGCCCGACGTCGACGAGCGCGCGCTGCCGGGCGAATCCGCCACCGCGCAGGCCCGCCGGCTCGCGCTCGAGAAGGCGCGCGCCGTCACCGCGCGCTTTCCCGGCGGGGCCTGCGTGCTCGCGGCCGACACGCTCGTCGTGGTCGACCAGGACGTGCTCGGCAAGCCGCGCGACGCGGAGGAAGCCGTCGAGATGCTGCTGCGCATCCAGGGCCGCACGCATCTCGTACTGACCGGATTCGCGCTGGTCGTCCGAGAGCTCGGCCTGGAGGACTTCGGCGTGATCGAGAGCGAGGTGCGCATGCATCGGGTGGATCGCGAAACCGCGCGCGCATACGCGGCCTCGGGCGAGCCCCTCGACAAGGCGGGCGCGTACGCCGCGCAGGGCGAAGGCGGCCGCTTCGTCGCCGAGATCCGCGGCTCGCGCACGAACGTGATCGGCCTGCCGATGGAGGCGATCGTGCCGCGCCTCGCGCGCGCGGGGGTACTGCCGACGTGAACGCGATCGCCCAACGCCTCGCGGCGATTCGCGCGCGCGTCGAGCGCGCGGCTCGGCACGCGGACCGCGATCCTGCGCAGGTGAAGATCCTGGCCGTCTCGAAGACGCACCCGCCCGAGGCGGTGCTCGAGGCCGTGCGCGCGGGGCTCCACGCCTTCGGCGAGAACCGGGTCCAGGAGGCGGAGGCGAAGATCCCCGCCGTCCGCGCCGCTTGCACCACGCCGCTCGAGTGGCACCTGATCGGCGGTCTGCAGCGCAACAAGGCGCGCCGCGCGGTCGAGCTCTGCGACGTGATCCAGTCGGTCGATCGGCCCGAGCTGCTGCTCGCGCTCGACAAGGCCGCGGCCGACACAGGCCGCCGGCCGCGCATCTTCCTGCAGGTGAACCTCGACGCGGAGCCGCAGAAGAACGGCTGCGCGCAATCCGTCCTTCCGGCGCTCGCCGCCGCCGCCGACGAGTGCGCGCACCTCGAGCTGGTCGGGCTGATGGCGATCCCGCGCCCGTGCGACAACCCGGAAGAGGTGCGACCCTCGTTCACGCGCCTGCGCAAGCTGCTCGAGTCACTGAACCGCGAGCGGCCGCGCGAACGAAAGCTCACCGAGCTGTCGATGGGAATGACGGCCGACTTCGAGGTCGCGGTGCAGGAGGGCGCAACGTGGCTGCGCATCGGCACCGCGCTCTTCGGGGAGAGAGAGAAGGCATGATCGGCTTGCCCAAGACCGTCGGGACGATCGGCGCCGGCAACATGGCCGAGGCGATCCTGCGCGGGCTGATTCGCGCCGGGATGGCGCCGGAATCGCTCTCCGCCGCGGACCCCGACGCCGGCCGCCGGCGCGTGATCGGCGCGCTCGGCGTCCGCGTGACCGAGAGCAACGCCGAGGTCGCGCAAGCCTCCGAGCTCGTCGTCCTGGCGGTGAAGCCGCAGCAGCTCGAAGCGTCGGCGGCGACGCTGCCCCGGGACGGAGGCCCGCTCTACCTGTCGATCGTCGCGGGCGCCACCACCGCGGCGCTTCGCCGCCTGCTCGGCGCGGGCGCGCGCATCGTCCGCAGCATGCCGAACACGCCCGCACTGATCGGCGCCGGCATCACCGCGGTGGCCAGCGACTCGGGCGGCGACCCCGCCGACCTCGAGCGGGCCTGCGCGGTGCTGCGCGCGATCGGCGAGGTCGTCCAGGTGCCGGAGTCCGCGCTCGACGCCGTGACGGGCCTGTCCGGATCCGGCCCGGCCTATGTCTTCCTGTTCATCGAGGCACTGACGGAGGCCGGCGTTCGCGAGGGCCTCTCCTCGGAGACGGCGCGCGCGCTCGCGCTCGAGACGGTGCTCGGCGCCGCGCGGCTCGCGTCCGAGTCCGGCGAGCACCCGGCGCTGCTGCGCGAGCGCGTGACCTCGCCGGGCGGAACCACCCTCGCCGGGCTCGCGGCGCTCGAGGACGGCGGCTTCCGCGCCGCCCTGTTCGCCGCGGTCCGCGCCGCCACGCAGCGCTCGAAGGAGCTCGGCGGGAAGTAGCGGGAGAACCCTCAAGCGGGGCCGGCTTCGAGCCGATTCTGCCTGTTAGAGATGCGTCTCACTCCGCTAGAGATCCGCCAGCACCGCTTCGCGACGCGCCTGCGCGGCTTCGACCCGTCCGAGGTCGAGGCCTTCCTGGAGACCGTCGTGGCCGACTTCGAGGACGTGGTGCGCGAGAACGCGCAGCTGCGCCGCGAGGCGGAGCGCCTCGCGCGCGACCTCGACGCGTACCGCTCGCGCGAGAAGACGATCCAGGACACGCTGACCACTGCGCAGGCCGTGGTCGAGCAGCTCAAGCGCACGGCGATCAAGGAGAGCGAGTCGCTGATCGTCGACGCCGAGCTGCGGGGCGAGAAGATCGTCGCCGAAGCGCGCGAGCGCCGGGCCGAGCTCGCGAACGAGATTCGCGAGCAGAAGTACCTGCGCCAGCGGCTCGAGGCGGATCTGCGCCGCACGCTCGAGGGCTACACCAAGCTGATCGACGCCTTCGCAGCCGCCGACGAGCCCGAAGACTCCTAGCCTCGCCCTCCTGTGGTTTGACCCATCCGAAGGGCTGGCTTAGATTGCCGCCGGCCTCGCGGATTCCCCAGGAGAATCGAATAGATGCCGACGTACGAGTACGAGTGCTCCAAGGGCCACTTGTTCGAAGCCGAGCAGTCGATCCACGATCCGGCGCTGAAGCGCTGCCGCATCTGCCGCGCCAAGGCGACGCGCCTGATCTCGGCGAGCTCGTTCATCCTCAAGGGCGGGGGCTGGTACTCGGACGGCTACGGCAGCTCGAAGTCGGGCTCGGGCAAATCGGAGAGCTCGGGCGGCGAGTCGAAGTCCGAGTCCAAGTCGGAGACCAAGTCCGAGTCGAAGCCGCAATCCAAGCCCGACGCGAAGTCCGAGACGAAGAAGCCCAGCGGATCGTCTGCGAGCACCGGAGCTTGACGAAGCTCGCGAGCGGCAAGGAGCTCGCCGAGGAGATCCAGGCCGACGTGCGCAAGCGCGTCGCCGAGCTGCGCGGCGGCCCGCCCTGCCTGACCGTGGTGCTCGTCGGTGAGGATCCCGCGTCGCAGATCTACGTGCGCAACAAGGGCCGCGCCGCGCGCGCCTGCGGGATCGAGTCGCGGGAGATCCGCCTGCCCGCGACGACTCCGGAAGCCGAGATCCTGCGCATCGTCGACGAGCTGAATCGCGACCGCGGCGTGCACGGCGTGCTCGTCCAGCTCCCGCTGCCCGAAGGGGTCGACCCCGCGCGCGTCGCTCTCGCGATCGACCCGGCGAAGGACGTCGACGGCCTGCACCCGCAAAGCGCCGGCCGCCTGCTCGCGAACGAGCCCGGGCTCGTCTCGTGCACGCCGCTCGGCTGCATCTACATCCTCGAGCGCTTCGGGGTGCAGATCGAGGGCGCGAACGCGGTCGTGATCGGCCGCAGCGACATCGTCGGCAAGCCGGTGGCGCTGCTGCTGCTGCACCGCAACGCGACCGTGACGATCTGTCACTCGCGCACGCGCGACCTGCCGGACTTCGTGCGCCGCGCGGACATCGTCATCGCCGCGGTCGGGAAGCCGCGCATGGTGAAGGGCGACTGGATCCGCGAGGGCGCGGCGGTGATCGACGTCGGCGTGAATCGGGTCGACGGGAAAATCGTCGGCGACGTAGACTTCGAGCAGGCAAATGGCCGGGCGGGGGTGCTGACGCCCGTGCCCGGGGGGGTGGGCCTGTTGACGGTCGCGATGCTGCTGCGCAACACCGTGCAGGCCTTCGAAGCCCAGACCGCCCGCACCTCGTGAGCGCGGACGAGAACGCGGCAGAGCTGCGCCGCACGCCGCTCCACGCGCGGCACGTCGAGGCGGGCGCGCGCATGGTTCCGTTCGCGGGCTTCGACATGCCCGTGGTGTACACGTCGATCCTGGACGAGCACCGCGCGGTGCGCACCCGCGCGGGCATCTTCGACGTCTCCCACATGGGGGAGGTGCGCGTGCGCGGGCCCGCCGCGCTCGAGCTCGCGCAGCGGCTGTTCACGAACGACGTGGCGGGGACCGCGCCGGGGCGCGTGCGCTACGGGCTCTTCTGCGTCGAGAACGGGGGCGTGGTCGACGACGTCACGCTCTACCGCACGGGCGAGCGCGAGGTGCTGTTCTGCGTGAACGCCTCGAACATCGCCGCCGACCTCGCCTGGATGCGCGAGGTCCACGCGAAGAGCGGCCTCGACTGTCAGATCGCGGACGAGAGCGACGCCACGGGCCTGCTGGCGCTGCAAGGACCCGAAGCGCTCGCGCTCGCCGCGCGGCTGCTCCCGGCGGGATTCCGCCCGCCCAAGCGCTGGCACTTCGCCATGACGGAGCTCGCGGGCGTGCCGGTCCTGCTCTCGCGCACCGGCTACACCGGCGAGGACGGCTACGAGATCTTCGCGCCCGCCGAGCGGACGGTCGCACTCTGGGACCGCTTGCGCGAGACGGCCGGCGACGGGCTGACCCTCGCGGGCCTGGGCGCCCGCGACACCCTGCGCACGGAGATGGCCTACCCGCTCTACGGCCACGAGCTCGACCTCGCGCACGACCCGGTCGAGGCCGGGCTCGAGCGCTTCATTTCTTCGGGCCGCGGCTTCATCGGCGAGCCGGCGCTCGCGAAGCGGGCGGCCGAGGGGCCGGCCCGACGGCTGGTCGGACTGGTGCTCGAGGGCCGTCAGGTCGCGCGTCCGGGCTTTCGCATCGTCTCGCCCGCGGGTGACGGCGTGGTCACCAGCGGGACCTTCGGGCCGAGTGTCGATCGCGCGATCGCCCTAGGCTACGTTCCGGCCAAGTTCGCTGCGGGTGCGCGACTTCACGTCGAGATTCGGGGCAAGCACGTGCCGTGCGAGATCGTCTCGACGCCGTTTCACAAGCGACCCTAGAGCTCACGGAAACCTGCGATGGCAGATCACGAGTACGAGATCCCTGAGGACTGTCACTACACGGAGTCGGACGAATGGGTGCGCGTCGACGGCGCGCTCGTGCGCGTCGGCATCACCGACTACGCGCAGTCGGAGCTGAACGACGTCGTCTTCGTCGAGCTGCCCGAGACGGGCTCGCAGCTCGAGGCCGGTCAGGCGTTCGGCGTCGTCGAGTCGGTGAAGGCGGTGAGCGATCTGCTCGCGCCGATCGCCGGTGAGGTGACGGAGGTGCACGCGCGGCTCTCCGAGCATCCCGAGTGGCTGAACGAGGACCCGTACGGCCGCGGCTGGATCATCGCGATCACGCCCGAGGACCTCGAGGCGCTCGACGGCCTCCTGTCCCCCGCGGCCTATCGCGCGCACGTGAAGGCGCGCGCCGGGAAGTGAGCTACGCGCCTCACACGCCGGAGGAGCTTCGCGACATGCTCGCGCGCATCGGCGCGAGCTCGTTCGACGCGCTGCTCGAGTCCGTTCCCGCGACCCTGCGCAGCCGCGCCGAGCTGAAGCTCTCTCCGGCGCTCGACGAGCGCTCGCTGCTCCGCCACTTCTCCGCAGCCGTGGCCGAGAACGGCACGGTGCTCTCGGGCCCGAGCTTCCTCGGCGCCGGCGCGTACCACCACTTCATTCCCGCGGCCGTCGACGCGCTCGCCTCGCGCGGCGAGTTCATGACCGCGTACACCCCGTACCAGGCCGAGATCAGCCAGGGCACCCTGCAGATGATCTTCGAGTTCCAGACGCTCGTCTGTCAGCTCACCGGCATGGAGGTCGCGAACGCCTCGCTCTACGACGGCGCGTCCGCGGTGGCCGAGGCCGCACTGATGGCGGCACGCGTCACGCGGCGCACACGACTCTGTGTCAGCGCCGGCCTGCACCCGCACTGGCGCGAGGTGCTGCGCACCTACACGGAGGGCGTCGGCCTCGCGCTCGAGACGTTGCCGCTCGATGCGTCGGGGCGGACCGACTGCGCGAAGGTCCCCGCGGATGCCGCGGCGGTGATCGTCCAGTCGCCGAACTTCCTGGGCGCGATCGAGGACCTCGGCGCGGCGGCCAAGGCCGCGCACGCCGCGGGCGCGCTCGCGATCTCCGCGACCGCGGAGGCGCTCTCGCTCGCGCTCCTGCGCTCGCCCGGCGAGCTCGGCTGCGACATCGCCTGCGGCGAAGCGCAGTCCTTCGGCCTGCCGCTCTCGTTCGGCGGACCGTACGCGGGCTTCCTCGCCACGCGCGAGAAGCACGTGCGCCAGCTCCCCGGGCGGCTGATCGGCGAGACCGTCGACACCGAGGGCCAGCGCGCGTTCGTGATGACCCTGACCACGCGCGAGCAACACATCCGGCGCGAGAAGGCGACGAGCAACATCTGCACGAACCAGGGTCTCTGCGCGCTGCGCGTCACCATCTGGCTGGCGCTGATCGGCAAACGCGGCATCCGCAGGCTGGCCGAGATCAACGTCGCCCAGAGTACCTACGCGCGCCGCGCCTTCGCGCGCGCGAAGCTCGCCCTGCCCTACGCTGCGCCGGTCTTCAACGAGTTCGTCGTCACGGTGCCCGGCCTCGCGCGCAAGCTCGAGCGTCTGGGCGCGCAGGGGGTGCAGCCGGGCGTGCCGCTCTCGCGCTACGGCGCGCCGCTCGGCGAGGACCGCCTGCTGGTCTGCACGACCGAGATGAACACGCGCGCCGAGATCGACGCGCTCGTGCAGGAGCTCGCCGCGTGAGCACCGCCGGGCGCACGGGTCTGGTCTTCCACGAGCCGCTGCTCTTCGAGTCGTCGCGGCCCGGCCGCCGGGGCGTGCCGATCGACGACCCCGACGTTCCGCCGGTCGACGCGGCGCGCGAGCTCGGACCGGAGCTCGTGCGCGACGACATCCCCGACTTCCCGGAGCTCGCGGAGCTCGACGTGGTGCGCCACTTCACGCGCCTCTCGCAGTGGAACTACGGCATCGACTCGGGCTTCTTCCCGCTCGGCTCGTGCACGATGAAGTACAACCCGAAGGTGAACGAGTCGGTCGCGCGCCTCCCCGGCATCGCGGCCGTGCACCCGGCCAGCGACGAGTCGCGGCTGCAAGGGGTGCTCGCGTTGGCATCCGAGCTCGAGACGGTCCTGGCGGAGATCTCGGGGCTCGACCGCGTGACGCTCCAGCCGGCCGCGGGCGCGCAGGGCGAGTTCGTCGGCGTGCGCATGATCACCGCGTATCACCGCGCGCGCGGCGACGCGAAGCGCACGCGCGTGCTGATCCCCGACACCGCCCACGGCACGAACCCCGCGAGCGCGGCGCTGAACGGCCTCGAGGTCGTCGAGGTGAAGAGCGGCGCCGACGGCGTCGTCCATCCGGAAGCGCTGGCCGCGCTCGCGGACGAGCGCACGGCGGCCCTCATGCTCACCAATCCCAACACGCTGGGCCTGTTCGAGACCCACGTCGAGAAGCTCGCGGAGGTGGTCCACGCCGCGGGCGGCCTCGTGTACCTGGACGGCGCGAACATGAACGCGCTGCTCGGGATCGCGAAGCCCGGCCACATGGGCGTGGACGTCATGCACTTCAATCTGCACAAGACGTTCTCGACGCCGCACGGCGGAGGAGGCCCGGGCTCGGGACCGGTGGCGGTGCGCAACATCCTCGCGCCGTACCTGCCCACCCCCGTGATCCGCGGCGAGGGCGGACGCTACCGGCTCGACGAGGACTTCCCGCACTCGATCGGCCGCGTGCACGCGTGGTACGGCAACGCGGGCATCTGGCTGCGCGCGCTCGCGTACATCCGGACGCTCGGCGCCGCCGGGCTCGCCGAGGTGAGCGCGCGCGCGATCCTGAACGCGAACTACATCCTCGACTCGCTGCGCGACGTCTACGACGTGCCGCACCAGAAGCGCGTGATGCACGAGTGCGTGCTCACCGACCGGCGCCAGAACGAGCACGGCGTCACCACCGCCGACATCGCGAAGCGCCTGATGGACTACGGCTACCACCCGCCCACGATCTACTTCCCGCTGGTCGTCGCGGGCGCGCTGATGATCGAGCCGACGGAGTGCGAGTCGCAGGAGACGCTCGACGGCTTCATCGAGGCGATGCGCGCCATCGCGCGCGAGGCCGAGACGGAGCCCGGCCTCGTCACGGGCGCGCCCGAGCGCCCGATCGTGCGCCGCCTCGACGAGGTGCGCGCCGCCCGCAAGCCCCGCCTGCGCTGGACGCGGGAACGCGCATGAAACGCGTTCTCGTCCTGTTCGCGGCGGCGCTGGCCAGCGTCGCCGCGGCCCTGCCCGCGCGCGCGCAGAACCCCTTCGCGAGCGACCTCTCGGTCGAGAGAGAGAAGGAGATGACGGCCCAGATCCACGCGCAGATCCGCTCGCAGGTGAAGCTCGTCACCGATCCCGCGCTCGTGGCCTTCGTGCAGGATGTCGGCAACGGCCTGGTGAAGTCGACCGAGCCGCAGCCGTTCATCTTCCGGTTCTTCCTGATCGACGACCCCGCGCTGAACGCGTTCACGATCGGCGGCGGCTACGTCTACATCACCACGGGCGTGCTCTCGCAGGCGGGCGACGTGAACGAGTTCGCGGGCGTGCTCGCGCACGAGATCGGCCACGTCGAGGAGCGCCACGTCGCGCGCCGCAGCGAGGGCCAGGGCCTGGCGACGATCGCCACGCTCGCGAGCCTGGCCGCGGTGATCGCGGGCGCCGACCCGGGCGTCCTGGTCGCGACCCAGGGGCTCAACGTCTCGCTCCAGCTCAAGCACTCGCGCGCGTTCGAGTCCGAGGCGGACCGCCAGGGGATCGAGATCATGACGAAGAGCGGCTACGACCCCGACGGGATGACGCGCTTCTTCCAGCGCATCCTCGCGCAGAACCCGAACATCGGGGAGGGCATTCCCGCGTATCTGTTCACGCACCCGGCGGTGAAGGAGCGCATCGCGGCGACGAAGGTCGAGATCGCGCGCACCGGCGCGGCGCGCCCGCCGGCACACGCGCCGCCTCCCGCGCCGCCCGCTCGAAAGGACGACGCGCCGAGCGGCCCCCCCGCTGCGCCGGTCGCCGTCACGGGCGACGAGGCCGGAAACCAGCGCCTCGCGCGGATGCAGGCGCGGCTGGCCGAGCTCTCCGCGCACGGTGCGCCGGGCAAGGGCCTGCAGCCGCGCGCGACCTTCGACGCCGCGAAGACCGACCCGCTGATGGCGCGCGCGCAGGAGGCGCGCGTGGACGGCGACGATACGCGCGCCGACCAGATCCTCGCCGAGGCGGAGGCGCTGGAGCCGCGCGACCCGCGCGTCGCGCTGGCGCGCGCCGAGCTCGCGAACGAACGCTCCGACTTCGCCACCGCCAAGACCCAGCTCGAACGCGCGCTCGCGCTCGATCCGAACGTCCCCCTCGTGCAGTACCAGCTCGGGACGATCTACGCGCGCCTCGGCGACCGCTCGCGCGCGGCCTTCTATCTCGAGCAGGCGGTCGCGAACTTCCGGCCCAACACCGGAGCGCGTCGGCGCGCGGAGTTCGAGCTCGCGCGGCTCGAGTTCCCGATGCTCGAATCGAGCGGGCTGGCGACGCGCGACGGAGACCCGGCGGAGAAGACCTTCCGCCGCGGCGACGCGGTGGTCTGGTGGGGCCAGATCAGCCGGCGCTTCTACCCCATGAATCCCGAGTTCCGCGTGCGCTGGCGCGGTCCCTCCGGCGCGTCCGTCTTCCAGGAGACGCTGCGCATGAGCCCGGGCGGACACGTCGCCTCGCAGCTTCGCACCGGTGAGGCGCCTGCCGGCACGTGGCACGTCGAGATCACCGTCGAAGACAGCGTGATCGAAACCCTCGAGTTCGAGCTCGCGGCAGGCGCGTAGTGGACCGGCGCACGGCCGCGATCTACGAGCGGCGCGCGCAGGAGAGGATCGCACAGCGCGCGTCCAAGCTCGACGATCGCCGTCGCGCCCGGGAGTTCGCGCGCCGGATCGAGCGCGGCGCGATGGTCGCCGACCTCGGCTGCGGCCCCGGCTGGTACGCCGCGGTGCTGCGGCGCGCGGGGCTCTCGGTCGTGGGCCTCGATCTCACGCGGGCCATGCTCGTCGAAGCGCGCAAGCGCGAGCGCAGGCTGCCGCTGGTGCGCGCGGACCTCGTGCACCTGCCGTTCGCGCGCGAATCGCTCGACGGCGCGTGGGCGCGCAACAGCTACTTCCACGTCCCCGCGCGCGAGCTTCCCGTCGCCCTCGGCGAGCTTCACCGGGTGCTCCGGCGCGGCGCGCGCATCGCGGTGACCCTGGTGAACCGCGGAGGGCTGAAGGACCGTCCGCGCGCGCTCCGTTCGGGGCTCGCGTCGCTCCGCCAGCGCGAACCGCGCTTCCGCGGCCGCCTCTTCGTCGCGGGCGACGCCGAGGACTGGCGCGCGCTCTTCGCAGGCGCGGGCTTCGCATCGATCCAGATCGCCGCCGGTCTCGATTCCTTCGCGTTCACGCTGAACGCGCGCCGCGCGCGCACCTTGCCCGATTGCGTGCGTCCGCGTCTGCGCCTGCTCGTGTGCGGATTGAATCCGTCGCTCGTCGCGGCCGACTCGGGCGTTCCCTTCGCGGGCGCAACCAACCGCTTCTGGCCGGCGGCCGTGCGCGCGGGTCTCGTCACCCGCGAGCGCGACGTGCGCGCCGCGCTCGCGCGCGGCGTCGGCTTCACGGACCTCGTGAAGCGCGCGAGCACGGGAGCTGCCGTGCTCTCCGCCGCCGAGTACCGGCACGGCGTCGCGCGAGTCGCCGCGCTGGTCGAGCGTCTCGCACCGCGCGCCGTGCTCTTCGTCGGACTCGACGGCTATCGCCGCGCGGTCGATGCACGCGCGCAGCCCGGCGTCGTGCGCGGCGGCTTCGCGGGCCGGCCCGCCTACCTGATGCCATCGACCTCTGGCCGCAATGCCACGGCGACCCTTACCGCGCTCGTCTCGCACCTGCGCCGCGCGAACCGTTTGACCCGAGCGCGCACATCCGGCTGAATCGCGGTTCTCCGGAAGCGCGAGGCAGGCTGGTGCCGCCCTTGGACTTCAAATCCAATGGGGGGCCCTTCACAGGGTCTCCGGCGGGTTCGATTCCCGTGCGTTTCCGCCAAGGTCCTACCAACTACGCTCGCCGTCGGCTCCCTGCGCGCCGCTTCCCGGCTTGCGGCTCCGCGCGCGGGCGGCCGCGCGCTGCGCCTTCGTCGTTCGGCGTCGCGGCGCGGGTTGACGAGTCAGCTTCCGGTACCGCGACTTCGGGCCCCGACCCGATCGCGCAGCGCCAGCGTGGTCAGACCGCTTCCCAAGAGCAGCAGCGCGATTGCGAGCGGGAATGCGCCGGGGAGCGCCGGGACCTCCGCGGCCGTTGCGCAGGGTCCACCGAGCAGCCGCCACACGCTGCCGCCTGTGCCCGCGACCCAGATGTCTCCCGACGCGTCTTCGATCCCGATCCCGCTGAGCAAGCTGACACCCACGGGCAGGTCGTGATACGCGATGAAACCGCCCGTCGGAGCGTACTCCGCCAGTCGGGTCTCGTTGCTGCTGGCCACGAGCAGGTTGCCGGTGGCGGCGCAGACCTCGATGTCGCCGAAGTTGACCGCGAACGTCGCGGTGATCTGGAAGGTGTTGAGGACGCTGCCCGTCGCAGCGTCGATCTCCGCGATCCGGTTCTCGTCGGCCGTTCCCGGGACCAGGTCCTGCACGAGGAAGAACGTGTCGCGGCCCCGATGATACGCGCCGCCGACGACGTGCCCCACTCCGAAAGCGGTCGCGAGCGTCGCGATCACGGACCCGGTCGTCGGATCGACCGCGCAGATGTCCGCGGCGCCGCTCTCGCCGTTGACGAACAGCAGGCTCCCCTTGGGAACCAAGATGGAACTCAGAGTGAGCGCCTCGGGTGCGATCTCGACGTCGACGTCGTTGGCGGATTCGCCGGGGCGCGGGACCGCGGAGAGAAACGCTCCTGCCGTCGAGTAGCGCTGGACATCGGCCTCGGAGCAGCCGTACACCCACAGGTCTCCCGTCGCGCGGGCCATTCCGAGTCCGCACAGGCTGCCCGCTCCGGACGGATTGAACGTGGTCGACGTCGTGAGCTGCGCCCAAGCCTGCTCGCTCGCGGCGAGCGAGAACGCCAACGCGGCAATGACAACGCGACGCATGCTGCGCTCCACTTCCGGCCGCAGCGGAGTAGCCGCGTCCACCTGAGGCAGAGTGTCCGCTGGACGCTCCGCAAGAGTCAACGCTTCCTGCCGTCGCTGCCCGGCTTGCGGTAACCTGGACGCATGCCATTCCACATCCACTTCCGGGACACACCGCATTCGGAGCAGCTACGGGACGAGTGCGAGGGCTGGGGCGAGACGCTGCGCGGTGAGTTTCCAGGGACCACGCGCGTCGAGGTGATCGTCGCGCACGACGGGCATGCGCACGACGTGCACGTTCACGTGGCGGGCAAGCAGGTCGACTTCGCGTCGAGCGCGAAGAGCCACGAGTCGGTGCTCACCGCGGCGCGCAACGCGTTCGACAAGGTGCACGCGCAGCTCCGCAAGCACCACGACAAGCAGGTCTTCGCGCCCCGCCGCGACAAGAGCTGAGCTGCGGGGCCCCGCGCCGGGCGGCCGCGCGCCACTCGCCTTCGCTCGGCTGCGCCTCGCTGCGCGCTGCGCTTGCGCGGAGCTCGCCCGACGCTCTCATCCCAGACTTCCTACCCCACGATGAAGTGGATCTTCAGGGCGAGGTACATCGAGCCGTGGAAGCGGAGCCTTCCCTTCATCACCGCCATCGGGGCCTTGATCTCGCCGGCGTTGAGCTGGCGCCAGGTCTCGACGTCGGTCGAGAGGACGAGGTCGGGTGCGTCGAGCCGGCCGACGTCGCCGCTCACCGAGCCGTTGATGAGCGATAGCCAGTAGCTTCCGCCGCCTTCGCCCGCGAGCTCGAACTGGATGCGCGCGGAGAGGCCCTCGATCTTGCTGCGGCGGTCGGGATCGCCGTTCACGGCCTCGGGCGCCCAGCGCCGGAAGAACTCCGCCGGGGCGATGTCGGCGGGCGGACGCGCGCGGTCGCTCACGCGCGAGAGTCTACCGCGAGCCGCTGGACTCGGGCGACGTCACGCCGCCGGTCGGCATCGCCGTCCCGCGGCCGAGGTAGAAGCCCTGCCCGCACTCGATGCCGAGCGAGAGGATCGTCGCGAGCTCCTGCGCGGTCTCGATGCCCTCCGCGATCACGCGCGAGCCCATCTTCGCGGACAGCGACTGCAGCCCGCGCAGCACCTCCTGCTTCTCCGGGCTCTCCTCGATGCTGCGCACGAGCGACATGTCGATCTTCAGGAAGTCGGGCGCGAGCTCGAGCGCGGCCTCGAGGCTCGAGAAGCCCGCGCCGGTGTCGTCGAGCGCGATGCCGAAGCCGAGCCCCGAGAAGTGGTCGATCGCCTCGCGGAAGATCGGGAAGTTCGAGATCGCCTGGCGCTCCGAGATCTCGAGCACGAGATTGCGCGGACCCAGGCCGAGGGACTCGAGCGTCTCGCGCACCCGCGCCGCCTGGAAGTCGGGATCCTGGATGCACGTCGGCAGGATGTTCAGGAAGAGGAGCTGCTCGGAGGCGATGCCACGCGCGTTCGCGAGCGCGCGCCGGCGGCAGAGGCTGTCGAGCTCGTACTCGCGATCGGCGAGCTCGGCGGTGGCGAAGAGCGCGAACGGCGTCTCGAGACCCGTTCCCGCCGGCCCGCGCGAGAGCGCCTCGTAGCCGATCACCTCGCTCGTCGCGAGGCGCACGATCGGCTCGAACACGGTGGTCACCGTCTCCTCGAGCAGGATCTTGTCGAGCATGGCCGCGCGGTCGCGGCGCTTGCGCTCGCTCTCGAAGCGCGCGGAGCGCATGGTCGTCTCGATCAGCTGGCGGAGCTGCGCCTCGGGGCGCTGGAACGGCCGGTGGAGAGCGAAGCCGGTACCGACCGCGAGCTCGGGCGAGTGGTGCATGTACGGATAGACGACGCGCTTCAGACCCTGCGACGCCCAGGCCCGAAGCTCCGCGGCGAGCCGCGGCAGATCGTGCAGGAAGAACTCCGCGTCGCCGCGCGGCCGCGGCATGAACACCAGAAGGTGTTCCTCCTCGAGCGCGCCCGAAGTGAGGATCATCTCCTCGCCCGCCTCGGGAATCACCTTCGCGCGCACGCGCTCGGCCAGCGCCTCGAGCGTGCTGCGGAAGGCGCGCGCGCCGTAGAGCCGCTCGATCTCGAGCAAGGGCGAGGCGTCGATCAGGAGCAGCCCGAGCGCGCTCTGCTTCATGAGCTCGCCGCTGAGCTCGCCGAGCCGCTCGCCGAGCGCCGGGAGCGGCTTGGGCCCGTAGAGAGCGCTCACGCGCTCTCGGGTCTCCGGTCCGCCTCTACCGCCGCCACCCCGTTGCACACCGACCCCTCGAAGACTCTTCTTCCGCGGCTGGATCGGCGTTTCCCTGCCGGAGCTTGACGCTCAGGCGGGTCAGTCGACCTCGCGCGGCGCGAGCTCGTAGAACATGGTGAGCGTCACGTGGTTGGCCGACTCGCTCTGTACCACGTGATGGATGTGACACGGAGTTACCTCGAGAAACTTGTTGACCTCTTCCTCGAGCTCCTTGGGCAATCCCCGAAACACCTGACAGCGCAGCGCGTGCATTCTCGGCACCTCCGCGGCCCTGGTTCAGGCCCGCTTGATCTCTGGATCGACACCTTTGCTCCAGGCCTCCATGCCCCCGGCCAGATTCTCGACGTGGCGGAAGCCCTTGGCGCGCAGCAGCTCACAGGCCCGCCGGCTGCGCCCCCCCGTCTGGCAGTGGACGACGACCGGCCGCTCGCGCCAGCCCTCGAGCTCGGGCAGCGCGGCCTCGAGCTTCCCGAGCGGGATGAGGCGCGCGCCCGGAATGCGCGCGCGCTCGGCCTCGAACGGCTCGCGCACGTCGAGCAGGAGGAGATCCTCGCCGGCCGCGCGGCGCGCGCGCAGGCTGGCGGGTGAGAGCTCCGGGATCGCGTCGGCCGCGGACTCACTCGCGCGGGCGGCGCAGAAGGCCACGTAGTCGATCGGCTCGGTGATCGTCGGCTTCTCGCCGCAGACCAGACAGGCGGGATCCTTCGGGATGCGGAAGCGGCGGAACTCCATGGCGAGCGCGTCGTAGACGAGCAATCGCCCGATCAGCGGCTCGCCCGCGCCGAGCAGGAGCTTCAGCACCTCCGTCGCCTGCAGCAACCCGATCACGCCCGGCAGCACGCCGAGGACGCCCGCCTCGGCGCAGTTCGGCGCGAGATCGGGGGGCGGCGGCTCCGGGAAGAGGCAGCGGTAGCAGGGGCCGGTGCGCGCGTCGAACACCGCCACCTGCCCCTCGAAGCGCATCACGCTGCCGTAGACGAGCGGCTTCTCCAGCCACACGCACAGGTCACTCGCGAGATAGCGGCTGGGGAAGGTATCGGTGCCGTCGAGCACGACGTCGTACCCGGCGATGATCTCGCGCGCGTTCGCGGCCTCGAGCTTCAGCGGGTGCATCTTCACATCGACGTCGGGGTTCAGCGCGTGGAGCCGCTCCGCCGCGGCTTCCACCTTCGGCTCACCCACGTCGCGCGTGCTGTACAGCACCTGGCGCTGCAGGTTCGACGCGTCGACCCGGTCGAAGTCGACGATACCGAGCCGGCCGACGCCCGCCGCAGCGAGGTAGAGCGCAGCCGGAGAGCCGAGCCCGCCCGCGCCGATCAAGAGCACGCGCGAAGCCAGCAGCTTCTCCTGCCCCTCGACTCCCACTCCGTCGAGGAGCAGGTGACGTTTGTAGCGCTCGAGCTGGTCGGGGCTGAGCCGGCTCATGGCCTCAAGGTAGCACCCGCCCGCAGGGCCAAACAGAGCGAGGCTAGACGTCCGGCGGCGCTTCGGGCGGCTTCGCGAGGTAGCGCGCGATCGTCTCGAGCAGGACCACGCGCTCGATCGGCTTCGTCGCGAACGCGTCGCAGCCCGCCTCGAGGCAGCGCTGCCGCTCGGACGGGAGCGCGTGCGCGGTCAGTGCGATGATCGGCGCGGTGTAGCCGCTCTCGCGCAGCCGACGCGTCGCCTCGTAGCCATCGAGCACCGGCATCTGCACGTCCATCAGGATCACACTGAACGGTGTGCCTTCGGCGAGGGCGCCCAACGCGAGCTCGACGCCGATCTGTCCGTTGTCGGCGGCCGTCACCCTGTAGCCGGCCTTCTCGAGCAGGTGGCGGATCACCCGCTGATTGTCCGGCCCGTCCTCGACCATCAGGATGCGCCCGGTGGAGCGCAGGCTGTCGAGCGCGGCGCGCATGCGCCCGGTGCTCGGCGTGTCCGACTCGGCGACCTCGGAGACACC
>Ga0184615_10000343_pt1 | contig 26671 bp, 33 predicted proteins | sample PLM4_65_coex_FD_133134 | JGI IMG/M metagenome (GOLD analysis project Ga0184615, IMG submission 133134) | Groundwater sediment microbial communities from an aquifer in East River, Colorado, USA - PLM4_65_coex | ecosystem: Environmental > Terrestrial > Soil > Riparian zone | place: USA: East...
AAGATCCGACTCGAGCCGTCGACGAGCGTCACCTGGAACGCCTTCGCATACGTGTTCCCGCAAACCTCACACGTTCCCATCGTTGCTCCTTCTGGCTGCGTCATCTCCGGCGACCCGGACGTCCACGCAGCCGTTCGACTCGAAGACCTGCTTCGCGACCTCGCGCTCTTCGTTGCTGCCGGTGTGGACGGAGACGAGCGCGCTGCCGCCCGCAATGCGTTCCTCGTACTCCTTCGCTCCGTCCCACGGGACGCCCCAGCCGCGGATGATGTCCGCGAGATCGGTCTTCACTGGACCGGAGAGCGCCGCGAGAATCAATCCGGCCGCGATCACCGAGCCGAGCCCGGGCAGCACGACCAACGCAACCGCGACCAGCCAACCCTGCGCGCTCACGTCGGCGCGGTCCGCGGAATCGCGGCAGACCAACGAGATCACCTCGCGAGCGAAGCCCGAACGGCGCAGCTGAGCCACGATTCGCTGCGCGCGTCCGGCTGTGTCGACGACGCAGAGCACGGGCCGCTTCATGGTTCAGCTCCTTCGAGACTCGACAGGAGAAGGGGTGGGTACCCCGCCCGGTATCTTGGGGGGAGCGGGCGGGGCACCCGTGTGGGGAGCGCCAGGGGTGGCGCTGCATCACGATCGATACGAACTGCAAGGGCGATGCCAGCCCTTCGCAGCGATTCCGCGCCCTTGGCGTCTCAAGTGCGCCCTCTTGTACAAACGAAAAGCGCTCGCGGCTCGAGGCGAGGCCCGAGCCGCGAGCGCCGGTTCGCAAAGGGCGACTTCGTTCTACTGATTCGCCTTCTTGCGAACTCGACCCGTCGTTCGACGAGCCAGGCCCTTCCCTTCCATCGCCTCGTCGTCGAGCAGCTTGCCCGCGCGACGCTGAATCTCTCCGGCCGTCTCTTCGACCGCGCCCTTGAGTCGTTCGCGCGCCTTGGCGCTCTCTTTCTCGTCGCGTCCGGCGAGCTCGCGCGCGCGGCCCTCGGCCTCCATGCGCTCGCTGCCGACCGCTTGCCCGACCTTCTTCGCGATCTTGCCGCCGAGCTCCTTCGCGGTGCCCTTGGCTCGTTTGGTCACATTGCTCATTGAAATCTCTCCAGTGTGTGGGCGCGGCTCAAACAGGCCGGCGCCCGCGGATGATGTCCATCAGGACGATTGCGAGCGCGACGAGCAACAAGACGTGGATGAATCCACCCAACGTATGCGCGCTGACGACACCGAGCAGCCACAGCATCAGCAGGGCGATGAAGACGGTCCAAGTCATGTCGCTCCTCCCGCTACAGGTTCGGTGGCCGGAAGGCTCCGGAGCCGCTGATCACGCTGATCAAGAAGAACACCAGGAACACCACGAACAGGACGCGTGCGATTCCTGCAGCGGACGCGGACAGGCCGGTGAATCCAAGCACGCCCGCGACGAGCGCGACGACCAGGAAGACGAGCGACCAGTACAACATGACGATCTCCTTTCTCGAGCTGTCCGGAAGGAGAGCAAGCCCCGTGCCCGATCGCGAAGCTGCGGGCGGGGCTCCGCGATTCGATTCCCGCTGCACGGCCGTGGGCGATTGGAACCCTGCTTTGTAAGAGCTGCACGGCCCGAGCCCGATCTTGTGACCTCGATCACTCGATCGACGCCGAACTGTGTCGGCATGGATTCTGCTCGAGCCGATTGCCTGCCAAGGAGGGGATGATGGACTCGCAGTCGCCCGAGGAGATCACGCTGCTCGACCTGATCCACGCGATCCAGGACGAGGCAGAGAACGACCGCGAGGTCGTGGCCACGCTCGAGCACCTGCTGGAGCAACGCTCGGAGCGAAGAAAGCGCCGAGCGCGCAGGTGAGCGAGCGCATTGCACGCGCTCGCTACAAGCGAATATGATCCGCTTGCAGACCGCGAGCTTGCGGGCGGATGGCCTATGACGGCTGCTGATCGACCGACCGGCCCCTCCTCGGTGCGGGAGCCTTGGCTCGAACATCTCGCGGAGGCGGTGCCACAGATCGTGTGGACCGCGCGCGCGGACGGGACCCCGGAGTTCCGGAGCCAGCGTTGGTACGGAGGCCCGGCAGCGACGGCTCGCGCCGGAACGGACCGCGACTGGTTGGCCTTGGTGCACCCCGAGGATCGGGAGCGCACGCGAGCCGCATGGCGGAGCGCACTCGAGTCGGGCGCGATGCTGCAGATCGAGAGCCGGATCTTCGACGCGCGAACGGGCGCGTATCGCCGCTGCTTTTGCGCGGCGTTCCCGCTGCGGGATTCGCACGGTGCGATCGAGCGATGGCTCGGCACCTTCGCCGACCTCGACGAATCGAGGACCTCGGGCGAAACCGCCCGACAGCTCGCCGAGGTGAGCCGTCGCCGGGACGAGTTCCTCGCCGTGCTCGCACACGAGCTCCGCAATCCGCTGGCTCCGATCCGGAACTGGGTGACCGGCCTGCGAGAGCAGCCCACGGAAGACCGTCGCCATCAAGAAGCGTGGGAGGTCATCGACCGACAGCTCGGCCGGCTGACGCGGCTCGTCGACGACCTGTTCGACGCCTCGCGAATCAGCGAGGGGAAGCTCCGCATCCGCAAGGAGATCTTCGACGTGCGCGCGGCGGTCGACGATGCGGTCGAGGCGGTCAAGCACGAGATCGAGAGCCGCGGGCACCAGCTCGACGTCCACCTGCCGCCGCAATCGTTCGCGATCGAGGCGGATCCGGTGCGGCTGGATCAGATCCTCGTGAACCTCCTCGGAAACGCCGCGCGCTACACCGAGGACGGAGGGCGCATCGCGCTCGACGTGCGGCGCGACGGCGCGGACCTCGTCATCCGCGTGACGGACAACGGCATCGGCATTCCACGCGAGATGCTCGCGACGATCTTCGAGCCGTACACGCAGATCGACGCGACCTGGCGCCGTCACCACGGCGGCCTGGGGATCGGGCTCGCGGTGGTGAAGAGCCTGGTGACGATGCATGGCGGCACGGTCGAGGCGAAGAGCGACGGCGAGAGCCGCGGCAGCGAGTTCGTCGTGCGCATGCCGATCGTTCGCGCGGAGGCGGCACCGGAGCCCGTGGCTCCTCCCGCGCGCGCGCCAACGGCGCCGCAGAGCGTGCGCCGGCGCGTGCTCGTCGTCGACGACAACGAGGATTCGGCCGTCAGCCTCGGCATGCTCTTGACCGCGCGCGGTCACGACGTGCGCGTCGAGCACGACGGGCCATCCGCGCTGAACGCCGCGCTCGAGCAGCGCCCGGAGGTCGTGCTGCTCGATCTCGGCCTGCCGGGAATGGACGGCTGCGAGGTCGCGGAGCGGTTGCGCGAGCGGCCCGAAACGCGCTCCGCGGTCCTGATCGCCGTGACCGGCTTCGCGCACGAAGAGGCGCGTGAGCGAGCGAGGAACGCGGGCTTCGATCACCACCTGGTGAAGCCGGTGTTCATTCGCGATCTGCTCGACGTGATCGCGCTCGCAAAGTCGAGCGACCGCGAGTAGAGCCTACAAACTACCCGCCCCGATCGGCTGGGGGCCGCGCAGCGCCGCGTACAGCTCTCCCGTAGGTGGCACGCACGTTGCTCCCCCTCGTGCCTACCCGCGCTCCCTGCGAGCGAAGGAGGCCATGATGAAATTGGAGCTCCCTCCCCTTCCCTATGCATTCGACGCGCTCGAGCCCCTGCTCTCGACGGAGCAGGTCGAGCTGCACTACGAGAAGCACCACCGCGGCTACGTCGACAAGCTGGAGAAGCTGATCGGTGATCAGCCGATGGCGGAGTGGGATCTCGAGGCGATCGTCCGGAACAGCTCGGGATCGGTCTTCCAGAACGCGGCACAGATCTGGAATCACGCGCACTACTGGCAGAGCATGAAGCCCGGAGGCGGCGGCGAACCGCGCCCGGGACTGCTCGCGAAGGCGATCGTGCGCGACTTCGGCTCGTTCGACGCCATGCATCAGCAGTTCGCCGACGCTGCCATCGAGCACTTCGGCTCGGGCTGGACGTGGCTGGTTCACGACCGCGACATGGATCGACTCGCCGTCGAGTCCACCCACGATGCGGACACGCCCGTCGCGATCGGCCAGGTGCCGCTCTTGTGTCTCGACGTGTGGGAGCACGCCTACTACGTCGACTACCGCAACGAGCGGGACCGCTACGTGAAGGGGTTCTTCGCCGGACTCGTGAACTGGGACTTCGCCGAATACACGCTGCGGAAGAACCGCTAGCCAAATCGCGCGATGCGAACGAGCACCATACGGCGCTTGGAGGGTTGGCTCGTCGCCGCGGCGCTTGGCGTCGCGGGCTGCGCGCTTCCCGCCCCGCCGCCGCCTGAACCCGCGCGCAAGCCGACGATCTCCTGGCTCGAGGTGACCGCGACCGCCTACAACTCGACGCCGGCGCAGACCGACAGCGATCCCAACATCGGCGCCTGGGGCGACGAGCTGCGGCCGGGAATGCGCGCGATCGCGGTCTCCCGCGACCTGCTGGCGCTCGGCTTGGAGCGCGGCACGCGCGTACGGCTCGAGGGCCTTCCCGGCACCTACGTCGTGCTCGACAAGACGCACCGCCGCTGGACGCGCCGGGTGGACATCTTCATGGGCAACGACGTCGGCCGCGCGCTGGACTGGGGCCGGCGAGAGCTCCGGATTCGCTGCCTCGAGCCGTCGCGGGTCTGTAAAACCTTCCACGGATTGTAAGAACCGGGGGCCCGCTGGGCCTACGGGCGCCGTACCACCCTCGGGAGGTCCTGGCACGCGTCGTGCTCATCCGATTCGACGATGCGAGATCGCCGCCATATCGCCGTCGTCCGGGAGCGCGAGGAGTCGCTGGGGAGCCTGGTCGGCCGAGCCGTCGACCTCGCTCAGCGCGTGGCCATCGACGAGTTCCGCCTGCTCAGGATCGAGTCGCGCGAGGAGCTCGTTTCGCTGGCCAGGCGTGCGGCCGGGATCGCGTTCGGCGGCGTTTGCTTCGTGCTCGCTTGGATCGCCCTCTGGTCGGCGGTGGTGGTCTGGCTCGAGAGCTCCCTTTCGCTCACGGCGCGGCTCGGCGTGGTGGGCATCGCGCAGGCCATGCTCGGCGCCGCGCTCGTGGCCTGGAGCCTGCGCGGCGAGCGGCCATGAGCGCCGAGGCTTCACGCGAGCAGCTCGAGGCGAGGATCGCGCGCGAACGGGTGGAGCTGGCGCGAACGCTCGAGGATCTCGGCGAGCACGTGCGGGCGGAGCTCGATCTCGGGCAGCGGATGAGCGAGCGGCCGTCGGCGTGGCTGGCGGGCGCGTTTCTCGTAGGCGTCTGGATGGGCTCGCGCTAGCGCGCACCCGAGGAGAACGAAGGTGAGAGCATCCGAAGAAGCCAATGGCCGGATCGAGGTCGGGTCGCTGCTCGATCGTCCCGAAGTGCAGCGACAGATCGAGCGCGCGCGCGACCAGCTCGACAGCATGGACACGAGGGTGCGTACGCTCGTCAGGCAGCAGCCCTTCGCGGTGCTGGGCGGCGTTCTCGCGCTCGGCTATGCGCTCGGCTGGCTCCTGGCGCGGCGTTAGGTCGATCGTGGTGGTCGAGCTGGGAGCGATTGGAGCGGAGCTCGAAGAGCAACTGAACGAGCATCCGTACATGACACTTGCTGCTGTCGCGGGTATCGGCTGGATCCTGGGGCGGACGCGGCCGTGGGGAGCGCTGCTCGCGCTCGCCGGCATGGGCGTTCGCACCGCGCTCGCATCGGCGCTGGAATCGGCGCTGCGCGAAAACCTGAGTGCGCGGCCCGCGCGAGCGCGGCGTACCCAAAGCGAGGCCGACGCTTGATCGATGGGGCGCAGTCTAGAATGCCAGGATGACGCGAAAGTCAGAGCTTCGAGTCGAAGGGCTGGGTCCGGCGGCGATCGCGGTGATCCTGCTGCTCGGCACCGCCTTGTCCGCGCTGCTTTCGCTCAATCTGCGCCGGCAGCAAGAGAGTGAGATCGACGCGCAGACCGAAGCGCACGCCGGGATGCTGTCGAGGTTGGGAGTTTCTCAGATCGATCGGCTGTACGCGGACTTGCAGCGACGAGGTGCGTTCTGGGCAGAGCTCGCGGACATCGATCCTGTGGCGGTGCGCGTAGAGGTCTTCATGGAAGAGAATCCCGCCGTACTCGCCGTCGCCTCCCTGCCCGCGGTACGCGTGGTGTCGGCCTCGCAAGAAGCGCAGCGCGTCCTCGAGGCCTGGCAGGCCGAGGCCTTGGCGCCAGACACGGTGGTCGGTCCCGTGACGCTCGGCGACGGGCGCCGCGTGATGGGTGCGAATCTCCGCGTCTCGTACCTCGGCGGGGACCAGCGCTCGATCTTCGCGGTCTACGACCCGGCGCAACGAATGCGCTCGCTCTTCGTCGAGGCCGCGAGCGGATTCGGCTTCGCCCTCTCGGTCAACGGACAGGACCTTCTGCGGAGCGACGGCGAGACGTCGGCCCCAGAGCTCGCCGGACACACGAAGACGGTCTCGATCAGCCCGCGCGTTGGCGAGCCGTGGAGTCTGACGGTCTGGCCGTTGCCCGCGGCCCTGCCGGAGTCGTATCGCCAGGGTCCGATCGTCGTGCTCGCCTCTGGCCTGCTGGCATCCGCGTTGATCGCGGTGGCGCTACACCTCGGAGCGTTGGCCTGGCGGCGCTCGAGGATTCTCGGAGAGGCGAACGCCGCCCTCGAGCTTCAGATCGACGACACGAGGCGCGGCCAGGGCGAGCTCAAGGAGCTGAGCTCGGTGCTCGAAGCGCGCGTCGCTGCCCGCACCGCGGAGCTGAACGAGACGATCGCCGACCTCGAGACGTTCAACTACTCGGTGTCTCATGACCTGCGCAGCCCGCTGGCCGCGATCATCAACTTCTCGGCGATCTTCTCGGAGGACTACGCCGGGCGGCTCGACGATACCCAGCAGGAGTATCTGAACCGAATCGTCACGAGCGCCTCGTCGGCCGTGGCGATGATGGATGCTCTGCTGTCGTATTCGCACAGCGGACGCACCGAGCTCCGTCGCGCGCAGCTCGACGTGGAGCGCCTCGTGCGCGAGGTGGTCGACGAGGCGACCAGTGCCTGGCCGACCCGGCCTTGCGAGGTGAAGATCGGCGCGCTGCCGAGCGCCTTCGCCGACGAGACCATGCTTCGTTTCATATTCGCGAACCTGATCTCGAACGCCTGCAAGTTCGCGAAGGCCGACAGCTCGGCAAAGGTCGAGGTCGGCGGCCAGGTCGAAGCCACGGAGATCGTGTACTTCGTCCGCGACGAGGGCATCGGCTTCGACCCGCGCTTCGCGTCGAAGCTGTTCAAGCCCTTCGAGCGGCTGCACCGCGCGAACGAGTACGAAGGGCAAGGCGTGGGCCTCGCCATCGTCGCGCGCATGGTGCGGCGCCATGGGGGCCGCGTCTGGGCGCAGGGAGCGGTCGACAAGGGTGCTACCTTCTATTTCACGATACCGATGCTGGACGGCGAGAAGAGTGGAACACGCGCGGGCTGAAGTCCTGCTGGTCGAGGACGATTCGAACGACGTGGCGGTGGCGCTTCGCGCGCTGCGCAGGCACGAGCTGCACGATCGCGTTCGAGTCCTGCGCGACGGCGCGGAGCTCGTCGACTACCTGGCGGACATGTCGGCGAGCGAGATCCGACCCAAGCTGATTCTGCTCGACTTGAAGATGCCGAGGCTCGACGGCCGCGCCGCGCTCCGGGAGCTTCGCAGTCAGGAAGGGAGCCGGAACATCCCCGTCGTCATCGTGAGCTCTTCGCGCCAGCAGGACGACGTGCGCGACTGCTATCAGCTCGGCGCGAACAGCTTCATCGTGAAGCAGATGAATCCGTACGCACCGGGTGAGTACCTGATCGACGTCGTGCGCTACTGGCTCAACCTGAACGAATCCCCGCCTCAATAGGACCGGAGTCATGCCCCCATTGAATGCGCTGATCATCGACGATGACGAGAACTTCCGGCTGAGCCTGGAGTTGCTCGTCCAACGAGAGGGCTTCGCCACGCGTTCGGCTGCCTCGGTCGCCGATGCGCGCGCGCGAATCTCCGAGAGCCGGGCCGACGTCCTGCTCGTCGACCTGACCTTGCCCGACGGCGAGGGGCTCGGCTGGGTTCGCGAGGAGCCCGCGGCCGCCGGCGCGGAGGTGATCGTGATTACGGGCAACGCCACGGTCGACTCGGCGATCGACGCGATGCAGGGAGGCGCGCTCGACTATCTGACCAAGCCGATCGACCGCGCCCGGCTCCGCACGGCGCTCTTGAACGTGAGTCGCACGCGCGCGCTGAAGGCCGAGGTCGGGAGCCTGCGCGGGGAGCTGCGCGACCTCGGCCGCTTCGGTCGCATGGTCGGGCACTCGAAGGCGATCCTCGAGGTCTACGACCTGGTCGCGCGCGTGGCGCCGACCGACGCGACGGTGCTGATCACCGGCGAGAGCGGGACCGGGAAGGAGCTCGTCGCCGAGACGATCCACCGCTGCAGCGCGCGCAAGGACGCCGTGCTGCTGCCGGTCAACTGCGGTGCGGTGTCGCCGAACCTGATCGAGAGCGAGCTCTTCGGTCACGAGCGCGGCAGCTTCACCGGCGCGGACAAGCAGCGGAAAGGCTACTTCGAGCGCGCAACCGGCGGAACGCTCTTCCTCGACGAGATCACCGAGATGCCGATCGAGCTGCAGGTGAAGCTCCTGCGCGTGCTCGAGACCGGGAAGGTCGTGCGCGTCGGTGGCACGGAGCAGATCCCCGTCGACGTTCGCGTCGTAGCGGCCACGAACCGCAACCCCGAAGAAGCCGTCAGGGCGGGACAGCTCCGCGAGGACTTGTACTACCGGCTGAACGTCTTTCCGATCACGCTTCCGCCGCTGCGCGATCGACCCGGAGACATCGATCTCCTGGCCGAGCACTTTCTCGAGCAGCAGAATCGCGAGGCCGGAGCGGCGAAGCGCTGGACACGCGGCGCCCTCGAGCGGCTGCGCGCCAACGCCTGGAACGGAAACGTGCGCGAGCTGAAGAACGTCGTGCAGCGCGCGTTCATCCTCGGTGACGTCGAGATCGGCGCGGAGTCGCTTCCCATCCCGGCCGACGTTCCGATCGAGCGCGCGGCCGGCCCGGTCTTCGAGGTGCGCGCGGGCAGCCCCATCGCCGAGGTCGAGCAGCGCTTGATCCTGGCGACGCTCGAGCTCACCGACGGCGACAAGAAGCGCTGCGCGGAGCTGCTCGGCATCAGCCTGAAGACGCTCTACAACCGGCTCAACGTGTACAGCGCGGGCGGAGTCGTGCGCGAATCGGGCGGATCCCCCGAACCCGCCGTCTGAGGCAAAAGCGCGATTGCACATTTCTCCAAGGCGTAATCGCCTCTTCTCCCTCCCTGATCGCACAGCGCGACCCGCGCACCTCCGACTGACTGGCATGCCGCTTGCTCTTCTCCTGTGTTCAAGGAGGAGTGAACATGAACGTTCATTTCAAGCGAATCGCAAAGACGGCCGCGGCGGTCGTCGTTTCAGTGGCGTTGTCCGGATCCGCTCAGGCGGCCGACACGCCGGACAGCTGGGTCACGACGAAGGTGAAGCTCTCGCTTCTGACGACGGAGGGCGTCTCCGCGACGGAAGTCAACGTCGACACCATCGACGGCAAGGTGACCTTGCACGGAACGGTGGGCACCGACGCCGAGAAGGCGAAGGCGGAGACCGTGGCGCGCGGCATCAAGGGCGTGCGCGACGTGCGCAACCTGCTTCAGGTCGTTGCGCCGCGTGCGCAGCCGAAGTCGCAGGCCTCGGACGCGCAGCTCAGCGAGCGCGTGTCGACCGCGTTGAAGGCGGACCCGGCGCTGGCGAACAGCTCCATCAAGGTCCAGTCCGTGAATGCGGGCGTGGTGCTTCTCTCGGGTGACGCGAAGACGCTCTCCGACGCGTATCGCGCGGTGAACGTGGCCTCGCGCGTGGACGGCGTACGCCGTGTCGCGAGCGAGATCAAGAGCCCCGACGAGATTGCGGACGCGGAGCTCTGGCGTGACGGCGCGTACGATGCGCCGAGCTACGCCAAGGCGACGGCGAGCGACATGTGGATCACGACGGCCGCCAAGATGCGCTTGCTGGCGAGCTCCGAGACGCCCGGCTTCGACATCAACGTCGACACCGAGAACGGCATCGTGACCCTCTTCGGCGTGGTCGATTCGGCCGACTCGAAGAAGCAGGCCGAGATGGAGACCCGCAAGGTCGACGGCGTGCGCAACGTCGTCAACGACCTGCAGATCGTCCCGGCCAGCAAGGACAAGATGGTGCAGAAGAGCGACAGCGACATCAGCAAGGCGATCGATGAGCGCCTTGAAGACAACGCCTCGCTCGCCGACGCCAAGATCGACGTCGAGGTCAGCAACGGCGTCGCACGCCTCACGGGTACCGTCCCGAGTCGCAGCGACCACGTGACCGCACTCACCGTCACGCGCTCGACCTCGGGCGTGAAGAAGGTGATCGACGATCTCAAGCTCGCGGCTCCTGCAGTCTCGGCGCGCTAGCGCGCGGCATCGGCAGGGTCGATCCGGCCCGGGAGACTTCGGTCTCCCGGGCCTTTCTCGTTCTCCGCGTCACCCTTCGTATCAGGGCTGCGACGGAACGAGGCGCACGACGAGCGACTCCGCCTGATCGACGAACATTCCCACCCAGCGATCGCGCACGCCGTACTTCTCGCGGAGCTCCGCGCGGATTCGCGCGCGCGCAGCGGGCTCGTCGATCGGCTCGGCCACGTACTCGCCCGCGAGCCCGTCGGCCTCGAACGAGATCCGGGGATCGCGGCTCAGGTCGGCGAACCACGGGTTCTGCGGCGAGCCGGCCTCGAGCCAGAGCTCGCCGTCCGGCTCCGCGAACCACACGTGCGTCGAGCGGATCGAGCCGTCCGGAGCGTGCGTCTGCACGATCGCGACGCCACCTGCTTCGAGCGCCCACCATGTGATGGCGACGAACCCGACGAGGAGCGCCGCCGCGGCGCCGAGCACGATCTTGAGCACCCTCGCCGCGCTCATGGCTGCAGGCCGGCGAGGCGCCGCTCCAGGAACGCGCGCTCCGGGGCGCTGCCCGCATGTTCGAGCGCGGCGCTATACGCGGCGCGCGCTTCGTCGGTGCGGCCGGCGCGGCGCAGCAGGTCGGCGCGCGCCATCGCATACGGTGCGTAGTCGGCGAGCGGCTCCGCGAGATCCGCCGAATCGAGCCGGCGCAGCGCTTCGGCGGGATCGCCTGCGAGCCCCACCGCGACCGCCCGATTCAGCGCGACCACCGGCGACGGCTGCAGCGCCAGCAGGCGATCGTAGAGCGCCACGACACCACGCCAATCGGTGTCGGAGAAGCGCACGCTCGAGGCGTGCAGCGCGCCGATCCGCGCCTGCAGCTCGTACGGACCCGCGCGTTGCGCGTCACCGAGCGCCGCCAGCACGCCGACTCCCTCCTCGATCTGCGCGCGGTCCCAACGCGCACGGTCCTGCTCGTCGAGCGGCACGCCCACTCCGTCGGCATCGACTCTGGCGTCGCGGCGGGAATCGTGAAGCAGCATCAATGCGAGCAAGCCACGCACCTCGCGGTCGTCGGGAGCGAGCACCGTCAGCACGCGCGCGAGCCGGATCGCCTCGCGGCAGAGCTCGCGGCGCACGAGCGCGTCGCCCGCGGTCGCGGCATAGCCCTCGTTGAAGATCAGGTAGATCACCGCGAGCACCGACTCGCGCCGCGCGGGAAGCTGCCCGAGGGGCGGAACCTGGTACGCGACCCGGCTCTCGCGCAGCCGCGCCTTCGCGCGCACGAGGCGCCGCGCCATCGCCGACTCGTCGACCAGGAACGCGCGCGCGATCTCGGAGGTCGAAAGCCCCCCGAGCGTGCGCAAGGTCAGCGCCACCTGCGCGGCGCGCGCGAGCTCCGGGTGACAGCACGTGACGATGAGCCGCAGCCGCTCGTCGGGAATCTCCTCGTCGTCGAGCGGCGTCTCCTCGCGGGTCGAGAGCTCGTGCTCGAGCGCGAGCGCCTCCTGCTTGTCGAGCCGGGTCGCGCGACGGCGCAGCCGATCGAGCGCCTTGCGCCGCGCCGCGATCAGGAGCCACGCGCCGGGCCGGCGCGGGACGCCCTCCTTCGGCCAGTGCTCGAGCGCCGAAGCCACCGCGTCCTGGAACGCGTCCTCGACCAGGTCGAGATCGTGAAGCTGCGCGAAGAGCGCGCTCTGCACGACCCCCGCCTCCTCGCGGAACACGCGCTCGAGGACCTCGCGGCTCTCGGCCATCGCCCCCTCTAGAACAACGCGATCGGATTCACCGGCGATGCCGTGCCGCGGAACAGGATCAGCGGTGCGAGCGTCAGCAGGAACTCCCAGCGCTTCTCCTCGGCGCACGCCAACGCGAGCGGCTCGAGCTCGAGATTGTCCACCAGGTGCAGGCCCATCGCGACGATCGCGACCGTGTGGATCGGCATGGCGACGCCGGCCACGCGCGACGGAACCACGTCCGAGACGCCGTCGCAGCCGAGCGCCGCGACGCCGCGTTCGTGAAGCCACGGCAGACACGAGGCATCGAGACCCGCCGCGGACTGCCGCGGGTCCCACGCGCCGCGCGCTTCGCGCAGCGCCCAACGGCCCGTGCGCACGAGCAGCACGTCACCCGGCTCGACGCGCAGCCCTGCGTCGGTCTCCGCACGCTCGAGATCCTCGGGGAAGATCGGGTCGCCGTTCTCGAGATACGGCACGCCGCGCGCACGCGGCACGTCGAGCAGCACTCCGCGCGAGACGATCCCCTCGGCAATCTCGTGGATGCCGAGCTCGAGCGCGCCGTGCGCGGTCACCTTCTCGATCGGGTAGCCGTTGTAGAGCTTCCCCTCGTGGAAGATGTGGCAGAGCGCGTCGATGTGAGACGTGGCGAAGCCGTGCGACGCGATCGCGAAGTAGTCGCCGCCCCAACCTTCGCTCGCGGTCCCGATCATGTGGTGCGCCACCGGCACCGGATTCTCCGGGCTCGGCTGCGTCGGCAGCGGCCGCGCCGCCGAGACGGTGCGTCCGCTCCTCACCCCCCGCGCCGCGGCCGCGCGCTTCTCGGCCGTGATCAGGTTCAAGGTGCCGAGCTGATCGCGCGGCCCGAAGCGCCCCCAGTTCGAGAGCGTCTTGTGGAACGCCAGCACCTCGTCCGTCGAGAGCGCAGGTCTCATTTCGCGGCCGCGAGATGCGCGCGCGTCACGCGAACGTAGCCGGTGAGAACGCCGCGCAGGAAGCGCCCGAGCGCCTCGTCCTTGATCTCGCCGGCGTCGTCGAACGCCTGGTGCGCGGTCGCGAGCGAGAACATGTCGGGGTACACGTGCGTGCCCACGACCTCGAGCGACATGCGCAGCACCCAGAGCGCGCGGTTCCCGCCCGCGAGCGACGGCGACGCCGACATCAGCACGGCGGTCTTCCCGCGCAGCGGCATCGGCTTCGCGCGCGTCACCCAGTCGACCGCGTTCTTCAGCACGGCCGGCACCGAGAAGTTGTACTCGGGCGAGGCGATCACGAGCCCGTCCGCCGCGGCGATCCGCGCGACCAGCTCGAGCGCGCTCGCCGGAAGGCCCGACTTCGTCTCCACGTCGCCGTCGTAGAACGGGATCGCGAGCTCGCGCAGGTCGACGAGGTCGATCTCGACCCCCTCCTTCTCGAGGATGTTCGTCGCCAGCCGCAGGAGCTTCTTGTTGAGCGACCCCTCGCGCAGCGCACCGGCAATCGCAACCACCTTCATCGTGTCTCTCCATGCTCCGCAGCTTCGACCGTGAGTCCGACCTCCTGACCGAAGGAGATCTCCAATGTATGCCCGTCCGGATCGCGGATGAACGCCCAGTACCCGACCGGCGGACCGTAGTCGACCGGGCCGCCGGCGAGACAGCCCTCGTCCTTCGCCTGCGCCGCGAGGCGGTCGACCTCTTCGCGGCTCGCGCAGCCCACGCCCAGGTGCGAGAACGGCCGGAGCGGGTGCTCCACTGTGGGCACCTCCGCGAGCACGATCACGAACGGCCGCGTCTTGTCCGAGAGCCAGACCACGCCGGGGCGCCGGTGAACGACTTCCATGCGCGCGTAGCGGGCCCAGAAGGCGACGCTCGCGTCGAGGTTCGACGACGTCAGCGCGACATGGGTGAGCCCGAGGTCGTGCACCGCCGCATTCTGCGCGGGATCGGTGCAGGGGGCAACGCGGAGCGCGCGGGCTTGACCGCGTCGAGGAGTCCGAAGAGACTGCACGCGGTCATGTCGTGGTTCCGAAACCGCTCGCGCGGCTCCGCGAGCGATCCTCCGACTCTGCAGGGCGGCGAGCGCATCGCCGTCCTGGTGCTCGAGGGCGCCGACGTCGGCGCGAGCCTCGTGCTTTCGCCGCCCGAAGTCGAAATCGGTCGCGGCGACGAGACGCTTGCGGCGGACGGACGGCTCTCGCTGCGCGACCGCTCCGTCTCGACCCTGCAGGCGCGGCTCCTGCACGGGAAGGACGGCTGGGTCCTCGAGCACGGCGCGGCTGCGACCAATCCGACGCTCGTGAACGGGGAGCTCTTCGGGCGCAGGCGCATCGTCCCCGGCGACCGCATCCGCATGGGCCGCGTACTGCTCGAGGTGCGCTCGCCAACCGCGGTCGCGACCGCCCGCCCGGCGGCGGCCGAGCGCGAGATGAACACCGAGATGATCCGCATCGACGCGGTCGAGGCCACGCAGCTCCGCGGCCCGCGCGGTCCCTGGGGACATCTGGTCGTCGTGCTCGGTCCGGGCCGGCTCACGGGGTCGCGCTTCCCGCTGCTGACGGACTCGATCACGCTCGGCCGCGCCCAGGACTGCGACCTGGTGCTGCTCGATCCGGGGGTCTCGCGCCGGCACGCGGAGCTCGTGCGCGAGGGCGACGGGGTCGCGCTCATCCACCGTTCGGAGACGAACCCGACCTTGCGCAACGGCACGCGAGTCAGCGCGCGCACCGCCCTCGAGCACGGCGACGAGATCGCGCTCGCCGACGCGGTGGTCGTGCGCCTCGAGCTGGCCGCGGGAGCTGCGGGGACGACGCAGGCCGGCGGGGCGCTGCGCAAGGTGATGGAAGCGCGCGTCCACCTCGAGCAGCGGATCGAGCGCGAGTTCGTGCGCAACGGCACGTTCCTCGACGTCGACATCGCCGACTCCTACGGCCTGAAGGCGAGCGAGTCGCGCGCCGAGCGCGTGTTCGTCTCCTTCGAGCGCTTCCGCGGATACCTCGACAAGGGCATCGTGGCGAACAGCGGCCGCGTGCTGAACTCGAACGGCGACGAGATCATGGCGTTCTTCGACTCCGCGGAGCACGCGCTCGCCTGCGCGCGCGCCCTCCTGCTGGGCATGCGCGAGTGGAACACGCGCGAGAACCTGCTCGAGCGCGAGTTCCGCGTCCGAATCGGGATCCACACCGGGCGCTCCGCGGTCGACCTCGCGAGCGGCGTCGCCTACAGCCCGGTGCTCGACGTCGCCGGCCACCTGCAGAAGAACGCGCCGATCGGGGGCGTGCTGATCTCGGCCGCGACCCACGCCGAGCTCGGCGACGCCGCCGCGGGCCTCGAGCCCGGCGCGCCGATGGCTCGCGAGAACATGCCGACGTGGGTGCTCTCACCCGAGCGCCTCGCGGAAAGCTGAAGGACCCGGAATGCCCGCGCTCTCGCTCGTGATCGGGAACAAGAACTACTCGTCGTGGTCGCTGCGTCCGTGGCTGCTGCTGAAGCAGACCGGGCTCGAGTTCGAGGAGGTGCGCGTGGCGCTGGGCGCGCCCGACTTCGCGAAGCAGGTGCTCGCGTTCTCGCCCGCGGGAAAGGTGCCCGCGCTGCGCCACGGCGCGCTCGCGGTCTGGGACTCGCTCGCGATCTGCGAGTACCTGAACGACGCGTTCCCCGAGATCCGCGCCTGGCCGCACGCGCCCGAGGAGCGCGCGGTCGCGCGCGCGGTGTCGGCGGAGATGCACTCGGGCTTCACGGCGCTCCGCGGCCAGATGCCGATGAACGTGCGCGCGCAGGGCCGGCGCGTGAAGACCACGCCCGAGCTCGAAGCCGACATCGCGCGCATCTCGCAGCTCTGGCGCGATTGCCGCGCGCGAAATGCCGCCCGCGGCCCGTTCCTGTTCGGCGAATTCTCGATCGCCGACGCCATGTACGCGCCGGTCGCGTTCCGCTTCGCGACCTACGGCGTCGCGCTCGGTGCGGTCGAGGCCGCGTATGTCGAGTCATTGCGCCGCTTGCCGGCGATGACCGAGTGGGCAGCGGCGGCCGCGGCGGAGAAAGACGTCATCGCCCAGTTGGAAGCGGGCGTCTGAGCGTGCTCCGCCTCTACGACTACCTCGAGTCCGGGAACGGCTACAAGGTGCGGCTGCTGCTGACGCAGCTCGGTGTGCCGTTCGAGCGGATCGAGCTCGACATCCTGAAGGCGGAGACGCGCACGGCGGAGTTCCTGCGCCGCAATCCGAACGGGCGCATCCCGTGTCTCGAGCTCGAGGACGGAACGCACCTCTGGGAGTCGAACGCGATCCAGTTCTATCTCGCCGAGGGCACGCCGTTCCTGCCGGCGGGGCGGCTCGAGCGCGCGCAGGTGCTGCAGTGGATGTTCTTCGAGCAGTACAGCCACGAGCCGTACATCGCGGTCGTGCGCTTCTGGCACCACGCGGGCATGGTCGAGGCGAATCGCGATCAGCTCGCGGGGAAGGTGGAGCGCGGCTACGCGGCGCTCGGCGTCATGGACGGGCACCTGCGCGAGCGGAAGTTCTTCGTGGCCGAGCGCTACTCGATCGCCGACATCGCGCTCTACGCGTACACCCACGTCGCGCCCGAGGGCGGCTTCGACCTGTCGCGCTTCCCGGCGGTCGAAGCCTGGCTCGCGCGCGTGCGTGCGCAGCCGCGGCATATCCCGATCACGCAGGCTTGAGCGCGAGCATGCGGACGACGGCCGCGGGCCCGCGGTGCCCGTCGCCTTCGGCAAGCTCGGTCTCCGTCTCCTCGAGCAATGCGAGCTCGAGCCCGGCGAAGTCCTGCGCGAGATCGGCGGCGGTCTGCAAGCGCTCGCGGGTCGGCGGGCCGCCGCTCGGCCGGCCGAGCTGAGCGGGGGTGAACGCCTCGAGGATCACGAATCCGCCGGGACGGAGCGCGCGCACGGCGATCGCGTGCACCGCGCGTCGCGTTTCGGGCGGCAGGTGCAGGAAGATCAGCGCGACCGCGTCGAAGCTCGCCTCGGGGAGCGGATACTCCGGCAGCCGCCCGATCACGACCTCGAGCTCGACACCGAATCGGTTCGCGAGCGCGGCGCACTTCCGCGCGGCTACCGGCGATTGGTCGAGCGAGGTGACACGGAAGCCGCGGCGCGCGAGCCAGACGCCGTTCCGCCCTTCGCCGTCGCCGAGGCACAGCACCGAGCCGCCCGGTGGGATCGCGCCCGCGCGCTCGGCGAGAAACGCGTTCGGCTCGCTGCCGAACCGGTAGTCGTCGCCCGCGTAGACGCGGTCCCAGAACTCGGCTTCGGGCCCGCTCACAGCCAGCGCCTCACCGTCGAGCGGTAGCTCGTGTACGTCTCGCCGAACTTGCGCTCGAGGTAGCGCTCCTCCCGCGCGATCACGCCGAAGTGCATCACGCCGTACAGCGGGACCACGAGCGCCAGGACCCAGAGACTGTCGCCGATCACCGCGCAGGCCAGATAGATCGAGAACAGCCCGATGTAGATCGGATTGCGCGAGAAGCCATAGAGCCCGTCGCTGACGATCGTCTCGGTCGGCCGGTGCGTCTCGATGTTCGTGCCGGCGGCGCGCTGCTGGCGCATCGCCGTTGCCACGAGCCAGACGCCCGCGCCGAGCAGCGCCGCGCCGAGCGCGAAGCGCGCAGCGCCGTGGACGAAGCTCGTCGGGACCAGGAGCTCGAGCACGAAGCCGAGCGCGAGCGTCGCCATGAAGATCCGCGGCGGCTGCGCGATGACGCCCGGGTTGTCGGGCACCGACACGGTCATGTGACGCCTCCCAGATCGACTTCGAAGATCGTCCCGCCGCCGTCCCGCGGCCGGCAGCGCGCGGCCCCGCGGTGGTGGCGTGCGATCTGCCGGACCAACGCGAGACCGAGACCGAAGCTCCCGTCCTTCGAGTCGCTCGCGCCCGCGGGGCGATAGAACGGCGCGAAGATGCGCTCGCGTTCGCTCTCGGGAACGCCCGGCCCGCGGTCGGCGACGGAGATGCGCGCGCTGCCCGGGCCGATCTTCGCGACCGAGAGCTCCACCGGCGAGCCCTTGCCGTGCCTGCGCGCGTTCTCGAGCAGATTGCGGACGAGCCGGCGCAGAAGGGTGCGATCGCCGACCACCGTCACCGCCTCACCGTCCGCAGAGGCACCGGTTCGCGCCGCCTCCTCCGCAGCGAGGCCGAGCAGGTCGATCGGCTCGAGCCGTTCGGGTCCCTGCCCTGGCTCGAGCGCGTCGAGCCGGCTCGTGAGCAGGAGCTCGCCGATCAGGTCGTCGAGCTCAGCGATGTCGCGGGCGACGCGCGCGCGCAGGTCCGCGCCTTCCTCTTCGCCGAGCAGCTCGATCGCGACGCGGATGCGCGCGAGCGGCGAGCGCAGCTCGTGCGACGCGGATGCGAGCGCGCTGCGTTGCGCGGCGACGAGCTTCTCGATGCGCTCCGCCGCGCGGTTGAAGCTGCGCGCGAGGTCCGCGATCTCGTCGTGACCGCGCACCTCCACGCGCGCGGCGAGATCGCCCGAGCCGAGCGCCTCGACCTGTCCGCGCAAGCGCTCGAGCCGGCGCGTGATGCGCCGCGTGACCGGATAGGCGCCGAGCGCGATCGCGGCCGCTAGCGCCGCGATTGCGATCACCCAGCCGAACCGCTCGTGCGGGTGGTAGGCGACCAACGTGCGCCCGTCGGGGAGCCGGATCGCGAACATCTGCTTGTGGGCCTGGTGCATGCGGCCGCTCGCGAGGTCGTCCGCTTCGGGCGCGGGCAGCTCGTCCCCCGCGTTCGCGATCAGCCGGCCGTCCGCGGCGCGCAGCGTGATCGAGGAGTCGAGATCGCGGCCGAGCTGCTCGAGCGCGACCTGCGCTTCGGCTGGCGGCGCGTCCGGTGGAGGCAGCGCGCGCGCGAGCACGTTCGCCACGCCCTGGAAGAAGCGCTGCCCCTCGTCGCGCGACGGGCCGATCACGTTCCAGGCGATCGCGACGAGCAAGGTGAACACGACCAGGATCGCGACCACCATCAGATACACTTGCAGGTAGAGCCGGCGCATCAGGAGTCACCGCCGTCGTCGTGATCCTCGTCCTGCCGGCGCGCGAAGACGTAGCCCGCGCCGCGCAAGGTGAGGATGCGCCGCGGGCGGCGCGGATCGTCCTCGATCGCGGCGCGGATGCGCGAGATGTGGACGTCGATGCTGCGGTCGAACGCTTCGAGCGACTCGCCCCGCACCAGGTTCATGAGCGCGTCGCGCGAGAGCACCCGCCCTGCGTTCTCGGCCAGCGCGACCAGCAGCTCGAACTGGTGGCTGGTGAGCGGTTTCTCGTCGCCGTCCACGCGGGCGACGCGCGCGTCGCGATCGATCTCGAGCCTCCCGAAGCGCAGCCGCGCGCCCGCCTTCGCTTCCGCGGGCCGCTGCCTGCGCAGGATCGCGCGCAGACGAGCAAGCAGCTCGCGAGGATTGAACGGCTTGGGCAGGTAGTCGTCCGCACCGAGCTCGAGGCCGACGATCCGGTCCTCCTCGTCGCCTCGCGCGGTGAGCATGAGGATGGGAACGCTCGAGCCCGCGCGCACGCGACGGCATACCTCGAAGCCGTCCTGATCGGGGAGCATCAGGTCGAGCACGAGCGCGTCGAAGCGTCCGCGCGCGAGCTCCTCGAGGCCGCTCGCGGCGTCGGGCCGGGTCACGACCTCGAGCCCGCGCGTGCCGAGATACTCCGCGACCATGCCGGAAAGGCGTGTGTCGTCGTCGATCATGAGGATCCGCTCGGCCATGCGACTCCTGATCCCGGGCCGTGCGCGCTCGCACGCGCACGGCCCAATCTACAGGAGGAGCGCGCCTCAGTGTCCGTGGCCGCCGCGATCGCCGTGCATCTCCTGGGCGAGCTCGATCAGCTCGACCCGCTGCTCGGGCGTGAGCACCCCGGCCGCGTTCACGACCGCGTCGACCAGCCGCTGCGAAACGGAGTCGATCGTCGCGAGCTCCTCCGCGCGCAAGGTCTCGAGCGCGCTGCGCGAGATCTCCGGCTGCGAGAGCGCGGCGAGCAGCGCGTCGTGGCGCGCGCGGTGCTCCTCGCGCAGGCCCTGCATGTCCTGCACGAAGCCGAGCACGATCGCGGTCACCCGCTCGGTCTGCTCGGGTGTGGCATCGACCTCGGAGAGCACGTAGCCGGTCATGAACTCGGCCTTCTTGCGCGCGCGCTCGGGGTCGGCGCCCCAATCACCGTGGTGCCGGTGGCCTCCGAGCGTGGTGGCCTTGCCGAAGAGCGCGCCCAGCGCCGCGGGCGGCGCGGCGGCCACCGCGATTCCGACCACCAGCAGGGTCAGCAGCGCTCCGGCCACGATCTCGCGAACCAGCGATCGACGGGAACCAGTCTCGGTCATGTCGTCTCCTTGCCTTCGAGGTCTTCGCGATCCCGCGAGCCTCGAGCAGGAGACTAGGAGCCGGCCCTTTCGCGCCTCGTTCCCGGGGGTAAAGAAGCGTGAAGCTGGGTCGCGATCTGCTCGAGCGTCAGCCCGCGCGTCTCGGGCGCGTAGCGCAGCACCAGGAGCGCGCCGAGCACCGGCCCCGCGGCCACGACCGCGATCGAGCCGGGAATGCCGAGCGGCGCGATCAGGAGCCCGATCACGATGGGCGTCAGCACCTCCGTCACGCGGCCGGCCAGGTTCGTCGTCCAGCCGTAGCCGGTGGCGCGGATCTCCGTCGGAAAGAGCTCGGACGCGTACACGTGCGTGGCGGTGTTCGCCGCGGCGAACGAGAACACCGTCATGATCATCCACAGGTACTGTCCTGGGATCGAATGCACGTGGTAGAGCAGGTAGATCGAGAGCGCCGCGAACATGTAGAAGCCCGCACACGTGTACTTGCGGCCGATGCGGTCGATCAGCCAGCCGCCGACGAAGTGACCCGCGACTCCGCCGCCGTAGCCCCAGAAAACGATGTCCCCCACCTGATGGGTCGTGAGGTGGAGCTGCTCGCGCGCGAAGATCACCCAGAACACCGTCGACGGGCCGGTCACGATGAAGACCGAGTTCCAGAGCAGCGCGACGATCGCGGAGCGGCGCCGGTACTCGCGCCGCCACGGCATCCCCGCCTCGCGCGCGAGGTCACCCCAGGTCCGCTTGGGCGCGGCGGCCGCGCGCGCGCGTTCGGCTTCGAAGCGGCGCGTCTCGCGCATCGCCAGGCGCAGCACCAGCACGAGCACGAGCGGCAGGAGCCCGAGCGCGTAGAGCGCGCGCCAGCCCGCGCCGTCCACGCCGAGCCCGAAGGTCGACTGCGAGATCGACACCATCCCGTGTCCCAGGTCGTGGAGCCAGTTTCCCTCCGCGCCCTCGGGCAGGAGGATGTACGGCTGGAGCTTCGCCATCAGCATGACGCCCACCGTCGCGAGGCTGGTCAGGACCGCGATCGAGCGGCCCCGAAGACGCGCCGGGAACTCCTCGCCGATCATGATGATCGCGAGCGAGTACTCGGCGGTGAGGAAGAGCCGCGCCACGAGCTGGAGCGCGGTGAACTGCGCCGCGTCGGTGGCCAGCGCGGTCGCGCCGTTCGCGAGCGTGAAGCCGATCACGGTCAGCATCATCACGGCGCGCCGTCCGACGCGATCGGCGAAGAACAGGAACACGAACGACGCCATCACCCCCATGCGCGTGATGCCGCTGATCAGCCCCCAGTCCTTGAGGTCGATGCCGAGCGAAGCGCGCACGTCCGGCGCCGCGAAGCCGATCATCGCCGCGTCGAAGCCGTCGAAGAGCGTCGCGGTGGAGAGCAGCAGGAACAGGAAGCCGAGGTAGGGAGTCACGCGCTCGGCTTCGAGCGACCGCGCCGCCGGGGTCGCGATCACGCTCGGGTCGTCTCGGGTTACCGGAGCCGCCACGGCGCCAGCGTATCAGGTTCCCGGCTTGCCACGCGCGCACCCCGCAGCCTACGCTCGCGCGCGAGGGAGTCCGGATGGTGCGCCGCGTTCTGGTCGTTCTGCTCGCGATCGTCCTGATCGCGGGTGGCTGGCTCGCGGGTCTCGTCTTCGGGCTGTACGGCTCGCACCAGGGTCCGGGCGAGATCACCAAGACGCCGACACCGCCCGGGGTCATCTCCGCGCGCGCGAACGCCGAGCAGGCCGCGGCGCGCGAGGTCGGCGTGGCCGAGCCGAAGCAGATCCTGTTCGGCGATCTGCACGTGCACACCACGTACTCGGCCGATGCCTTCCAGACCAGCCTGCCGCTCTTGCAGGGCGACGGCGCGCACCCGCCCGCCGATGCCTGCGACTTCGCGCGCTACTGCTCGGCGCTCGACTTCTGGTCGATCAACGACCACGCCGAGGGGCTGACGCCCGCGCACTGGGCGGAGACCAAGGAGTCGATCCGGCAGTGCAACGCGGTCGCGGGCGACCCCGCGAACCCCGACGTCGTGGCGTTCCTCGGCTGGGAGTGGACGCAGATCGGCGCGACCCGCGAGACGCACTACGGCCACAAGAACGTGATCTTCCGCGACACCGAGGAGGATCGCGTGCCCGCGCGGCCGATCGCGTCGACCGGCATGGCGCGCAACCTGCTCCTGAACCGCCCGTTTCTCGCGCGCCTGCTGCCGCCGTTGTTCGACCTCGCGAACCGCGAGGACTACTTCGACTTCGACTACTTCTCGCGCGAGGTGAGCGCGGAGCCGGCCTGCCCCGACGGCGTCCCTTCGCCGAAGCTCCCGACGGACTGCAGCGAGAGCGCCGCGACGCCGCACGACCTGTTCGCGAAGCTCTCGGAGTGGGGCTTCGACGTGCTCGTGATCCCGCACGGCACGACCTGGGGCTTCTACACGCCGCTGGGCTCGGCCTGGGACAAGCAGCTCACCGCCGAGCAGCACGACCCCGCGAAGCAGCGGCTGATCGAGGTCTACTCCGGCCACGGCAACTCCGAGGAGTACCGGACCTGGCGCGAGGTCACGGTCGCCGCCGACGGCAGCGCCACCTGCCCCGAGCCCGCCGACGACTACCTGCCGTCGTGCTGGCGCGCGGGCGAATTGATCCGCGCGCGCTGCGAGACCGCGAAGCTCGACGCCGCCGAGTGTGATCGCCGCGCGAGCGAGGCGCGCCAGAACTACGTCGACGCCGGCACCTCGGGACACCGCACGGTGCCGGGCGCGACGGCCGAGGACTGGCTCGACTCGGGCCAGTGCAAGGACTGCTTCCTGCCGACCTTCAACTCGCGCCCGAAGAGCTCCGTGCAGTACATCGAGGCGATCTCGAGCTTCGACGACCCCGCGGACCCGCGCCGCTTCCGCTTCGGCTTCATCGCCTCGAGCGACATCCACAGCGCGCGGCCGGGCACCGGCTTCAAAGAGTTCGGCCGGCAGATCAACACGGAGGCGCGCGGCGCGAAGACGCCTCGCTTCGGGCGGCTCATGCAGCCGAACACCGGAACGCTCGAGCCGCGCTCCGTGCCCCTCGATCGGAGCCGGCCGCTCGTCGGCTTCGGCGCGGTCGAGTTCGAGCGCCAGGCGTCGTTCTTCCTGACCGGCGGGCTCGCGGCGGTGCACAGCGCGGGACGCGATCGCGGCGCGATCTGGTCGGCGCTCGGAAGCCGCGAGGTCTACGGCACGAGCGGCGACCGCATCCTCCTCTGGTTCGACCTGCTGAATGGACCCGGAGGCGCGCGCGTTCCGATGGGCGGCGAGGTGGCGATGAACGAGGCGCCGTCGTTCGAGGTGCGCGCGGTCGGCGCGCGCAAGCAGGCGCCCGGCTGTCCCGAATCGAGCGCGCAGGCGCTCACGCCCGAGCGGCTCGAACGGCTCTGCCGCGGCGAGTGCTACAACCCGACCGACGAGCGCAAGCTCGTGACCCGGATCGAGGTCGTGCGCATCCGCCCGCAGGCGACGGCGGGCGAGGACGTGAGTGCGCTGATCGAAGACCCGTGGCAGATCTTCGCGTGTCCGAAGGATCCCGAGGGCTGCACGTTCCGCTTCGAGGATCCGGAGCACGCCTCCGCGGGACGCGACGCGCTGTACTACGTGCGCGCGATCGAGGAGCCGTCGAACGCCGTGAACGGCGGCGGGCTGCGCTGCAGCTACGACGGCGATGGAAACTGTGTCGCCGTGAAGCCGTGCAGCGGCGACTTCCGCACGGCGCCCGATGACGACTGTCTCGCGACGGTCGAGGAGCGCGCCTGGTCGTCCCCGATCTACGTCGATCGCGAGGATTGACTCCGGACCTCCGCTTCGTAGAGGATGCCCCGAATGTCGACTCCGCTGACGCGCGAACGTGTTGAGGGAACCGCGCTGGCACCCGCCGAGGAGCCGGGCTTCACCGCCCGCTACCGCGCGTACGCGCTCGGGCTGCTCGTCGTCGTCTACATCTTCAACTTCATCGACCGCCAGATCCTGTCGGTCGTCGCACCGCTGATCCAGAAGGAGTTCGCGTTCAACGACGCCTGGCTCGGCGCGCTGACCGGGCCGGCGTTCGCGCTCTTCTACACGTTCGTGGGCATTCCGATCGCGCGCTGGGCCGACGTGGGCGTGCGCCGCTCGATCATCGCGCTGGCGCTGCTGGTCTGGAGCGGCATGACCGCCCTCACCGGGTACGCGCAGAGCTTCACCCACCTGGCGCTGGCGCGCGTCGGTGTAGGCGTGGGCGAGGCGGGCTGCAGCCCGCCCGCGCACTCCCTGATCTCGGACATGTTCCCGATCAACTGGCGCGGCACGGCGCTGTCGATCTACTCGCTGGGCATTCCGATCGGCGGGGCGCTCGGCAGCGCGCTCGGCGGTTGGCTGGGCCAGGCCTATGGCTGGCGCATGGCGTTCGTGGTCGTTGGCATTCCGGGCGTGCTGCTCGCGCTGATCGTGCGCTTCACCTTGCGCGAACCTCCACGCACGGGGACGGCGCCGGCGACTCGCGACAGCGTGTGGCAGGTGCTGGGCTTCATGCTGCGCATGCCCTCGTTCGGGTACATGTCGGCGGGCGCGGCGCTGCACGCCTTCTACGGCTACGGCGCGGCGAGCTTCATTCCGGTGTTCCTGATCCGCGTGCACGGCATGTCGCTCGCCGAGGTCGGCGCGTGGCTGGGACTGATCGCGCTGACCACCGGGACGCTCGGCACGTTCCTGGGCGGCTTCATCAGCGACCGGCTCGCGGGCAAGGACGCGCGCTGGTACATGGGCGTGCCGGCCGTGGCCTCGCTGATCGGAGTCCCGTTCACGTTCTTGTTCTACCTGTGGCCGGACGCGCGCACGGCGATCCTGCTGTCGATTCCGGCCGCGGTGCTCGGACCCTTCTACCTCGGGCCGACGTTCGCGATGACGCAGAGCCTGGTGAAGCCGCACATGCGCGCGGTCGCGTCGTCCATCCTGCTCTTCATCATCAACCTGGTCGGGCTCGGGCTCGGGCCACTGTTCGTCGGGCTCCTCTCGGACTGGCTGAAGCCGACCTATGACACCGATGCGGTGCGCTACGCGCTGCTCTGGACCGTCACGGCGGGGGCGACGCTCTCCGCGGTCTTCTATCTGCTCGCGTCGCGCACCTTGCGCCAGGACCTGTTGAGGAAGGAAGGGGCCTGAGCTAACCAATGCCCCGCGTTCGCCGCCGGGTCGCGACCGGCGGGACCGGAGGCTCCGTGGGTTCGGTGCGTCCCTACCTCCACTACGCCCGGCTCGCGTTCCAGCGCCGCGCCGCGTATCGGCTGGCGAACTGGACCGGCGTCGCGGTGAACTTCTTCTTCCTGATCGTGCACGCGCAGGTGCTGCTCGCGTTCTTCCGCGCGCGGCCCGGCGCGCTCGGCTGGTCGCCCTACGACGCGGTGCTGTACTTCGCGGGCACCGAGGCGCTGCTGATGGTCGTCGGAGTCTTCACGGACCTCCGCTCGAACCTGTCGGAGCGGATCCGCACCGGTGAGATCGTCACCGATCTCGCGCGGCCGATCACGATCTACTACCGCGAGCTCGCCGAGCGCTACGGCGTCGCCCTCTACTTCATGCTCGCGCGCTTCACGCCGGTGTATCTCGGCGCGCTTCTGCTCTACGGCGTGGTGCCGCCGCTGAAGGTCGAGCTGCTCCTGTTCCCGCTCTCGCTCGCACTCGCGGTCGGCGTCTCGGCCGGACTCTGGTATCTCGCCTGCTCCTCGGCGTACTTCCGCGACACGGCGAACGGAGAGCTCTCGGCGCTGGTGTTCGTGAACACCTTGCTCGGCGGCATGGTCGTGCCGCTCGACTTCTACCCGGACTGGCTGCGCGCGATCGCCGACGTGCTGCCCTTCCGCGCGACCTTGTACACGCCGGTCGCGCTGCTCAGCGGAAAGCTCGCCGGCGGCCCGCTCGTGTTCGGGCTCGTGCACCAGGTCTTCTGGTTCGCGGTGTTGGCCGCCGCCTCACTCGCGATCGAGTCGCGCGGGCTGCGCCGGCTCGCGACGCAGGGCGGGTGACGATGATCGCGGAGCCCCTGCGCTTGTGGACGAGGCTCGCGGGCGCGCAGGTGCGCTCGCAGATGCAGTACCGCACGTCCTTCGCGATCCAGAGCGCGGTGATGTTCAGCGTGGTCGTGAGCGAGCTCACGCCGGTCTGGATCCTCGCGCGCTACTTCGGAAATCTC
>Ga0184615_10000347_pt1 | contig 26626 bp, 21 predicted proteins | sample PLM4_65_coex_FD_133134 | JGI IMG/M metagenome (GOLD analysis project Ga0184615, IMG submission 133134) | Groundwater sediment microbial communities from an aquifer in East River, Colorado, USA - PLM4_65_coex | ecosystem: Environmental > Terrestrial > Soil > Riparian zone | place: USA: East...
CCACATCCCCCACGTGAACCAGGGGAGCGCCGGGATCGGCGCCCACGTCACGATCGTGGCGCCCGCCGCCAGGGCCAAGAAGGCGGCGGCCCGGAGGATCGCCAGGAACAGGACGCCGGTCAATGCGATCGTGACGCGGGTGCGCATGGATTTGAGTTCGGCTTCGGGAGACTCAAAGGTCCGCTGGCACCCGACGCTGCAGAAATAATAGGCGCGCCCCGCTCGCTCCGACTTGAGCGCCGTGGTCTTGTCCACCACCATCCCGCAGATGGGATCCTTCGCCATCGCCTTGGAGGGCTTGATCGCCTTGACCGCTGCAGGCGCATCCGGCATCGCATGGCCCGTACCTACCGAGCGCATCTCGCCCGTCGGCCCCCCCTTCAGCGTCACAAAGGGTTGCGGGTTGGCTTCAAACGCGCGAAGGCAGTGAGCGGAACAGAAATAAAATGTCCGCCCGTCGAACACGGATTTCCCCGCGGCCGAGGCCTCGTCGACCGTCATGCCGCAGACCGGATCGGTTGCCATAGTCGTGCCCCTCCCGTTGTCTATTCACCGCGGTCCCACCGTAACACCGTCTCGGCCTTTTTCGCAGGGTCGCGAAACACCAGTTCGGCGGTCTTCAACTCCGAGGCAACGAGCGGTTTCCCGTCTTCTCGCGCAAACACCACGACGGCTTGACGGTGGGAATCCGTAGACCGATTCGACTCGTCCCAGCGCTCGGGCTGATACTCTCCCCCAGGGTCCAGCCGGAGTACCATCCACCGTTTCGGATGCATATCAAAGAGTCGTTCTACGGGAGAGTGCATCATCACGGTGAAGACCAGTTTCCGGTCGAACTGATACCGATCCTGGTAAGCCTTGTACAGTTCCTCGGCCTTCCGACCGTCCTTCCCTTCGACCGTCGCCAAGCTCCTAAAGAACTCCTCATCGTTCAATCGGACTTCCAGGTCATATCGCCCTTCGTTCGACCGTCTCGTTTTGGCTTCCCACAGGCGCAGGTAGGCCTTTCCCGCATCGGAATCAAGCAGCGTTGCGGCGTAGACGTTCCCTCCAGGAACATCTGCGGGGTCCGGCATGTGCTCCACAACCGTGCGATGGAATTTCTGGTCGTAGAGATAGGACCCCACGACGAACAGCACAGAGATCACAACCAGTCCAGGTCCTATCAACTTCCAAGGATCTCTTTTCATCAGATCAGCCCCTTTCTCGCCTGAGTCTCTTCCCCATCCCTGCTCGAAGGATTACGGCCTCCGCGAAGAGCGTCCTTCAGTGCCCATGGGGGTCATCGGTCTTTGGTGGAGAGCCGCCCGGCACACCGGGCGCCGCCTGCGGCGTTCCCTCGTTCTTGCCGTTCCCCGATGGCGGACCCATCATCGGACCCATCATGGGCATGGGTCCCATCTCCATCATCATGGATTCCATACGTTGACGCTGCTCGGGGCTCAGGACAGCCTTCACGTCCCGCATCAGACCCAGGTGGCTGATGTCCAGGCTCGCCATGGCGTCGTGCTTCTCGCGGACCTTGGCTTTGACCTTCTCCAAATCCATCGAATCGGCGAGGAGCAGCTCCTGAATGTCGACACCCGCCATCCGAATCTTGCTCAGGAGGGGGATCGCTTCCTTCTGGTGTTGGAGCTTGACCATCTCGAGCTTCTTATTCTGCTCGGGTGTCAGGTTCAAGCTGGAGACGGCCTTCATCATCTTCATCATATCCATCATGCCGCCGCCCATGTCCATCCCCATCCCGGGTCCGTGCATGCCCATCATGTCCGGCATACCCATCCCGCCGCCACCCATCATGCCGTCGCCCATCATCCCGGACTTTCCCGTGCCGTCCTTCCCCATCTGAGCCCAGGCCGTCGAACCCACCGACATCATGACCAACACCACCGCGACGCGTGCCATCCACCTCTTCATGATTCGCTCCTTTCCTTGAGAATGAGAACTGCTCTTCTTCCTGCCATTTTGCTCTCTCAAGATCCGGCCGTCTTCGTGAGAAAGCCGGCGATCTCGTCTCGCTCTCGATCCGTGATCACCCGCTTGCCCATCGCCTCCATGTTCTTTCGCATCCGCTCGACGATCGACGGCCATTCCTCGGGCGTATGAAGGGCCGGGTCGGGCAGGGCGTGGCATTGGGAGCAGGTAGTCCGAAACAGTGCGGAACCCGGCGTGTCCGGTGATCCCAGCTTCTCGGGATCAATCGACCGAAGGGCGTACCGCTGGAGGTACGCGAGGAGCTCTTGTCGCTCTTGCGCGGGGGGAACCTCCACAGCCATCATCCCCCGTCTCATCATGCCGCCCATTCCCGACATCGCCTCCATGCGATCGATCATCCGCGCGTAAATGGCCGCCCACCCCTCGGTCGTATACATGGTCGGGTTTGGGAGATTGTGACACTGGGCGCAATACCGCCGCAGCAACGCGGCGCCGGAACCATCCGGATCGGGAAGACGCTGCGGCTCGACCGCCGGAGGGAATTGCCCGCCCCCCATCCCGTGCATCATGCCCCTCATCCGATGCGGCATCATTGCGCCTCCCATCATCCGCATCATTCCAACGCCAGGGAACATTCCGCTATCAACGGTCTGATATCCACCGAACCCGGTCGTGATCGAAACACCCGCCGTCCCGACGGCAATGAAAATCAGCGCCAAGACCAGTACACGATTGTTCCCCATAGGCCCCCTCTGTTCCCTTTTACGCCAGATCTCGCTTTTTCTCCTCGTACTCTTCCTTCGAGATCTCGCCACGGGCATACCGTTTCTTTAAGATCTCCAGGGCCGATTCCTCCGTCCTGCTCGCCCCTCCCACCGCCTTCTGCCCCACCCAGGCCACCAACAGGACAATTCCCGCAATGACGAGAATCCAGAAGATGAGGTTGAAGACCATCCAGATGCCCATGTTCCAACCCATCATCACGCGATCCATAGATAATCTCCTTAAAATTCGTAACGCGCAACGACATACACGTTGTCGTTGCGGCTGAGCTGCCCGAAGGCGGTCGTCTCAGTTTTCCCCCCGAAGAGATTCGCTCCGATCGCGCCCCAGAGGGCATCGGTCACGCTGTATCGGACCTCCGGGATGAGATCGTAGTCCTCATCCGTTGGGCTATAGAAGGCAAAGAAGGAAAGCCGGAGGGTTTGGTAGCGGAGAAGCTGGGTCAGGCGGACGGTGAGAAGTTGGCGCAGTCGGTCCTGAGCGGGAAAACCGGAGGGAAGCGCGTCGCGGTACGGACCATAATCGAAGAGGTACTCTCCATAATACTGGATGCCCGCTGTCAGATCGCTCCAGGGCTGCCGTTGATAGCCGACCAGATACCTGACCGTGGAATTGGGAATCGCCGGGTCGCGGCCGGTTCGGTCGTCCACGGAATCGTAGTACGCGGCTTCGAGAGCCATCACCCCGCCAAGCGCGTTTCCCTGGCCACTGGCGCCGTAGGTGGCCAGCCGGGGGAAGAAGAGCGTGACTTGCGGGGGTAAAGCCGGATCGTCGGGTCTCATGCCCGGCGTGGTGAAGAAGCCTCTGGAGGCATAGACCGCCGTATCAAAACCCAAGAAATTTCGAGACAGCCGTAATGCCATCTCGGTGTTTCCAAGCTCCGCCCGTGGTTCTTCGGTCGCATGTGTCACACCCGCAAACGGATCAAACACAAAGAACCGCTCGCTGGAAGGGAGCTGGTCGGACTGGAAGAAGGGGACCACGACCAGTTCGACCGACCCCACATCGGTGAACACATCGACCTTGGCCGCATCCGAGCCGATCTTCAAATATTCGAGGGGCCTGCCGGAGAAGAAAGCCTCATAGTCCTTGGGGAAGACGTCGTTGAGGAAGAGCAGATCCCCCACGCCCCACGTGATGATCTGACGCCCGAGACGAAGATCGACCGCCCCGCTGCTGGAATCGACGTACGCCTCCCGCACATCCAGGTCGGTGACGCGGGCGACGGCGTCTCGGAAGGCGTCGGTCTTCAAAAAGAACGCTGACCCTTGCGATGAGGTCGCGAGTTTGATCTGAAGCCGTTCCTCCCCCAGGAACACATCCCCGCCCTCCGGACCCGGCAGTTCCTGCCCGGTGACGCGCGCGGCGTAGTTCCCTTGGACAAAACCGTGGAGGGAGACCTCCTCCGCGGCGACAGGAACGCACCACGCCAGGATTAGGACGAAAACATGGAAAACCGGGATCTTTGACGCGGTCATTTGATCCATCGCTCCGGCGGCCGCCGGAGGTATCGTTCGGAGAAGAGATCGTCGCCGAGCCCCACCTCGTACTGGACGCGCTCGAAGACCACGTCGGTCTTGTGGCCGGTCTTCACGTTCACCATGGTCCGTTTCACCACGGTCGGGAAGCCCTGGACCTCCTTGATCTCATCCGCGGTGAAGATCTTGTAGAGCGCATCCTGGACGTCATAGTACTCTTCTTTGAGCGGCAAAAACGTGGCCTGGTCGATCCAGGCCAGCTTTCTGGCGTATTCGGCAGGACTCCGCGGCGTACTTTCCACGACGTAGACCTTGCGGCCGCCGATCTGATCCTCCTTCACCAGCGTATGCGAGTCGGCGGACAGGTCCCTGCCGGAGACGTCCTCGTACGTGAAGTCGGATCCCACGAAGCTGGATCGGCTGTCTCGCGCGGCGATTCGGTTCACCAGGTTGATCGCCGGGATGAAGAGCCAGCGGTCGTCGTCCCGATTCGGAAACTTGTACACCATGAAGGTCGTCCCCGCGACATCCGCCGGGCTGTGAAAATACATGAAGTACTTCTGCTCGCCGGCCCCGCCATTTTTGCGGAGCATCGTGAGATCGCGCAGGCGTTGCTGGCCGTCGCGGGTGACAAGCGTCATCTTGACGCGCGCTTGAAAATCCTTTCCCGCTTCAAAGAAGGCGGATTGGGACTTCCGAACCGTCTCGGTGGCGTCGGTCGCCGCGGCCGGGACCGCCGGCATCGCCGTCACCAAGAGGACAACCAGCGCTGGTCCGTACCGACCACCCCATGTCTTCATCAGCCCGCCTCCTTTTCAGATTCAGATGGCACCATCAAACGCGCGTGCAAGAGCGTGATCAGAGCCGGCAGCCCGACCAGGGTCGCGCAGGCGGACAGCAGCATCATGCTCACGATGAACACGCCCACGGTGATGTACGGTGTTAATGGAGCAAAGGCCATGACCGAGAAGGCGACGGCAAAGAGCGCAGCGTTGCGCATGATCCCTTTCCCCGGCCGCGCCGCCGTCCAGAGGAGAGCCTTCTCCAGATCGGGTTCCTTCGCGTAACGCTGCCGGAACCGACTCACGAAGTGAATCGGGAAATCCACGGCCATGCCCAGCGCCAGCGTCGACATGACCGAGATCGGCATGTCGAAATCCTTACCCAGGTAGCCGATCGCCCCGTAGATCACCAAGATGGTAAACACAAGAGGGGTCGAGGCGACGAGCGCCCATTTCCACGACCGGAAGTTGAACACGAGGATCACAAACACCAACACAAGGGCCAGGATAAACCCTCGAAGCATGTCGGAAAGCACCGCGTCGTTCCACACCAAATTGAAGTATGCGATCCCCGCCGGTCGAAACTCCACGCCCGGGAAGGGGTGCTCGCCGGCATAGGCCCGCATGCGCGTGATGACATCGCGCATCGCCTGGGCATCCCAGGTCTTCAGGTTCACCCAGAGGTTGGTCTTCTCGAAGGGATAATCGACCACGTTGTCGAGGTCGGAGGGTTTGGCTGCCATACTGAAGAGAAACAGATACTGTGCGATCTCGGTGGCGGAGTCGGGGATCCGGTCGTGAGTGGGATCGTCTTGGTGCAACACCCGGTTGATCCGCTTCACGTAGTCGGCGACGGAGAAGGTCTTGCCCACCACCGCCAGCTTCTCCAGGTCCCGCTGGAGGCCCTCGATATACTTGAGCGCCTCGGGCTGCTTCCAGGCATCCGGCTCGTGGGAAACCCCGACAAGATACGCCAGAGAGGTCCCCCCCAACCGCTCGTTCATGATCCGGTCGGCCACGCGGATCTCGCTGTCCGCCTTGAACCAATCCACCATGTTGTTGTTGACATGGATCTGAGCGATCCCTCCTACCGCGCCGGCCAACAGCACCAGCGCCACGGTCGTGATCAGCCAAGGCCTCGCGAACCCCACAGCGGGCAAGTTTCGCAACCACCGCGACGCCCGCTGGGTTGTTTCATCGTCCCCGGCCAAGCCCCTCCCGAGCCGCTCATCCTTGATGAGGGTGAGCACCGCCGGGATCAGGCTGAAGCTCAGAAGGCGGATCACGAGCGTTCCGAACGCCACAAAGAGGCCGAAGACCCGCACGGGAATGATGTTCATGACCACCAGCACGCCAAACCCCGCCGCGGTGGCCAGTGCGGTGTAGCGGACCGGTTTCCCGACCGCCTGAATCGTGTCCAGGATCGCCTGCCGCTTGTCCCGACTTTCACCGAATCGGAAGAAGAACTCATTGAAAATATGGATGCTGTCGGTCGCGATAGCCATCAGGAAGACCGGAATCATGGAGCTCATGATGTGCACGGGCAGTCCCACGCCGATCATCAGTCCCATGCTCCAGACGATGCTGACCATCGCCACGCCCATCACCGCGCTCACCAGGGTGAGGTTCCGGAACATCCACCACAAGACCACGAACATCACCAGCCCGGCAATGGGGGAAAAGACAGCCATTTGGTAGAACATCTGGGTGCCGAAGGTGTCGCGGGCCACGGGGTCTCCGGCCACGTAGTAGCGTTCGCGTCCGATTTCCTTCGGCAGAATCGTCGTGATCCGATCCGCGATCGCCTTGGCGTTGGCCCCCGACTCCAGGGGGACGTAGATGGCCGTCGTGGTGCCGTCTTGCGAGAGCAACCTGCCGACAAAGAGAGGATTCGACAGGAGCGATTGCCGTAAGTCCGCCATCGCGGCCGAAGTGCGGGGGATCTCGGCGATCGCCGGACGGACGGCGAGCTGACCGGCCTCGACCAGGACGTTATCCACCGTGGTGAGACTGGTCACGTCCCGAACGACGACTCCCGGGATTTTCAGGATGTCCTCCGTGATCCGGGTGATCCGTTCGAGGGTCGCGGGATTGATGATCCCCTCGTCATTGACGATCCCCAGAACGATGACGTCCTTGTGCAGCGCAAACCAGCGATCCACCTCCTCATTCGTGACGCGCACCTCCGATGTGGCGGGCAGCATGTTCTTGGGATCGGTATCGGTCTTCACGCGGGGGATCTGCGTCAGGAAGAGAAGGGTGATGATCAGAGTCAGGGCCAAGACCAGCCAAGGTCGTTCGACCGAAAATCGGGTCAACCAGGGCACCGCGAGTCCAGGAGGCTTCGTCATCATGTGCTCCACTCCATCGTCCTTCCCCTCCTCTCAGGCGTCATCGGGTTGTCTCCGCGCCGCAACCGCGATGAACGCTCCCGTCCACGGAAGCAGCCGCCCCAGCAGACCATCGATGACACCAGCCCGCTTCAAAAACGTGTCCCAACGAATCGGTGGAATATGGAGCACGATGCGCACGGCGCGCGGTATCAACCCGTTCCGCTGAAGGAGGCGCGCCAGTTCCCGTCGACTCCAGAAGTGGGCCCGGTTGTAAATCGTGTCCGCTACCAGCCCCTTCAGGCGCCTGACCAACGCCCACGAACTCCAGCGGTTTAACTCTCCCAACACGACCGAGCCGTCCGGCGTGATGAGTCGTCGCATCTCGGCAATCGCCCGATCGGGCTCGGAAACGAAACAAAGCGACGTCACGGCCAACGCCAGGTCGGCGCTCGCCGACCGGAACGGAAGCGCCTCGGCCGAGCCGCACACCCAGAGACCGGTGAGGCCGGCCTCTCGAAACTTCTCCCGCGCGATCGCGATCATCTCAAACGACGCATCCAGACCGACCACCCGAATCCCCCTCCGCGCCAGCTCCAGCGCGTAGATCCCGGTTCCGCACCCGATGTCGATGGCCCGCTCGCCGGATCTGACGTCGGCCAGACCAAAAATCGCCGCCTCCTCCAGGGCATGAGCGAAAGCCCCCAACGGCGTCCGATACCAGGCGTCGTAGCGGGCGGCGAGATCCTTAAAATCATGGTGGGCCACAAGATACACGTTCTCATCCCACGTTCATAGCGAGACCGAGTCGCGTCGACGCCCTCACGCTAGAACACCACATCGAACTGGAGCGTGACGCGGTTGTCGTCGTCATTGCTCTGCCCGCTCTGGGCCGCCGTGTACTCGGCGAAGGTCTTGAAGTTGTCATAGAGGTAGTAGCCGACTTGGAGCGTGTACGCGCGCAGCGACTGGGCGAGCGTCTGATCGTCTCGGCTGCCGGCCCAGTTGTACCGCGCGAGGGGTACCAGCGTGCGCCTTCCAACAAAAAACGGATGGAGGATCTCCACGTACCCCGCCATGAGGGTGACCTCGCGGCCGGCTCCATTCGGATTGTCGTCCCAGCTCCACAGGTTCACCGCCAGAAGCGACGTGCCGCTGAAAAGACCATCGTGGCGGAGATCCACGCCGTAGCGCCGAAATCGATCCTCGAAGGGAGCGGTCGAGGGACCGATCAGGTCCTTGCCCCCGTAATAGAAACCTCCCACATTGGTGTCGCGCATGACGTGGACCATCAGGCGCCCCATCACGTCCTTGTCCTTCTCGTCGCCTTCGATCCCGCCGTTATTCGTCGCCACCGCCACCAGGTAATACACCCGCGACAATCGCCCGTTGATATTGACCTGTTGAACCGGGTCGCGCAGCTTCTTTGTGTTGGAACCGACCGTAAACTCGAGCGGCATCTTCCGGGACACGGTCATCCGTCGTCCGCCGTTCGTGAGCGTGTCGTAGGGATCCGAGAAGAAGATGTGCGCGTACCCGGCTTGGATATTCAGCATCGGGCTCGGGTGAAACCCGACCATGCCTTCGATCAGCTCGGGCGTCCAGCTCGTGTCGTCCCCGGCTTTCACGTCAAGCCAAGCCGAGATCTGAGGATCCGGATTGCCGGCGATGAGGAGCTCGACTTCGTGCAGCGCGTCCAACTTCCAGGTCGCGTCGCCGGCCTTCTTGTCGTAGGGATGCCCAACGATCCGCGTCGAAAACGGAAATTCGTTGTTGAGGATCAGACTCTCGTGGATCTTGCGAGGGTGCTTTTCGGTGATCGTTCCCAGGCGATACCCGTCTTGTTTATACGCTCGCCCCGCGTCGTTCAGCATCGGGTACGCAATGTGGCACTCGAAACAGTCCATGTCGTACTTCTTGGCAAACGAGGGAATCGCTTGGGCGCCCGGAGGGAACAGCACGGTGGCCGACCACATTCCCGTCGCCAGGAGCGCGCCCAATAGGATTCGCATTCTCATTGTCTCCTTCCTTGCTGGAGATGGGACACCGAACGACGCCACACCCCTGTGGGCGTCACGGCCAACTCTGCAGGACGGGCTTGGTGATCGCGTTGAGCTATCCCCGATGGGGGGAACAAGGAAAACCCCTGTGATCGCTGGAAGCCTGAAGGCGCTGCGCGCCGCTCGGGCAAGAACGATCAGGATGCGCAGCGTCGATGCATTTGTCCATCATAGCGTCTCATCGAGCCGATATCCATTCCGCCAAAGGACGGCGGCTCGTGAAATTTCGAGGGAATCCCTCTAGCCCAATCAGGCTATCGAGGGCGTGTCTCGACATCACGTCTCCCCACTAAGGAGTAGAACGCGGGCAAGGCCAACAGGGTCAGCGCCGTACTGGTCACCAAGCCGCCCACGATCACCGTCGCCAGGGGACTGGTTGAGCGGGCGCCATCACGACGACGCTACACACCCAGCTCTGTCGCAACCACCAGGATCTTGCGAACCGCATCCGCGATACGCTGCGAGAGCTCCCACCGGCCCTCAATAGGTGCAAGCGGCGACGGCACGCGGTGGAAGGCGTCCGGATCTCGACCGACCTCGTATGAGTGCTCGGCGTCCCGGCCGATGAACTGGTCGAGGAACTCGTGTGTGACGGCGGCGGCCGCCGGACCGTCTCTCACGGTGAGCTGCTGCGGCGCGCCGTCTCGGACTGAGACCAGGAGGATCAACGTGCCGCGCTCCGTCCGCACCGGCTCGAGAAAGACGGTCCCCGTCCCCCCGGACAAACGCTTCGGATGCCGTGTGACGATGTAATAGCCGATGAGCTCGTCGGGCTTCGTCGCCTCGTCGCCCAACCGCTCATTGATGCGTCGGCTCTCCTCCGTGCTGAGATGCCGGTGATGGGAGACGTATCGACTCCGGGGATGCAGGAGGGCCGCGTCGCGCTCGGTGATCGCAATCGGATGCTCCTGTGTTTCGTGTTGGAAGTACGCGCAGCCTTGGGCCGACACCAGACCCAGCAGGCTGATGAGTACCACGCGGCAGTAGACCTGGCGACGCGTCATTGGCAATCTCCTCTCTCTAGCTACGACCCGTAAGTCGTCCTCTGTCCAGCGCATCCCTCAGTGTGAGTTGGTCGGTGCATGGCGGATATGCGCGTTGACCTCTTTCATCACGAGTCCCTCTCCATCTGGAACACCGGCTCAGGCTCGGAAGCACGGAGCGTCGTCCCCTCAGGCCCGTATCGGAGCTCGCGCCTGCTCTCGACCCACCGGTACAGGGCGGGCAAGACCAGCAACGTCAAGACCGTCAACGTGAGCAGCCCACCCACCGACCGCAAAGATCAGAAGCATACCGATGCCACCGGCGCATGCCATCAACTTCCGATAAGAGACCAGGCACACTCTCCCTTGGAACCGTGTCTTAGCGGTGTTCATGACAGCCCTCCCTTCCTCAGAACCTCGCCACCCGCAGCCCATTCGCCACGGCGAGAAGCTCGCTCACCTCGTGAACGAGGACGGCCAGGGCCACGCTGAGCAGGCCGCCCACCGCCAGCGGGATCAGCACCGCGAGGAGCAGGATCGAAAACGTGATGTTCTGGACGCTGACCCGGCGCGCCTTACGCCCCAAGCGAAACGCCTCGCCGATCTTTCGTAAGTCATCGCCCATGAGCGCAACGTCCGCCGCCTCGATCGCGGCGTCTGTGCCGGCCGTGCCCATCGCCATACCGCACGTGGCGGCGGCGAGCGCCGGTGCATCGTTCACGCCGTCGCCGACCATGAGCACGGCGCCCTGCTCGCGCTCCAATTGGCCCACGGCACGGACCTTGTCCTCCGGCTTGAGCTCCGCGCGTACGTCGTCAATCCCGAGCGTGCGCGCAAAGGCCTGGGCGGTTCTTGCGTTGTCGCCGGTCAGCATCACGGTGCGCATTCCGAGCGCATGCAGCGCGGCGACGGCGGGCTTTGCCTCGTCGCGCAGCCGGTCCTGAATCGCGAGCAAGCCACGAATACGCTTCGCGCTCCCTACGAGCACGACAGTTTTGCCCTGCTCTTGCAGACGGGCGGTCTGGGTTTGCACCGCGCTCACATCGACACCCTGGCCTTCGAACAACTTGGGATTGCCCACGTACCATGCCTGTCCCTGGACGAGTCCCTTGGCGCCGGCGCCGGTGAGGGCTTCGAACCCGCTGACCTCAGCCGGTGTCACCCCCAGTTCGCGCGCCTTGCTCACGATCGCTCTGGCAAGGGGGTGCTCGGAGAAATGTTCGAGCCCGGCCGCGAGCGCAAGAAGCCCCCTCTCGTCGTCCTCCAGCGGGATCACATCGGTCAAGACCGGCTCGCCGTGGGTGAGTGTGCCGGTCTTGTCGAAGGCCACCACGCGAATGACGCCCAGGTGCTCAAGGTGCGCGCCACCTTTGATCAGGATCCCGCGCCGGCCGGCCGCGCCGATGCCAGCCGCCATGGCGACGGGCGTGGACATGATCAGGGCACACGGCGCGGCCGCAACGAGCAGCACGACCGCGCGCACCGACCACGTCTCCCACGACACGTCGAACGCCAGGGGTACGAGGAGCAACACAAACGCCGACGCGAGCACCACCGGGGTGTAGCGCCGGCCCAAGCGTTCGATCCACTGCTGCGCTTTCCCCTTGCGCTCCTGCGCCTCCTCGACGAGATGGATGATCTTCGAAAGTGTGTTGTCGGCGAACGCTGCGGTCGCCTCGATCTCGAGCGCCCCCTGGCGGTTGATGCTGGCGGCGAATACCTTCATATCGGGGCCCTTGTCCACCGGCACCGACTCGCCGGTCACGGGCGATTCGTCCAGGCTCGATTGGCCGACGCGGATAATACCGTCGGTGGGCACCGCCTCGCCGGGCCGCACGAGAAAGCGGTCGCCGGGCTTGAGGCTGTCCGCGGGTACCGTGATTTCTCGCTCGTCCCGCAGCACGCGCGCCTCCTTGGGCGCGAGGTCGAGGAGCGCGCGGATCGCATGGCGGGTGCGCGCGTAGGTGTACTCCTCCATGCCCTCGGCCGCGCCGTAGAGAAACACCAGCGCCGCCGCCTCGTCCCAGAGCCCCAAAATGCCGGAGCCCACTGTGGCGGAGAGCATCAGAATCTCGATGCCGACTTCCCGCTCTTTGATCAGTTCCTCAACCCCCTCGCGCGCCCAGTGGTAGCCGCCTAAGGGAATGGCCACAAGATAAAACATCACCTCCGCCCGTTCTGCAATCAATCCTGCATGAGCCAGGACAAAACCTGTCCCGGCGATCAGCCCGCTTAAGAGCGCATTGCGCAGAATCGGGTAACGCCACCAGGGACCGTCAAATCCATGTCCGACTGTCTTGTCCATTACCTCACCTCACAACCATCTGCCTAAACAATTAACCGTTCATCGTCAGCCCAGGTACCTAGATCACTGAACATCGTGATGCTCGCCCTCTCGCTCCAGCCATTTCAGATTCACAAGGGCTTCGGCGTTGGAAGGATCGATCTTGAGCACCTCTTCCCATTCTCTTTTAGCCTTCTCAAGCTTCCTCTGGCCGGCATACAGGATCCCCAGGCTGATCCGCGCCTGAAAATACGTTGGCGCAATCCGAAGCGTTTCTCGCAGCTCCCTCTCCGCTGACTCTTCTTCTTTGTTCAGCAGGTAGGCGAAGCCTAAGTTGTAGTGAAATTCTGCTTCGGTCGGCTTCAAATCGACCGCCTCTTTAAATGCGGCAATGGCCGCGGGATACTCGTGGTAGTTTTCTCCTAATACGATCCCCAGGTTGTCATACAGGTCTGCTTTCTTAAGCCCAAGGAAAATTGCCTTTCTGTATTCCGATACCTCCTGATCGTACTGGTCGATCTCCCCGTAGGCGATGCCCAAGTGGTAGTGGGCCAGCGCAACGTTCGGAGTTTGTTGGATGATCTGCTGATGTAGATCGATGGTCTTCTGCCATTCTCCAGCCGCAAGGAAGCGATCCGCTTCGTCGTTGCAGATCTCTCGCGGCGGGATGATCTCCGCTGCCCGGGACGACAGGCAACCGAGAAGGATGACGCAGACAAGAAACGCTCCGATTTTTCGTAATCCCTCAGTGGTCGCCATGGATGTTTTCTTGGGGCGTTACCTTGATGACCGTGGGATTGATTCCGATGCCGAATTCAAAGACCAGTCGGGCGCCCCTGTCGGCGCCCAGCGCGATGAGCGCCGCCAGAACGACCAATCCTGAGAGGAGCCTCCACCGCTGGGAGACCCATTGTTGCCGTCGATTGATCCAGAACACATGCAGAGCAAGGACGATCGCCACCAGAGTCCCTGCCACCATCCAATTGCGATGAGTATGGATGTGCGCATGGTCGGGTCCGCTGAGGCCGAGCGGCCCTGCCGCCACGAGCGCGTTCATGGCCATAAACCCCGTCGTGAGGGTCACGATCGCCGAGAGCGTCCCCAAATAGAGCATCCAGGTCGCCGCGAGGTGAAGGCGCTCAGAGTACAAGACGGCCACTCCTTCCATCACGAGCGCGCCACAGAAGAAGGCGATGGGGAAGTGGACCAAGACGGGGTGCACGTTCGGAAGAGCCGCCAGCCCGGGGAAGAGCGTTTCGATCATCTCCTACTCTCTTAGCCACCCCGGCGGCACCCCGGCCTTGCGCGCTCCTTCCGGAATGACGTCGTTGAGCATGCGGTCCGCTTCGCGGATCTCGTCCTCGTACCGTTCGATCTCCTGTCGGACGTCGCCAAGGGGCTGATGGTTGGAATAGCGGTCATCTCTGATCTCTTCGGCTCGTCATCATCACACCGACTCACAACCGGGAATACTCGGCCTCTGGGTTCGGCTCAACGGCGCCTGGAACACGACCTCACGCCTAAGACAACAACCGCGGGCCGAACAAAATGACGGCGGCGCCGACGAGACATAGCGCGGCGCCGAACCAGTCCGACGATAACGGCGGAGTGCGCTCGATCAACGCAAGCCACGCCAACGACGCGATGATGTACACCCCGCCGTACGCGGCGTAGGCCCGGCCCGCGAACGCGGACTCGACGTGCGTGAGCACGGAAGCGAATGCCGCCAGACTGAGCAGCCCGGGGATCACCCACCAGAACTCCTTACCGAGTCGCAGCCACATCCAGAAGGCGTAACAGCCGGCGATCTCGAACACGGCGGCCGCCCCGAACCAGAGGAAATTGCTCATCGCGTTGGAGTGGTGTTCGACCGCACGGAACCCCCGATGGCTAATACCACGCGGCAGTAGATCTGATGGCGGCCCATTGGCACTCTCCTTTCGTGATGTCCTCGCCCGGACGACAGGGGGTCAGGAGAGGGCGCCCTCGGAGTCCTCACCCCACGTCGCGATCCGCACGGCATGATCGACCGGCTTGACCAAGACCAGGCCATCGCCCTGCTTACCCGTATGAGCGTTCACCCGGATGATACGGACGATCTCATCGGCATCCTGGTCGCGACAGACTATTTCCAGCTTGACCACGTTGATGTACTGCTCGGCAAGTTCCAGCGAGTAGTCGTATTCCTCCTTTGGGAGGCCGCTCGTCACGCCTTTCCCATCGAGCAGCGTCATGTTGCGAAACCCGGCGTGCTGCAGCACGTCAATCACCTTCCCCACCAGGGCATGGCGGATATACGCGTTGACCTCTTTCATCACGAGTCCCTCCCCATCTGGAGCACCGGCTCCGGCTCGGAAACGCGGAGCGCCGTCCCCTCAGGCCCGTATCGCCGCTCGCGCCTCCCCTCGACCCACCGGTACAAGGCCGGCAAGACCAGCAGGGTCAGGGCGGTCGACGTGATCAACCCGCCCACGACCACGACGGCCAGGGGTTTTTGCACCTCGGATCCCGGCCCGGTCGCCAGGAGCAAGGGCACGAGCCCCAGGCTCGCGACCAGCGCGGTCATGAGCACCGGCCGCAGCCGCCGTTCGGACCCGAGACGGACCGCCTCCTCCAGCGTCATCCCCTCTTGCCGCAACTGATTGAAGGTGGAGACCAGGACCACACCGTTGAGGATCGCCACCCCAAACAGGGCGATGAACCCGACCGACGCGGGCACCGACAGATACAGGCCGGAGAGAAATAGCGACACGATTCCTCCGATCAGGGCGAACGGGATGTTGGCCAGGATCAAGAACGCGTGCCGCAAGGCATTGAACGCCGTGAAGAGCAAGAGGAAGATCAAGAAGAGCGCCACCGGGACGACAATCGCCAGGCGCTGCATAGCCCGCTGTTGATTCTCGAACTGCCCGCCCCACGTCACGTAGTACCCCGAGGGCAGTTCCACAGCCTCGGCGATACGTTGCTGCCCATCGGCCACGAACGACGCGATGTCGCGCCCCTCCACGTTGGCCTCGATGACGATCCTCCGGCTCCCCTCTTCGCGGTTGATCTGGACGGGCCCCTCGGCCACGCGGATGGCCGCCAGTTGTTTGAGCGGGATCCTCGCCCCGTCCGGAGCGCTCACCGTCAGGTTCTCGATGGCCTGAACGTCCCCGCGCACCGCCTCCGAAAAGCGGACCAGGACGCCGAACCGCCTCTGGCCTTCCACCACGTCGGTGGCCACCTTCCCGCCGATCGCCGTTTCCACCACCTCGTTGAGATCCGCGACGTTGATCCCGTACCGGGCGAGGGCCTGCCGATCGGCTTCAATCTCCAGAAAATACTGCCCCGAAACCTGTTCAGTCCGCACGTCCACCGCACCGGGAATGCCGCGGAGCACCCGCTCGATGCGAGTCGCCGTCTCGGCCAAGACCTGCATATCCTCCCCAAAGATCTTCACCGCGATCTGGGCGCGCACGCCGGCCAGCATCTCATCGACCCGCATCTGGATGGGTTGGGAGAACACATAGGCGATGCCCGGAATCCGGTCCATCGCCTCGCGCATCTTCTCTTTCAGCTCGTCCTTTGTTTGAACGGTCCACTCGCGCTCGGGCTTGAGGATGATAAAGATGTCCGACAGCTCCGGCCCCATTGGATCGACGCCGATCTCATCGGTGCCGGTTCGCGTGACTATGGTCTTCACCTCCGGGAATTGCATCAGCGCCCGCTCGACCTCGCCGTTGATCCGCAGCGAATCGTCCAGCGAGATGCTGGGCAGGCGGGTGACGTTGATCACGATGTCGCCCTCATCCAGCGTGGGCACGAATTCCTTGCCGATGAACGGAAACAGCACCAGCGCGCCGACCAGCAGTCCGACCGCTCCGCCGACCAAGGCTTTTGGATGAGCCAGCGCGCCATCCAGCATCCGACGGTACCGCTCGCGGAGCCGGCGCACCAGCCACGGTTCCCGTTCCTTCACCCCCGCGGCGAAGAGCAACGAGCAGAGCACCGGCACCAACGTGAGGGAGAGGATCAAGGAACCGAACATCGCGAAGGCGACCGTGAAGGCCAGGGGTTTGAACATCTTGCCCTCGACCCCGGTAAGGCTGAACAGGGGCAGGAACACCACGATGATGATGAGAATGCCGAACAGCACGGGACGGCCCACCTCGCGCGCGGCTTCTAGAATATGGTGCATCGTCGAGCCGCCCCGGGCCTGCTTTTCGGACAGATGCCGGTAGATGTTCTCAACCATCACCACGGCCCCGTCCACCAGCATGCCGATCCCGATGGCGAGGCCTCCCAGGGACATGAGGTTGGCCGAGAGACCCAGGCCCTTCATCAAGACAAACGTGAACAGGATCGAGAGGGGAAGCATGAGGGAGACGATCACCGCGCTGCGGAGATTGCCGAGGAACACGATCAACACCACGACGACGAGGACGGCCCCTTCCAGCAGCGCTTTTTCGACCGTCCAGATCGCCCGGTTGACCAGCTCGGTCCGATCGTAGAACGGCACGATGGAGACGTCGGCCGGCAGCACCCGGTTGATCTCGTCGACCTTGGCCTTGACGTTGGTCACGATCTCCCGGCTATTGCCCCCCATCAGCATGAGGACCAACCCCTCCACCGCCTCCCCTTTGCCTTCGTACGTGACCCCGCCGTATCGAGTCCGTGCCCCAATGCCGACCTCGGCCACATCCCGAAGGAAGATGGGCGTGCCCCGCTCCGATGCGACGACGATGTTTCGGATGTCATCCACGTTGCGGATCATCCCCAGGCCCCGGACGACGAACTGCTCCTCCTGGTGGCGGATGAATCCGCCTCCGACATTGGCATTATTGCGTTCCACCGCTTCGAAGACCTGCCGCAGCGTGAGCCCGAAGTTCTTGAGACGGTCGGGGTCCACCAGAACCTGGTACTCCTTGGGGAGGCCGCCGAGACTGTTGACGTCGGCCACACCGGGAACGGTTCGCAGCATGGGCCGCACCACCCAGTCCTGGAGCGTGCGGAGCTCGGTCAGGTCGTACTTGGGGCCGTGCAACCGGTACTGATACACCTCGCCCAGTCCGGTGCTGATCGGTCCCAACATCGACTCCACGTTGGGAGGGAGCTTCTCCTTGGCCTGGAGGAACCGCTCGAGCACGGTCTGTCGCGCCCAGTAGATATCGGTGCCATCCTCGAAGACCACGGTGATGACCGAGATCCCGAACTTGGAGATCGACCGCAGCTCGGTCTTCTTGGGAAGCCCCATCAGATCCACTTCCAGGGGGAAGGTGACCAATTGCTCGATCTCCACCGGCGACATGCCGGGCGCCTTGGTGATGACCTGGACCTGGATATTGGTGACGTCGGGGAACGCGTCGATCGGCAGTCGGACGAAGGCCAAGATCCCTCCGCCGACCAGAATGGCCACCCCCAGCAGGATCAGGAGGCGCTGCTTGAGCGCGAATGTAATGAGACGGTCGATCATGGTCAGCCGGCCTCCATCTCGGTTTTCTTCATGTCCGATTTGAGCCTGAAACTTCCGGTGGTCACCACCTTTTCTCCCGGCTCGACGCCCGACCGGATCTCGATGCGGTTGCCGGCCTTCCGACCGACCGTGACTTCACGGATGGCGAACACACCCGGTTCTTGCTCAACAAACACGAGGGCGCGCTCGCCGTCGCGCTGCACGGCGTCGGCCGGAACGGTGATCGCGTCTTCCCCCGCGCCGGTGAGGAGACCGACCTGCGCCAGCATGCCGGGCTTGAGCGCCTCATCGCGATTCGGGACCACGACCCGCACCATCAGGGTGCGCGTCTTCTCGTCGAGGGCCCGGCCCAGGACCGCGACGCGGCCCGAAAAGACCCGGTCAGGATACGCCTGGACCCGGATCTCGGCCGGCTGTCCCGGCTCCACACGGGCGAGATCCCGCTCGTAGACGTCGGCTTCGACCCACACGACCGACAGATCGGCGACGAGATAGAGCATCTGGGTCGGTTCGACCCCGGCGCCGGTGAAGGCCTCGTGGCGCACCACCACGCCCGACAGGGGCGACACCAGCGGCATCGCCGTCTCGGCGGCGCCGGTCTCGGCCAGCCGGGCCACCGCCTCGTCCGTGAAGCCGAGGAGCGTCAGGTGGTGCTGGGCCTCTTGGACGGCCGCGCGCGCGCGGAGCGCCTCGCCCTCCAGCCGTTGGACCTCGCCGCGACTGACCCCCTTTTTCTCCAACAAGGCCTTGGCCCGCTCGAACGCCCGCTCCATCACGCCCAGCTCGGCCATCGCACGGAGGTAGTCCGACTGCGCCCGTCCGATCTCGGGGCTCTCGATGAAGGCCAGCGGATCGCCCCGCTTCACCCGGTCCCCGATGTGCGCTCGAAAGCTCTGGACCCGCCCGGCAATGGGGGCGCTGACGTGGGCGAACCGGTTCTCGTCGTAGGTCACCCGCCCGCTGACCTGGAGCGGGGTGTGAAGCGGGGTGCGGGCCACGGGCTCGGTCTTGAGCCCGATCGCGTCCATCGCGTCGGTGGTCAGGCGAAGTACGTCCGACCGAGTCGGATGCTGGGCCACGGGCTCGGACACGGCGGCTTGCGAGCCGCCGGATTCCGAGCATCCCATCACGACCAGAGCGAACATACCGGCCACGATCATCGGGAGGGTCCCCCTACCGGGCCTACAGAACCTTTCTCTCCACATGAACCTCTCCTTTATCTCGCATATCTCGCGAGCGATATGTGCCGAGGGCACGTTCTATTGGTGCGCTCCGAGCGCCGTCAGCTCTGTTCCCACGGCCCGCTCGAGCAGCGACCGACTGACCTGGTACTCGAAGAGGATCTGGTGGGAGCGATGTCGGGCCTCGTTGAAGGCCCGTTGGGCGTCGAGCAATTGCAGCAGGTTCGTCGCCCCTTCCTCGTACAGCGCCTCGGCGATCTTCCGCGACTCCTCGGCTCGGGGCAAGAGCCGCGAGCGGGCCGCCTCGACTCGCTTGGCGCTTACCTGGAATTGGTTCAGCGCGGATTCGATTTCGGCCCGGATCACCTGGTCCCGTTGACGTACACGCGCTTCCGCTTGCATGAGATCGGCTTGGGCCAGCGCGATCCCGCCTTGGTTTTGATTCCAAATCGGAAGGGTGACCCCCAGACCGAGGCCGAAGGTCGAGAGATCGTCGTTGCCTTGAACACCCCGGCTCTGTTCAGACTGGAACCCGAACGTGAGATTCGGGTAGCGCAGGGCCCGATTGAGCTTCACCTCGCTGTCGGCGCGGTTCCGGCGAGCCTGTGCAGCCGCCAGGTCCGGTCGATGGGCCATGGCGCGTTCAGTGAGGCGGTCGGGAGCCAGCGCAGTCTCCCCGGGAGATGGCTCGTCGACATCCTGTTCCAGCGAACCCCTGATCTCGATCGCATCGACCGGCCCCTCCAGGCCCACCAACAGGGCCAGCCGGGTCTTGACAGCCGCCAGCGCCAGCCCGGCCGACGCGACCTCGTCCTCGAACCGAAGCGCCTCGACCTGGGCGCGAATCAAGTCCACTTCCGGGATCTCACCGTGTTGGACGCGCAGGTCGGTGATGGCCGCGACGTCGCGGAATCTCGCGAGATTGGCCTCGGCGGCCGTCAGGTTCGCGTGGGCCAGGAGGGCTTCGTAAAACGTTTTCTTGAGTTCAAAGACCAGCAGACGCACCGTATCCTGAAATTCGGCTCGCGCTTCATCGAGCCCTGCATCGGCGGCGATTCTCCGATGCCGCCGTGTGCCGAACCCCTCGATCGTCTGCTCGATTCGGTGGGACTGGATATTGTTCGTCTCTCGCTCGAATCCGCCGGAGAGGCCCTCCTGGCTAAACTGGTACTCCGGATTGGGGTACGCGGTCGCGAGGAGCCGATTGGCCTTCGACCGATCGAGGCCGAACCGGCTCACCAGCACATCCACGTTCCGCTCCAGGACCAACCGGACGGCGCCGTCTAATGTGAGACCTGGCGGGCGTTCCTCCGGGGCTCCGAAAGACGGCTCGATCCAACCCGTCGCAAAGAAGATCATTCCCAATCCCGTGACCAACCATGACGCCAATCCGATACGCCGCATCCGAACGCTCCTGTGTGAGTCGATTCCACGCTCGATACGGACGAGACGGCGAACAGCGCATGACGCACGTGGCGCCCGCTCCGTCGAGATCAAACCGTGAGATCGGTGGTGTTTAGGAGAGAGGAGAAAGCGGAGGAGCGCGTGGAGCGGTCGAACTACCGCTCACCCCTGAGGACTGACGCAAGAGCGGTGGGGGAAACAACGAGGATGGTGCGGGAGGAACCAGCGCCGTCGGCGCGGACATCGAGACCACGAAAACCGCCGGCGTACTCGCGCCACGAAGAGATCCGATTTCCTGGCCAAGCGCGTGGAGAACAGCGGTCTGGACCAGCGTGAGGAGGGTCCTCTCGGGTTCCGTCAGGGGGTGCGCGGCTTCGTCCGACGAAAAGACCGAGTGCACCATCGGCGGGTGCGCGTGATCACCTGCGTGGGCCTGCGCCACCCCCGCGTGGGCGTGAATGAGGGGGGAGAGCGTGAGGGCAAGGACAGCGAGCCAGGTGGCCAGATGACGCGTTCGCACCCGGAGCCGAGAGATCATGAGCGCGACCATACTACGGACCGGACGAGGCTGTCAACGTGCCCCGCTTGTTGTGTCTATTCCTCGCGATCAACTTTCGCAGCTCTTCCAGCCCGACCATCGCGACCGCGAAGGGGATGAGGAACAACCAAACCGCCTTGGCCAGCGGGGCCGTGCCGAAGATCAGATTCCCCCACGGCGTGTAGTCGATCAACAGGATCAGCGTCACCTCGGTGACGATCCCCCACAGGATCAAGGGATTGCCGAAGAAGCCAAACCCGAACGAGGACGTGCGGTCATCCCGGCAGAGGAACACGTTCATCACCTGCATCACGATAATGGCGCTCAAACAGGCCGTGGTGGCTTGCAGATAAAGGGGATCGGAGGGGCCCAGCGCCCGCCCATACTCCCACCCCCCTCGCTGAAGCACGAAGAAAAACGCCGCCATGGCCGCCGCGGCCTCCAGCACCCCCAGAAACAGATACGCCCGGAAAATCAGGGAACGGTTCATGAGCTGTTCGCCTCGCGGGCGCGGCGGCCGCTGCATGATCCGGGGGTGGGGCGGTTCGGCGCCCAGGGCGAGAGCCGGCAGCATGTCGGTCCCCAAATCCACGGCCAGGATCTGGATGATGGTCAGGGGAAGCGGGATTCGAAACAACACGAAGGCAAGATAGGGCACGATTTCCGGGATGTTGGACGTCAGGATGTAGGTCAAAAATTTCCGAATGTTGTCGAAGGCGGCGCGACCCTCCTCGACCGCGGCAACGATGCTGGCGAAGTTGTCGTCCATCAGGACCATGTCGGCCGACTCCCGCGCCACGTCCGTCCCGGCGATTCCCATGGCGATGCCAATATCGGCTTTTCTCAAGGCGGGTGCGTCGTTGACCCCGTCTCCGGTCACCGCCACGACCTCCTTCTTCGCTTGTAGCGCGCTCACGATCCGCATTTTTTGATCGGCGGTGACGCGGGCGAATACGATCTCCGGCTCGGCCACCGCCAGTTGGAGCTGGATATCGGAGATGAGCCGGAGCTGGTCCCCGGTGATCACCAGCGGCGCGTCGGTTTGCACAAGGCCGATCTGGCGGGCGATGGCCTTCGCGGTGCGGGGGTGGTCTCCGGTGACCATGATCACCTTGATGCCCGCATCCCGGCACCGCTGCACGGCATCGGGCACCTCGGGCCTTGGAGGATCCTCCAGACCGACGAGTCCGCACAGGGTCAGGTCCTCCTCCAGCGCCGACCGGTTGTACGGCTCCGCAACGTACCGGTACGCGAAGGCAAGCACCCGCAGGCCGCCCTCGGCCATGTCTTCCTGCGCCTTCACGAACGCGTCCGCGAGTTCGACCGTCAACGGCCTCGTCTCACCGCCCCCAAGATCCACGCGCGAGCACAAGGGCAGGAGCGTTTCCAGCGCACCCTTGGTGTAGAGCACCAAGCCGTCGCGGTTCGCGTGCAGCGTGGAGAGTCGCTTCCGATCGGCGTCGAAGGGCACCTCATCCAGGCACGGACGTTCCGGGACGGCGGGCAGCGCCCGCTCGGCCATCCCAACCAAGGAGATCTCCATGGGGTCGCCCGACAACACCCTGCTTCCACCGCGCTCCACCTCCGTGAGGTTGTGACAAAAACGCGCGACCTCGAAGAAACGCCGGTGGGTCTCGTGGAGGGACGAACGGCCGTTCGTCCCTTCGTTGACAGGGTCATGGAACACGCCGCCAAGGAACAGCCGCTTGACCACCATCCGATTCTGGGTCAGTGTCCCCGTCTTGTCGGTGCAGATCACGGTTGCCGACCCGAGCGCTTCCACCGCGGGAAGATGCCGAATGAGCGCGTTTCGTTTCGCCATCCGCTGGGAGCCCATCGCCAGAGCGAGCGTCACGGTGGGGAGCAGTCCTTCGGGCACGTTGGCAACAATGATGCCGATGGCGAAGATGAAGTTCGCCCAGAAGGGAAGACCCAGCACCTGTCCGATGAAGAAAAACACCACGCCGAGCACGGTGGCGAGGATCGCCACGACCCGGCTCACATACGCGATCTCGCGTTGCAGAGGCGACACCACCTCGCCCGCGGTCTGGGTCAGGTGCGCGATCTTGCCGAACTCGGTGCGCATCCCGGTCGCGAACACCACGGCGCGCGCCTCGCCCGAGACGAGGGAGGTCCCCGCGAGCAAGACATTCTTACTGCGGAGGATCTCTTCTTCCGGGCTCGGCCGCTCATCGCGGGCCTTGGGGAGCGACTCGCCGGTCACGGTGGCGTTGTTGACCCGCGCCCCAAAAGCGTGGATCACGCGGCAGTCGGCGGGGATATCGTCGCCATCGGCGACGAGGATCACGTCGCCGGGGACCAGCTCTTCGGCCGGGAGCTCGAACACCGTGCCCTCGCGCAACGCCTTCACCTGATGCGGGAGCAGTCGCTTGAGCGCCGCGATCGCCCGCTCGGCGCGAAATTCCTGCCAGAACGAAAAGAGGCCGTTGATGAGAATCACACCGACGATGGCGACCCCCAGGGCGAGCATCCCCTGGCCGGGATCGCGCCACGCGGCGACGAATGCGAGGCCCGCGGCAACCCAGAGAATCACGGCGAAGAAATGGGTGAACCCCCGAACGAAGCGGAACCACAGGGGCACGCCGGCGACTCGTTCGATCCGGTTGGGGCCGAATTCGAGGAGCCGGCGGCGGGCTTCCTGGACAGACAGGCCCTCAGGCGTGCTGTGGAGGCTGGCGAGCGCGTCGTCGACGCTCAGGTGGTGAATCTTCATCGCACGGGCATCATCTTCTCGACAAGAAGGAGCCTGGAGTATCGGCTCTCGCCGCGGACTCTCGGTCCTCCGGCGGCAGGTTGGACATCGTCATCGGCGCCTCACCACAAGAACTGAGGCAGGACTATGCAAAACAACCTTCTGTGAGATACCCCCGAGCAAAAATCGCTTAAGGCCGGTCAGGCCCCTGGACCCGACGACCACCAGATCCGTCTTCCCCTGCGTGGCGATCTCCACGATTCTTTTGGCGACCTGGCCGGAGACAAACTGGAACTTGGCTTCAAGGCCTGCCGTTTTCATCACCCGGACACATCGTTCTTTGATGATCGTCACCGCCGACTCCGGCAGACGGTAGGGATACTCCCAGGCATAGAGGACCGTGCTTCGAATCTTCTTCCTCAGAAAATGCGATCCAAGAAAGACCGCCGCTCCGTCCGCGTATTTGGACCCATCGAGCGCGAGGAGGACCTCTCGGATACCACGCGCTTTCTTCTTCACAACAAGAACCGAACACGGCGCATGAGCGATCACTTTTTGTGAAACGCTCCCCATGAGGAAAGTCGATACGTGACCGAGCCCTCGTGAGCCCAGAATGATCAGATCGACCTTGTTCCGTTGCGCTCTTTTAATGATGGTGTCCGCCACGAGCCCTTTTTCAACGACGGCTCGGACCTTTTTCCAACGCGCGCTCAGCCGATCCACCGATCGAGCCACGAGCTCTTGCCCCTTCGCAAGATTGCGATCCATGTGCTTCTGCAAGGTTCGGTTGTATTCTGGCTTCTCCGATGGAGCGATCAACGCGTGGACCACCGGGCCGCTCTCGACCACGTGCATCACGGTAACGTCGGGCGATTTCGCCAGCGGAAGCGCCAGAAGCAAATCAATCGCCCATTGTGAATACTTGGAACCGTCTATGGCCAAAATGATTTTCATAATTTCACTCCATGCGGTCGGATTTCATGACTCCATGCCCCCTCTTCCAACGGTAAAGAGTACGTATGCATTGAGCAGATACAGGACCAAGAGGGCGACACCCTCCCAGCTCAGAATGACCCAGGCCTTTTTCTCGGTGCGGAAGATGAGTCCGGTGATCGCAATGCCGGTCATCATCAGAGCCGTGACGGCTGAAAACAGGTGAGAAAATGACACATGAGAAAGTAAGGGACCCTTCACATAGAGCAGATCGCCCACGGAAAGGATGCCGATGTTGAAGAGATTGCTGCCAAGCAGATTGGCAATCGCAAGGTCCGGCGCAGCCAAGCGCAGCGCCGCGAAGGAGGTCACAATTTCTGGCAGAGACGTGGAGGCCGCGACCAGCAGGCTTCCCACAAAGGTGTTCCCCCAACCGGTCACCTCGGCAATGCGGCTCCCGATGAAAGGGAGCCAGATCCCGGCCCCAAGAATCACCACGGCGTGAATAGCGAGAGCCGAGTAGACCTTCTGTATCGGCACGTGCTGATAGTTCAGGACCTCTGATTCCGTCTTGATATACGTCGCCATCCGTTTCTTCTCGAACCGGAAGACCCCCTTCACCGCGACCCCATAGACAATCAGGATGAGAGGGGTGTACGGGCCGATCCAAAGACTCCACTGAGTGATCCCCTGTGTGCCTAAAAGGAGTCCCCAGGCCGCGATTCCGATGAGCAGCACCCCATGGCCGGCCGAGAGGATATGCCCCTGATCGACCCTGGAAAGAATCGGGCCCGGTCGATAGAACAGCTCAATGAGGCCGATCAGCATGAGATTGAACACGCAACTGCCCAGCACATCCCCCACGGCGATATCCGGCACGGCCGCCACGGTCACGGCGCTTGCACTCGTCGCCAACTCCGGAAGCGAGGTGACCGTCGCCAGCAGGACCAGCCCGATCCAGGTCCGACCCATCCCGGTTTTCTCGGCCAGCATGTCGGCATACCGACATAGCACACTCCCGGAAATCAGAATCAGCGTCGCGCAGACGACAAACTCCAGCCATACCATAGAGTCCCTCCGATCTCATCGATTGCCGAAGAGCGCATACGCCTCAACCGTGGCTGGTTTCACGGACTGCTGCCTCAGGATGGTGATGTTCCGCGCCAGCCGCCTTTTCGGTACCGGACCCACTTCTCCACCTCGACCGCGACGTAGACCGTCGAGGCCACGGCGACGCATGCGGCCAGCTCGCCCGCCGTCAGGGCGGTGGTGTGAAAGATCGGCTGAAGCACGGATGCGTAGGTGATGGCCAATTGCAGCACGACGGTGAGCACGACGGCCCCGATCAGTTGGGGGTTGGACAACAGGCCGATCGTCCATAACGCCTGCCGTTCCGAGCGGATGGCGAGGACGTGAAACATTTGAAACGCCATCAGCGTGAAGAACGCCATCGTCTGTCCGTGGGCGAGGTCGGTGGTCCCATGGCTCCAGCCGAACACCGCAACGGTTCCCAGCCCCATCAGCAGCCCCACCCACAGAATGTGCGACCCCATGCCGCCCGCGAAGAGGCTTTCCCTGGGATGCCGCGGTGGTCTATTCATAATGTCCTGTTCGGGGGGCTCCAACCCGAGCGCCAGGGCGGGAAGCCCGTCCGAGATGAGATTGATCCACAGAATCTGGATCGGAACCAGCGGAAGCGGCAGACCGAACACGATCGCAAAAAACACCGTGAGGATCTCGCCGCTGTTGGTCGAGAGCATGTAGCGC
>Ga0184615_10000349_pt1 | contig 26530 bp, 22 predicted proteins | sample PLM4_65_coex_FD_133134 | JGI IMG/M metagenome (GOLD analysis project Ga0184615, IMG submission 133134) | Groundwater sediment microbial communities from an aquifer in East River, Colorado, USA - PLM4_65_coex | ecosystem: Environmental > Terrestrial > Soil > Riparian zone | place: USA: East...
CGAGCAGGGCGCGATCTGGATCGTGCGACGCCACGAGATCGACTACCACCGCTCCGCCCTGCCGGGCCAGGAGATCGCGGAGGAGACCTGGGTCGAGGCGATGAGCGGCGCGCGCAGCATCCGCCACTCGCGCTTCACGCTCGTCGCGGGCGGAGAGTTGCTGGTCTCGGCCGTCACGACCTGGGCCTACGTCGACGCGAAGACGCAACGCCCGCGTCGGATCCCGGCGGAGATGTTGGCGCGCTTCCGCAAACCTTGACGAGACCGTCGCGCCACCTTCACGGGGCTTCGGCCCACTCTCACTGAACGGCCAGGGAGGTGGTTTGGGGCGTTTCCTTCGTCTCTGCGCGCTCGGCCTCGCCCTCGGGTCGGTGCGCGACGCGGCGGACAACTGCCCGTGGATGGCGTCGGAAACGCCTGTCACTGCGGGGACGTGAACGGCGACGATCAGGTGCTGAGCTCTGACATCGTCGCGATCCGCCCGGCGCTCGCCGCGCCAGCCACGCTCGCGAGTACGGCGCGCTGCAGCGTGACGGGCGGAACGGAGTGCGACATCGACGAGGCCGCGGCCCTCGTTCGCGTCCTCGCGGGGCAGAAGGCCAAGCTCGCGAACATCTGCGGCGCCGCCGGCCACTCCGGCCCCTGAGCGCTCGCCTCGCTCAGTAGCCGGCGGCGTCGCAGCGCGGATCGAGTCCCGGCGGGAGCGGACCCGAGAGATCGAGCGCGCGCTCGATCAGCACGAGATCGAGGATCGAGCACGCGCCCTCCGGACCGCTCACCCGGCACTTCGCGGGCGCGTCGAAACCGGGCGCCCCGGCGTCGTCGGCAAGCCAGGCGCGAAACGCATCGCTGTCGGCGCCATCGATCACCCCGCTCGAGGCCACGTCGCCGCACTGACACGCATCGCCGACGCCATCCGGTGTCGGGCCGCCGATCCCGCCCGAGTCGTCCTGCGACGGATTCGCGGTGAACTCGCAGTTGTCCGCGGCCCCGCACACGCCGTCGCCGTCCTGATCGTTGCTCGGATCGGTCGGACAGACGTCGCACACGTCGCCCAGCGCGTCCGCATCGGCGTTCGCCTGGTCCGGATTCGCGAGCGCCGCGCAGTTGTCGCAGAAGTCGCCGCGCCCGTCGCTGTCCGCGTCCTCCTGCCCGGCGTTCGCGACGAGCGGGCAGTTGTCGAGCGCGCCGCAGATCGTGTCACCGTCGGCGTCGTTGCTCGGGTCGCTCGGGCAGACGTCGCAGGCGTCGCCCGCCGCGTCGCCGTCGGCGTTCTCCTGGCCCGCGTTCGCGAGCGCGGGGCAGTTGTCGAGCGCGCCGCAGATCGTGTCGCCATCGGCGTCGTTGCTCGGGTCGCCCGGGCAGACGTCGCAGGCGTCGCCCGCCGTGTCGCCATCGGTGTTCTCCTGGCCCGCGTTCGCGAGCGCGGGGCAGTTGTCCGCGTCCCCGCAGACGCCGTCGGCGTCGGCGTCGTCCGCCGGGTCGCTCGGGCAGGAATCACAGGCGTCGCCGAGCAGGTCGGCGTCGCTGTTCGCCTGGCTGGTGTTCGGCGCTGCAGGGCAGTTGTCGACCGCGCCGCAGATCGTGTCGCCGTCTGCGTCGTTCGTGATGTCTGCCGGGCAAGCGTCGCAGGCGTCGCCGAGCGCGTCGCCGTCCCCGTTCGCCTGGCTCGCATTCGCGAGCGCCGGGCAGTTGTCGATCGCGCCGCACACGCCGTCACCGTCCGCGTCGTTCGTCGCGTCGCTCGGACACGCGTCGCAGGCATCGCCCTGCGCGTCGCCGTCCGCGTCCGTCTGGCTCGCGTTCGCGACGGCGGGACAATTGTCCTCCCAGTCGCGCTCGCTGTCGCCGTCCGGATCGATGATCGCCTCGCAGGTCGCATCGTCGGTGAGGCAGAACACCTGCACGCGGTGGTTGTAGGTGTCGGCGACGTAGAGCAGGTCGCCGGCCGGCGAGAGCGACAGGTCCATCGGCAGGAAGAACTCGCCGGGCGAATTGCCCGCCGCGAGGCCGCCGCGCTTCGCGCGGAACGTGCCATCGGGATCGAGCTGCTGGATACGGTTGTGATTGGTGTCCGCGACGAAGACGCGCCCCGCCGGGTCGACGGCGACACCGCTGGCGAACGCGAGCGAGAACTGTCCATCGCCTGTGCCGGCGAATCCCAGGCTCAGCTCGAAAACCAGGTTCGCGTCGTAGCGCCGCACCCGATGGACATACGGGTCGACGGCGTAGAGCTTGCCGTTCGCGAAGGCGAGCCCGGCCGCCTCGATGACGAGCGTCTCCGCGACCTGGGTGCCGGTCGTCGTGAGCCGGCGCAGGCGGTTCAGGATCGCGTCCGCGACGAAGATGTCGCCGGTGACGGGCTCGACGGCGATGTCGCGCACCTGCTCGTTGTAGCCGCAGCAGAAGGGCTTGCGCGTCAGGTAGGTGACGACCGAGCCGTCGGGGTCGAACTGCTGCAGCCACGGACCGGGCGGGTCGTTCGCGTAGTACAAGCTGTCGATCCCGATCCAGACGCGGCCGTCCGCACCGACGCCGACCGCGCCCTGGCCGCCCTGACCGAACAAGCCCGGCTGCCCGACGTCGATCCGGTTCGAGCCGCCCCACTGATTCTTGAACGCGCCGCCCGCGGAGAAGCGCTTCATCAGGAAGTTGGCCGAGTCGAAGAGAAAGATGTCGCCGGTGAGCGGCGAGGTCGCGATGCCGTGCGGCGCCTCGATGTTCGGCCCGTCGAGGATGCGGCCGCCGAACGAGCCCAGGAAGACGTTGTTCGCGTCGAACTTGTCCTCGCGGAACGCGTAGGCGCAGTTCACGTACTTCTCGCCGGTGAGCCGGTTGATCGCGATGTCGCGCGGATGGAACGCGCCGTCGGTGACGTTGTTCGGTCCCTGGAACTCGCCCAGATAGACACCGTCCGGTGTGAAGTACTGGATGCGCTCCGAGTCGGTGTCGGTGACGAAGACGCGGCCCTGGCCGTCGAGCTCGACCGAGCGCGGCCAACGGAAGTGCCCGGGCTCGGGGCCGACCGGGTCACCCCACTTGCTGATGAACGTGCCGTCCTCGGCGAACTTCTTGACCTGGTAGATGCGCGGATCCGTCACGTACACGAACCGGTTCACCGCGTCGAAGGCGACCGCGCCCGGGCTCGCGAGCCCGCTGAACTGCGCGGCGCCCGTGCCGACCTCGCCGAACTGGCGCAGATACACGCCCACCGCGTCGAAGACCTGCACGCGCCCGTTGTCGGTGTCGAAGACGTAGACGTTGCCGGTCGTCGGATCGACGGCGATCCCGTGCGGGTACGAGAACTGGCCCGGCCCGCTTCCGTTCGTGCCCCACTGCCGCACGAATGCGCCGTTCGCGGTGAACTGCTTGACCTGGTGGACGTCGTAGAGCGCGACGTAGACATCGCCGGTCGCCTGATTCACGTCGATGCCGGCGCAGCCATAACAAATCCAGGACAGCAGGTAGTTCCCGTCGTGGTCGAACTTCTGCACGCGCGTGGATTCGACGGTGTAGAGCGCGCCCGTCGCGTCGTGCACCGCGTTCTGGATCGTCGCCGTGAAGTTGCCCGGCGGGTTCGGCGACTTGACGCCGAAGCTGCCCAAGTACGGAGCGGTGCCGACGTCGTACGCGCTGCTTGCGTCCGGAACGAACAGGCACGCGACACCGATCAGCGCCGCGAGCCGGGCACGCATTCGCGCGCTCTGTCGCAAAGCGATCACTCGCTCGCGGGTATATGTCGGCGTGGGGCGACACGTCAATAGCCACTGAGGGGAAGACTCTCCGCCGGAAGCCTGCGAATCGCCCGCCGCGAAGAGGCTCTTGGGGATGAGTTGCGTCCCGGCGGAGGCGACCGCGCGCGAGCTATCCGTCCGGGCCCGTGGCCGCGGTATCGAGCTGGAGTGCCTCCCACCACCAGATGAGCGCCCGGAAGTCGGGATCGTCGTCGTCAGCGGAGCGGTTGGTGTCGTAGAGCAGCGCGTCGTGCAGGCCGCGCAGACCGAGCAGGCGCGGCCGCTCCGGGACGGCCATGTACTGGAGGATGCGCCGCCCCGGCGTGGCCACGAAGCGGACGCGCGGTGGCGCAGGGCCCGGCGAGATCGCGAGCGAGCGCTGCAGCGCCGCACGGAAATCCGAGAGTCCGAGCGGCTCGGGCCAGTCCCCGTCGAGGCCGGCGATGACGAGCGGTACGCGCGTCTGCGTCGCGTCGAGGGCGAGTCCATGCCCGAGCACACCGTCCTCGAAGAGGGCTTCACCGTGGTCCGAAGTCACGATCACGGCGACTTCGCCGGTTCCGGCGCGCGCGCGCACCGCTGCGACCAACGCCTCGATCGCGCGATCGACGTTGGCCGCGGCGTTCGCGTACGTCGCGAAAACCCCCGGTACGTCCTCTGGCTGAATGCGGTCGCGCGGCAAGCGCTCGACGCCGAGCACGTCGTCGAGCTCGCGGTGGTCGTAGGGGAAGTGCGTGTCGCCGTAGTTCACGTAGAGAAAGAGCGGCTGCTCTGGATTCCAGACGGCGAGATACTCGCCGACGCGCATGTTCACCCGCTTCCAGGAGACCGCCAGGCTCCCGGAGGTGCGAAACGGTGAGACGCTGTGGCCTGCGTCGACGCGCGCGTCGTAGTGGGTATCCGCGCGTTTGATCCCGAGCATCGCGCTCTCGCGCGCGCCGAACGACTCGTCCTGGCCCGAGAACCAAGCCACCGTGTAACCGTTGGCGTGGAAGTCGTCGAGCAAGGTGGACTGCCCGGGATACGGCGCGACGCGTCCGCCGATCAGCTGGCCGCGCGAGCGCGCCGTATACGGCGAGTTCGCGTACGCGTTCGCGGAGCTGGCGCCCAGAGCCGTGAGGCGGTTCAGAAAGGGCGTGATCTCGCGTCCAGCGAGGGAGCGCGCGAGTACGTCGGCGCGCATGCCCTCGAGGAAGACGAGCACGACATGGGGCCGGCGCGCGAAGCGCGGCTGCTCGCGGAACTCATCGGCGGGCTGGCGATAGTCGGCCGGGTGGTCGCCCGCGAGTCCGTTCTCGTCGATGCCGTTCCCGGGCAGGTCGAGCGCGAACGGGTGGCGGCGGGGGTCGAACGGCGCTTGGTCGATCGGGTGCTTCGCGAGGCCGTAGCCGTCGAGATCGAAGTCCGTGAGGCGATTCACAACCCTGCTGAGCGCGACGCCGGAGGCCTTGCGCTCGAGCGCTCCGCAGCCGGCTCCTCCGCGCAGACAGAACGCCGGCAGGATGGCCGACGACGCGACGAACGCGAGCGCGCACAAGCAGGCGGCGCTGGCGGCGCCCGGCAGCGCCATCTGCACGCCGCCGGACGCGCTGGTCTCTGCGCGCAGCGCGCGCACGAAGAGAACTCCCGCGCCGACTGTCACTCCGATCGCGCCCGCGACCGGCACGATATGCGCGCTCGCCTGCGCGAACCACTCGACCGGTGATCCGCCTGCGAGCGCGAGCAACAGACCCGGGTCGATCAGGTCACCGAGGAATCTCGAGAGCTGATAGCGGACGTAGAGAAAGATGAGCGGCAGCGCGAGCGCCGAGAGCGCGGCCGCCGCGAGACTCTGCAGCAGCGAGAGACGAAGGCGGCTGAGCACCGGAAGTGCGAAGCTCCAGAAGAAGAGCACCAGCGCAAGATCGAAGATGAGTGACGAGGCGAAGAACAGCGTGATGCGCAGCGGCGTGCGCAACGGCTCCAGCACCAGCAAGCCGCCCGAGAACAGGTCCGTCGCGCGTCCGATCAGCAGCGCATCGACCATCGTGAGCAGACCCGCGCAGAGCACCAGCAAGAGCCACCAGGGGCGGCTCCACTCACGAAACAATGCGATCGGGCCGATCACCAGCGCACTCCGAGAACAGCTCCTGCCGGCGGGCGCGCCGCCGCGGTGGATTTCGCGCAGAATAACGCCATCGCAGGTGGGGTGCTCCGAATGCGCTCTCGGCGCGCGGTAGCGAGAGGGACGCATGCAGGCCGCCGCTGATTCGAGCCAGGATCGCGCTCCGGCCACAGCGCGGCCCGTCGTCGACCGCCCCTTCGCGCTTGCGGCTGGACTCGCATTGGCCGCAACATGCGCGGTGCTGTGGCTCGCCGGCTGGCAAACGCGAGGCTGGATCTCCGCCTGGCCGCGCTTTCAGGACGACGCCTACTACTACCTGGTCATCGCCCAGAACGCGGCCGGCGGGCACGGCTTCACGATGGACCGGCTGTCGCCGACGAACGGCTTCCAGCCGCTGTGGATGTGGACGCTCGTGCCCGTCGCCTGGCTCTCGGGCAGCGATCCAGCCGTCTTTCTCGGCGTCGTCCAGGTGTTGAGTGTCGCCCTCGTCGCCGCCGTCGGCGGAGTCTTCTGCGGTCTGCTGCGCGCGCGTCTCGGGCTCGCGCCCGCGCTGCTCGCGGGGCTGCTGATCGTGTTCCCGCGCTTCCTGAACGTGCTCGTCTCGGGGCTGGAGTCCGGGCTCGTCTTCCTCGTCCTCGTCGCGCTCATCGTCGAGCTGCTTCGCCGCGACGCGCTCTCGAGTCCCGTGCCCCGCGCCGCAGACGCGCGCACGGGTGCGCTCGTCGGCTTGCTTCTGCTCGCGCGACTCGACACGGTGTTCATCGGCCTCGCGCTCGCGGGCTTCGTCGCGGCGCACGGGCTGATGCGCGGCACCGGCGGATTCGCTACGAGAATCGCGCGGACGGTGCGCAAGGAGCTCGCGCTCTTCTGGCCGACCGTGGCTCTCGTCACGCCGTATCTCGTCTGGAACCAGCTCGCGTTCGGACACCTGATGCCGATCAGCGGCGCGCTCAAGACGAGCTTCCCGCAGGCGGGCTTCACGCCCGAGCACATGCGCGTCGAGTATGCGGGACTTCTGCTGCTGGGCCTCGGCGCCGCCGGCCGGGAAATCTGGCGCGGCAACGGCCGGGATCCGCTCGTCCGCGGGGTCGCCCTGCTCTCGATCGGCTTGGTCTTTCACGCGCTCTACACCGTGATGTACATGCACTGGGCCGTCTTCAGCTGGCACTTCGCCGCCTTCATCCCGGTCGGGATTCTCGGCGCGGCGATGCTCGCGAGCGACGCTGCGCGACGAGCGCCCCGCGTGTTCGTGATCGGCGCGCTCGCCGGGCTCGCGCTCTTCCAGGTTTTCGCGCTCGCCTTCTCCGTCTCGCGTCTCGCGCTTTCGTTCACCGTCGCCGGACGCGAGGCGGGCGCTTGGGTCGCGGCCAACCTTCCGGCGGATGCGGTGCTCGGCATGAAGGACAGCGGCGCCTTCAGCTACTTTGCCCAACGCCGCGTGATGAATCTCGACGGTGTCGCGAACAGCTTCGAGTTCGCGAATGCCCTCTGTCACGGCGGGCTCGAGGATTTCATGCGCAGCCACGGCGTCGAATACGTCGCGCAGCACAGCGTGCCGCCCGAGGTGCGCGCCGGCGCCTACGAGAGGTTCACACAGACCTATCGCTGCCACCTGCCCGGCGGTCGAGACGCGTCGCTCGAGCTGCGCAGAGACTTGGAGGTCTTTCGCGGCACGGCCTACATCGATGAGCAGGCCGAGCCCGATCAGCTGCTGATCTGGCGCTTGCCGGACGCGTCGGCTCCGGCGACTCCGGCGGGGTAGTCTCCGTTCCGATGCGTGATGCGCCGAACACCCGGTCCCGGTACGTGCGGGCCGGCGTGCTGCTGTCGAACACGCTCATCGTTCTGGTCGTCGCCAACGCGATCCTCGGTCTCGCGTGGGCGTGGCGTGACCGCAAGCCGCGCTCGCAGCTCCTCGAGCAGTACGGCGTCGAGCGGCTTCTGCCGTCATACCCCGGCTGGAGCGCACCCGAGCTCGAGGCGCTGCTGCTCGAGGACAGCACCGAGAGCGAGTACGAACCGCTGACCGAGTTCCGTCCCAAACCCAAGCGCGGCCGCTTCGTAAACGTCGATCCCGGTGGCTTCCGAGCGATCGAGAATCAAAAGCCCTGGCCGCCGGATCCGAACGCGGTCGCGGTCTTCGTTTTCGGCGGATCGACCGCCTTCGGTGCGGGCCTTCGCGACGAAGAGACGATCGCATCGCGGTTGCAGGCGCTCTTCGAGGCGCGCGGCTGTGAGTCACGAGCCGCGGTCTACAACTTCGGCCGGCCGGACTACTTCAGCAGCCAGGAGCGCGTGCTCTTCGAGAATCTTCTCGCCGCTGGCCGGGTGCCGGCGATCGCCGTGTTCCTGGACGGTCTCAACGACTTCTATCACTGGGACGGCGCGCCGGGCTGGTCGGTGGGAATCCACGCGCTGGTCGAGCATGCGAATGCACGCGGCGAGCTCGGGCCGGCAGCGGCGGATTTCGTCAGGCGCACGCCGTTCGCGCGCACGGCGGCGGCGATCTCCCGTGCGCTCGGGATCGCCGCGCCCACCGGCCTGGCGGCCGGCGGCACTGCCTCTGCGCTCGAGGTCGATGATCCCGTGAGGCTCCGCGGCGCGATCGATCGCTGGCTCTCCAACATGCGCTTGATCGAGGCGACCTCGCGCGCGTTCGGCGTCCGGCCGCTCTTCGTTTGGCAGCCCGTCCCGACTCACGCGTACGACCTCGCGGTCCACAATCTCGCGCGCGGCGATCTGACTTACTTCCGCGCACACCAGCGCTCGCACTACGGCTACGCGCTCATGGAGACGATCCGCCCGACGCTCGGGCTCGGCGCGGAAGTCCTCTGGCTCGACGAGATCCAGCGGGGCCGGCAGGAGAATCTGTACGTGGACGGCGTCCACTACACGGCTGCGTTCTCGAACGAGATCGCCGAGTCGATCGTCTCGCACCTCGGCGAGCACGAGCCGGCCGTCTGCAGCGCGCGCGCGCCGGCGCGTTAGACGGCCGGAACAGGTCGCAGTCCGCGGTCGAAAGTCGTGCGCCAGTGGTCGACGTAGCCCGGATCCTCGTAACCCCCGTCTGAGCGCGCGCCGATCGCGTCGAGCACTGCCGACACCATCGAGTCACCGGCGCGCGGATGCGCGGAGACGGTCCAGAACGGCGATGCCAGCAGATAGGGCACGATGAGCTTGCCCTTGCGGCAGGGGCTGAGCAGGAGACGCGCCCCCGGCAGCGCGGCGTTGTCGATCAGCACGCGCGAGCCCGGCCCGAAGCGCGGCTCGAGCAGCAGAAATTCGCGCAAGGTGTGTGTCGCGGACGGAGCGGAGTCGAGCAGCGCGAAGTCGATGCGCTCGTGTCGGCCCGCGATCTGCGCGAGGCTGGCCAGGCTGTCGCCGATCAGGAAGCTCACGTCGGCGAGCGCATCGCCGGTGCGCGCGCGCAGCTCGTCGACCTTCTCCGGGTTGAGATCGCAGGAATACACGTGCGCGCCGGTCCGGTGCGCGACCTCGGCGAGCGCGAGCGTCGACAGCCCGCAGCCCGTCTCGACGAAGACGAGCCGGTGGCCGCGCAGGGGCTGCACGTGCGCGAGCAGCTCGCGAATCAGTGCGCCGTGGTCCTGCGCTTGCCACATGCGCCGGAACAGCGCCTCGGCGCGCCAGCGCAGCGCCTGCCAGGCTGAGCTCATGCGGTTCCCCTGCGCATCCAGCGCGCGGGCAGATTCTCCTCGCGGCGGCGCGCTGCGGCAAGCTCCCCTTGCGGCAGGCGCGCGCGTGCGGGACTTCTAGCGCGTGGGGTTCATTCGGAACGTTGCCGGGGTGCTCGCGACGAGCGTCGCCGCCGTTCCGATCAGCATCGCGACCAGCATCCTGTTGGCGCGCTGCCTGTCCGTGCCCGATCGCGGCTTCTACGCGCTCTTGACCACGTTCTCCGCGGTGGTCTTCCTGCTCACGCAGCTCGGCTGGGCCGAAGCGGCGATCTATCGCACGCGACGCCACGGAGTGTCACCCGCGCGCGCGTTCTCGACGGGCATGGTTGCAAACACCGCGATCACGCTCGCCGTGCTCGCGCTCTGCCTCGCCTTTCGGGATCCGCTCAGTCGCAGTTTTCTCGGCGAGGTCTCCGCGCGCGCGTTCGTGCTGGCCGCGCTTACGGCGCCGCTCTTGGCGCTCGGCGATTTCGTGCGCGGGGTCGCCCGCGCGATCGACCGCTTCGACCTGCACAACCAGTTCGGCTTCCTGCAGGCCGCGGGCATCCTCGGCGCGCTCGTGATCGCGCTGCCCGGACTCGGCGGCGGACTCGACGCGGCGCTCGCGGCGAATCTGGTCGTGCAGGCGCTGCTCGTCGCGGGCTTCGGCGTGCGGATCGCGGCGCTCGCCGGCGTCGAGCCCCGCTTCGACCCGCGCGAGGCGGGCGCGAGCCTGGCCTACGGCTCGAACCTGTATCTGCAGAACCTGTGCATCCACCTGCATGAGCGGGTCGACGTCTTTCTGCTCGCGGCGCTGGGCGTTTCGGCGCTCGACATCGGCCTCTACGCCGCGGCGGTCTCCGTCGTCTCGCCGCTGCGGCTCGTGCCGGGCGCCCTCGGCACCGCGCTGCTCCCGCGCCTCGCGGGCGCTGGCGACGCAGAGGCCGCCGAGTTCACCGCGTCGGTCGCGCGCCAGAGCACGCTCTTCATGGTCGCCGCCGCGCTCGCGCTCGTGCCCGCCGGGATACTCGGCATCCCGCTGCTCTTCGGCGTGGACTACAGCGCCGCCGTCACACCGTTCCTGTGGCTTCTCCCGGGCATGGCGGCGCTTGCGCTCTCGCGCGTGCTCTCGCGCTACTTCGCGGCGGTGCACCGGCAGCGCGCATTGCTCGCGCTGCGCGCGGCGGCGCTCGCGGCCAACGTGCTCTTGAATCTCGCGCTCATTCCGCGCTTCGGGATCGTCGGCGCGGCGCTCGCGAGCCTCGCCTCGTACGGCGCCGAGGCGCTCGCCGTCGCAGGGCTCTTCCTGCTCGACTCCGGCCAGAGCGCGGGGCAGGCCTTCGTCGTGCGCGCGAGTGACCTCGGGCCCTATCGCGCGCAGCTGCGGCGGCTCTTCGACCGGGGGCGCTCTTGAGGAACCGGGCCGAGCCGCTTTCGCGTCCGAAGCGCTTCGCGGTATGGTGGCGACGTGACCGGATCCCTGCCGCTCCGAGCCGCGCCGCGCGCACCGCGCAGCCTGGCTGTGCCGGTGGTTCCGCCCGCCGGAGCGGAGCTCTCGCGCGGGCTGCGGCCGCGCATCTATCTCGCGCCGCTGGAGTCCGCGTTCGATCTGCGTGTGCTGCTCGCGAGCCTCGCGAGCGCGGGCCTGCCGGCGCCGCACTGGGTGCCGTGCAAGCGGGGCAAGGTCGGTGACGAGCGGCTGCGCGCGGCGTTCCTTGCGGGTGAGCCCGCGCTCGTGCCGCTCTCGCCGCCGCGCACCGGTCCCGATCGGCTCGCGCGCCTGCTGGCCTGGGCGCAGCAAGCGGGCGTCGAGGTCGATCTGATTCCCGCCGAGGTGCTGTGGGGCCCGGTCGAGCGGCCGCCCTCACTTTGGAACCTGCCCTTCGGAAATCCCTACGACCCGCCCGGGATCACGCGCTGGCTGCGACTCCTGCGCCGCGGCTACGCGCGCGTGGTGATCGGTGCGGCCGGCACGCGCACCGCGCTCGAGGCCGAGTCGCATGCCCAGGGCAACAAGCTCGCACTCTCGACCTTCGTGCGAGTGCAGGGCGTGAAGGCGCTCTCGCTCGCACAGCGCCACGTCTTCGGCGATCGCTACAAGGTGCCGCGCTTGCTCGCCGAGCAGATCCTGGGCGACACCGGGTTCCAGGACCGCGTCGCCGCCGCGGGCGCCTCGCAAGGCCTGACCCGCGAGGAATCCACGGCGCGCGCCGAGAAGGCGCTGCGCGAGCTCGCGACGAGTCACAACCTGTTCTCGATGGAGATCTTCCGGCGCTTCTCGCGCTGGGTGTACTCGCTCGCGTTCGATCCCGAGATCGACGTCGACCCGGGCGAGCTCGAGAAGCTGCGCGAGCTCGGCCGTCGCGCACCGCTGGTCTTCATCCCGTCGCACAAATCCAACTGCGACCACATGGCGCTCTACAGCCTGCTCTTCTCGTCGGGCTTCCCGCCGCCGCACACGGCCGCCGGGATCAACATGTCGTTCTTCCCGATGAGCCGGATCCTGCCCGGCACCGGCGCGTACTTCCTGCGCCGCTCGTTCAGCGACGATCCGATCTACAAGGAGTCACTGCGCGGTTTCATCAACACGCTCGTGCAGCGCCGCTTCCACCAGGAGTTCTTCATCGAAGGCGGGCGCTCGCGCTCGGGGAAGCTCTTGCCGCCGCGCTACGGAATCCTGAATTACATCGTCGACGGCGCGCGCCGCCACGACATCGGCGACGTGCTCTTCGTGCCGACGTCGATCGCCTACGACCAGATCCTCGAGCTCTCGGAGTACGTGCGGCAGAACCAGGGCGATGAGAAGGAGGCCGAGAGCTTCGTCTTTCTCGTGCGCCAGATCCGCGCGGCGCGCGCGCGCAAGCTCGGCCGAATCCACATGCGCTTCGCCGAGCCGATCTCACTGCGCGAGTACCTGGACCGCACGGGCGACGACCGGCTGGTGGTGGAGAAGCTCGCGTTCCAGATCGCGAACGGCATCAACGCGGTCACGCCGCTCACGCCGGCGGCGGTCGCCTGCTCGGTCCTGCTCGGCGCGGGCAAGCGGGCGCTGGGCGAGGCGGAGTTCGTGGCGCAGGCCGCGCTTCTCGTCGACTACGCCCAGGAGCGCGGCATCAGCCTGACCGCGGAGGTGGCTGCGGGCGCGCAGTCGGCGGTGCGCTGCGCCGCGGATGCGCTCGCGGGCACGGGCGTGATCGAGAAGTACGCGGGCGGCGTCGAGCCGGTCTACTACGTCACCGAGAAGGGACGACACGCGGCGTCGTACTACCGCAACACCGTCATCCATTTCATGCTCGTGCGCGCGATCGCGGAGCTCTCCGCGCGCGCCGCCGCCGAGGAGGCGGATCCGACGCGCGACACGCGCAGCTGGGCGCTGCGTCTGCGCGAGCTCTTGAAGTTCGAGTTCTTCTTCGCCGAGCGCGACGCGTTTCTGCGCGAGCTCGAGCGCGAGCAGCAGCGCCTGTCGCGCGAAGCAGCGCAATACGCCTCGCCGCTCCTCGCCGCGTGCCCGCGCATCCTGCTCGATTTCATCGAGAGCTACTGGGTCGTCGCCGAGACGCTGCGCAGCTTGCGAGGCGGCGACGCGCCGATTGCGCGCTCGGTCGTCCTGCGCCGCTGCCACGAGCTCGGCCGACAACTCCTGCTGCAGGATCGCGTGCAGTCGCCGGAGCTGCTCTCGAACATGAACTTCGGCAACGCGCTGAAGCTGCTCGAGAACCTGGGCGCGGCGGAGCGCGAGGGCGATCGCTGGCGCGCCGGCCCGCCGGAGCGGCTCGACGAGCTGGTCCACCACCTCGAGCGCTTGATCGCACTCGCGCGCAGATAGCAGGAAAGAAGAGGCGGAGGCACCGGCGACGGATCCCCCCCAAAGTTCCTATCGCCCGCGCCTCCGCCCTCCCATTGACCGTTCATTGCGGGAAAGCGAGCCGCAATTACATGTCATTGATCGGCAGGTCCGGGTCGGACTTGAGCGGCGGGATTCAGTAGGCGCAGTTCGACAGCCGGGCGAGGATGTCTTTGAGGCCGCGCTCGAGCGTGCGGCGCAGGAGCCAGCCGGTGCCGGGGATCAGCGGTCGGAAGCTGACCCGCCAGGTGACGCGCGTGCCCGCGCCGTCGGCGTCGAAGCGAACTTCGCCGGAGTGATCGCGAACCGGGGCGCCGGCGACGAGGCGATAGGTCATCCGCTTGGGCGGATCGAAGGCCGTGATCTCTTCCTCGATCGCCATGCCCGCCTGGCGGATCACCCGGATGGCGCCCAGGCCGTTTGGCGCGGGATGGCCCTGCTGTCGCAGGACGACTTCTTTCACACCCGCCCAGTCCACCCAGCCCGCGTGGTCGGTGTAGCGCGCGAAGACCGCCGCAGGCGGCGCCGGGATGTGCTCGGAAACCTCGATCTGCATGGACGGCCATCGTAGCGTGCGGTATCGAGAGCGCGACGGAAGGGAGGCGCGCTGGCCCGAGTACACTGTCATTTGATCGCCGTCGCGTGGCTCTTCGCGGGGGCGCAGTCGGCCGTCGCCGGACCGGATTTCGCCGGTGCGGCGGACGCGCTCGTCTCTACACCGTTTCGCGTCAGCGGCGATCTGATCGGCGCCGGCGGGCTTTCAGCCGCGGCCGTGGTCGGTCTGGCGGGCGACGGCGTCGCGCTGTTCGACGACAATCCGCTGACACGGCCGGTGCTGCGCGGAATCCCGAGCACCTGCGTGCGGCGCGTGGCGCTCGCGCTCTCGCAGGGCTCCACGGGCCTGCTGGAGGGGCTTCGCGCCGAGGACGTCGAGCGCCTGCCCGAGCCGCGCGTCGCGTACCTCGAGAATGCGCCCAGCGCCGGCCGGCTCGACACGCTGCTGACCGGGCTCGGTTCGCTGCGGCTCGCGCTCGAGGACGCGCTCGGCGGACCGGCGCTCGTGCTGTTTCGCGCCGTCGGTGCGCGCGGCGCGGCGCAGAGCGTCTCGGACTGGCAGCGCGACGAGCGTATTCGCGTGCTCGGCCCGCTCGCGCAGGAGACCGTCGCAACCGCCGGATCCGCCGCGCGGGCACCGTGAAGCGCGACCACGGCAGCACGCGTGTCGACGTCGTCGCCCTGCGCTCAGGCGAGCACGAGACGCGCTCGGAGATGCTCGTGATCGAGGAGCCGCTCGAGCTGCGCCTCGACGGTGCGCCGCTCTCGATCACGATGCGCACGCCCGGTGACGACATCGAGCTCGCGGCCGGCTTCCTGGTCACGGAGGGCATCGTTGCGGATTTCGGCGCGGTCAGCTCGATCGCGCACTGCGACGAGACGCGCAACATCGTCGAGGTGCGCACCGAGCCCGGCGCCGCCGGCGTGTTCGTGCCCGAGGCCCGACACTTCTTCGCGTCGTCGTCCTGCGGGATCTGCGGGAAAGCGACGCTCGAGGCCTTGCGCACGCGCGCGCACGCGCTGCACGCCGATGCGACGCGCGTGGACGCGAGCGTGCTCGCCGAGCTGCCCGCCCGACTGCGCGCCGCTCAGCCGCTCTTCCGCGAGACCGGCGCCTTGCACGCCGCCGCGCTCTTCGACGCGAACGGCGCACTGCTGTGTGTGCGCGAGGACGTCGGCCGGCACAACGCGGTGGACAAGGTGGTGGGCTGGGCGGCGCTCGAGCGGCGGCTGCCGCTCTCGGAAACGATCCTGCTGGCGAGCGGAAGGCTCGGCTTCGAGATCGCGCAGAAGGCGCTCGTCGCCGGCATCCCGGTGCTGGCGGCGATTTCGGGCCCGTCGAGCCTGGCGGTCGAGCTCGCGCGCGAGAACGGCATGACGCTGGTCGCGTTCCTGCGCGGCGACGCGCTCAATGTCTACTCCGCGGCGGAGCGGATCCGCTTCGCCTGAGCGCGGGGCGGCGAGGCGCTCGGCTGCATCGGCGCGCGCGTCTCGGGTATGATCGCAGCCCGACCACGAGGAGAACCCGATGAAGCTCTATGACAGCGTCCTGGCCCCGAACCCGCGGCGCGTCCGCATCTTCCTCGCCGAGAAGGGCGTCACGGTGCCGGTCGAGCAGGTCGACATCGGCAAGGCCGCGAATCGCTCGCCCGAATTCCTGGCCAAGAACCCGCTGGGTGGCTTGCCGGTGCTCGAGCTCGACGACGGCTCGTTTCTCGCCGAGTCGGTCGCGATCTGCCGCTACTTCGAGGGGCTCCATCCACAGCCTCCGCTGCTCGGCACGGACGCGCGCGACCAGGCTTTCGTCGAGATGTGGCAGCGGCGCATGGAGCTCGGCCTGCTCTCGAACACGGCCGGCTGCTTTCGCAACACGCACCCCTTCTTCAAGGGCCGCATCCCGCAGGTGCCCGAGTATGGCGCGGTGTGCAAGGAAGCGGCGGTGAAGCAGCTCGCGTGGCTCGACGGTGAGCTCGCCAAGAGCCGCTTCGTCGCGGGCGATCGCTACACGATCGCCGACATCACGGCGCTGGTCGCCATCGACTTCGGCAAGGTCTCGGATATCCGCATCCTGCCGGAGCAGAAGAACCTGGCGCGCTGGTATCAAGAGGTCTCGACGCGGCCGTCGGCGAAGGCTTAGCGCTCGCCGAGCAGCTCGCGAACGGGAGCGCGGATCGCTTCGAACCACTTCGCGTGACCCAGCGGTGAGAGGTGCGCGTCGCGCTCGCCCCAGAACGCCGGGTCGGGATTCGCGCGCAGGATCGGCAAGAGGTCGACGACGCGATCGACCGCGTCGATCGCCTCGAGGCGCGGGACGAACTCGCGTTTGATCAGGTCCATGTCGATGTCGCCGGCGAGCTTGGGAAGTCCCTGCTCGAGGCGGGCGCCGTCGGGATCGAGCACCTGACTGCGCTCGGGGATCACGACGACGAGCACGCGTGCATCGTGCAGATGCGCCGCCTCCGCTGCGAGCCGTATGCCGCGCGCGGTCTCGTCCAGGAACGCAGGCGTGAGCTGTGACTTGCGCAGCGCGCGCGGCACGCCGTAGAGGCCGACGTCGCCCGGGTCGTTGAAGCGGCGGATCGCGAAGCGCAGCGCCACGTAGGCGTGGGAGCGCGACTCGAGCCAGGCGTTGTACGGGTAGAACCAGTCGTAGATCCCCTTGGCGGTGAGCTGCGCAGGCAGAAGGCGCAGCGGTCGGCGCTGCACGTCCTGGGTCGCGGGCAGCGCCTCCGCGCGGTCGGTCATGTCGTTGCCGACGTAGAGCGCGAGGATCACCAGGTCGAAGTGCGCGCCGGGCTCGGCGAGGCGCGTGCGCACGGTCGCGAGGTACTGGCTCAGGTAGTAGCCGGAGACGCCGGCAATGCTGCTACACGCGCCGGTGTCGGTGTCGAGGCGCTGCCAGACGGTCTCCTGAAACGGGATCGCGAGCGCCTCGACGTAGGAGTCGCCCACGGCGAGGATCCGCTTGCGGCAAGCCGCGTGCGCCGGCGCCGCGCAGTCGACGCGGTCGCCCGCGGCATCGGTGCAGACCCAGACGTCGCGCTCGCCGGTGTTCGCGAGCACGCGCGCGTTGGCGTGGTGCTTCCAGCGGATCGCCTCGTCCTGCAGCCACAGATCGGGCACGTCCTGCGGCAGCACCTGGGGAGCGAAGACGCGCACGAAGATCTCGAGCAGGCTCGCGGTGAAAAGGCCGAGCAGCCCGATCAGGGCGAGGGCAAAGCCTGTGCGCCGCAAGCTCACTCGAATTTGCGCTCGCGCCACCAGGGATAGAACTTCGGCATGTCCACGCTCGGTCGCTGGCGGAACTCGGCTTTGCGCTTGCCGAGAAACGCACCAACGCCCTCGTGCGCGTCTGCACTTCGGCCGAGCGCGAGGATCGCGCGCGAATCGACCTTGTGCGCCTCCATCGGGTGGTCCGCGCCGAGCATCTTCCAGACCAGCTGGCGCGACATCGCGACCGAGATCGCGGAGGTATTCTCGGCGATCTCGCGCGCCAGCTCGCGCGCGGCGGGCAGCAGCGCCTCGGGCGCGTGCAAGCTGCGCACGAGCCCCGCGTCGAGCGCTTCGCTCGCCGGGAACACGCGCCCGGTATAGACCCACTCGAGCGCGCGCGAGACGCCGACCACGCGCGGCAGGAACCAGCTCGACGCCGCTTCCATGCAGATGCCGCGCCGCGCGAAGACGAAGCCGAAACGCGCGTCGTTCGCCGCGAGCCGGATGTCCATCGGCAGCGTCATCGTCACGCCGACGCCGACCGCGGGCCCGTTGATCGCCGCGATCAGCGGCTTCTTGCAGTCGTACAGCCGCAGCGTCACGCGGCCGCCGCCGTCGCGCTGGCCCTCGATCCCGACGTCGGCCGAGCGCTCACGCGAGTCGAAGGTGCCCGAGCCGCCCCCCAGATCCGCACCCGCACAGAACGCGCGGCCCGCGCCCGTGAAGATCACGGCGCGCACGTCGTCGTCGGCGTCGGCGCGGTCGATCGCGTCGAGCACTTCGAACATCATCCGTCCGGTGAAGGCGTTCAGCTTCTCCGGCCGGTGCAGGGTAATGGTGAGGACGTGGTTCTCGACCGCGTAGAGAATTTCCTGGTAGTCCATGCGAAGCCTCCTAGTCCACCTGCGCAACGCGCGCGAAGAGCGCCTCGGTCTCGTCGACCCAGCGCTTCACGCCGAAGCTCTGCGCGACCCGCTGGCGGGCGGCGCAGCCCATCGCGGCGGCGCGCGACGGGTCCTCGAGCATTCCCCGGATCGCGCGCACCAGACCGTCGACATCGCCGGTCGGATACAGCAGGCCCGTCTCACGCGGCACGACGACCTCGCGCACGCCGCCGACGTCGGCGGCGATCACCGGGATCGACAGCGCCGCCGCCTCGCGCAGCGTGACCGGCAGCGCCTCGCGCCGCGATGGCAGTACCAGCGCGGAGAAGCTCACGAGGTAGCGGTCGACCTCGCGGCTGAAGCCCGCGAAGACCACGCGCCGCTCGACGCCGCGCCGACGGGCTTCGGCGCGCAGCGCGTTCTCCTCCGGGCCGTCGCCGACGATGCACAGCCAGACGTCCTCGGGCAGGCGAACGAGCGCGGCGATCGCGTCGCCGACCGCCTTCTCGGGCGAGAGCCGCCCGACGAAGCCGACCACCCGCGCGTCGCGCGGCACGCCGTGCTTCGCCTCCAGGTCGATCGCCTCGGTCGCGCCGGGTCGCGGCAGCTCGACCCCGGAGTAGATCACCTGGCCGACGGCGTGCCCCCAGATCTCGGCGAGTCGATCGCGCTCGTAGCGCGAGATGAAGACGACCTCGTCGGGGAAGCGCTCCAGGACCGCGCGCGCGCGCTGGTCGTTCCTGCGATCGGCGATGTTGTGGATCGTCGTGACCAGCGGCGTCTTCGTGAGACGCAGCACGCGCGCCAGGCCGGCGACGAGCGTCATGTGCAGACTGTGCGCGTTCACCAGGTCGATCGCATGCTCGCGGCAGATGCGCGCGATCGCCCGCATGCCACCGGGCAGATTCAGGCCGCGCGGGATACGCACCGTCGTGTAGCCGCGCGCGCCGGCCTCCTCGAGCAGAGCCTTGTGGAACGCGCCGATCACCGCGCGGTGTCCGCGCGCGCACAGCTCCGTCGCGAGACGCAGGACATCCGCCTCGCCTCCGCCGATCTGCGCGCCTTCGAGCAGGAACAGGACGTTCAGAACAGCAATCCCAGGCCTGTCGCTCGCCGCGTCGATCCCTCCCCCCGGAAGGCGTCGATCACGTGCTTCGCGATCTGCGTAAGGTGCACCTCGTCCGCGCCGTCGACGAGCCGCGCCGAGCGCGCGTTCTTGAGCATCTGCTCGAGCGGCGTGTCCGAGGAGTAGCCGAGCGCCCCGTGCACCTGGATTGCCGCGTCGACGACGTTCCAGAGCGTGTTCGCGACGAAGTACTTCGTCATCGAGACTTCCTGGCGGAACGGCATCTTCGCTTCGATCAGGTAGGCGGAGTGCAGGACCATGAGCTTGCACTGGTAAAGCGCGAGCGCCGCCTCCGAGATCTTCCACTGGATGCCCTGCTTCTCGGAGAGCCGCGCGCCGTGGAGCATGCGCGCCTCCGTGCGCGCGACCATCATGTCGAGCGCCTTCTCGATCTGACCGATCCAGCGCATGCAGTGCGCGAGGCGCGCGGGCCCGAGCCGGACCTGGCCGAGCGTGTGCCCCTGGCCCTGCGGGCCGAGCATGTTCGCGTCCGGTACCTCGAGGTCCCGGACTCGGATCTCGCAGTGGTTGTGCCCGCCGGCCATCGTCTGCACGTCGCGCACGATCTCGAAGCCCGGATTCGGAAGATCGACGATGAACGCGGAGTTCCGTGCCTGCGGCGGATTCGCATCTGGATCGGTGCAGGCGATCAGGATCGCGAACTGCGCGCCGCGCGCGCCCGAGATGAACCACTTGTGGCCATTGATGATCCACCTGTCGCCCTGACGGACCGCGCGGGTCTGGATGCCCGTCGGATCGGAGCCTGCGACCTCGGGCTCGGTCATCGCAAAGCACGAGCGCACGACGCCGTTGCACAGCGGCACCAGATACTTCTCGCGCTGCATCGGCGTCGCGAAGTGCAAGAGCGTGTGCATGTTGCCTTCGTCCGGCGCCTGGCAGTTGATGATGAACGCCGAGAGCGGGACGCGGCCGCATTCCGCCGAGACCGTCGCGATGCCGAGAGCGCCCAGACCCATGCCGCCCAGGTCCTTCGGCATGTGCGGCAGCCAGAGTCCTAGCTCGTGCGCGCGCTTTCGCAGGCGGATGATCTCGTCGCGCCAGCGCCGGCGGTCGTCGATCTTCTCGAGCTCGATGGCGACGGGCTCCACCTCCTTCTCGATGAAGCTGCGAATCTTGTCGCGAAGCTCGACGATCTCGGGCGGCAGGCTGAAATCGATGGCCATCGTGATCTCCTCGAGGGCCGCGGTATTCTAACTGGCTCGCGTATTGAAGTGCGCACGCGAGCGCCAGAGCGCCCATGCGAGCGCGCCAAAGGCGAGCAACGGCGGCAGGCCGAACGCCAGTCCCCGGCCGCGGCCGAGCGGATCGGCGAGCGACCAGACGAGCATCCCGAGCGCGACCTGTGCGGTATACAGCGCCGCCCAGGGGTGCAGCCAGGCGCGCATCCTCCAGAAGCCGTACGCGCCCGCGGCGTAGATCGCCCAGTGCAGCGGCTCGGTCGCCTTCGCGGCCCAGCCCTGCACGAGGAACCCGAACCAGACCTCCTGGTCGTCGGCGACCGGCTTCCAGAAGACGTCGTAGGGCATGTACAGGAACGTCATGAACAGGCAGAAGGCGAACAGCGCGTTCATCCACCACGGCCGCGTGCCGAGATCCATGCCTACATTCCGAGGCGTCGACGCAGAAATGCGTCGATCGCCAGGTTCAGCGCCTCGGGCTCGTCGAAGTGCACCATGTGCCCCGCCCCCGGGACCTCCACGCACTCGACGTCGGGGAAGCAGGCGAGGCGGCGCTGCAGCTCGTCCGGTGCGAGATAGGCCTCGAGCTCGCCCCCGCGTTTGGCGCGGCCCAGATCGCGTCGCCAGAACTCGCCGGAGCGCGCGCCGTTCGCCGCGAGCGTGGGCACGCGAATGCGCGACCACATCTGCTCCATCTGTCCGAAGTTGAAGCTTCCCCAGGTCGTGACCAGATACGGGTCCCACTTCCAGCGCAGCCCACCGGCCGGATGCGGACGCACGCCCTGCTCCGCCAGGAAGCGCGCGCGCCCGGGCTCGAGCCGAGGGTGGCTCGCGAGGATGCGCGCCGCGGCCTCGTCGAGATGCTCGAGTCGCCGCCCCTCGGGATCGATCGCGTCGAGCCGCTCCACCATCGTGCGCGCCCAGAAAATGCCGGCCTCGCGACTGCCCTCGCCTTCCCACGGGGGCGGACCCAGACCCTCGATCAGCACGAGTGCCGCGAGCACTTCGGGAAACAGTCCCGCGTATTGCGCCGCAACTTCGCCCCCGAAGCTGTGACCGACGAGCACCGGCCGCTCGAGCCCGAGCCCGCGCACCGCCGCTCGGACATCGAGAATGAAGTGCGCGAGGGCGTAGTAGCCGACGTGGTCGCTGTCGCCGTGGCCGCGCAGATCCAGCGCGACGACGCGGAAGCGGTCGCGGAAGAACCGGGCGACCGAGTCCAGGCTCCAGGCCAGATCGCGCATGCCGTGGACCAGCAGCATCGGCGGCGCGCCCGGGCCGGGATCGCCGTAGTCGAGCAGCGCGACCTCGATGCGATGGCTGCGAACGCGGACCGCCTTGGGCGGCGCGGGGGCTCGCTTGACTTTCGCTCTGTGTTCGCCTTTCATGGCGCGAAGAAGGAGAGAGACATGAGAGCCGGATACATCGGGATTCAGAGTCGTTCGAGCAGGCTGGCGACGGCGTCGGCCACCGAGTCGTGCGAGGTCGCCATCTCGAGATTCCGCAGCCGGCTGCGCAGCAGCGACTTCTGCTCGCCGGAGAGCGATTCAGCCACGCGATCGATCTCGTCGGTGACCTGGAGGATGTCGCGCGCGGGCTCGAGATCGAGCAGCCGCACGAGCAGGCCGACGTCGGCCGGCATGCCGTAGGTCTTCACGTACTCGCGGAAGCTGCGCAGCAGGTTCTCGGCGCCCTCGGCCTCGCGCAGCCGCTCTTCCAGCCGAAGGCGCCCGCGATCGGCCTTCTTTCCGAAGAGCCGCTCCTCGACCTTCCGCCGATAGCGCGCCGCCGTGTGACGCGCGCGCTGTTGCTTGGCGTCGCGGTCCGAACCCGCCTGACCGCCACCGTTGCCGCCGCCCTTTCGCTGCTCCGCCTTGCGGCGATCGAGGTCGCCTGCGGAGGTCTTGTCTTGGTCACTCACCCCTGTGCGCTCCTCATGGGCGTCCCTCGCCTGAGCCGGGCTCAGACAAAGTGCCGGTCGGATCCGGTCGCGAGGCATCTCGGCCCGATCACGGGCGCTCTAGATTCGCGGCCAGTTCGGAGACCGCGGTTGCCGATGCGGGCTCCGGAGAGCGGGGCGACCAAGGTCGTTCGCCCCCACGCCGCGAAGCATGCCCCATCCGCGCGGCGCTGTCTCGCCCTTTCTTCGGCCGGCAAGTACCCAGGCTGGAGAGCGAGCGGCGCGCAAAGCAGGATTGCCGCCCGCCAAGTCGTATGACAGCCTTGATTCGTGCTCGGACGAGTCGCCATCGCGCTCTGGCTTGTCTCGATTGCGCTCGGGTATCTGGTACTCGCCGGCCGCGTCGGCCAAGCGGCCGAAGGCATGGATCGCGGCCGCCTCTCGTACTGGCCCGTCGCGCTGCAGATGCTCGCCGTCGGCGCGGCAAGCCTCGCCACGCTGATCTGGGCGTTCCAGCGCGCACGGCGCACGGCGCCGCAGCCTGCGGGCTCGCTCGGTCGGCTCGGCATCGGGCGGCGTGGCTTCCTGACGGGTGCGGGCGCGATCGCAGCCGGGCTCGCCGCGACCGGCGGTGCGGTGTTCGCGCGCGTGCAGGGTTGGTTCTTCGTCACCGGCTCGAACATCCTCTTCGCGAAGGTCGTAGAGATCGACCCGGACCCTCGCCCGGTCTGGAAGGGCGCGCGCGTCGAGGCCTATCGGCGACTCGGCCGCACGGAGGCGCGCGTCTCCGACATCTCGCTCGGCTCTGGCGTGCTGACCGAGGATGGGGGCGGCGAGGCGCTCGCGCGCCAGGCGATCGAGCGAGGCATCAACTACTTCGACACGTCCCCCGACTACTCGGGCGCGAGCTCCGAGCTGGCGCTCGGTCGGGCGATGGCCGGCCAACGCGAGAAGATCTTCCTGGCCACGAAGTTCTGCACTCCCGATGGGCACCTGCCCGCGGGATCGCCGGTGCAGGCCTACATCGACGTCGTCGAAGCCAGCCTCTCGCGCCTGCAGACGAGCTACGTCGATCTCGTGCACGTCCACGCCTGTGATGACGTCGAGCGACTCAGTGACCCGAACCTGCACGAGGCCTTCGGCCGGCTGCGCGCGCAGGGCAAGGCGCGCTTTCTCGGCGTGTCGAGCCACACGCCGAACCTCGAGCGCGTGGCGGACTTCGCGATCGGCGACGGACGCTTCGACGTGCTGATGCTCGCGTATCACCACGGCGCGTATCCGCGTCTGGCGGAGATCATCGACCGCGCCGCGAAGGCCGATCTCGGGGTCGTCGCGATGAAGACGCTGAAGGGCGCGAAGCAGCGCAGCTTCGACGTTCTGCGCGACTCGGCCGACTCGTACGCCCAGGCGGCGTTCAAGTGGGTGCTCGCGAACCCCGCCGTCTCTTGCCTGGTGATCTCGTTCTGGGAGCCGCGCCAGCTGGACGAGTACCTGTTCGCCTCGGGGCGCGCACCGACGCCCGGCGATCTCGCGCTGCTGCGCCGGTACGATGAGCTGATCGCCGGCACACACTGCTTCGCGCATTGCGGCGCGTGTCTCGATTCGTGTCCGGAGAACCTGGCGATCAACGATGTCCTGCGCCACCGCATGTACTTCGAGGACTACGGCCAGCAGAAGTACGCGATGTCGCTCTACGCAAAGCTCGAGAAGCAGGCCGACGTGTGCATCGGCTGCGCGGCGCCCTGCGTCGGCACCTGCCCGCACGGCGTGCCGATCCAGGAGCGAACGCTCGGCGCGCACCGCCTTCTGACACTTTCGTGAGTCGGCCCGAGCGGGCTGGAGGGTTCCCATGAGCGAGATCCGCGAGATCGCCACCGGCCTGCAGTTTCCCGAGGGCCCGATCGCGCTTCCCGACGGCAGCGTTCTGCTCGTCGAGATCAAGCGCGGCACGCTCACGCGCGTCGCCCCCGACGGAAAGCAGACGATCGTCGCCAAGACCGGCGGCGGCCCGAACGGCGCAGCGATCGGTCCCGACGGCAAGGTCTACGTGTGCAACAACGGCGGCTTCGAGTGGCACGAGGCCGGCGCCTTCCTGCTGCCCGGAAACCAGCCGAAAGACTACGCGGGCGGGAGCATCCAGCGGGTGGACCTCGAAAGCGGCGCAGTCGAGACGCTCTACACGAAGTGCGGCGCGCACGCTTTGCGCGGGCCCAATGATCTGGTCTTCGACCGGAGCGGCGGCTTCTGGTTCACCGACCACGGCAAGACGCGCGAACGCGATCGCGACCGCGGTGGGCTGTACTACGCGCGCTGCGACGGCGCGACGCTACGCGAGATGGTGTACCCGCTGGACGCGCCGAACGGCGTGGGCCTTTCACCGGACGGCTCGCGCGTGTACGTGGCCGAGACGCACACCGGGCGCGTCTTCTTCTGGGATCTCTCGGGACCCGGCGAGATCCGCCCGCACGCGTCGCCCAACCGGGGGCACCTCCTCGTCGGCCTGCCCGGGCTGCAGCTGCTCGACTCGCTTGCGGTCGACGCAGTCGGCAACGTCTGCGTGGCCACGCTCGTGAACGGCGGCATCACGATCATCTCGCCCGACGGCTCGACCACGCGCCACGTGCCGATGCCCGACCCGCTCACGACGAATCTCTGCTTCGGCGGAGCCGACCTGCAGACCGCCTTCATCACGCTCTCGGGCACGGGCAAGCTCGTGGCGATGCGCTGGCCGACGCCCGGGCTGCGCCTGGCGTTTTGACTGGAAGCGGCCTCGGAAACCCCGACCCGAGCCCGGCGCGCGGATTCGGCTCGAGCTCGAGGCGCGAGAGCGCAGGCGTATCTCGGAGATCCGGCGAGCTCTCGCAACGACGAGATCGAGCCGAGGACGCGTGCGCGGCGACGGGAGCGGGTTGTCGAGACCGCTTCTAGAGCGTGCGCGTCACCTTGCTGATGCCCGCCGGGCGATCGGGATCGCGGCCGCGCGCGCGCGCGAGCCAGAAGGCGAGCAGCTGTCCGACGATCGCCGCCGGAATCGGCGCCAGCCACTCGTCCGAGAGCGGCAGACACAGATCGGCGCTGCTCTCGTCGGACGCGCGCACCAAGCGCGCACCGCGTTCGCGCAGCTCCTGACCGAGCCGCCGCACGTCGGCGCGCGCCGGACCGGCAAGCTCGATGGTGAAGGTCGGCGCGCCCGCCGCAGCGAGCGCGATCGGCCCGTGGCGGTAGTCGGCCGCCGAGAACGGCTCCGCGAAGACTCCCGCGAGCTCCTTCAGCTTTAGCGCCCACTCGAGCGCGACGGGAAATCCGAAGCCGCGCCCGATCACCGCGCACTGGTCGTGCTCCGCGAGCGTGCCCGCGAGCGCGCGCGCCGTCGGCTGGAGCAGGAGCGCCTGCGCCGCGAGCTCCGGAACCAGCGCGAGCGCCGGCTCATCCGCAGCGCGCCAGCCCGCGACGAGATGACCGAGCGCGTAGAGCGTCGTCGTGAACGAGCCGGTCGCCGCGACTGCGCGTTCGCCGCCGACGCGCAGCGGGAGGATGTGCTCCGCGGCCACGGCCAGCGCGGAGCTCGGCCGATCGGTGAGCGCGACGGTCGCGCAGCCCTGCCCGCGCGCGGCCGCGACCACGCGCACGACGTCCGGAGATGCGCCGGACTGCGAGATCGCGAGCACGACCCAGTTCGCGAGCCGCGGCGGGCGCTCGTAGATCGTGAACAGCGAGGGCGCGGCCAGCGCGACGGGAATGCCCGCGCGCGCACCGAGCAGATACTTCGCGTACACCGCCGCGTGATCCGAGCTTCCCCGCGCCGCAATCATGACGCCGGCCGGCCGGCGCGCCGCGAGACGCGATCCGAGCTCGATCGCGCGCGCGCCTTCCTGCGCGCGAAAGCGCTCGAGAACCTCCGGTTGAGCAAAGATCTCGCGCGCGAGCTCCGATTCGCTCATGCGCGTGCCGTCGCGCTATCTCCCAGGTCGCGGTTCATCTGCGCTCGCCGAAGCTACCATTCTCGCCGACGCACGCGAGGAACGGTTCTTTGGTCTTCACGCTCCGGAATCGACGCGGCAGCGAGGCGGTGTTCACGTCGCGTGGCGCGGCGCTAATGCGCCTGCGTGTAGCGGGTGCAGACGTGGTGCTCGGATTTGGCGACCCGGCGCAGTACGACGCGCCCCACCCGTACCTGGGCGTGATCGTCGGGCGCCACGCGAACCGCATCGCCGGCGCGCGCTTCGCGCTCGACGGCCACACCTACGCCCTGCCGCGAAACGACGGCGTGCACCACCTGCACGGCGGACCGGAGGGC
>Ga0184615_10000350_pt1 | contig 26526 bp, 22 predicted proteins | sample PLM4_65_coex_FD_133134 | JGI IMG/M metagenome (GOLD analysis project Ga0184615, IMG submission 133134) | Groundwater sediment microbial communities from an aquifer in East River, Colorado, USA - PLM4_65_coex | ecosystem: Environmental > Terrestrial > Soil > Riparian zone | place: USA: East...
CAGACAATCAGTTAGGTCATACAACAGTACGATGTCCAGAGGGCTATCGATTGCCTGCCTACAGATGGAGAATCAGCCGGCAGGCAAGAGGCCGCCTGGCGAACACGGTAAAGTCGGGCTAGAACTTGACCTTCGGGACCTCGCGCGACTCGGGCGTCGCCTCGAAGTATTCCCTCTCGGCGAAGCCGAAGAACCCGGCGATGAAGTTGGCGGGGAAGCGCTTGATGAGGGTGTTGTAGGAGCGCACCACCTCGTTGTAGCGCATCCGCTCGGTGGCGATGCGGTTCTCCGAACCGGCGAGTTCGTCCTGCAGGCGGATGAAGTTCTCGTTCGCCTTCAGCTCGGGGTAGTTCTCGGCGATCGCGAGCAGGCGGCCGAGCGCCGAGGTCATTCCGGCGTTCGCGGCGGCCGCCTCCTGCGGGGTGGTCGCGCCGGCCAGCCGGCCGCGGGCGTCGGCCACCGACTCGAAGACCTCCTTCTCGTGCGCCGCGTATCCCTTCACCGTCTCGACGAGGTTGGGGATGAGGTCGCCGCGGCGCTGCAGGACGTTCTCGACCTGCGCCCACGCCTTGTCGACCCCCTCGCGCTCGGTAACCATGCGGTTGTACGACCCCATGAGCCAGCCGCCGACGATCACCGCCACGACGACGACCCCCACCACCACCGCCAGGCAGCCGACCAGTCCCTTCTTCATCGAGTCTCTCCTCCCCCGGCCGGGCGGAAGGCGTCGAGGACGCCGACCGCCCGCGCGAGCTGCTCATAGTACCGCGAGAACAGCGTCTTCAGATCGAGGCTCGGCGCCGCGGCGCCGCGCCGCAACTGGTCGATGGCGGCGCACGGCTCGGCGTCGAGACCCCCGCGGGCGCAGAAGGCCGCCGCCACCTCGGCGCTCGCGGCCGGCGGCGGCGAGCCGACCAGGTGCAGACCGGCGCGGAACAGCGCCAGGAAGGTGGTGTACGACGACGTCAGCAGACGTGTCAGGTCGTCGCGTGACGCGTGCGCCGCCAGGTACCCCTCGCGCAGCCGCATCAGCTTCTCGCGGAACTCGCGCTCGCACTGCAGCCGGAGCGGTTCGACGCCCACCCGGATGACGGTGAACGGATCGACGCCGTGAAGCACCACGTGGTGCGTGCGGATGTCGAGGAACTCGATCGGGAAGACATCGACCGCGTCGGCCAGAATCGCCGGCGTCATCAGGCGCGGCAGCGGCTGGCCTTTCTTGATCCAGGCGACCAGCGGCACGGACAGGATCTCGAGATCGCGCGGCTCGAGGCTGTCGGTCACCACGACCAGGTTGAAGTCGCTCTTCCCCTCGTGGTACTCGCCGCGCGCCGCCGACCCGTACAGCACCACGCTCCGGAGCCGTTCCCCGAGGGCGCGCTCGAGCCCCTCCACCATCGTTCTGAGGATCGGCCACTGCAACGTGTGTGTCGTCATCTCATGTCCCCCGTCGTCATGCCCCGCGGGCGGCGCGCGTCAGAACCCGCGGCCGGCGCCGCCGCCGCCGAATCCGCCGCCGCCGAATCCGCCGAACCCGCCGCCACCGCCACCGAATCCGCCGCCGCCGAAGCCGCCGCCGAACCCGCCCCGGCGGCCGCCGCGCGACGACGCCAGCAGGATCGCGGCGAGGGCGGGATTGCGGGCGGCGAAGATGATGAACAGCAGCGCCAGCGCCGCCATCACCGCGAGCGCCGCGACCGACTTCGGACCGCCGGGCCGCTGCCGGCGGGCGCCGCGGCTCTGATGAAGCCCCTCGATATTCAGGCCGTACTCCGCGGCCGCCGCGGCAACGAGGCCGGCGCTGGCCTGCACGAGGCCGCGCGACAGGTCGCCGGTGCGCAGGACCGGCATCACTTCGCGGTCGATCAGCGCGCCGACACGCCCGTCCGGCAGGAACCCCTCGACACCATAGCCGGTCGCGATGTAGATGCGCCGCGGGGCGAGCGACAGCACCACGACGATGCCGCGATCCTCGCCCTTGCGGCCGACGCCCCAGTCGGCACCGACGCGGGTGGCGAAGTCATCGATCTGCTCCCCTTCGAGGTCGGGCACGGTGACGACGACGATCGCCACCCCGCTGGCGTCGAACAGGGCCCGGTGCCAGCGCTCCATCGCGGCGGCGTCGTCGGGGCGGACGACCGACGCCAGATCGTGCACCGACCGATCGCCCGGCGGCGGCAGGCGCACCTCGGCCGCGGCGGGCGGCACGACCAGCGGCGTCGCCAGGAACAGCGCCGCCACGAGCAGCCCCACCAGTGCCAGCCCCGCCGCGAGCCGCGGGTGGGCGAACGCGGTCATCATCAGAACACCGGCTCCTCGATCGGGTTGCCCTCCTCGTCGACGGCGGGCGGAGGGATGTAGCCGGTGGGCGGACCCTTCACGGTCAGTTGCTTGCGGCGCGCCGTCAGGAAGTAGACCGGGCGGCCGGGCTTCCCCGGCAGCGGCACGCGCTCGGTCAGGAAGACGTACTGCGTCGCATCCGACCAGATCGTCTCGAACTGGCGATGGGCGCGGTCGCCGTAGCTGTTGATGACCGCCTGGCGGCGCAGCACGTCGGGGGCGCCGAGCGACGTCTCGAACCGCTTGATGAACACCTCCGGCGTTTCCGCGGTCGGCCCGTAGTGGACGTCGATGCGCTTGAGGGTGTCACCTTCGGCGCGGCCGGTGAACGACAGGTGCACCGTGTAGTCCCCCTTGCGCTCGTACACCCAGACCTTCAGGTTGCGGCCCGAGGCGGTGATCGAGGGTCGGATCGGATGGACCTTCGCCGCCGCCGCGCGGCTCATCCCGAGCGACAGGCCGTCGAAGAGCGGCGTGGGGAAGACCTTGGGTGGCGGCGCGGGCGGCGCGGCCGGCTCCTGCGACCCGCCGCAGGCCAGGATGGCCGCGAGCGCGGCCCCGGCGGACAGGAGGAATGCCGGGCGCATGCCGGCGCCGGCGCCGTGCCGCACGCGATCGGATTCCCCAACCTGCCCCGGCCGTCCCATCCGCTTCGGCGCGCCTCCGGCCCGGCCGCTCACACACCCAGAACGCGCGCCAGCTCCTCGCCGAAGAGCCCGGCGGAGGTCGGCCCATCGGCGGTGATCACGAGACCGTCGCGCTCCACATGGCGGGCGGTGTATTGGGCACCGCCGGCGACCAGGGCCTTGCTCTGGCTCTCCCAGACCGTGGCCTTCTTCCCCTTGAGGAGCCCGGCGTTGGCCAGGATGGTCGGGGCGACGCAGATGGCACCCACCGGCCGGCCGGCCCGGATGGCCTCGGTCGCGATCGCCTGCGCCGTCGGATGGTTGTAGTAGGTCTCGGCGCCGTAGCCGCCGACGAAGACCACCATGTCGAAATCCCCCGCCGCGACCTTGTCGAGCGTCGTGTCGGGGGTCACCGTCATCCCGAGCATGCCCTTCGCGGGCCCCGGGCGGGTCGAGGCGACCGTGACCGCGCATCCCCTCGCCTCGAGAATGGCGCGCGGCTCCTGGTACTCCTCATCGCGGAAATTCTCGGGTGCAATCACCATCAGGACTCTCTTCTTTGCCATGGCAGCCTCCCGGCTCCGAGCGCGGCGACTCCGGGCACGATGCTATCACCGTTACCCGGGCGCGGAGGGCATGCAGCAGTCGCGACGGCCGCCATGTGGCGGGCCCGCACTTCTCACCGGATGGTGTGGGCGTCGGTACACGCCGGGAGGCCGGTGAAATGACCCTCCACTTCCTAGTCACCATCGAGAAGGTCGTGCATGAGGTGCGTGTCGACGTACCGTCCGGGCGGCCCGAGGACGGCTGGACCGAGATCGAGGAGTTCGTGCTGCGGACCGCGTGGCTCGAACACCTCGGCCGCCTGCCGGCCGGCGTCGTCAACGCCCTGGCGTAACACCCGGCGCGGCCCCGGCGAGAGCATCTTCCCATGCGGCGGCGCGCTCCCTCCCGCCCGCCTGCCGCGCCAACCGGATGGCCATCTCGAGGAGTCGGCGGTCACCGTCGCCGGCCATGCCCGGCCGCCCCGCCGGCCCGGCACCGGCCGGCCCCGCAACGGCCGGCGCCCGGGTCGCCAGGCGCGCCGCCGCCGCGTCGGCCGCGGCGCCGAGCCCGTCGAGCGCCTCGTCCGGTCGCCCGGCGCGCTCCAGCAGGATCGCCCGCTCCAGCGCCGCCGCCGGCTGCTCCGGATCGCGCCGCAGCAGGCGGTCGTAGAGATCGCGCGCCGCACCTTCTTCACCGCGCCGGACAAGAAAACGAGCGGCGTCGATCAGGACGGCATCGCTCGCCGGCGCGGCCCGGGTCGCTTCGTCCCAGGCGGCGACCGCCTCGCGGGCGAGGCCGCGCGCCTCGAGGAGCCGCGCCCGCGACACCAGGGTGCGGACGCTGCGGTCGCCGCCCCGCCGGGCCCGCTCGAGCCGGCGCTCCGCCTCCTCCGCGTTGCCATCATCGAGCGCCATCGCCCCGAGCGCGCCCTGGGCGATTGCGAGGCCGGGATCGAGATCGACCGCCAGCGCGAAGGCCGCGCGCGCCTCGGCCCGCCGGCCGAGCCGCTCGAGCGCAAGACCGAGCTTGTGGCGCAGCACGGCGCTCTCCGGAAGCACGGCAATCGCCTCGCGCAGGAATGACTCCGCCCCGGCCGCATCGCCGGTGATGGCGAGAAACTCCGCGAGCGCGATCTCGCGAATCGGCGGCCCGTCGAAGGGCGCCTCGGCGAGACGCCGGCGCAGGAAGGCATGGATCTCCGCCGGCGGCCGGTCGCCCGGGAGCGCCGCGGCCGCCGGCGTCCCGGGTGTCAGGACCTCCTGGCGGGCGTAGACCGCCGCACCCGGGTCGAGGTGGACGAGGACCCAGCCATGCCCCCCGGCGAGCCATTGCAGGAGCGCACGCCCCTCGATGGCCCGCTGGTGCGGCCAGAGGACCGCTGTGATCTGGTACTTGCGCACCGCCGCCTCGAACATCTCCGGGTCGGCGACCGCGCGCAGGTAGGTTTCGAGCACGCCGTGCAGGTAGGGATCGTTGCGGCCGTCGATGAAGACGCGCCGGTTGCCCTCCCAGGCCCGCACCAGGAAGCCGCCGGTGGCGAACGGGTGGAACACCTGCCCCGGCAGCGCCGCACCCGCGACGAAGTCCGCCGCCTCGTCAGGAAAGTAGTACGGGATCGGACCGAGCCCGAACCAGCGCTCGGTCGGCAACATCAGGTAAAAACGGTTCGAGACCACCGCGGCCGCCAGCGTGACCGCCACTACCGCGAGGGCCATCGGCGCGAGGAGGAGGGCGCGGGTCGGAAGGCGGGGCGGCGCCGCGGGCACCACCCCGGCCGCACCCCCGGCCGCAGCCGCCGGCCGGCGCGTCCACCCCCTGGCCAGCGCCTCGCGGGCGCTGCGCAGGAGGATCGGCGCCGCGGCGATTGCGAAGATCGGGATGTTGCGCCGCGCCCGCAGCGCCAGGTAGCAGGTCGCCACCGCCACCAGCAGGTCAAAAAGCCGCACCCGGCGCAGGTTGGCGGCGAGGGAGATCGCCGTCGCCGCCGCCAGCACCCAGAAAGCGACGATCGACGGCGTGATCAGGTCGCTGGAGAGGACCGGGCGGAACTCCGCGATGGTCGTGGCGAGGAGCGTGCCGCCGCCGAGGTGATCGAAGAACTGATCGAACGGCAGCCGGATCGCCCGCGCGCCGTGCGGGTTGACCAGGGCGGCCGCGGCCTGCAGCGCCAGGCTGGCGAGAAGATCGACGGCTTCGGTCAGCGGCGCCGCAACGCCGGCGGTTGCGCGGGCGGGGCGAACGGCGCGCGCCAGCGCGGCGATCAACGCCAGGGCGGTCATCGCCGGCCCCAGGATGAACAGCGACTGGGTATTCACCCAGACGAGGGCGATAAGCGGCAGCGCGCCCCACAGGATCAGCCGGCGCCGCGCCGCCCCTTCCGGGACTGCGGCGGCATCGAGCCCGGCCAGCACCAGCGCCAGGAACCACCACGACAGCACCTCAGGCCGGGTCAGGAACCGCTCCTGCGCCGCCAGCGCCGCGAGCAGGATCACCGCGGCGCTCGCGGTCGCCGTCAGACCTGCGTTGGGCACCCACTCCGCCGTGCCCGCCGGCGCCGGCGCGGCGAGAATCCGCCGGCCGCGACGGTGGAGAAACACGAACAGGCCCGTAATCAGGAGAGCGGCGGCCAATGTCAGCGTCCGGAAGCCGCCGGCGTCGAACAGCAGCGACACGCCGACCTGGAACAGCCACTGGATGTTCACCCACGGCAGGCCGTAGGCGGTGTAGGAGAAGGGATCCGCGCCCGGCACCTCGCCGGTCGTCCGGATGAGCCGGCCGGCCGCCAGGTGCCAGTGGATGTCCGAGTCGGTCGCGCGGGTGAGCCCCAGCAGGGCTATGGCCGCGAAGACCGCCGCCACCGCCGGCGCCGCGAGCGCCGCCGGCGCGCCGCCGGCGCCGCCGTTGATCCGGCGCTGGAATCGTGTTAACAATCCGGTCCGCTCACCCATCATCCGGTCACCCCTGGCCCGGATCATTCTGGGAGGGTTCGCGGCGTGGCGCAACTGGCGGCCTTCAATCTCAAGGGCTGGATCGACCGGCACCGGCATCTGCTGAGGCCGCCGGTCGGCAACGCGCTGGTCTTCCGCGACACCGACTTCCAGGTGATGATCGTCGGCGGACCGAACAGCCGCAACGACTACCACATCGATCCGTACGAGGAGCTGTTCTACCAGCTCGAGGGCGACATCGTCGTGCGGTTGATGGAGGAGGGCGGCCCGCGCGACGTCGCGATCCGCGAGGGCGACATCTTCCTGCTGCCGCCGCACGTGCCGCACTCCCCGCAGCGCGGCCCGAACACCGTCGGCATGGTCATCGAGCGGGCCCGGCCCGAGGGCGACCTCGATCGCTTCCGCTGGTACTGCGGCACCTGCAACGCGGTGCTGCACGAGGCCGCCTTGCACGTCAGCGACCTCTCGACCCAGCTCAAGCCGGTGCTCGAGGCAGTCGCAGAAGACGCGACGCTGCGCACCTGCCGCCGCTGCGGCGCGGTCAATCCGCCGCCCGCCCCGGCCGCCGGATAGGTGGCGCGCGTGGCGCCTCCCCTGACGATCGACCTGCACACCCACATCCTGCCGCCGGACCTCCCCGACCTGCGCACGCTGTACGGCTACGGCGGCTTCGTGGCCCTCGAGCGCCCGGCGCCGGGTTCGCCTTTGCGCCGCGGCCGGATGACGATCGACGGAACCCTGTTCCGGGAAATCCCCGACACCACCTGGGACCCCGAGCGCCGTCTCGAGGAGTGCGACCGCCACGGCGTCGCCGTGCAGGTGCTGTCGACGGTGCCGGCGATGTTCTGCTACTGGGCCGAGCCCGAGCACGCCTGCGACCTGGCGCGCCGCCTCAACGACCATGTCGCCGCGGTCGTCGCCGCCCGGCCGCGGCGCTTCGCCGGCCTCGGCACGCTGCCGCTGCAGGCCCCCGGGCTGGCGGTGCGCGAGCTCGAGCGCTGCGTGCGCGACCTCGGGCTCGCCGGGATCCAGATCGGCACCCACGTCAACGCCTGGAACCTCGACGAGCCGGCCCTGTTCCCGGTGTTCGAGGCGGCGCGCGACCTGGGCGCCGCGGTCTTCGTCCACCCCTGGGACATGCTCGGACAGGAGCGCATGCGCCGGTACTGGCTGCCGTGGCTGGTCGGCATGCCGGCCGAGCTGTCGCTCGCCATCTGCTCGCTCATCTTCGGCGGCGTTCTCGAGCGCCTGCCGGGGCTGCGCATCGCCTTCGCCCACGGCGGCGGCGCCTTCCCGGGGACCATCGGACGGATCGATCACGGCTTCCATGCCCGGCCCGACCTGTGCGCCGTCGACAACAAGGTCGCGCCGCGCGCCTACCTCGGGCGCCTTTACGTCGACTCCCTGGTGCACGACGCCGAGGCGCTGCGCATGCTGCTGCGGCTCTTCGGTCCCGAGCGCGTGGCGCTCGGCTCCGACTACCCCTTCCCCCTCGGCGAAGCCGTGCCCGGCGCCCTCATCGACGCGATCGACGGCCTCGCGCCCGAGGTCCGCGCGCGGCTGCGCGGCGGCACGGCGCTCGAGTTCCTCAACCGCCGCGGCGACGAGTTCGCGCCGTGAGCGACGCCGCCGGCCGCCCGTCCGCCGACGAGGAATCGGCGCTGCGCTTCGACCTCGAGGACCCCGGCTCGCGCTTCCGCCAGCGCTTCGAGATGCCGGCCGGTCCGGATGGCGGCCCGCTCATCTACCTGTGCGGCAACTCGCTCGGCCTGATGCCGAAGGCGGCGCGCGCCCTGGTCGACGAGGAGATGGACGACTGGGCGGCGCTCGCGGTCGAGGGACATTTCAGGGCCCGCCGGCCCTGGTACGCCTACCACGAGCGCTTCCGCGACAGCGGCGCGCGGCTCGTCGGCGCGCGGCCGGGCGAGGTCGTCATGATGAACTCGCTCACCGTGAACCTGCACCTGATGCTGGCGACCTTCTACCGCCCGACCGCCGACCGGCACCTGATCCTGATCGAGGAGGGGGCTTTCCCTTCCGACGCCTATGCCGTCGCCACCCACGTCACGCAACGCGGCCGGCGGGCCGACGCCTCGGTGCTGGTGGCCCGCCCGCGGCCGGGCGAGCCTATCTTGAGGACCGAAGACCTCGAGCGCCTCCTCGAGACGCGCGGCCGGGAGATCGCCGTGGCGCTCCTGCCGGGCGTGCAGTACCTCACCGGGCAGGTGCTCGACATGGCGCGCCTGGCCCAGGCGGCGCGGCGCCAGGGGTGCGTCGTCGGGCTCGACCTGGCGCACGCCGCCGGCAACGTCGAGATGCGGCTGCACGACTGGCAGGTCGACTTCGCCGCCTGGTGCTCGTACAAATACCTCAATGCGGGCCCTGGCGCCGTCGCCGGCTGCTTCGTCCACGAGCGCCACGGCCGCGACACGTCGCTGCCGCGGCTTGCCGGCTGGTGGGGCAACGATCCCGACACCCGCTTCCGGATGCTGCCCGAGTTCGTGCCGAAGGCCGGCGCCGACGGCTGGCAGGTCAGCAACCCGCCGATCCTGGCGATGGCGCCGCTGGCCGCGTCGCTGGCGATCTTCGACGAGGCGGGCATGGATCATCTGCGCGCCCGCTCGGTGCGCATGACCTCGTACCTCCTGTCCCTCGTCGACCGGCTGCCGAAGGAACGCTTCGAGGTGATCACGCCGCGCCGCCCCGACGAGCGCGGCTGCCAGGTGTCGCTGCGGGTGCGAACCGGGGCGAAGGAGCTGCTGGCGGCGCTTAACCGCGGCGGCGTCGTGTGCGACTTCCGCGAGCCCGATGTCGTGCGCATCGCCCCGGCCCCGCTCTACAACACCTTCCACGAGATCTGGCAGTTCGCGCGGATCCTCGATCAGGCGGCGGCGTGAGCGGCGGCGCGAACGGCATCGTGGTGCAGGTGGGCGCGGGGCTCGGCGGGGCGCTGATGTCGATCCTGCTCGGGCGCGCCGGTTTCGCGGTGCGCGCCTTCGAGCTGCGCGCCGACCCGCGGCGCGGCCCGCTCGTCGGCGGGCGGTCGATCAACCTGGCGCTGTCGGCGCGCGGTCTTCACGCCCTGTCGCGCGTCGGTCTCCTCGACCGGGTGCTGGAGATGGGCGTGCCGATGCGCGGCCGCATGATTCATGACGCGCGCGGCCGCACCGCCTACCAGCCGTACGGCACCGAGGCCGCCCACGCCAACCACTCGGTGTCGCGCGCCGACCTGAACATCATCCTGCTCGACGCCGCCGAACGGGAGCCGAATGTCCGCTTCGCCTTCGGTCGCAAGTGCGTCGGTGTCGATCCCGACGCCCCGTCGGCGACCTTCGAGGACGCCGCCGGCGCGGGCGCGCCCGAGACCGTGCGCGGCGACGTGGTCCTCGGGACCGACGGCGCCTTCTCGGTCGTGCGGCGGCGGATGCAGCGTCTCGATCGGTTCGATTTCAGCCAGGACTACCTGTCGCACGGCTACAAGGAGCTGACCATCCCGCCCGGCCCGGGCGGGACGTTCCTGATGGAGCGCAACGCCCTGCACATCTGGCCGCGCGGCGGCACCATGATGATCGCCCTGCCGAACCGCGACGGCTCGTTCACCTGCACCCTGTTCTGGCCGCACGAGGGGCCCGACTCGTTCGCCGCCCTGCGGACGCGCGACGATGTCGAGCGCTTCTTCGCGCGCGAGTTCCCCGACGCCGTCGCGCTCCTGCCCGACCTCGCCGGCCAGTACATGGCCAACCCGGTCGGGTCGCTCGTCACCATCCGCTGCCGCCCGTGGCACCACCGCGGCCGGGTGGCGCTTTTGGGCGACGCCTGCCACGCGGTGGTGCCGTTCCACGGCCAGGGGGCGAACTGCGCCTTCGAGGACTGCGTCGTCCTCGACGAGGTGGTGCGCGAGCGTGCCGGCCCGCCCGACTGGGAGCGCGTCTTCACCCGTTTCGAGACCTTGCGCAAGGTGAACGCCGACGCGCTCGCGGACCTGTCGCTCGCCAACTTCGTCGAGATGCGCGACCATACCTCCTCGAAGGCCTTCCGGGCCAGGAAGGCGATCGAGAAGACGCTCTACCGGCTGTTCCCGAACTCGTTCATGCCGCAGTACATGATGATCTCGTTCAGCCGCATCCCGTATGCCGAGACAATCCGCCGCGCCCGCCGCCAGGGGCGTATCGTCATGACCGCCGCCTCGGCGGCCGGGCTCCTGGCGCTTCTCGCCGTCCTGCTCGTCGTGGCGAACCGATGACGCCACGGGAGGCGCCATCATGCCGCTGACCTACGGCCGCTATCTCAAGATCGAGGAGCTCCTCGCCCTGCAACAGCCGGCCTCCGATCCGCCGGAGCACGACGAGACGCTGTTCATCGTCATCCACCAGGTGTACGAGCTCTGGTTCAAGCTGCTGCTGCACGAGATCGACAAGGTGAAGCGCGACTACGCGCACGGCGACCTGTTCGGCGCCATCGCCACCTGGAAGCGGGCGCGCATGGTGCTGAAAACGCTGGTCGGCCAGATCGACGTCCTCGAGACGATGACGCCGATGTCGTTCCTGACCTTTCGCAACCGCCTCGACACAGCCTCCGGCTTCCAGTCGGCGCAGTTCCGCGAGCTCGAGTTCCTGCTCGGCCACAAGCGCGCCGACATGGTGCGGCACTACCCGGCCGACGAGCCCGGCCGGGCGCGCCTCGAGCGGCGCCTCGGCGAGCGCTCGCTCTACGATCACTTCTACGACTTTCTCGAAGCCCGCGGGGTGGCGATTCCCGCGGCGCTGCGGGCGCGCGACGTGGCGCTGCCGACCGAGCCGCATCCGGCGATCCAGGACGGGCTCCTGCGCCTGTACCGCGACAGCCCCGACGTCGCCATCCTGCTCGAGCTGATGACCGACTTCGACGAGGGGCTGCAGGAGTGGCGCTATCGCCACGTCAAGATGGTCGAGCGGACCATCGGCACGAAGCAGGGCACAGGCGGGTCGTCGGGGGCGGAATACCTCAGGGCGACGCTGTTCCACCCGGTGTTCGCCGATCTCTGGGCGATACGGAACCGGTTGTAGGAGGGCGGATGGCGATCACGGTGCGGTCCCACGGAGAGGTTCGCGTGCTCGTGTTGTCGGGCGAGTTCACGCTCGAGGGCGGCGGTCTCGCGTCCCCCCTCGATCTGCGCGGCCGCCGGCTCGACGACCTGGGCGGGGCGTTGCTGACGGTTCTCGCCCAGGGCTGCCGGGCGATCCTCCTCGACATGGAGCAGGTGACGTTCCTCGACAGCGCCGCGCTCGGCGAGCTGGTGGCCTGCCGCAAGCGCGCCCTGCAGCAGGGCGGCGACATCGCCCTCCTGCGGCCCGTCGGTCGCGTGCGCGCCGTGATCGAGATGGTGCATCTCGACCGCGTGTTCCGGGTGTTCGACGACGAGGCGACGGCCCTGGCTGCCCTCGGCGGCTGATCAGACCGCTCTGGAAGCCCGCGCCGCCAGCACAGAGGAAAGCGCCACCCTCGGCGGCCGACGGGGGTATCATCTGTGCCGATGAAAGTCCTCCTGATCTCCCCGGAGTTCCCGGACACCTTCTGGAGTTTCAAGCACGCGGTGCCGTTCATCCGGCGCAAGGCGTCCTTTCCGCCGCTCGGGTTGCTCACGGTCGCCGCCATGCTTCCCAAAGCGTGGGAGAAGCGGCTGGTCGATCTGAACATCGGGCGGCTCGCCGAGTCCGACCTGGCCTGGGCGGACATGGCCTTCATCGGGGCGATGACCGCCCAGCGTGACTCGGCGCGCGTCGTGATCGACCGTTGCCGGGCGGCCGGCGTCAGGGTGGTCGCGGGCGGCCCGTTGTTCACCGCCGAGCACGATGAGCATCCCGAGGTCGATCACCTCGTGCTGGGCGAGGCGGAGATCACGCTGCCGCGGTTCCTGGCCGACCTCGAGAGCGGCGCGCCGCAACGCCTCTACCAGGCCGATGGCTTCGCCGACCTCGGCGCGACGCCGGTGCCGCTCTGGGACCTGGTCCACATGCGCTCCTACGCCTCCATGAGCGTGCAGTTCTCGCGCGGCTGCCCGCACGACTGCGACTTCTGCAGCGTCACGGCGCTGTTCGGGCACCGGCCGCGCACCAAGCGGCCCGCGCAGGTGATCGCCGAGCTCGACCGGCTGTACGCGCTCGGCTGGCGCGGTGGGGTCTTCTTCGTGGACGACAACCTCATCGGTCACAAGCGCGACTTCAAGGAGGGGCTGCTGCCGGCGTTGCTCAAGTGGCAGAAGAGCCGACGCGCGATCCCGTTCATGGCCCAGGTGTCGATGAACCTGGCCGACGACGACGCGCTGATGCGCGCGATGGCGCACGCGGGGTTCGACGCCGCCTTCGTCGGCATCGAGACGCCGGACGACGGCGCCCTCGCGGAATGCAACAAGAAGCAGAACATCGGGCGCAACCTGGTCGAGGACGTCAAGCGCATCCAGCGGGCCGGGATGGAGCTCTCCGCCGGCTTCATCGTCGGATTCGATCACGACACGCCGGAGACCTTCCAGCGGCAGCTCGACTTCATCCAGAGAAGCGGGATCACCACGGCGATGGTGGGGCTCCTGCAGGCCCCTCCCGGCACCCGCCTGCACGCGCGGATGAAGGCCGAGGGCCGCCTGCTCGGCTCGATGAGCGGCGACAACGCCGACGGCACCACCAACTTCCGGCCGCGCATGGACCTCGAAGCCCTGCGCGCCGGCTATCGCGATCTGCTGCGGCGCCTCTACTCACCGCGGGCCTACTACCAGCGCGTCCGCACCTTCCTGCGTGAGTTCAAGGTGCCCGAGGTCGGAACGCGACTGGATATGCAGCGGCTCCTGGCGTTCGCGCGTTCGGCGGCGCGGCTCGGCATCATGGGCCGCGAGCGCCTGCATTTCTGGCGGCTCATGGCCTGGACGCTCGTGCGCCGGCCGCGCCTGCTTCCGCGCGCGGTGACCCTGTCGATCTACGGCTACCACTTCCGGCGGGTCAGCGAGCTGCACCTGCAGTAGTCACTCCCCCGGCCCGCCGCGGGCGGGCGGCGTGGCCTCGATCCAGCGGGCCCGCGAGAGCAGATCGCGCATCAGCTCGTCGGCCAGGCCGGCGTCCTCATCGAGCACGGTGGCCGCCATCTGGTGGATGTCGTGGTGCTCCCTGTCCACAACGAAGTAGTGGACCAGGGCGATCGGCCTGCCGGCCCCGTCCGTGCGCCGGCTGACGCTGCGGAATCCCTCGAACGGGGCGGGGACGTCGTCGTCGATGGCGAGGGCCGGCCCCTGTCCGCCCATCTGGCGCCGGTAGTCGATGCGAAAATCCCCGACACTGTGGAGAATCCCCTGCGGGTAGGCGAACAGCGTCACGTACAGCCCGCTCGGATGGGTCCATCGGGAGCGCGCCGTGGGGTCGTCGGCGAAATCGTCCCACTCGGACCTGTCGCGGCTGACCTGCCAGGGATTGTCCGCACCGGCGGCGTCCAGGTCGCGGTCGATCACCGGCCGGACCGCTCCGATCAGGGGAAACGCGCCGCCGATCAGGATCAGCGACGCCAGGCCGCCCACCAGGACCACCTTCCTGTAGTTGGACTGGGTCGCGGGCCCTTCGGGTTTCGTCCGGGCCACCAGGATCGAGCTGAGGTGGACGCTCTCCACCTTGGTCATCACGAAGAAGAAGGCCCCCAGCCCGATCGCGATCCCGACGGCGCCGGGCTCGGCCTCGACGACCAGCAGCAGGAAGAGGGCATAGAGAAGCACCTCGCCGAAGAAGTCCATGGTGGCGAGAAACGGATGCCCGGCGTACAACAGCCCGGCGCCCGGGAAGGCCAGCGACAGCATCGCGGCCAGGCGCGACGAGCGGAACGGCGTCCGACAGTGCGTGCATGATACCGGGTTCGCCGCGAGGGTGTGGCCGCACTGGGGGCAGTGCCAGTGCGGCAGCGGCTCGGCGTGCCCGGCCCCTTCCTGAAGGAGCCTGGGCCGCAGGCGGGCCAGCAGCAGATCGATCAGCTTGCGATCACCGCGCAGCGGCACCTTCCAGGCCTGCTTCCTGCCGCTCGCCGGCTGCAGCGTCAGCTTGCCGAAACTCATCTTGAGGTCGCGCACGCCGGACCAGGGGAACGAGCGCAGCCGGGTCCCGGCCTTCCTGCCCCGAACGTCGAGCATGACCTCGATGAGCCGCGTGTCGGTGACGACGAGGACGACCTGGTGGTACGGCAGGGCCATGGCGCCCAGGGCGACGAGATGGAGCACCGGCGGCATGTGCATGCCGTGCGTGACGTACAACACATGCTCGGTCGGTTGCAGCAGGCGCTTCACCATCGGCCCGGCCGCGGCCCACTGCTCGCGCCGCCGGCGCTGCTGCCGGGGGCTCAGGAACGCGGCCGCGCCCGGGAACAGGTCCTCCGGGCCGGTCGACTTCGCAGTCTCGGCGAGCGGGCGGTCGCCGAGCGGTCCCAGGTGCTCCGGTTCAATCCTGTAATCGTCTGGCCGCATGTTCGTCATGATCGCCTCCACAATCGGCCAAGATGATGCCCGGGGTGGTGGGCGTCAACCGCGGGGCTCGACCGGCCGGGTTGAAATCGGTCCGCCCCGGGCCCATGTTCCTCCCTCGTGAACCGGATGCTCCCGGCCATCGGTCTCCTCACGGTGCTGGCATCCTCGCGGCCGGCCGCCGCGATCGAGGTGCCGCAGACGCGGCAGCAGTTCGTGGATGCGGTCGCCGCCGGCGAGGGTCCGACCTCGGTCGAAACGCTCGACATCGACCAGCCCTTCGACAAGGTCTACGCCCTCCTGCAGGAACGGGCCGCCGCCTGCCTCGATGTCGAGGTGCGGCGGACCGCGTACGTCGGCTACATGGAAAGGAGTTCCTCGGACTACAACCCCACCGTGCGCCTCGTGGGGAAGGGTCGGGCGGAATTCACCCTGCAGGTCGCCCATAATCCGCGCGGTGTCGGACACACGCCTCCACCCGGGGGGCTCTACATGATGGCCGCCAATCTCCGATCGATCGACGGCGGCCGCACCGAGGTCGTCCTGTACCGGCCGAACTTCGGGGTCAAGAAAGTCACGACCAGCCTCAAGCTGTGGTTCGCGGGGGACCCCGCGCCCTGCCCGAAGCTCAAGTAGCCTGAGGTAGGATGCGTGGCGTGTTCCAGCCCACGCGACGTGACTTCCTGAAGGCCGGCGCCCTGGCAGGCGGGGCGCTGCTCTCCGGCATCGGGCGCGGCCGGCCGGGGGCAGGGGCCTCGGCGGCGACGCGGCTCGCCACCCGGGGCAGCTCGTCACCCGCTCCAATCGCCCTGCTCATCCTTGGAGGAACCGGTTTCATCGGACCGCACCTGGTGCGCCTCGCGGTGTCGCGCGGCCACCGCGTGACGATCTTCTCGCGCGGCCGGCGCAATCCCGATCTCCCCGCCGAGGTCGAGCGCCTGGTGGGCGACCGCAACGGCCAGCTCGGCGCGCTCGAAGGCAAGACCTGGGATGCCGTCGTCGACGACTCGGCGACCAATCCCGATTGGGTGAAGCAATCGACCTCGCTGCTCAGGGACGCGGTCGGCCGCTACCTGTTCACCTCGTCGACGGGGGCGTACTACCCCTATCTCGCGCGCGGTCTCGACGAATCGACAGCACCGCATCTCGAAGTCGCCGACCCGAACGACGGCTCGGAGAGCTACGGCGTGTCGAAGGCCCGCTGCGAGACGACGGTGAACCAGACGTTCGGTCACCGCGGCGTCGTGGTGCGCCCGACCTACATCGTCGGCCCGGGCGACACCACCGACCGTTTCCCCTACTGGCCGGTGCGCTTCGCGAAGGGGGGCGAGATCCTGGCGCCGGGACGGCGCGACGACCCGGTGCAGCTCATCGACGTGCGCGACCTCGCCGCCTTCATGCTGCGCCTTCTCGAGAGGCGGCGGTCGGGGATCTTCAACGTCGCCGGGCCGCGATCGCCGATGACATCGCGGACCTTCTACCGGACGGCGCGCAAGACCCTCAACCGCGACGCAACCCTCACCTTCATCGAGGACTACGCCTTCCTCAAGTCCCACGGCATCGAGTACTCCATCCCCTGGGTGATGCTCGAGGGGAACAACGACGGCATGATGTCGATCCGCAACGACCGGGCGATCGCGGCCGGCCTGACCTTCCGGCCTCTCGAGGAGACGCTGCGCGACACGCTGGCCTGGTGGCCATCGGTGCCGGAAGAGCGGCGGCAGAGCCCGAAGTTCGCCATCACCCCCGAGATCGAGGCGAAGGCGCTCGCCGACTGGCACGTCCTCAGTCGGGACGGCGCGTCCTGAGCACCGCCAGGTAGTCGCGGTAACCGCTGCGCGCCTGGATGAACTCCTCGTGGGTCAGGCGCAGCTCGTTCGAGATGCGGCGGACCTCGTTGTCCTCGACAACCGAGATTGAGCTGTCTGCCGCGGCGACGGCGAACAGGCACTCGAGCAGGCCCAGTCTCTGCTCGTGGGTGGCGATCTGGTTGAACTCGCGGGCGACGAGGTAATTCTCCGTGCCGCCGAACAGGAGGTTCTGGGTCTTGGCCATCTGAACGACGAGGATCGCCTGCGCGGGCTCGAGGTGGCAGCGCTCGACGATCAGCCGCTCGATGACCTGGACCTCGTCGTCGCTGATTTTCAGGTCGGCGCTCGCCACGCGGCCGAGGAGGTAGGCGAACGCGGCCAGGAACCGGGCGCGTTCGGGCTCGAGGCGGTCGAGCGCCTGGACGATCTTCCGCACGGTCTCGGTCTCGGCGCCGGTGTCGGCGCGGCGGTCGCTTCCCTCCATGAACCGGAAGAACCTCATGATCGACACGCCCGTCCTCTTTCCACCCGGGTCGTACGCGGGCCCGCGTTACTCGGCGCGCAGCGCGATCATCGGGTCGACGCGCGTGGCGCGCCGCGCGGGGACGAGCGTGGCGACGAGCGAGACGATCGCAACCAGCGCGACCACCGCGACATAGATGAGCGGATCGCGCGGACTGACACCGAACAACACGCTCTGGATGCCGTCGCCGGCGACCACCGCCAGCGCCAGCGTGATCAGGACGCCGAGCGCGACGCCGATGCCAGTCTGGATCGAACCCTGGCCGAGCACCATCCGGAGGATGCGCCGGCTGTCGGCGCCCAGCGCCATCCGCACGCCCAGCTCCTGGGTCCTCTGGCTCACCGAGAAGGACATGACACCGTAGATCCCTGCCGCCGCGATCACCGTGGCGACCAGGCCGAAGAGGGTGAACATCACCGCGATGATGCGGTTCGCGCCCACGAAGCCGGCGATCTGCCGCCGGGGCGTGTCGACGTAGTAGAGCGGCAGGTTCGGGTCGACCTTCGCGACCTCGCGGCGCAGCGCATTGGCCAGCGTCCCGGCGGCCAGGCCGCCGCGCGGCTTGACGATGACCGTGGCGAACTGGCTGACGGAGGGCTCGGTCTGCACCGGGCCGGTCGCGGCCGAGTAGAACGGCACGTAGAAACCCGTTTCGTCGACGTTCGGGATGTTGAACGGCGGCATCATCCTGATTGTGGGGACGACCCCGACGATGGTGCGCCAGGGGCCGGGCTGCTGTGTGCCGCCGTCCAGCGCCCGGAAGCGCCGGGCCAGCGGACTCTCGTTGCCGAAATGCTTGCGCGCGAAGGCCACGTTCACGATCGCAACCGGAAGCCTCGCGTCGAGGTCATCGTCATTGAACATGCGACCCTCGATCAGCCGCTGGCCAAGGACGTCGAAGTAGCCACTGGTGACCTGCTCGAAGTTGGCGTTGGGACGGTCGCGCTTCTCCTTGTACTCCTTGCCCTCGATCTCGATCGGTCCGCTGCCCGAGAAGACCATGCGAAAGCGGTTGGTGAGCGCCACCGCGGCGAACTCCTGATGGGTGCCCAGCTCGCGGACGAGCCGGTCGTAGAACAGCTTGCGCGCCTCCTGCGACGGGTAGTCCCCGTCCATGAGCCCCATCCGGGCGGTCATGACGCTTTCCGTGTCGTAGCCGTAATCGATCGTCTCCTGCTTGCGGATGGACTGCATCTGCAGCAGCGAGCCGATCAAAAGGACGCAGGTCACGACGACCTGAAACACCACCAAGCCGCGCATCACCAGCCTGGTCCCGCGCCCGGCGCTGCCCCGGCCGCCCTCCTTGATCGCCGTGGCCACGTTGGCGCGCGACGCCATCCAGGCCGGCAGCAATCCGGAGGCGACCGCGGCGACGAGCATCGCGCCCACGCTGAAGGCAAGCACGACGCCGTCGATGTCGAAGGTGATCCACGCGGGCGGCGGGGTCTCGAGGTTGCGAACCGTCGCCGACAGCAGGCCGGTGCAGTAGTAGGCGAGGCCCACCCCGATCGCCGTCCCGACGACGGCCACCAGCAGGCTCTCGGTGAGCATCTGGAGGATGAGGCGGGCGCGAGTGGCACCGAGCGATGAGCGGATGGCCAGCTCCCGTGACCGCAGGGTCGCCCGGGCGAACTGCATGTTCATCACGTTGACGCAGGCGATCAGCAGCAGGCCCACGCAGAAACCCAGCATCGTGAGCAGCGTGCCGCGCAGCGGCAGCGGCGTGTAGGTCTTGAGGAGCGGCTCGACCAGCCCCGAATTGAACTGCTTGTTGGTGTCCGGATAGGCCTCCGCGAAGCGCTTCGCGAGTGTCGCCGCTTCGGCGTTGGCCTGCTCGAGAGTGACGCCCGGCTTGATGAGGGCCACCACCGACGGGCTGATGCTGCGCTGGTCATTGCGCGCCAGCACTGGAAACTCGCTGTAAAGCGGGATCCACAGCTGTTCGTTGACGGGGAATGCGAAACCCTGCGGCATGACGCCGACGATCGTCGCCGGTGTGCCGTTGATGCGCAGCGCCCTGCCGACGATGTCCGCGGCGCCGCCGAAGTCGCGCTGCCAGAGGCCGTGGCCGATCAGGGCCACCTTCTCGGCGCCGGGCGCGTTGTCCTCCGCCCTCAGGTCGCGACCCAGGCTCGGCGTGACACCGAGGATGCGCAGGAAGTCCGGTGTGACGTAGGCGCCGGTGTAGCGCCGCGGACTCCCGTCGATCGTCGCGTTGACGGTGGAGCCGCTCAGGTAGGCGGCCATGAACTCGAACGACTTCTGCTGCGGACGCAGCTCCTCGAAGTCCATCGACGAGATCTGGCCGTTAGCGCCAAAGAGAGTCCGGCTGGTCGGATCCTCGAAGGTGACGCTGACCAGCCGGTCGGCGTTCGGGAACGAGAACCCGCGCAGCATCACCCCGTTCACGACACTGAAGGTCGTGGTGACACCGCAGATGCCGAGGGCCAGGACGATGACGGCAATCGCGCAGAAGGACTTCTCTCGGCGGAGAACGCGCACGCCGACGCGGAGATCCTGGATGATGGCGTCAGTGATCATTGAGGTTACCCGGCGCGATCATACGCCGGTCTCCATCCGCCGGTTCCGCGAGATTCAGCAGGAACGGTCGGGAGAGGGGCGGTCAGGGGCGCCGGTCGGCGCCGGGCTTTTCGGGGAGGCCGACCATCACGACGATCGGCCGCTCCGCGGTCTCCTTGCGGCGGTTGAGGATGAACCGCTGGCCGTCCGGGGTGGCATCGTACTGGCGTCCGGTGGCTTCGTCGAGCGATGCCGCGAACAGGGGCTGCGGAACCCCCAGGGTGATGCCCGCCCCGATCGTGGTCGGAACCGCCACGAGGTATCCCCGGAGGTCGAGATAGAACAGCTCCCGGCCGTCCCTTCTCCAGAGCGGGGCGGTCCCCCCGTCCTTCGATGCCCGCCACTCCTCGCCGCTGTCGAGCGCGCGCACGTATACCTCGTCCCGTCCGGTGGAGTCGCCGACGTAGGCGAGCCAGCGGCCGTCGGGTGTCAGCGACGGGCTGTATTCAGAGAACGTGCTGACGACGGCGGGCACGAGGGCGGCCCCCTCGCCGGCCGGCAGCCGATACAGGTCGGACCGGCCTTCCGAATCGTTGACCGTCAGCAGGAGATCGCCGTTCGGGAACCAGTCGTCCGCAGTGACGAAACCCCCGCCGTGATACCGGAGCCGGCGTTCGCCCGGGCGGGCCGGATCGACCAGGTAGACATCCGCGGAAGCGGGAGAGGTCGTGGTCACCGCCAGGGTGCGGCCGTCGGGCGACCAGACCGGCGCCTGATCGTCCGATTCGTCGAAGGTCACCCGGGTGTCGAGCTGGCGCTCGGCATCGTGGACATGGATGTCGCCATGCCCGACGCCGGGCGCGTAATGCGCCACGGCGATCCTCCGGCCGTCGGGCGCCAGCCGCGGCAGGTGATGCCAGCCGCCATCACTGACCGCCGTCGACAGGGTGCGACCGCCGCGGTCGACCCACTCAATCCCGGTGACGTCGCCCTCGATCTGCCTGTACGCGAGCGTACCCGACCCGGCCGCCGACAGGTGACGGAAGCCGCTGATGCCGATGCTCCCCTTCAGCTCGGCGCCGAGGGGGAGCGGATCGCCGACCAGTCCCGGCCGATCGAGGTCGATCTCCTGGGCCATGAGGTTCGTGCCGAGGACGAAAAGGAGATGGCGTGGCGGCAGGAAGACGCTCCGCGATTGCGCCGCGGTCAGGGTGTGCATATCGTTCGACCCGACGGTTCCCAGGCGCACCTCCCCGGGCTCGGTCCCGGTGCCCCGCGATGCATAGAAGAGGAATCGCCGCCCGTCCGGCAGGAAGCAGGGCCAGCGGTGCGTGCCGTCGTTGCGCTCCGGATCGAGCCGGGTCGCGGGTGCGGGGGTTCCACCGGACGCCGCGACCTGGAACAGTCCACCGGCGAAGGTCGGGGCGAAGACGATGACATCGTCGGCGCCCCAGGTCCCCCCGCGGGCGTCCGGTGTGTTCGTGGTGCGGGCGATACTTCTCACGGCACCGCCCGTCAGGTCGACCACCCGCAGCTCGCCGCTCGCGAAGAAGCCGACGTGCCGCCCATCCGGCGACCAGAACGGGTACCGGGCGCCGTCCGTCCCCGCGATGCGGCGCGGCTCGACAGCGTCGAGGCTGCGCACCCAGAGGGCCAACTGCCCCGCCGGATCGCGGGCGACGAAGGCGAGCGAGCGGCCGTCGCGCGACAGCTCCAGTCCCCCGACGAAGGAGTGTCCCGCGGGCGGGTCGACGGTGAAGCTCAACCGGCGCGCGGCCTCGGTGGTCGCCGGCGGCGCCGGTCGGAGCGCGATCGTCGCCGCCACGCCAAGCGCGGCCGCCAGCACGGCGATGCCGGCGAGGCGCCACCAGCCGCTTCGTGCGGCCGCGGGCGGCGCGGACGGGGCCGTCGCGGTGCTCGCGGTCTCCCCAGCGCCGCGCTCCAGGTCGATGCGCGCCTCACCGATCGCCTGCAGGCGATTCCGCGGGTCACGCTCGAGACAGCGGCGCAGCAGGCGCCCGACGTGGGCCGGCGTCTCGGCGGGCAGCGCCTTCCAGGCGGGCTCGCGCGTCAGGACGGCGGCGAGGATGTCCGACAGCGTCTCGCCGTCGAACAGCGGCCGGCCGGTCAGCATCTCCCACAGGACGGCGCCGAAGGCCCAGATATCGGCGCGCCGATCGACCGCGCGCCCCCGCGCCTGCTCGGGCGACATGTAGGCCGCGGTCCCGAGGATCACGCCGGCGCGGGTCCCGGTCTGCACCAGCGTCGGCGATCGCGACAGGTCGCCCACCGGACCCGAGGCATCGCCGGCGGTGAACGCCTTGGCGAGGCCGAAGTCGAGCACCTTGACCTTCCCGTCGGGTGTCAGCTTGACGTTTGCCGGCTTGAGATCGCGATGCACGATCCCCTTCTCGTGCGCCTCCTCGAGGGCCTCGGCGATCCGGCGGGCGATGTCGATCGCCTCGTCGAGCGGGATCGGCCCGCGCACGAGACGCTGGGCGAGGTCCTCCCCCTCGACCAACTCGAGGACGAGGAATGGACTCCCGGCGCGCTCCTCGAGCCCGTGGATGGCGGCGATGTTCGGGTGGTTCAGCGAGGCGAGGAGCTGCGCCTCGCGCCGGAACCGGCCGAGCCGCTCGGCATCGGCCGTGACATCGGCGGGTAGCACCTTGATCGCGACATCGCGGCCGAGATTCGTGTCGGTGGCGCGATAGACCTCCCCCATGCCGCCGGCTCCGATGAGGGCGGTGATCTCGTACGGACCGAGGCGGCTGCCGCGGGCGAGGGCCATGATGTGAGGGACCTTATACACCGAACCGGGGAGGTAGCCCGCGCGAGGTGGAGCCACCTGTGGCATGATGGCCCAACTCTCGCGTCAGAGGTGGCGCGCATGCCGGCAACGCCTCGCATGACCTTCCATCGGGCGATCGCCTTCGTCCTCGCCGCCACCGCGCTCGCGTCGTCCGCGGCGCTCCAGGCGGTTCATGGCAAGGACGCTCCACCTGCGCCCGGCGTCCGCCGATCGACCTACATCGAGAAGGGTCTCTCCGAGCTCGTCCTGATCGAGACCTACGCCAGCGATGGCCTGGGGAAGCCGGTGACGGGGTTGACCAGGGACGATTTCATCCTGGAAGTGGGTGGCCTTCGCAGGCCAATCTTCTCGGTGGATCTCCAGGAGGCCGGCGCGCCGGCGGGAGCCACGCCGGCCCCCGCCGGCCCGACGGTCGTTGGCACACCGACCCGGGAGGGGGGATGGCCCCGGCGGGTCGTCCTGTTCTTCGAGGACAACACCTCGAGTCCGATTGGGTTGACCGAAGCGCGCATCGCCGCCGATCGTTTCCTGGAGTCCGGGCTGGCGCCATCGGATCAGGTGGCGCTGGCGGCCTACGACCAGCGCCTGCGTATCCTGGCTCCCTTCACCACCGACCGGCCGCTGCTGCGAAGGACCATCTCCGCGAGCCTGAAGGACTCCGTCCGCATCTCCGACTTCTGGCAGGAAGCGGCCCGGCAGTCGGAGGAGCTTGCACGCGACTTCCGTCCGGTGATGGCCCAGGCACTCTGCGAGCAGCAGAAGGCGCGCCTCGCCGGGGCGTTGAACGCGCTGCAGACGGTGGTGGCATCGCTTGCTGGGTGGCGCGGCTACAAGGCGGTCGTGTACATGGGGAACGGGATCCCGGAGTCGCCCATGGAGGAGGTCTGGAAGGCGTTCGCCCTGATCGAGGCGAGGTACCCTCGGGCGCTCCCGCCCTTCTTCCCGATGCGCTGCACACTGACCGACGAGATCAAGGACCTGAGCCGTGCCGCAAGCGCCGCCGGCGTGACGATTCACACCGTGCAAACCTGGGGACTCACTGCCGTCTCCGCGCGTGGCCAGCACATGGTCTCCCGACGCTCGAACGCCCTCGAGACGCTGGCGCTCAACACGGCCGGCACCTCGACGGCGACAAACGACCTGTTGCGGGCGCTGCAAGAGATCGAAGCGACAAGCCGGGTCTATTACCTGCTCGCGTACGTCCCCCAGGAGCCGGCGGACGGCCGTTACCGCCACGTGGTCGTGCGCTGCCGAAAGAAAGGCGTTCAACTGCGATACCGGCGGGGCTTCACCCGTCTGCCGCCGGAAGAGGCGCGCACGCAGCTCATCGAGTCGGCGTACCTGTTCCCGGAAATGTCCGCCAACCTTGGCATGGAGATCGCGGTTGCGGAGGGTCCGGGCGACGGGAGGGACCGGGTCGTTGACATCGTGGTCCATCTCCCGCTTGGGACGATCCTGTTCCTGCCTCGGGAAGAGGGAGCCACGGCCCAGCTCACGGTCGGCCTGGTGGCGTTCGATGAGACCCAACGGAATACGTTCGAAACCTCCCGGTCCGTGACGATTCGACGACCGACAGCCGACCAGGACGTGACCGGTCTCGACCTCTACTGTCGGGCGCGGCTCCCGTACGCGAGCCAGACGATCACGACGGTGATCTCGGATGAGCAGGCGGGCACGGTCGGCGGAACGAGGGGCCGTATCGCCGCTCATCCGTCATCCGGCCCGGCGGTTCATGGGCTTTCGCTCTATTCGCTCGCCGAGCGGAGTCTCTGGATTGATGTGTCGCAGGCGCCCGCCGGCAAAGGCGGGGAGATGGACGCCACCGAACCCACCATCGGACCCGCGCTCAAGACCACGTTCGTGGCCGGCGAGCCGATCATGGCCGGCTTCAGATTCGCTCCCTTGCAGGTCGATGCGCCGGCCGCGCTTCGAGTGGAGATCGCGCGCGGCGCCGACATCGTACGAAGCCGGACGGTCGACATCGCGCCCGATGGTGTTGTGGGGACCACGAAGGTGCCGCTGTCGGTGGAAGGGCTGGCCGCGGGTGAGTATGTCGTCTCGATCGACGCGATCCTCGCCGATCGCGCCACCAGGATCGGCGCCAGGACCTTCCGCATCGTCGAAGCCGACTCCCGGCCCGGTACTTGAGCCCGACGCCCGGCGCGACGAGTGGCTAGCGCCGCTCCCAGGTCGCGTGGAAGTCCCGCGTCACCTGCTCCACGAGGGCGTCGACCAGGTCGCCGTAGGCTCTCTCCGGGTCGGCCGCGTCGAACGCGAACTCCCTGCCGCCGAAAACCCCGACGTTGCCGAGTGTCCTGGTGGCGCTGCCGGAGCCGTTCCAGAGCGACGCCCCGGTCGCGGCTTCGATCATCTGCACTTCGAGGGTGGCATCGACCTGGGCCGACACGTGACCCGCGTTGAAGAGGGTCGACACCTGGATGTTGGGCCGGACCGAGGAGACCTTCAACTGTCCCACCAGGAGCGTCTGGACGTTGTTCTCGCGGCCGAGGGCCTTGTACATTTCGGGGGTCCACCTGGCCTGAGCGCCCGAGCGCGCGACCTCGGCCCCGGGTCGAACGTCGACGATGCGCACCACTCCCTGATCGCGACGGGCCGACTCGGTGAACCGGCGCGTCGCCAGCGGACCGAGCTGGCCCTTCGAGGTCGAGGAGAACTCCACGATCCCGATCATCTCGTGCTGCTTCAGATCGATGCGCGGAGCCACCCAGACCGGCTGGACCGCCGGTGCTTTCTGCCCGCCGGCGCAGCCCATCATCGTCGCCAGCGCGAGAACCGCCATCAATGCGCCTGATTTTGCTCTCATGCTGATCCTCGTGCCCCGGCCATCGGGCGACCGGACGTGGAAGCCCGGGCCGTACGCTCAGGCGAGAACGTAAGTCCCGCCGCGGCGAGGGACAAGGAAGCGGAGGGTTCCGCGGTGGCGGGAAGCCCGGCAGGTACGCCCCGGCCTCGGTCTGTCCTCGGTCAGCCCTTGCTCTTCCAGTGGTGGCTGGGGTACCTTCCCGGCCCTACGCATAGGAGACAGAAGCGTGATCGTCCAAGGAGTCCTGGATCGCTTTCTTTCAGGGGTGAAGGGCCAGGCACTGCGCGAGGGGACGCGCTATGCGCGTCAGGCGCGGGTCGGCGAGTTCGCCGGCTCGCCCGAGAGCGTCTCCTCCCTGGTGCGTGGTCAGACGGGCGAGTACGATGTCGCGCTGTGGATGGAAGGGGGCCGGCTCCTGCATCGCTGCAGCTGCCCGTCGTGGAGGGACCCCTGCAAGCACGAAGTGGCAGCGGCGCTTGCCCTCCGGCAGACCCTGACCGGCGATTCGGGGGAAAAGCCCCCGGAGGCCCGCCCGAAGACGCGGGCCGCTACGGCGCGCGCGGTCCCGGTGCCGCCGCCGGAGCAGGCGCGTGTGCAGGCGCTCGAGGAAAGGCGCGTGGCCGCGCGGCGCGAGAAGCTGCTGGTCCAGCCGGCCTCAGCGCCATTCCTGAGTGTCGAGAGCGCCTCCGGCTTCGGCTATCGCGTCCACTTGAGAGGGAGCGCCGCGGGACCGCACTCATGCGACTGTCCCGACTTCGAAGCCAACCGCCTCCACACCTGTAAACATGTGGAACGCGTGCGCGCCTGGCTCGGCTCGCCCCGGTCGCGACTACCCCGCGAACACCGGCGGGGCGCGGAAAGACCGCGCATCTACCTGCACTTCGGCGAGATTGTCGAGCCGCATCTGTTCGGCCGGCCGGAGGGCCCGGGCGCGCTGGCTGCGCGGCGCGCCTTCGATGGGGAGGGACTCCCGTATCGTCCTCTCGCCCGTGACGAGGCCGAATTGCGGATCTGGCTCCGCCAGTTCGGTGCCTGGGTCGAGCCGCAGGCGCTCCTGTGGCTCGCCGCGCGTGCCGAGCGCAGGCCGGAGCTGCCGGCGGGCGACTTCGCCC
>Ga0184615_10000352_pt1 | contig 26475 bp, 19 predicted proteins | sample PLM4_65_coex_FD_133134 | JGI IMG/M metagenome (GOLD analysis project Ga0184615, IMG submission 133134) | Groundwater sediment microbial communities from an aquifer in East River, Colorado, USA - PLM4_65_coex | ecosystem: Environmental > Terrestrial > Soil > Riparian zone | place: USA: East...
AAATTCGCACGTGCAGACGAAGTCGTCAATATCTTATTTTCTAAATACTTACATTCCATGACAAGATCGGGATAGTCCGAATAAATGGACACTTTCACCCATGGTCGTTCAGGATTCACCCAGGAACAGCAATACCTGAGGGCGTGCTGATCGGTCCTTGAGGGACAGAGAGTCCTGAAGCGGGGTGGCGAGAATCGAGATTCTACCGGGAGCCGGCCAGATGGGAACCGGCCGGAGTCGGCGGCGGGCTCACGTCTCGTCGTACCGTGATCTTCGCGACCATCGGCTTGAGGCAGAAGAAGGCGAGGATGGCAGCCAGCAGATTGCAGGCAAACGCGGCCCAGAGCACCGGGGTCCAAGAGCCCGTCGCTTCCAGCAGCTTCGCGGCGCCCCACCCGGCAAAGATCGAGGCGACTCCCTTGGAGGTGTACTGGATTCCGTTGTTGGTCGCCGCGTACTCAGAGCCGAAGACGTCGCCGATCGCTGCTGAGAACAGCACGAACGTTGCGCCCCACGTGAACACGGTGAAGCTTGAGAGGATGACGAACCAGATCGCGTGCTGCACCAGCTCCACCAAGGCGAGGATTCCGAGGGCCCCCAGGCCGAAGGCCATCGCCATCGTGCTATATCGTCCGATCCGGTCGGAGAGCCAGCCCCAGAGCGGACGGGTCATGCCGCCCACGATCAGGTTGAGCATCAGGGCCAGGGCGACGGCGCTGACCCCGGGGATCACCGCGGTCTTGTCCAGGCCGTAGGCGGTCGCGATCGGCTTGAGCTGCGCGGTCACCACGAGCCCCCCAAAGGTCACGAGGGCGCTTACCAGGTACATCAGGTGAAACGTGCCCATCTTGAGCATCTGCAGCGGCGTATAGTTGACCGCCGACTGCTCCACCCTCTCCGGAGTCGCGGCGGCGTACTGCCGTCCGCCAGGCTTCCAACTGGAGGCCGGCGCCACCATGAACCGGGCCAGAACCGTCACGACGATGCCTTGGAGGATTCCCCAGGTGATGAACGCCGAGTTGTAGCCGCTGTGCTCGATCGTTCGCTGAATAGGGATGACGGTGACCGCTGCACCGGCCCCGTAGGCCCCCACCACCAGCCCAGCGGCGAGCCCCCGTCTGTCCGGGAACCACTTCAAGGCGGTCCCCACGCAGGCGCCGTATACCGCCCCGACGCCCATCCCCCCGAGGACATAGCAGCCGTACAGGGCTGGGAGCGACTGCGCCAGGCCGGATCCGACCCAGCTCAGACCGACCAGGAGGCCCCCCACAGCCACAACGATCCGAGCGCCCAGACGATCCACGAGGTACCCTTCGATGGGCACCAACCAGCTTTGAGTCAGGATGAAGAGCGTGAAGGTGAGCTGAACGTCTGAAAGCCTGGCGTTCAGTCCCGTGGAAAGAGGCACGGTGAACAGGGTCCAGGTGTACTGCAGATTGGCGATGGCCACCATCGCGATCATGCAGGCTACCAACTGCCACCATCGGTTGATTGCGAGACCAGGTGTGGACACTCTTCACCCTCCAGAGATGGAAGAACTTCGTCGCCCATCGGGAAGACACCGCGGCCGCGGCGGCCTCCCCGAGCGGAAAGCCCCATCTTCAGGAGGAATGGGCGCCTGCGCCGCCGGAACAACTCGCCGCAGGCAGGTGATCCGCCCGGGGACGCTACATCAAACCGGCTGAGCCCCGTTCGCCCCGGGCGGATCGCGGTGCGGATTTGGGCGTCAGACCACGGGCTGCAGCGCCGTTACCCCGCAATCCACGAAGATCGTTTGCGCCGTTACCCCCGAGGCATCGCAGGCCAGGAACAGGGCGGCGTTGGCGATGTCATCCACGGTGGGGATCCGGCCCATGGGGCTGACCTTGATGTTCTGCTGCATGACCTCGGGGGGCCAGTCCACGAAGCCGGTGGCAACGAAGCCGGGGGCGATGGAGTTCACCAGGATGTTGTCTTTGGCAAAGGCGCGCGCCAGCGACTTCGTGATGGCACCCAAGCCCGCCTTTGAGGCGCAGTAGATCACGGAACTTCCCGCGCCCTGGAACGCGGCGATGGAGGTGACGTTGACGATTCTGCCCCCGCCCTGCCTGAGCATCTGAGCGATGGCAGCTCGCGCGCAGTACAGCGGCCCCTTCACATTCACTGCCCACGTTCGCTCCAAGATCTCTTCCGTCAGTCCCTCCAGGTCGCTGTGCGCGACCCGGCGGGTCCAGCCCGCGTTGTTCACCAAGACATCGAGGCGGCCCAGCTTCGCCACGGTCTCATCCACCAGCCGGCGCGCCTCCAAGTCCTGGGAGATGTCCGCCTGGACGGCGAGCGCCCGGACGCCGAGCTTCCGCGCGCTCTCGGCCACCCCTTCCGCCTGCTTCTGCGACTTGGAGTAGTTGACGACGACGTCGGCCCCCTCGGAGGCGAACTTCAGACAGATGGCCCGGCCCATCCCGGTCCCTCCGCCCGTCACCAGCGCGACCTTCCCTTTGAGCTTCATCGCCCGCTCCTTTTCCCCCCATACGTCAGCCAGACCGAGGCTGCCCCGGTTGCCAAGGCCAGGATAGCCGCGCCAAACGCCAGGTGGTAGCTGCCGGTGCGATCGAAGACGGCACCGCCCAACCAGGCGCCCAATCCCTCGCCGATCCCGTTGGTGACGCTGATCCAGCCGTAGATGCGGCCAAAGCTGCTGCCTTGGAACAGATCTGCGGCTCGTGTGGCGACGATGATCCCGGCGCTTCCTTGGCTCAGACCATAGCACAGCACGAAGACAGGAATCGCAATCGCTCCCACGCTCGGAAGCGTCATCAACCCCAGGATCCCGAGAGTCGCGGCGGCGTATGCCAGCGTCACGGCCACCGCCCGGCCAAGCCGATCCGAGGCCAGGCCTACCAGGTAGCGCCCCAGCATACTGACCATCGAGACCGCCCCCATCGTCGAGGCGGCGATCATCTTGCCGTACCCGGCGCCGATGATGTAGGCCACCAGGTGGACGGTCATCATTTGAAAGGCGATCCCGCTGGTCAGTCGCGCCAGGACCAGCCACCAGAACTGCGGGCCCGCGATGGCGGATCGGAGCGTCGCGCCACGCCCGGTCGGTCTGACCGGTTCCCCGCCGCCGGAGAAGTCCGGTCCGGACAGCTCCCCCGTCTCCGGGACGCGCTGGGCCCAATTCGCCGGGACCAGTGCCAGCACCAGAAAGCCAGCAAGGCTGAGCAGGGTCCGCCTCCACCCCAGATGCAGGATCATCCATTGGGCCGTGGGGACGATCAGGATCACCCCCAGCCCTGTTCCGATATCCGCGATGGCGATGGCGCGCCCAGTCGCCCGGGGGAACCACTTGGACACGACGACCATGTTCGGGGTGCTTGTCAGGGCGCTGTTGCCGATCCCGGTCAGGATGCCGTAGGTCAGGTAGAACTGCGAAAGGGAGCCCGCCATGCTCGTGGCCGCCATCCCTCCGCCCGTCACCAGCGCCCCACCCACGAACAGGCGTCGCGGACCGAACCGATCCAGAAGGAAGCCCGTCAATGGCCCACCCAGGCCGATCATCAGGGTTGTCACGGAATAGATCCCGGCGGCTTCGCCACGCCCCCACCCGAACTCCTCCAGGAGGGCCACATACACCACGGGGAACGTGAGGAGCACGCCGTTCTGCACCGTCATGGTGAGTCCAGCGATCACCAAGCTTTGCCATGCGGCCGAGAGCCTCCGCATCCTTCCCCCAGACCAGATTCACCCGGCCAACTGTAGGTCGCCCGGACACACAAAAGCCCCGCCCTCGGATCGCAGCAGGACGAGGCTCGACGCTTCGGGGGTCTGGGCGGGTCAGGATGTGTTTTCCGCCCCCCCTTCGGCCGGGTGGTCCCGGAGGGTCAGGCCCCGTTTCACCCGGGCGTCACACATTTCCACCGCGAAGGAGTGGGTTCCGTCGCGATCGGAAAAATCCGTCACAATGAATTCGATCTCTCCCTGCTGCCACCGATGCTCTACGAAGGCCAGGCCGTTCGCGCTCTCGTGATCCCGGCGCAACGCTGGTGCACCGAATCGCGCGATGGAAGATGCCAGCGGATCCGTGGCCGCGTTCTCCCAGATCACGGAGAAGAGGCGCTCTTCGACAAAACAGTAGGTGACAGTCTCAAAGGGTGACCGAGTCGGGTCAAGGCTCTGGCGGATGCACGTGGTCCCGCCCAGAAACCGGAACTCGTCGAAGAGGACATTCCCCAGGCAAGTGAGGACCCGCTCCAGCGCCATCCCAAGGTGGATCTCCCCCACCTGGCTTGGGAGCGGCTCCACCCCGTAATTCATCCCAGACTCTTCATGACACGGAGATCACCAGACCGACCGCATGGAACGCAGGCTGCTGATGGCGTATGGCCTATGGCAAATGGCACATACCAGACCAGAGGCCATACGCGATAAGCCATAAGCGGCTCCGCCCGCGATCAGCAGAAATCCACCAGCGCCGCCTCGGGGTGCCGGAGGACGAATCCACCCTGGGGGCCCTCCTCCCAGTCAATCTCCGCGCCATCCAACGTGTCCCGGCTCTGCGCGTCCAGATACATCCGGACTCCGTCCACCTCCTCCACGGCCTCGAAGTCGTAAGGGGCATCCGTGAAGGTGACGCGGAACCCGGCCCCCCCGCAACCGTACAGGAAGCTGATCTGAATCCCCAGTTCGGGTTTTCCCTGCCGTCTGCGCTCTACCTCGAACATCGCGCGGGCGCGCCCCGTGATAGTGATCACAATATGGACCTCCCTCAAGCCGAGAGACTATACCATGAGTCCCAACGTGATTCTACGGAAAGATCAGGCGTGGCGATGGCAGAGCAGATGAGGCCGGAAGGACCACGGCCCGGGGAGGGCCTCCCCGGACCGTAAAGGTCTGCCCGTTGCCCGGCGCGGGATGGCGGGTCAGGCAAGCAGGTGCGAGAATCCACGCAAGAGTCCCTGCGGGAGCCTAACCCATTTCATGCTGGTGTGTCCGGACCTCAGGATTCCAGCAGGACTGAGCGAGTAGGGAATGGTTGGAGCAGGGCAGGTTATCGCCGGACCTGGTCTGATTGTGAGGCGGGCTGTAGTGCCTGTGATATCACGTCCTGGAGCACCTCAGCATCACATGGTTTCTCCAGGTGCGCATAGGCCCCGAGGCGAATCGCCTGCTCACGTGTTTCGGCGTTTGGTTCTGCGGTCATCATCAGGACGGGCACTTCGGGGCGGATCTGGCGGATAGCCCTGAGGACGCTGAATCCGTCCGTGTCCGGAAGGGAGATGTCCAAGAGGACCAGGTCCGGGGGACAGTCCCGGACGGTGGCAAGGCCGTCCATCCCGGTGGCCGCCTCGTGAACCCGGTAACCGGCACGCCCGAGCATCATGGACACGGACCATCGGACGAGCCTGTCGTCATCAATGACCAGGATTGTGGGTACAGGCATACCTTGGACTCCAATGGACATAATCTGGAAAAGCAAATGTGATGCCACAACATCAGAAGTATCTCTTAACTCATTGAAATTAGAGAGATGGAGACGGATTTTGAGAAAACAACACCAGTTTGGTGGGAAGAACTGAAACATGCTCGAGGTGCGGGGATTCACGCTCGATTTGCGAGGAATGACGCAGCGGCATTCAGTGCGGCGGGCATCACCGGCTATTCACCGTAGGAAATGAGTGGCACTCAAGACCGTGCGGTGAGTCCCTGGGTGTGGCCCTGATGGCAGAGATCCACGTGCCCTCTACCATGTGAATCCCCGTTTTCGGTGAGTTGGCCCTGACCGACCATATGGAGAAGGCCGAACGGATTGCCGTTGCCGTGGGCCTAGTGGCAGGACATGCATGATGGCGGATTGTCTGGGCCGGGCCATGTCTCCGAGGCGCTCACCGGACCTCGAGCGCTGCGCACTACATCTGGCCGTCGGGTGGGCGCTTCGTCAGGGCCGCGGCGCGCCTCCGAAGAGCCGGACACGTTCTCGCTCGATATCCTCCCTCGTTACGGGCCACCCCCGTGCGGCCGAGCGCTCCAGGACGACCCGGGCCTCGTCGGCGCGCCCCGCAGCCCGTAGGGCCACCGCCAAGGTAAGATTGAGTCGCGGATCCTCCCCGCGCCGAGCGACAATGGCCACGAGGCGGTCCACCGCGCTGCCGATGTTTCCAGTCCGCAGTTCAACCTCGGCAAGGAGACGCATACTCTTCACATCCCCCGGCAGGATCTCGAGCTGTTTCCGGTACGCGCGGGCGGCTTCTGCAGGCCTGCCGTAGGCCTCGTAAACCTGGCCGAGCGCGAGCCAGGCCTCCGGATGAAACGGGTTCGCGGCGACGCACAGGTTGAGGTACTCGTTGGCCTGGCGCAGATCCCCCATTGAGAGGTGAAGCCGGCCCAACTCGCACTGCGTCTTGACGTTTCCGGGCACCTTCTCCAGCGCCTCGCCCAGGAGGCGCGCGGCCGAGGCGAGGTCGCCCTGACGCTGGTAGAGGCCGGCTAGGTTGATGTAGCTCTGGATCTGATTCGCCGCCCGGAATCGAGCATCGGCGGCACCGAAAAACGAGAATGCAGCCACCGCCACGACTGCAAGCGTGGCCAGGACGCCTCGGCGGACCTCGCGGGCGCGCACCAAATCTGCGAGCCGCGGTACGGCCGAGGCAGCGAGGACGACCAGCGCAGGTACAACATGCAACCGGTATCGCGAGAAGACGAAAAAAATGATAACCGAAAGAGAGTATACCGCTACGAACCCCGCTATGAGGCGTACCTCGCGTCTCTCGCGGAATCCGGCGACTGCTCCGAGCAGGGCGAGCGGCAACAGCGACCCCATCTCCAACAGTGGCAGCCTGAGCGCCGGCGAATACCGCGCCAAGTGATACATGTCCCAGGCATCGGGCACCTCAAGGTCGCTCCAGAAGAGTGCGAACTTCTTGAACATCACCCTGGCGGCAAAACCTGGACTTGCGACAATATGTCGCCAGGCCTCCGCGAACCAGTACGCTGAAACCTGGCTGGAGCGGAGTCGTCGGCCGAGACGTGCTTCGGCCATCGACCGAAAGTCCTCCTCCTCATACACCGGATCTGATCGCACGAACGGGACATTTGCGAAGCCGCCCGTCGTGTTGGCGGGGTTGTTCCCCGTGTAGAAGACCGTCCCGGCCTGGGAAGTCGTGAGGATCCACTCACCCGACACTCGATGGTTGCGCCAGGCCACGGGTGCGAGGACAACGAAGAAACCAAGCAGAAAGACGAGAGCGCTCTGCGCGCCGTGGCCGCGAAGGCGCAGTACCAGCCGCTCGCGCCACCCCACTACGACTTCACCGACTCGCGCCCCTCCACCAGGAGCGAGGCCGGGCTCAACGAGATAGAACAGCGCCCCCAGAGGAGCGAGCAATACGAGGTTGCCGCGGGTGAGGGTAGCCAGACCAAGGCAGGCGCCCGCCCCAAGCCGGGCGCCGAGCGACCCACGCACGGCCAGGGTGAGGGCTGCGGTGACCAGGAACACGCCCAGAGCCGTCTTCTCGATCTCGCCCTCCTGGAAAATGGCCGGCTTGTAGATCGCGAGGAAGAAGGCGGCGAGGTGACCAACCGCCCTTCCGCCCACCCGCTGCCCGATGGCGGCGACCAGGCCACACGTTGCCACGCCGAGCGCTGCCTGGACCAGCCGCACGAGCAGCAGGTCCCGTCCGAAGAGGAGGTACATCCCCGCGAGGAAGTACGGGTAGAGGGGGTCCTGGTAGAATGCCCGGTGCCCGCCCATCCAATCGCCCGCGGCGATGCGCCGGGCCCAATCGTCATACATCCACGAGTCGAGGATGAGTCCGTCGAAAAGCGGCAGGCGGCGAAGCGCGAGAATGTGAGCGACCCTCAGAGATGCCGCAAGGGACAGGGTTGCTACAAGAAACTCGTTCGACGACACGGCGGCCGCCAGGATCCTTGCGGTCGATTGGATGGACCGGTTCATCATTGGTCCCGGCGATTGAGGCTCAGAGATAGATCTGGATGCGGGCGGTACGGCGGCGCTCCTGGACCCATTCGGTGAACTTCGCCTGTTTCCGCTCTGCCGTCAAAGCTTGCGTGATCTGACCTTTCACCTCGGAAAACGGAATTTGGCGAGGCGCTTGCCGGCCTTCCACCCGGACCACGTAGAAGCCGCCCTTGGTCTCAATCACAGGCGTGATTCCCTTCTGGGGGATGGCAGCCACTGCCGACGCGATGGCGGGCGGCAACATGCGGGGGTCCACCCATCCCATGTCGCCGCCGCTCTCTCGGGTGCCGCCCTTGGAGCGCTCTCTGGCCAGCGCGGCAAAGTCCGCACCCTTCAAATGCTGCTGGTGTAGGCGCTCAGCCTCCTGGCGCGAGTCGAGGATGAGGAGTCGGAGACGCGCCAACTCAGGCGCGACGAAGGCCTGGCGGTGAGACTCGTAATACTTCGCGATATCCTCATCGCTGACCGATACGTCCTCGGTAATTTTGTCCCTCAGGCGAGTGATCAATAGTTGGTTCCGGACCTCCTGCCGCATGCGATTCGTGTCCTCGCCGGCCTTCTTGGCCGCTTCGGCGAGTTTGGGTTCACCCGGCTGCGCCCCGTGGACCTTCCCGAACACCACGTCCTCCTCGCCAGGCCCGACGGTGATCTTAAGCCGCTCGGCCTCGGCCAGCAGGAGCCGCCGAGTGACGAGGTCGTCCAGCGCAACCCGCTCTGCCTCCTTCTCGCGTACCGGATCGGCCAAGGATTCCTGCCGAATCCTCCCCTGCCTCACCAGAAAAGCCAGATGATCCTCCAGGTCGGCCCGCCTGATGCGCTCGCCATCGACACGAGCCACGGTACGCCACCCCGTCCATGTCCCACTTGCCCACAGCCATATCCCAGAGATCCCAAGGGCAACGACGGCTACCGCGACGATCCCCCACCAGAGGCGACGGCGCGAGAATCCTCGCGATTCTCTGACCTCTTCCCTTGGTTCCTCAGCTTCAATCGCTTGCTCTTCCACAATCCCCTCGCACCCCTGAATTCAATTCCGCGTATGGCCTATAGCATATGGCCTATGGCGAGGCTGCTACCGAGGCCCTGCCCGCGCTCCATCTGCTTCCTGTCAGTTGTCTCCTGGTGCTCTGTCGTCTGGTCGTTGCCATACGCTATGCGCCATATACCAACAAGCCATCCGCCATTTCGCTACCGGGGATAGTTGATGGTATAGCTCTTCACTCCGTGACATGTCGGGCTGCAGCTACCACCGTTGGACGTCTGCGTGTAGCTGTTTATGCCCGGGCTCCGTCCTGTGACAATGAGATGCGGGAGATTCGTCGAACCGTGCGATTCATGGCAGGCGTAACATGGGCGTCGCTCTTCCCCGACATGCTTGGCATGGCCATCATTCTTAAACCGGCTGTAACCCCTCACCGTATCCGACGCGTTCCTGTTAGCGTACGTGTCATACCGATGGCAATCAAAACAGTGCTCCGTAGAGGCCATCGTGCGCTGGGCGCTCGAAGCTCGATAGTCCATCTTCAGGACATAGTTATACAAGGAGCCATGGGGGCCACGAACCGAAGTTGCGTCGCTGGTGTGGCAGTCGGTGCAATACATGGTCTTCGTGGCATTCCAGTTGTTGACAAATGCATTGACGTTAATGTTCAGGTTCTTCCCGGCCGCCTCCACGGGATGGTAGGACGCATTGTTCGGATTGAACTGCAATGCCTTGTCCCTGGGGGGACCTCCCGACGGTGTGGTGACCGGCAGAGTGGTCCATGAGGAATGGCACTTGAAACAGACCTCGTATTCGAGTGCCGGAGAGAGATCGGCTGGGCCTCTGTACGTGTACGTGGGGGGCAGGCCGGCGGCACCGTTTGAGACAGCCACCCGCCCCACCCCGAGCAGCCGGTTCGAGGCTGCCGGGGCGACTAGCGGCCCTCCGTCCGCCTTGGCCACATGGGAGTTATGGCAGTCCTCGCATTCGGAGTGGCGGTAGTTGGTAGGGCTGGCAGCATAGTTTGCGGCCGTCCCGTCCTCTGCCTCGTCATGCTTGCCGGTGACGGTCGTGGCGGGATGCCGATACGTCTTGGTAAATTCCGCCTTGACATTCCTGGCAGCCGGCGACCCGTCGTGGCAGACGATGCACAGCTTTTCTTCCCGCGAGAAGACCTGGGCCGGGATCAGGCCCGAGGCGTCCCTATAGCCGTGCGACGTGTGGCAATTCACGCACTTCCCCGCGTCTCCGGAAGGATTCGCCGGCGGCGCTCCTGGGTCCACCGTGGAGTCAGGCCCAGGCCAAACCATTGCCGTGCTGGCGGCGTGGGCGGACGCATCATACGTTGTCAGACCTTGGTAGATCCCATTGGCACCTGGCGAGTTGTGGCATCCAGCCGTGGCGCAAAGCGCGTTCGTATTCGGCGCGAACAGGCCAAAGGGCTTGGGCGACCCGCCGCCATGCTGGACATGGCATTGCTCGCACGAGCCCACGGGCCAATCCGATACCCGATTCACGCCCGTGTCAGTGTTGCCATGCTTCGTTTGGGTGTACACCCCTCCTGTCGGGCTTGCTGGTCGGGCGGGGACAACCAGCAGTGCGCCAGCCAGCACCGCCGTTCCAATCCATCGCGTATACCCCTTCACTTCCTCTCACCCTCCAGGTGGCACATGGCTCATGGCGAATGGCTACTGGTTCCCGCTTAAGAAGGCGCTCATCGCGCGTGACCTAGGGCGTATGGTTCAGGCTCATCCGCCATACTCCATTTCCCATAAGCCATCCGCGATATTCCCATCTGCCGGCTGCTTGTCGTCGCGTCCTCGACGGACCTGTTGCCAACTCGTTCCTGCCATCTGCTATCTGCCATAAGCCATATGCGGTCCAATCCCTTCATCTCACCACCGCAATCCCGTACGGCCTTTTCCCTACGGGGATCGTCGCCTCGACCCGACGAGAGAGCCGATCGGCGACGGTCACCGAGTTCCCCTCTCGGTTGACAACGAACAGCTTGTCGCGATCAGGGTCCCTGGCGATTCGAAATGGACTCCGGCCGACCGAGAATCCCCCGATCTCTACATTCAGGGCTGCGTCGAACACCACCACTCGATTCTGTGACGCCTTGAGGAGGAAGAGCCGGTTGGGGATCTCGTCGGGGAGCGACGCCACCACTCCCGGACCCACGCTCAGCCTCCGCACCAACTGGCCAGAGGACAGCGAGAGCACTGTCAAGAAGGCTGAGGTAGGACTGGCCACATAGGCTCGATCCGCGTTCAGGTTCGGATCCACGGAAATGTGGACCGGGCTCTGGTCCACCTGCACCGTGCCGACGACGCGATTGGAAAAAGGATCGATGAGCGACACGCTGTTCGACCCCTGATTGGCCACGAGGACTCGCGTCGAGCGTTGGTCCACGGCCAGGGCAACCGGCGAAAGCCCCACCGGGACAGTTGCCTTCACGCCAAGACTCTCGACATCCAGAGCCGTAACGCTGTTGAGAGCTGTGTTGGCCACGTAGAGCGTGCGGGCCAGGGGCGAGATCGCCAGCTCCTGCGCCCGGGCCTGGGATTCCAGATTGAAAGTGTGGAGTGCCCTGTGAGTATTCACATCAATGACCGTGATGGTGTCGTCCCCGCCGTTCAGCACAAAGGCCCGCCGTGCCTCCGGCTCCACCACGATCCCCCGGGGGGCCCGGCCCATCTGGATCGTCGACACAACCTGATTCCTGGCACGATCCACAACCGAGACCGTGCCCGACTCTTCGTTCGTCACATACGCGACGACGGCGCGAACTTCTGGTTCCTTGCCATGGAAGGTGAAGGCGGGGGCCAGGAACACCTCGCGCTCAACTGCACGCTCGACATCCCACATGATGAACAGGGGGGCGAGGGCGCCCGGCTCAATTTCCACGGAAACGCCGAGCGTGAAGCCTTCGGCCGGCACCGAGAGGTCTACCGTCTTCCCCTCCTGCCGCAGCGTTGCCTTGCCGAACCTCAAGGTCATCCGGTCATAGGACCCGGAAGGGAGTGGAGCATCCGCCAGGGGGATCTGGCGCCGAACCACGTCCAGCGAGTTGAGCGTCGTAAGAGTAATGGGAATCCGGAACCAGCCCCCACCCCGCACATGAAGCATCAACTCGGTGAGTTCCGCCGTCAGGTCAATTGGACTCCGCTCTGGCCCGTTGAGCGTCACGACCAAACGTCCCTCGCCGGGCGGCGTTACGCGCCGCCCCGCGGGGCGCCCCGGCGTCTCGCAGCCGCTGTTCAGCGCAGCCACCAAAGCGATCACAAAGAACGGCCACATTCGTCTCATGCCAGATGCCTCACGGCGGAGCGCACGGAGGTCACGGAGCACTCTTGAAACTCCGCGTTCCCCATCCTACCTTCGGAAATGCTCTCCGTGCCTCCGTGGTGCAAGGTGTTTCTCCGATAGACAATACGCCATATGCCATACGCTATACGCGATTCCCGTTCATTGATAATGGCACTGCTGGCACGTTTGCACAAGCGAGGTTCCGTCTTCAGGAAGCACAGTCGCTTCATTGTCGTAGATGAGGCCGGCCCGGTGATTCGACCCATGTGCCTTGTGGCAAGAACCACAGAAGACCTGGTTGTCACTGCCTGCGGAGGTTCCCGGCACGACCCCGCCCGGAGAGACTACCGGAACCCGCGATTTCACATTCGCCGTGTCGAACCAGTGTCCCGAGTCGATGTGCTTGTTGGTCACCCCTTGCGCCATGGTCACGCCGCGTGTGGAGTGACGCAACCATGGGCTGCCCGCATTCGTGTCGCCGCTCGTGGACCCGCCCATGGTTCCCGTACCGCCGATCCCGTGATAGTCGCCGTGGCATCCACTGCACCACTCGGACAGCCCGAAGTCCGTGGTCCCCGCCTGCGTCTGCCGGTACAGGATGTTGTCCACAGCATAGTGGCTCTGCATAGGGGTACTGACTTTTTGTTGCACTGCGGCTGTCCCGGTGTAGGTCAACCCCTTCAAGTACGTCACAAATTTCCCCGTCGCCGTGCCTGGGTTGGCTGTGAGGTTGCGAAAGAGGGGGTTCCCGTGAATGTCATGGCAGTGCTTGCACTGCAAGCCCTCGGCCTGGTTCCCGGTCCAGGTGCCACCGGGCGCCCTACCTGTAGATCCCAGGGAGTGCCCGTTGACCTCGGCATACTCACCGGCGTCCCCCGCCCGGTTCAAGGCTCCGGCAGCTCTCACATACGCATTGGCATTCACCCCGAAAACATCTGGGGCATCCGCCCGTCCATCGTGACACGCAAGGCAGAGTTCTGCGGCCGGCTGCCGCAACAGCTTTGCGAATGGTCCCCCGGACCTGAGGGGAACCGCAGGCGGGATTGGGCCGATTAAGGTATGGGACTCACTGTAGTGCATGGTGTGACAGTCCGAGCATGCCAGCGAATTGGCCTGGTGGAAGTCGCCGGCCAACCCGCTCTGCTGGATGACGAGCGGGGTGAGGATGGCTGCAATTCCGCTAAGGCTGAGCCAAAGGATATGAGACAGGGATTTCACGCGCTGGACAATCCTTTTCACGCCGTGATGCTACCATGGTCAATCCGGCCTACGTAGCAAATTCCAAGCCAGCCCTTGCAGGCAAACGCGGATCTATGAAGAATCTGGCTGGGCGCCGCTCCGGGGAGAATCGAAGAGGACCCTCGCCGGTCCCGGATTCACGGGCACAAGTATAACTTTATCCAAGAATAGCTTTGAGTCGCCACGAGCACCCAGCGGGAACACCGAGTGCCCGGGTCGCCAAGGATACGATGTTTCGGACCCACCACAAAAGGAACGCGAATACCAGTTCGTGGGGCATTCAGAATTTCGACCGTTCTCCCCAAAGAGCCATTTCGTCTCGGCGTTCTTGTCCGCCTCAGGCGGATTGGCGGTTGAGAAATTTGGATTGGGGCTAATGCTTCTGCATCCCGACACGTAAGGCCGCGGCCTTCGATTTCCAGTAGGCCGCGCGCGCCGAATCACCCTTGCGGGCGTATGCAATGCTGAGGTTGTGGGCAAACGTCGGATCCCCTGGGGCCAATCTGGCCCCCTCTTCCCACAACCGAACTGCAGTATCCAGGTCGCCATCCTTTGCCGCAAGGAGGGCCAAGCCGTCCCGCGCCTGTACCCGCCTCGAATTGATGTGGAGGGCCGCTTCGTACTCCACTCGCGCCCGGGAAGAATCTCCCCGCCGCTCCGCGAGATCCCCGAGGGCCACGTGGGGGAGCGATTGCAGGGGTCTGAGGGCTAGGGCCTCCTCCAGGGCTCGCTGGCTCTCCTCCAGGCGGCCCGCGCGGGCCAGAGCCACGCCGCGCAAATAGAGGAGCGTGACGTTATGCGGCTCCAGGCTTTGTGCCGCGCGGACCACCATCAACGCATGATCTACAGCCCCAAGTTCCAGGTGAGCCTGCGCCAGCATCACTATGGCCTCGGTCCTTCCCACCTCCAGATCCGCGGCCGTTTTCAGGGCACCCGCCGCCTCCGCATATCTCCCGGTATAGAAGCGCGCCAGACCGCGCATCAAGAATGCGTCCGCGATTGCCGAGGAAGTCCCGAGCCAGACGAGAGCAACACCTAAGCAGGCAAGCATGGCGGCGCCCGGGTATCGCCACCCCCCCTCCATGATGCATTGCCGGTCGCTGGCTGATGGAGCGGCACCCAGGCGGGAGGAAGGGGCCATGGTAATGCCCGCGAATACCCAAAACTCCAAAGAAGTGGCCGGATCATAGAAACCGAAGGCGAAGAGGCTGTTGATAGCCAAGGCCACGAGCCCTGCCCCCGCCGCCAAGCGGGGCCAGGCCGCATCGGGAGGTCTTCCGCCCACCGCGGCCACGCTGGAGCGAATGAACCAGAGGAGCATCCATAGAAACGCAATGGCCCCGGGTAGGCCCAGCTCCGCCGCCATCTCGAGCAGATCATTGTGAACATGGCCCACGGGGACCACCTCGTCGTTCATCTCGGCAAAGCGGGCCCCGAAGGTCCTGGCGAACCTGGGATAGACGATGCGGAAGTTGCCCAGACCAAATCCCGTCAGGGGTCTCTCCCGGATCATGTCCAGTGTATCGCGATACACCGCCAGGCGGAAGTCCACACCCAGGTCGCCCATCCGGACGGAATTCGCAGGAGTCACGGCCGTGGCTGCGCTGCGGGAACGGGGCGCCGTCGGTTGGATCCACGGCTTCCGAGCCACCAGGTTATCCGTGAGAACCATCAGGGATGTCACCCCCGCCAAGACGCCGGCGCAGGCCCACAGCCTCGCCTGATTTTCCAGCAACAACAGACGGGATTCTCGGCGCAGTGCCCATAGAAGAAAAACCATGGCCGCCAGGGCGGCCAGGGCCGGCCCGCGAGCCGCCGACCACAGGAGACCGCCTGCGCAACCCGCGAATCCAATCATCGCCACTGCGAGGCGCTGGGCGTTTTCCGCCACGAGGACGAGGCAAAGAAGCACCGGGAGGAGCGGCGCGACGAATTCAGCGTAAAGGTGCGGGTTGCCAAATGTGGAAATGAACCGCGAATCCGTCGCTAGGAATGGATCCAGGCCGAGTTGCTGGAGTGTGCCGAAGCCCGTGGCCAGGACCGCTGAAACGCACAGGGCCTTCAGAAATTGTGCTCTCCGGCCGGGAGCACCGTTGGAGCGGGCAACAGTGACAAACACGGCAAGGCCTGCCGCGAAGAGGGCCAGCCGAAACGCAAAGGCCCAGAGATTGGCGACCCGCCACACGGACAGAACAGCGAAAACCAGAAAGACAAGGAGGGGAACCGGCAGGATTACCCTCGCGGCGCGGCCCCGCCACAAGGCGAGCGACTGACCGCAAAGCAACACCCCGCCGACCACGAGCAGGAAGGTTTCCTTCAGATAGTACGCATCATCAAAAGCCCAGGGGGAGATGGCCAGCGGTAAAAGCAGGCAGAGGGTGAGGACAGTGCAGGAGGCCATTAGTGTGGGGGGGATTATACCACAAACAGCCTGTCGTTGTCCAGTCAAAGCGGCTGGGCAATCCCCACCAACACTGCTGTGATGAGACGGGGTTGCGGCTCGCGGGCGCCACCCCTGTCGTCCCTTCGGCCCGACACCGCGCGTCGTCTACGACCTTCGGCTTATCCCCTACTTCGCCATGAACCGCCGAACGGCCGAGCAGTCTTTCCCGCTTTGCCCCGCAGCCTGCTGCTGGCTGCTTTTTGCTCGCTTGTTCCTGCTATACGCCATACGCCATTTGCGCTTTGTCACACGGCGCCCGCCACTCACACCCGCCGCAACAGCCTCTTGGTCCCTTCCTGCGTTCGGGCATCGCACTCGCTCTCTCTACTGCCTGCTTCAGCGCAGCAAGCTCAAAGGGCTTGTCGAAAAAATCGAACGCCCCGGCATCACGAGCGCGCCGTTCTAGGTATGGGGTCGGGTGTCCGGTGATCATGATCACGTGCGCCTGCGGGGTTTGGGCCTTGATCCTTTGAAGAACGTGGAGTCCGTCGGACCCCGGGACACGATAGTCTGTGATCACCACCCTATAATCATTCTCCCTCGCCGCCTCGATAGCTGCCGAGCCCGAATCCACCGAATGAACGGCGTGCCCAGCTCGGCGAAGGCATTCTTCAAGGGACCATCGCATGAGATGATCGTCTTCCACGACCAGCAGCTTTGCCATGTTCGATGAGCCTATGGCTTATAGCCTATGGTCCATGGTTTCTGATGAAAAACCGGGTATGGCACATGGTCTATGGCATCCGGAACTGCCGAACGGTCGAACCGTCGAACAGCCGAACGCTCTTCTTTGCTGCCCGCTGCCCCCTGCCCGCTGCTAGCTGCCTGCTGGTGGCTGGCCGGTCCTGCCATACGCCATCAACCATACGCCTCGGCCAGTCTTGCACTGCCTTCTGCTTTCTGCCTTCTGCTTTCCTTCCTGCTGCCCCCTGCCCGCTGCCTGCTAGCCCTTCAGTTCCCCTGCACATGGCACTGCCCGCACAGATTTCGCATACCGACATCGGGGAGCACGCCGGCAGTACCCTCCTCCGTAACAGCGATCGAATCCCGAGCAAGGAAGATGAGACCGAAGGGATTCTGATTGCCGTGGGCTTTGTGGCAGGTAAAGCAGCTCGGCGTAAGACCGTCGGCCACAGTGAAGGTGCCATTGCCGGGGTCTGCAAGATAGTCCGCGTTGCTATTGCTCATCACATGCACGCGGCTCATGCCGCCGTTGTACTGCGCGATGCTTGAGTGCCCGCCGCCTATGGCGCCGATGTTCACCTGGGCGTTGGGATGGCGAAGGAACCCGCCCGTATTGATGTTTCCCCCGATCGCAAACCCCCCGACTGATCCATGGAACGCCTGGTGACACCCCTGGCAAAAGACTGCGTACGCACTATCGTTGACATTCCGCTCGTTGAAGCGGACGCTATCGTACGCGTAGTTGTTGGCCAAGTCTCCCAGCAGCCACTGTTTCAGCCACACGTCCACCGTCTTGGTTCTGCTGGCGTAAAGCTGACCTTTCGTGTAGGTGACCGCGATGGCACCGGTCATGTTCCGGAAACTGGCGCTTCCATGCGCCTTGTGGCACTGACTGCACGTGATTGTCAGAGTTGATACGCCGCCTGGAGGCGTCTCGGTTACGTCGAGGGTATGACCCTTCCAGCTCTGATAGGGCGCGGCCCCCCCCGATCGGTTCAGGGCGCCCGCCTGGCGCACGTATCCGTTGGCATTTGCCCCGAGAACGTCCGGAGCAAAATTTTGACCATCATGGCAGCCAAGGCACAGGTTGCTCACTCCGGCCTCGCGCAACAGGGATGTATTGGGGCCTCCGGTGAGCGGTGGCGATCCTTGGCCTGGGGCGCCACCGTACTGGTGCTGCTGGCTGTAGTGCATCGTGTGGCAGTCGTAGCAGATCAGATTATCCCCGAAGTGGTATTCCCCTGTCGATCCAGTCCGAGGGATGTACGCGAAGAGTCCGAGGACGGCGAGAAACAACACGGCGAGAGTGGCCCACTTCCTGTCCATCTTCACCCCCCGAGAGCCAAGGCGTCTGGGGGCCGGATCGGCCCCGGAGTATTCGCGGGTGGAGGCTAGTTCCCCTGGCTGTGACACTGCCCGCACAGGTTGCGGTACCCTTCAGCAGTGGTGTGCGGCTGTGTAGCGTCCCAGCCTCCCTGCTCTGGGCCTTCTGGGCCGGGGTCGAAGGCCGTCGCGTTCCGGCTGAGGAAGATCAGGCCGAACGGGTTCTGGTTCCCGTGGGCCTTGTGGCAGGTCAGGCAGAAGGGCGAGGCATCGGCATATGTCACGTGGTTGGTGGTATTGACCTTCACCTTGGTGCTGTTGGCCACAAAGCGTGTCAGGCTCGAGTGGCCGCCATACCCCGCGGCGCCAGACGCCCCGATGGTCGTCTGGGCAGCCGGGTGCCGGAGGAAGCCTTCGAGATTGCCGTTGCCAGGGGACCCGCCGATCGGGGAATTGCCCGGGCCGCCATGGAAGTTGGCGTGGCAGGTCGCGCAGAAGCTCCCTATCTTGTTGCTCGTCTTCAGACTGCCAATGGTGCCGTCGATCCGGTTGAAGAAAATGTTCGCAGTGGCATAGTAGGGGTTGAACGTCGCTGCGTTCCCGGAGCCGCTGGTGTACGGGCTGGCGATATTGATCCACACATCCTTCGTAGTATCGTTCGCAGTGTTGATGACATAGCTCGGTTGAAAGCTGGCGGCGGTGGGACCCAGAGCAGACGCCCCGAGGTTCCGGTATGGAAGGGGCGACCCATGAAACTCGTGGCAATGGATGCACTTCAGACCAAACGTTGTCCCCGTGTACCAGTCCGAAAGTCCTATGAGACTCGGGTTATACCCCGGTGGAATATCGGTAGAATAAACCGTGTGCCCTTTCCAGGTCTCGTATGGAGACCCCAGCGCCACCTTGTTGACAGCGCCTGCCTGTCGCCCCCCAGTAGGCGAAGCGTTGGCATTCGCTCCCATGACGTCGGGGGCAGACGCCTGCCCGTCATGGCATGACAGGCAGATGCCGTTCTGCGGTTGGCGTAAGAGATAAGGATTCGGGCCGGTCGTCAGGGGAAACGCGATAGGTGTGCCGGTGCCGTAGGGGTCCGACGAGCTGAAACCCTGCGTCTCGCTGAAGTGCATCGTATGGCAGTCGTAGCAGACCAGGCTATCCCCGGTGTGAAACTCCCCCGTGAAGCCTGCCCACGGAGGGATCAGCAGAACCCCCAGGGTAATGGCCAAAAGCAGGCGGAGGAAGAGACGGTTCTTCTTCGCCATGGCCCACCCCCAAAGGAAGTGCGCCGGGGGCCCACCCTGGGCCCCCCGGCGCTTGCGGATTGAGGCTAGTTCCCCTGGCTGTGGCACTGCCCGCACAGGTTGCGGTACCCTTCAGCAGTGGTGTGCGCCTGTGTAGCGTCCCAGCCTCCCTGCTCGTCCACGCTCGTCGCGTTCCGGCTGAGGAAGATCAGGCTGAACGGGTTCTGGTTCCCGTGGCCCTTGTGGCAGCTCAGGCAGAAGGGCACTGCATCGACAAAAGTGCCGTTCGTGCCAGTCGTCCCACTATTGTCGCTGGCAACCTTCACCTTGGTGGTGTTGGCCACAAAGCGAGTCAGGCTCGAGTGACCGCCATACCCCGCGGCGCCAGCCGCGCCGATGACCACCTGGGCGACCGGGTGCCGCAGAAAGCCTTCGAGAGTGCCGTTTCCTGGGTTTCCGCCGATGTTGGCATCGCCCGGGCCGCCATGGAAGTTGGCGTGGCAGGCCGCGCACTGGAGGCTGAGCCTGTTGCTGTACTTCAGGCCCGCCGTGCCGTCAGTCCGGTTAAAGAAAATGTTCGCCGTGGAATAGTAGGGGGCGAACGTCGCCGAATTCCCGGTCCCAGCCGTGTACGGGGATGGAATGTTGATCCACACGTCCTTGGTGTTGTCGTTGGCGGAGCCGATCACGTAACTCGGCGCCGTCCCGCCGGGGAAGGACCTGGGGCCGAGATTCCGGTATTTTGCAGCGTCGCCATGCTGGAGGTGGCAGTGCGTGCACTCGAGGCCGTCGCCGGTGGTCCCGGTGTACCAATCCGGGTAGCTGAGCAACCCTGGGGCATAGCCAGGAGGCACGGCCGTTGAACCCAGTGTGTGCCCTTTCCAGGTTTCATACGGAGTCCCCAGAGCCTGATCGTTGAGCGCACCAGCCTCCCGTCCATTAGCCGGTGTGGTAGGATTTGCATTGGGGCCGAAGACATCCGGAGCATAATCCGTCCCATTGTGGCAGGACAGGCAGAGCTGATTCGCCGGCGCCTTGAGCAAGAACTCGTTCGGACCGGTCGTCCCGAGCCAGTTCCCATCCAACTGTGGAGTGTTTGCCGTGAGAGGATCCCCGCTATCCCACTTGTGCTGCTGGCTGAAGTGTATCGTGTGGCAGTCGTAGCAGATCAGGGTATCGAGCCCCCCCACATGGTACTGGCCGGCCGTCCCCCCGGATGCCAGGATGAGCACCAGGGCAAGTGTCCCTCCAGCAGCGAGGGCGATGATGCTGAGCCAGGTTTTTCCTTTCATATCCGTTAACCTCCAAATTTCGTTACGTTGATGACGCCTGACACCCCAGAAGCTTGAAGTCATCCCACCCCCTTTCCCAATTGTGCTTGGTTATTTCTGGATCTCTTTCAGAATATCGCCCAGGCCCCGGCGAAGCTCTTCGCGGACGCGGGGCGGGGCCGCAGGTGCCGGCCGAGCAGGTGCCCTGCCTGCGGTGCTCGCATCGGCAAGCTCGAACACCTGGACACGCGCGTTGACGTACTCTGAAACATAGAGCCGCCCTGCTGAATCAATACCCAGGCCGGCCGGGTAGGCCAGGGCGCCCGGAGCCGTCCCGAGGCCGCCGAAGCGAAAGAGGTAGTTTCCCTCTGGCGTGAAGACAGAGATCGTCTGGCGGATCGTGTCCACCACCAGAACGCGCCCCAGAGAATCGAGGCCGATGGCGCTCGGGAGACTGAAATTGTGCGGGCCCGCGCTGTGCTCTCCCCAACCCCGGAGATAGTCCCCTTGGGGATTGAAAACCTGGATCGCAGGCGTGTGCTGGGCATCGGTGACATAAATCGTGCCCGATGGATCCACCGCGATTCCGGTGACGCTCCTGAAGGCTCCTGGGACGTCTCCACGCTTCCCGAAGCTCTGAACCAACCGATCTTCCTGGTCGTACACAAGGATCCGGCCGCTGGTCGAGTCAGCGATATAGAGGTTGCCCGCTGCGTCAGCAGTGATTGCCGTCGGAACTACCTTGGCCGCTCCCTCGAATCCGGGGAAGCTGAAATCGTCGCGCAGTTCTCCGTGGTAATCAAAGACCCTCACTTTCCGTGGAACACCGGCAAGCACCAGATACCGGCCTCGCTTGTCCACAACAGCCTGCGTGGGCTGGGGGACCTCGCCGTTGTAACCAATCGAAAACAACGGTACACCCTCCGGACTCAGGACCGATACCAGGTTGTTCCCGCTGTCAACCACCACCACCTCGCCCGTCTCGCGGTCGACGTACACTCCGGCCACCTTTCGCCATGCCTTGCCCTCGGCCTGCCGCAACAAAAGACGGACGGGTTTGAATGGGGTCAAGTACACTGGCATCGGAGGCCTGCGTCCACCGCGTACGACAGCGGGGGCAGAGGAGCTTTCGCCGGCAAACGCGGCGAGGACACCCCAGGCCATCGAGAAGAGGAACGCCAAGGCGAACAGGAACCAACCGCCCAGTCTCAGCCTCTTAATCTCGGAAGGGTGTGGGAAATCTCGCAGAGCATTAGCATCCGAAACGTGTGAAAGGCTCATTCGTGCCCTCAAGCGAATCGCCACAACTGCGCTGTAACCTTTTGAATTCTCACGCATTACTGGCCTAGTCTCTTCGTGCCAGTCCGCTTTCTAGATTTTCGGACTGACCTTCAGCCGTCAGTGTGTAGTACAAGTAGAGTGCCAACGATCTGTCGGCCGTGATCGGTGGATGAGGTTGAATAATTTCGTGCAACAAAAACAAGTAGTTAGAATATATTGCTGATCCGGTAAACATCCCGAGTTGGCGGATAAAGAGACCACGGGGTCAGTGGGTGGATGCAAACGAAGTTTTAACCCGCTTCTTAGCCCACTCCTCTGCTTTCCAGAAGCTTGGATTGTGGAAAATCCCGCAAGGGGGTGGGTGAGACAACGCACCCTCATGTACATACGGCTCATGGAAAAGGTGCAGGAGGCGCGAATGGCAGATGGCGTATGGAACGGACTGGCTATCGACGCATCGTGGATGGCCAGGCGTGGCCTCGTCTGAGGTAGATTACGAGGTGCCGAACCGTCTGGCGGGGTTCCCGCTCGATCACGAAGCGGACAGCTCAATCCCTCGAAGTTCGCTCGCGGTTGTGTCGGCCGCAGCCGGGCCCCGCGACGCCGCTTGCCGTTGTGGAGATCAGCCCCGCGTTCAGCCGATGAATCTGCCTCACCGCCCCACGCCAATCGCGCGAAGCAACTCCTCCGCCCTCACAGAATCGACCGCGCGCAACCGCTGATAGGCTTCAAGGGCCTCTCCGCGGTTCCCTTGCATTGCATGCGTGACGACCAGGTTGTTGAGCGCGACGGCATCCGCCGGCCTGAGGCGTAGCGCAGACTCATAGCAGGCAATGGCCTGCCGGTACTGGCCGATGGCCTGATGCGCAAGACCCCGGTACACCCAACCGTCGGCATTGGTCGGGTCGAGCCGAAGAGCCTCCTCGTAGGAGGCGATAGCTCGAGGGTAGTCATTGAGCTGGCCAAAGCCGATGCCCGCATTATACCAAGCATCCGCGTAGTTTGGCTTGATGCGCAGCGCCTCCTGGAAGGAGGCTATAGCTTGACGGGGGTCTCTGCGATTGAGTTGGTGATTCCCCAAATTGTTCCACGCCAGCCAGTTGTTCTGGGTGACCGCGATGGCGTGGGTGTATATGGAGGCGTTGTCTCGCCAGTGTGCCGTCTGGGCCCGGGTTGCCAGCAAGAGCCCCAAGATCACCGTAGCCCCCAGGGCCGGACCGACGAGCTGATGGTACCGCCAGCGGCCTAGGAGGTCTGCTACTCCCCACGCAACCGCGATGAAGATCCCGATGAGCGGCACGTAGGTGTAGCGGTCTGCCATCGCCTGGGATCCTACCTGGACGATGCCGATCACGGGCACGAGCGTCCCCACGTACCAGAGCCCCCCCACCGCGAGGTACGGACGGAGCCTTCCATACAAGAGCACCAGCAGCGTCAGCGCGGCGAGTGCCACCCCTGCCGCCAGCGCCTGCCACATTGGAATGTGCAACCCGATACTGAATGGATGGGGGTAGAAAACCGCCAGTGACGTCGGCCAAGCCATCCTCACCAGATAGAGTACGTAGGAGACGAGCGCGTTGGAAACCCGTTCTCCGAGCGGGAAGTGCTCAAGCGACGCCGTCGCTGCTTTCGACGCTTGTGCGACATAAGTGACGATGCTGGAGCCGGCCGCCAGCACTAGAAGAGGGATCTTCTCTATGACAAGCCCTGGGGCCCGCTCCCATGAGATGGGCGCGGATGCGCTGACTGAAGGACCTCCCGACGTCAGGCGACCCAGCGGCCAGTAGTCCAGCAGCAACAGCACGAACGGCAAAGTGACCAGCATGGGCTTGGACAGCAACCCGAGAACAAAGGACAGCGTTACCCCAAGATACCTCCACGTTCCCGGGCGCCGGACGTAGCCGGCGTACGTACCCATGGTCAGCAGCCAGAAGAAAGTACTGAGCACGTCCTTGCGCTCGGCCACCCACGCCACCGACTCCACGTGAAGCGGATGAACCGCGAACAGGGCCGCCACCACAGCGCTCCGCCATGCCGCACCTGTCATGCACGATAGCACCAGGAAGAGCAGGACCGCATTCAGGGCGTGGATCAGCACGTTCATCCGGTGGTGCCAGCCCGCCTCCAATCCGAACATCTGCACGTCAGCCATGTGCGACAGCCAGGTCAGGGGGTGCCAGTTGGCCGCGTACGTGGTCGTGAACGCCCAGGAAATCCCGGCGAGGGTGAGACCCGCTCGGACCTGCGGGTTCTCATAGACGTACTCGCTGTCGTCGAAATCGACGAAGGCAAAGTGCCCGACCCGCGCGTAGCTGGCCAGGACCAGGACCAGCAGGACGAACGCGATCAGGCCCGTCTTTGCAGTGGAGGAACCGCCCGTCATGGTCTCGTGTGCAGGTGGGGTCTGGAGCGGCCGGGTCGCGGCTCATCGAGCCCAACTTTGGCGTCTCGCTCTTCGTGCGGCCATCGCTCGTCACGGTGACGCTGGTCGCACTCGCTTTCGACTGCGCCGTCGGATGCTGCGTCTATACTATCGCGCATGGAACCCGTTACCCCAATCTCTGCCCGATCGACCGCCGAGGATTGTGGGGCCTTGCGCATCGAAAATCGGACTCCGAAGCCAGCGCCACTTTTTGAGCCGAAACGACAGCGAAACCTGGAGGACGCCCAGACCGTATATCACGCTCCGCCAAAAGTTGATGGACGACGCCTCCGGGAAGTAGCTCGCCGGGCACGAGATCTCACCAACTCGAAACCCGAAAAAGATCACCTGCGCGAGCATTTGGTTGTCAAACACGAATTTGTCGGAGTTCGCGAGAAGCGGGAGGGTTTCGAGAACCCGTCGCGAGAATGCTCGATATCCGGTGTGATACTCGGAAAGCTTCTCCCGCAACAGGACGTTCTGCACCAGAGTCAGAATGCGATTCGAAACGTACTTGTAGGCCGGCATGCCCCCTCTGAGGGCGCCGCGCGAAAGGATCCGCGAGCCGAGGACAACGTCGTATTGCTCCAGCGCGATCAAGGACGCCATGGCGACTGTCAGTCGTGGGGTGTACTGGTAATCGGGGTGCAACATGATCACCACGTCGGCGCCGTCTTCGAGAGCCTCGCGGTAGCAGGTTTTCTGATTGGCCCCGTACCCGCGGTTCGCGTCGTGCCTGATCGTGGTGAGGCCGAGTTCCTGTGACAACTGCGCCGTCCGGTCCGAACTGCCGTCGTCCACGAGGATGATGCGGTCGATGAACCCCGGAGGAATCTCATCAATCGTTCGCCGAAGTGTGCGCTCCGCGTTGTAGGCAGGGAGCACCACGACGACTCGCTTTCCGTGGATCATCATTCTCACCCAGCCAAAATTCCTCACCACGGAGACACGGAGAACACAAGGAAGGATGGGGTCAAGGAATTGCAGCGATCCGGCGGGCCGTGAAAAATCCCCTGGGGCTTCCAGGGCTCGCTCCTTCAACCCCTGGAAGAACATGACCCTTTCTCTGTGTCCTCGGTACCTCCGTGGGGCAACTGAGATGTTTGGATTCAGACCCCGCTTGTTCGAGGGCTGCCATCGGGCTTGCGCCATGGGCCGCAAGGCGTTTCCCGTGGCCATCCGCCACATGTAGTTGGAGCTACTGGCGGGTGCGCAGCATCTCCCCCCGGTGGCACTGGATGCAAAGCTCCCGCTCCTTCGGGAAGCTGATGAACTTCTCAAATTGCGTCCCGTGTGGATCGTGGCACGAGAGGCAGTTCAAAATGCCCTTTGTCCGGGGATCGATCACCCCAGGGCCCATCGGATGTGATAGCGAGGCATGCTCCTTGTGACAGGTTCCGCAGACTTTGAGCGAGTCGTCCGGAAAGAGATCCGGCTGCTCCGAGGCGTGGGGCGTGTGGCAGGCCGTGCACACGCTCGCCGCCTCCTTGGCGGGATGGTATGCCTTGGACCGTGCATATTTCTCCTGGACCTTCTCGTGACACTCGAGACACATCCCCCATGCCTCTCCCGCAAGCAGTCCCTTGATGTTTGACGCGTGGGGCGTGTGGCAGGCCGTGCACTGGCCCGCAGCCACCGGTCCGTGCACGAATTTCTTCTTGAACGCCTGCACCTCTTTCGAGTGGCACGTGAAGCACAGTTCTTGGCCCTTCAGGAACGTGGCCTTCGGATCCGGCCCGGTGACCTGGTGGCAAGCTCCGCACCGCCCCTGGACGAAAGGCTGATGCGCCACCGTCTTGATCAATCCTTTGCGGTCGGACCCGTGCGGTGCATGGCAGCTCACGCAGGAAGCAGTTCTGATATTGAAAGGCTGGTGAATCCTGGCGATCCGCGGGTCCGTTACCTGATGGCAATCCTGGCAAAGTTGGGTTACCGGCTTCACCAACATGCTCTTGACTGGCGAGGTGTGGGCCGTATGACATTGGAGGCAGTCGCCGCCTTCGAACGGCATGTGCTTCACCGTCCGCGGTGCATTGCGCACCTCCTCGTGACAGGAGAGGCAGAGGTCCGATCCGGCCTTGGCCAAGAGGTTCTTGTTGGGCGACGCGTGAGGATCGTGACAATTCAGGCACTGGCCCTGCTTCACCGGACCATGCGCGGTCCTGGCTGTGAATGTCTCCTTCTTGTCCGCATGGCAGACGTAACACAGATCCGCGCCCTTGAAACGGACCAGCTTGGGAAAGCGGGCGGCGTGAGGGTTGTGACAAAGATCACACGTCCCCTCCTTCACCGGAGCGTGGACATTCGCCTGGCTGAACTTGGC
>Ga0184615_10000354_pt1 | contig 26098 bp, 22 predicted proteins | sample PLM4_65_coex_FD_133134 | JGI IMG/M metagenome (GOLD analysis project Ga0184615, IMG submission 133134) | Groundwater sediment microbial communities from an aquifer in East River, Colorado, USA - PLM4_65_coex | ecosystem: Environmental > Terrestrial > Soil > Riparian zone | place: USA: East...
CACGCCGGAGACGATCACGCGGTCACCGGTTCGGAAGCTTGGAACATCGCGGCCGGTCTCCACGATCTCGTCGACGAACTCGTGCCCGAGCGTGAACCCGGGCGGCACCGGCAGCGTGCCGTGATACAGGTGCAGGTCCGAGCCGCAGATCGCGGTTCGCTCGACGCGCACGATCACGCCGCGCGAGTCGGGAGGTGTCGGATCCGGCAGTGACTCGAGCCTGACGTCCGCCTTGCCGTGGAAGACGAGCGCGGAATCATCAGGCCGAGCCGGGCGCGAGATCTCCGTTCACGCCGCCGCAGGCGATGAGCTGCGCGCGAAGCGTCGCCGCGCGCGTGCGCCGGCGCTCGCGACGCGCATCGGTGTCGCAGAGCCGGTCGAGCACTTCCTGTCCCCAGCTCACGTGACGCCGCGACTTGCGCACGATGTCGTCGAGGATCTCGATCGTCGGTGCGTCAGCGATCTGGTCGGTCTCGCGCATGATCTTCTCGTAGACGTCGATCAGGTGCGGCTTCAATACGTCGAAGACGCCGCAGAGCTTCTCGATCGAGAGATCGGGCCGCTCGGGCTCGGTCACCGCCTGCACGAACGCCGCGAAACCCTGATTCGGCGACTCCGACGCGGTCACCGCCTTGCGCCCGCAGCGCAGCTCGGGCAGGCGCTTGCCGAGCTCGTCCGCGGCGCGTGCGCCCTCCCAGATGATCTTGCCCAGACCCGTCTTCAGCGGCACCTCGGGCACCGTCGCGAGCCAGCCGCCCATCGCCATCATCATCCACTCCTCCGCGTAGCGGAAGTTGCGCACGCGCCGCGCCACCGACTCGACGTCGTAGCGGCCGTGCAGCTCGCGCAGGTCGGCGGGGATCTCGAAGGCGGAGTAGGGCGCGAAGGTGGTGCGCTCGTCCCGGCCCGTGCCGGGATACATCCGTTCGTCGCTCATGCGCGCTCTCCACGAGCCGCCGCGCGCTTGGCGAGGTGGCGCTGTCGCAGGATCTCGGAGGCGGCCTTCAGCGTCTCGCGCGAGGGCCCTTCGCCGGCGATCTGCGCGAGCTCCGTGAGCTCGTCCTCGGTGAAGCCGGCCTCGAGCCGGTCGGCGCGCGCGATCGGAATCGCGGCGTCCTCGCGGTCGGAGCGCGACCCGCCGAAGCTGAACTGCTTGTCGACCTGGCGGCGGAACTTCTGCGCGGCCTCGAAACGCGCGGGATCGTTCTTCGTGAACTCGCGCACCCAATCGCTGCCGAAGCGCACGTGCGTGAGCTCGTCGGCGAGCACGAAGTCGATCGCCTGCTCCATCTTCTTGTCACCGCACTTGTCCGCGTACTTGATCATGTCGCGGAAGACGTCGCAGGCCAGACCTTCGAGGCCGCGGTTCACGCCGGCGACGCGCAGCGCGGGGTCGTCGGAGCAGGCGCATTCGAAGAGGAAGCTCGACTCGGGGAACATGCCGACGTAGCCGCCGCAGTGCACGAGCAGCTTCTCGTAGATCTGCACGTGGCGCGCTTCGTCCCAGCACTGCCGCGCCATGTTCATCTTGAACTCCCACGGCGCCTCCGGGAAATCCCAGAGCGAGCGGCCGGCGCCCTCGAGCGCCTGCAGCTCGCCGACGAAGATGCCGTGCATGCGCATCAGCAGGCGCGTGCTGCCGGCGGGGTCGTTCGGGCGCAAGGGCTCGTTGAGTGTGACGAGACCGAACGCCGGGCCGTACGCCTCGTAGAGCGGCTCGGCCTCGGTGCCCTTCACCGAGATCTCGATCATCGGCGCGAAGCGCTCGAAGGCCGCGACCACCGTGTCGATGTCGTCGGGAAGCTGCGAGAGGATCGTGACCGAGGCGTTGTCCTGCCGGACGAACCGGCTGTCGCGCGCGAGCTCGTGGTGCTCGATGAATCGCTTCATGGACCTGACCTCCGGATGGCTCACCGGATTCTGGCCGCGCCCGCCATCCGCGTCAATTCGGCGGCGAGCGGTCCATCAAACGAAATGGGCGGCGTGCGCTCGTGCGCAGGCCGCCCATCGGAAGGGCCGATCCAAACGCCCTCTCAGTATTTCCACTTCTGGCCGTCGAAACGGAAGATCTCCATGACTTCGACCTTCTCCACGATCTGAGGAGAGCTCGTCTTGGCGCCCTCGAGCGTGGATCCTGCCTTCTGGTAGTGCACTTCGTGGTAGACGAGTGTGCCGACCCCGGGCGCGCCGGGCTTGGCCCGCGACTGGCAGCGGATCGGCACCTTCTCGTAGCCCGTATACGCGCCGACCATGCCTCCGCCCTGCGGCGCGAACTGCATCTTTTTCAGATTCTGCTGCTCGCGAGCTGCGAGCTTGTCCATCCACACGGCGCAGAAGCTGTCGAAGCTCTCCGCGGCGCGAGCGGTGGGTGCGGCCGCCCAGATCAGACTCGCCACCAACACTGCGGCGAGCCCCCGGAATCCGAGAATCACTGACCGACTCATGCGATTACCTCTGCCTCCCGGCGTTTCGGCCGCCCTCCGAGGCCAAGTGCTTCGATCGGTCGAAGGCGACTCGTACCGTAGCCCGGGAGACTCCTTCAATGACAAAGGAATCTTGCTCCCGTGCTTGCAAAAGGCGCAAATCCCGTCATGATGCGGTCCGCGCGGCCGAACATGCGCAGCCCCTGCTAGCGCGTGATATGCGGGGCTTGGATACTCTTGTGTCAATCCTTATTGGAGGGTTCCCAGTCATGAATCGAATTCTCGCGTTCGCGTCGGCGTGTGTGCTGGCGCTCGGATCAACCGGCTGTGCGACGATGCACGACACGTTCGGGGACGCCGCACCGCTGGTGTGTGCAGTCGTCGGCGGTGCCGCGGGCGCAGTGGTCGGTGGGATCGCCTCCGATTGGCGCCACGGCGAAGACAACCGGAACGATCTCTACCAAGGCGCGGGCATTGGTGGAGGCGTCGGTGCGATCGGCGGCGCACTGCTCTGCGCGCTGACGGCCGAGGAAGCGGTGGCGAAGCCGCCGACGGTCCGCGCGACCTGTAGCCCGGGCTCGGGCGCACCGCCGCTCTCCGTCGAGTGCCGCTGCGTCGCGACGACGGAGATGGGCACGATCAAGGGCTACGCGTGGGACTTCGGTGACGGCTCGAAGTCGACCGAGCAGAATCCCAAGCACACCTACACCACCGCGGGAAACTACAGCGCGAAGTGCACCGCCACCGACAGCTACGACGTCGCGGGCTCGGGCAGCGCGCCGGTTTCCGTCGCCGCAGCGACTACGAGGAAGACGATCGTCCTGCGCGGCATCAACTTCGACTTCGACAAGGCCACGATCAAGCCCGAGTTCGAGGGCGTACTCGATGCCGGCGTGGAAGTGCTGAAGGAGAACCCGGGCGTGCGTGTGCAGGTCGCGGGCTACACCGACAGCGTGGGCACCGATGAGTACAACCAGGCGCTGTCCGAGCGCCGTGCGAAGGCAGTGTCGGGCTATCTGTCCTCGCACGGGATCGAGGCTTCGCGCCTGAGCGCGGTCGGGTTCGGCGAGACCAACCCCGTTGCCGACAACAAGACTGCGGATGGGCGCTCGCAGAACCGCCGCGTCGAGCTGAACATCCAGTAGTCGTCCGCTGGTCATTTCGGAGTCCTCCGGGACGCCGCCCAGCGCGGCGGCGTCCCGGGGATCTTCGATCCTCTCGAACGGAAACCTGCCCGAGCTCAGTTGGGCAGCGCTTCCTTGGCCTTCTCGGCCGCGTCGTCTGCGGCCTCACCGGCCGCCTCGCCGCTCTCCAACCCGACCGCATCGGATGCCTGGGGCACGGTCGCGAGCGCCGCGGTAGCCGAGTCGAGCGCCGCCTTCACCTTCTCGTCATTCGGATCGGCGCTCAGTGCCATCGCGCACAGCCGGCTGGCTTCGGACCAGTTCTGCGCCGCCGCCATCTCGAGGCAGGTTTGAACGTACGGGCTGGCCACAGCGCCACCGGCCGCACCTACGTCGGCCGTCCCGCTGTCGCTCTTCTGTCCGCAGGCCATGAGACCGAGAACCGCGAACCCAACCAGAACCCCTCGCCGCATGTCGCCTCCACCTCGCCCTGTGAGTAGGGCGACCAGATGCTACACCGCGTTATCGCGCCTCGTCAGGCAATGGATCACAAGCTTCGAGACGAAAATGATCTAATCGCGGCGTGGAGTTCGGCCTCTTCTACGAGATCCCGGTCGCCCGTCCCTGGCACAAGCGGAGCGAGCTCGAGGCGTACCGCAACACCATCGAGCAGGCAGTTCTCGGCGATCGCGTCGGCTTCCACAGCTTCTGGACGGTCGAGCACCACTTCCTCGAGGAGTTCTCGCACTGCTCCGCGCCGGGTGTCCTCTACGGTGCGATCGCCGCGCTCACCGAGCGGATCCGGATCGGCCATGGCGTGCGGCTGCTGCCGTTCCCGTACAACCATCCGGTGCGCGCCGCCGAAGCCGCGGCGGTGCTCGACCTGATCAGCAACGGCCGACTCGAGTTCGGCACGGGCCGCTCGGCGACCCGCGCGGAGCTCGAGGGCTTCGGCATCTCGCCGGACGACACCCGCGAGCTCTGGCGCGAGGCGCTGGAGATGATCGTCGGCGCCTGGACCGAGGACGTCTTCTCCTGGCAGGGCAAGCGCTTTCAGATCCCGCCGCGGCGCGTCCTCCCTAAGCCGCTCCAGGAGCCGCATCCTCCGCTCTGGTGCGCGGCGACGAGCCCCGAGACGCACGGCAGCGTGGGCGAGAACGGCCTCGGCTTGCTGTCGTTCACGATCGGCGTGCCGCCCGAGGACCTCGCCAACCGGATCGCGCTCTATCGCGACGGGATCGCGCGCGCGAAGCCGATCGGGAAGTTCGTGAACGCGCGCGCGGCCACGTTCACGATGGTGCACTGCGCGCGCACCAGCGCCGAGGCGCGCGCCGACGCCGAGGCGTCATTCGAGTGGTACGCCCGGCGCGGCGTCGAGCAGATCCGCACCGTCGGCGAATGGCAGGCGGAGCAGAACAAGGAATACGCGAGCTACGCCTACACGCGGCCGCTCGTGGGCGTCGATTTCCAGGGACTGACCTTCGATTTTCTCGACTCGACCGCGGCCTGCATCGTCGGCGACCCCGACCGCTGCATCGAGACGGCGAAGCGCTACGAGGCCGCGGGCTGCGACCTGTTGCTCTGCCTCGTCCAGCCCTGGAAGATCCCGCACGAGAAGGTCATGCAGTCGATCGAGCTGCTCGGCAAGTACGTGATCCCGGAGCTCGCGAAGCCCTGACCCCTACCGGGAGCGGTGTAGTCGACCCCGCCGCGCGCCCGATAGGAGACCTGTGAAGCGATCCCGCCGGCTCGAGAGGCTCGCGTTCGCGGTGGCAGCGCTCGCGCTGTCGGCGTGCGCGGCGCTGCCCTGGCCGAGCGGGCCGACCCGCGGCACTGGCTTGCTGGCTTCCGGCGATTGGATCGACCTGCGCGGCGTCGTGCACGTTCACACGCGCGTCTCGCACGACAGCCAAGGCTCGATCGGCGAGGTCGTCGACGCAGCGCGCGGGGCGGGCATCGCCTGGGTCGCGTTCACGGAGCACACGCGCCATGCGGCGCTTGCGCCGGCGCGCGGTGTGGTCGAGGGCGTGATCTTCATTCCCGGCTGGGAGATCGCTCTGCTCGACGGGTCGCTGCTCGCGCTCGGGGTCGCGGACCCGGTCGACCTGCCGCGCGAGCCGCACGCGCTGGTCGAGGCGATCCACGCGCAGGGCGGAGCCGCCTTCGTCGGTCACCTCGAGCGCTCCGGATTGGCGGATCCGAGCGAGTTTCGCGCCGCTGCTCCGGACGGGATCGAGCTCGCGAACCTGCACGCGAATGCGGACGAGGTGCGCGTGCGGCTCGCGCTCGGCGAGCTCTTTCTGCCGGCGCCGCTCGCGCTGCGCGCGCTGCTTCGCACGCCGAGCGAGAACCTGGAGCGCTGGGCGCGGCTGCCGACGGCGCGCGCGATCGTCGGCGGTGTCGACGCGCACGCGAAGTTCCGCGCGCTCGGGGCGCTGGGCGGAACGCTCGATCGCTACCGCGACCTGTTTCGCCTGCTCACCACCCACGTGCGCGTGCGCGAGCGCACGGCGCCGGCGATCCTCGAGGCGCTGCGCGCGGGCCGGAGCTACGTCGCGTTCGAGGGCCTGGCGGCGGTCGAGCGCTTCGAGGTTTCGCGCGAGGCAGAGGGCTCGAACGTGCGCGTGCGCGTGCGCGCGCCGCGGTCGGCGCGGCTGGCGCTCGTCTGCGCCGGCGTCGTCACGAGCGAGGCCGAGGCCGCGGAAGCCGTTCTCGACGCGCCGAACGACACCCATCTGTGTCACGTCGAGGCCTGGCTCGGCGATGCGCTCTGGATCGCGACGAGCCGGCTCGACTAGGCGCGTGACTTCCGAGCCGGGTGCTAGTGATCGTGCCCGGCGGGCCGCGCGGCGAGTTCGCGCTCGCGCGCTGCCAGATCATCCGGATTGCACAGGCCGTTCTGCGCGAGCAGGCGCTCGAGAGCGGCTTGCCAGCGCGCGTAGTAGCTCCATGCCTCGTCGGGCGCGCAGCGCTTCTCCCAGTCGGAGATCTCGGCGATCAGACAGACCCGGAACTCGTCCCAGTCGATCAGCCCGCGCTCGCGCAGCGCCGCGGCGACGCCGAAGACGCGGCTCTCCCAGGGCGCCGCGAAGACGAGCTCGCCATTCGCGCGCGGTGGCGCGGCGGCATCGTCGACGGCGAAGAGCGGCTCGCTCAAAGCCGCGGCGCCTGCGCCTTGGCGACACCGATCATCGCGTCGCGCGTGACCCATTCGCGCAGCGCCGTCTCGTCGAGCGCCGCAGCGGCCGCCGGCCGTTCGGGCAGGACCATGTACCGAACCTCCGCGCTCGAGTCCCAGACGCGGATCTCGACTTCGTCCGGCAGCGCGAGACCCATCTCGCGCAGCACCGCGCGCGGCTCGCGCACGACGCGCGAGCGATACGCGGGGCTCTTGTACCAGGACGGCGGCAGGCCGAGCACCGGCCACGGATAGCAGGAGCAGAGCGTACACACGACGACGTTGTGCACGTTCGGGGCGTTCTCGATCACGACCAGGTGCTCGCCCTGTGGTCCGGAGAAGCCGAACTCGGCCACGGCGGAAGTTCCGTCCGCGAGCAGGCGCCGCTTGTACGCGGGATCGACCCAGGCGCGCGCGACCACACGCGCACCGTTCATGGGGCCGATGTCCTCTTCGTAGTGACGGATGATCGCGTCGACGGCCGCGGGCTCGAGCAGGCCTTTCTCGGCGAGAAGAGTCTCGAGCGCCTCGACGCGCAGCGCGTTCTTCCGCGCCGGCTCGTCGTGGTCGTGATCGTGGTCAGACATCGCGCGGCTCCGGCTCGAGATAGCTCTCGAAGAGATCGACGTGCACGCAGGCCTTGGGCTCGGCACCGCTGCCGAAGAGCTCCGCCGCACCGAAACGAACCGCATAGACCCACTGCGGGTTCTCGCCGCGCCCAGCCGAGTTCGTGTCCGGAAAGACGAATCCAGGCTGCTTCCGTGCGATCGTGCCGCGCTTCCCGCGCGCATAGCCCGGCAGGCGCGTGTGGCCGCTCGGCTGGAGGTTGCGCGTGCGAACGACGTCACCGACCGCGAAGCGCGGCGCAGCAGCAACCGCGCGCAGCGTTCCCGGTCCGCCCGACTCCAGAGGCTCGCCGCGCTCGCGCCATTCGCGCACGAGCAGCTCGAGCGCGCCGAGCCAGCGGCCGTAGTAGCCAGCCGAGAGATACTCGACCGGCTCGAGCCGCTCGATCGCGTGCCGGAAGCGATCGATGTTCGCGATCCTCGCGCCGAGCGCGAGCGCGACGAGCGCGCAGACGCGGCCCTCCCAGGCGGCATGGAAGACCGGCTCGTTCGGCTCGACGACGACCGCACCGAAGCCGTGCATGCCACCCATGTCGTGGATCCCGTTCACGTGCCGAGTATAAGCCGAGCAGGCGGCGGCGGGCCCCGCGGAGTTTTGCTGTAATGCGCGCATGCCCGAGCCGCGCCCAAGCTTGCGCTTCGAGAACCTCGAGCAGTACCTGCTGCTGAAGAACGGGAACTACCTGTACAAAGTTCCCTACCGGGGCGGCTTCGCCGTGCTGAAGGTCTACTACGGCAGCTTGCCGATGTGGCGCTACGCGCTGAAGAGCGCCGGGAATCTCCTGCTGGCGAACCAGACCGCGGTCATGCCGTGGTCGCGGCGGCGCACCGAGCTCGATTGCATCCGACTCTGGCGCGAGGCGGGCTTCCGCGTGTTCGACGTCCACGACGTCGAAGTCGTCGGGCTTCCGCCCGAGGGCTATGCGCTCTACGAGTACGTGGACGCGCCGCGCTTCGTGAACTACTTCGCCGACCGCACGATCCCGATCGCGAAGCGGCTCGAGACCTGGCGGCGATTCCTGCCGGTCTGGCACCGGCGCCACCAGCTCGCCGTCGATCGCCGCGAGCCGCGCTTCGTGCACGAGAACGGCGATCTCAAGCACGTGATGATGGTCGGCGACGATTTCTTGTTCTTCGATTTCGAGACGTGCTTCCGCTCGCGTGACCGCGTGAAGGAAGTCGTGGCGCGCGAGATCCTCTGTTACCTGAAGTCGATGGCGCGCAACGTGGGCGACGAGTTCGAGCCTTTTCTCGCCGAGACCGTCGCGCACTACCCGGGCCGCGAGCTTCTCGCTTACACCCACGAGTTCGCGTTCGCCGACCCCAATCCCCTCGTGCGCCTCGGCCGCAAGCTCGACCTCCTGGTCCGCGAGCGCGCGCGCAAGCCCTCGTCGAAGTACCGCATCGCCGCGCGCCTGGACGGGATGCTCGGGCGCGGATGACTCACGGGATCGGCGCGCCGATCCGCGTCGCCGGCCTCGACGCGCGACTGCTCGCGATCTCGCAGCGCGGCGACGGCCGACACCAGGTCGTGTCGGCGAACCTCGCGGGTCGCGCGGTCGTGGTCAAGCTCTACGGACGCAAGCGCCCCTGGCTCCCGACGCTCGCGCGCGCCTTCGGGCACCGCTATCTGGTCGGGAAGACGGGCCTGGCGGCGCGCACACGGCGCGACACCGAAGTGCGTCTCCTGCGCCTCTGGCGCGCGCACGGCTTCGCCGTCCCCGAGGTCCTCGAGCTCGCGCTGCCCGAGCCGGACGAACGGCCGTACCTCGTGCTCGAGCAGATCGAGGGTCGCACCGTGCACGCGGAGCTGCGCGACGCGACGCTGCCGCGCGAACGGCTCGAGGCGGGACTGGCGCGCTTCGGCGCAGATTGGAGCCGCCGCCACGCGCTCGCCGAGCGCCTGCGCGAGCCGGGCCTCGTCCACGCGCACCCCGGCTTCGCGCACGTTTTCGACCGCGCCGGCGAGTGGGTGACCTTCGATCTGGAGTACGCCTACACCGACGCGCGACGCGTCGAGGCGCTCGTCGCCGTCGAGATCGCCGGCTTCGTGGCGTCGTTGCAGCGCGCGGCCGGTCCGCGCTCCGCGCCGCTTCTGGACGCGCTCATCGACGCCTATCCGGACCGCGAGCGGCTCGAGCGCGTCGGCCGCTCCGCGGCGGTAGGCCGCTTCCCGGCGCTCGATGCGCTCACGTCGCGCATTCCCGCGCTGCGCGCGCGCGGCCCGCGCAAGCTGCGCGAGAGCGTGCGCGAGCTCGGCCGCGCGCTTCGCCGCTAGCGCTCCTCCGCCGACACGACGGCGACGCGATTCGTGCGGCCGAGCGCGCCGTCGGGGTCGAGCAGCCGATACAGCCCGGGGAGCAGGAAGAGGACGATCGGACCCGAGAGGACGAGCCCGCCGATCACGGCGACGGCCAGCGGCTGCACGAGCTGCGATCCCTGACCGAACGCCAGCGCGAGCGGCAAGAGCGCGAAGGCGGTCGCCAAGACCGTCATCGCGACCGGGCGCAGGCGCCTGCGCGCTGCGGCGATCCACGCGTCGTCGGCCGGGAGGCCGCGCTCGAGCGCCAGCCGCGCCTCGTGGATCAGGAAGATCGCGTTCTCGCCGACGATCCCGACCATCATGATCGCGCCGACGTAGCTCGAGACGTTGAGTGTCATTCCGCAGAGCAGCAGTGCGCAGAGGCAGCCAGGCAGCACGGCTAGCGCGCAGCAGGCGGTGACCAGCGGCGCGCGCCAGTCACCGAACTCGAAGATCAGGATCACCGCGACGAGTCCGAGGCCGGCGAGCAGCACGAGCAGCAGATCGCGGAAGGACTGCTGCTGCTGCTCGTAGAGACCGCCGTACACGACGGACATCCCCGGTCCGAGCGGTACCTCGCGCTCGATGCGGTCGCGGATCTCGGCCATGGCCCCGCCCAGATCGCGCCCGGAGAGACGCGCGGTGACGCCGACGTAGGTCGCGAGATTCTCGCGATTGATCTGGGTCTCCGGCGCGCCGGTCGAAACGTCGGCGACGTCCCGCAAGCGCAGCAATGCCGCGCCCGCTCGCACCGGAGTGTCCAGCAGCACCGGTTCTCCCGTCTCGAGGACGCGCAGTCCGTAGATGCGGTCGCCGATCCGGACCTCGCCCGCGATGCTGCCCACCACCGCGGGCTCCACTTGCGCGTGTATGCTCGAGGTCGTGAGGCCGTAGCGTGCCGCCGCCTCGGGCCGCACCCGGATCTGGAGTGCCGGACCCGCCACGACGATGCCGTCGAAGACGTCGTCGACCCCGCGCACCTCCGACAGGATCCGCGCCACCTGTCTCGCGCGCGCCTCGAGCAGACCCGAGTCGCTGCCGAGCAGTTTCACGTCGATCGGCTGCGGCACGCCGCCGCTGAGATCGCCGATCTCGTCTTCGAGGAGCTGGCCGAAGTCCGTGTGGATCGCCGGCGCGACGGCGTCGATCCGCGTGCGCAGCTCCTCCACGATCTCGTCGTACGACCGGCGCTCGTCGCGCGGCTTCAGGTTGATCACGAAGTCACCGCTATTGGGCTCCGTGATGAAGAAGCCGAGCTGCGTCCCGGTTCGACGCGAGTAGCCAGCCACGTCCGGGACGGAGAGGATCACGCGCTCGACCTGGCTCAACATCAGGTCGGTATCGGTGAGCGACGTGCCCGGCGGCGTCCAGTAGTCGAGGATCACGGCGCCCTCGTCCATCGAGGGCAGAAAGTCCGTACCAGTCGCGCGATAGGCGAGGGCGCCGGCGCAGAGCAGGATCGCCGTCACGAGCGCGGCGACGGCGCCGTGGCGAACGAAGTATCCGGTCGCCGCCGCGTACGCCAGAGTCGCGCGTCGCCAGAGCGGCGAGCCCGCGAGCACTCCGCTTCGCGTCGGTTTCGCGCGCGTCCGCGCGGGCATGCCGAAGAGATCGAAAGCGGCCGGCACCGCGACTGCGGCGACGAAGAACGAGGCAGTGAGCCCGACGGCCATCGTCAGCGCGAGCGGCTTGAAGAACGCCCCGACGACCCCCGGCAGGAGCGCGAACGGCAGCAGGATCACCGTCGTCGAGAGGCTCGATCCGAGCAGCGCGGGAAGCAGCCGACGCAGGGCCGGCTGGACGCTCGCATCGCGCGCGCGTGCGTGGTCGATCTCCTCGACCACCACGATCGCGTCATCGGCGATCAGGCCGAGCGACGCGGCGACACCCGCCAGTGTCATCAGATTGACCGTGCTGCCGGCGATGCCGAGCACGAGCCCGACGACGGCGACCACGAGCGGAATCGCGGCGACCGCGATCAGCGTGAGACGCCCGTTCTGCACGAAGACGAAGAGCACGAGCGCGGCGAGCCCCACGCCGATCGCGATCGCGTCGCGCGCCCCGCTCACGGAGTCGCTGACGAAGCGCGCTTGATCGTAGAAGGGGGTCCAGCGCACGCCCGGTGGCAGCAATTTCGCGCCGTCCCGCACGAGCGAATCCACGCCTGCGGAGATGGCGACCGTGCTCGCCGACGGCTGGCGGATGATGCTGACGAGCACCGCGTCCCCCCCGTCCGCGGTCGCGCGCGTGTAGGAGACCGCCTCCGCGACGCTTAGCTCGCCCAGATCCGCGAGCGCGGCGGGCGGACCGGTCGGGACGGGCACCGAGATCCGCGCGAGCTCATCCAGCCCGTGGACCCGGCCATCCACGAGCGCGAGGTAGAGCTCGTGGTTGCGCTCGGTCAGGCCCGCGGAGAGCACCTGATTGCCCTCGCGGACCGCCGCGACGACGTCGGCAGCGGACAGACCTCGACCCTGGAGCGCGCGCGCGTCGAGCCGAACCTGGAATTCCCGGCGGCGACCGCCGGTGATCTGGACCTGCGACACCCCGGGTATGCGGACGAGCGCGGGCTTCAGCGTGTACTCGGCCAGATCCCAGAGATCGGCCTGCGAGAGCGAGTCCGACGCGAGCGCGTAGCCCTGGATCGGGAACACGGACGTGTTCATCCACTCCACGTCCAGGCGCGTGTCCGCGGGCAGGTCGGGACGGATGCGCTGGGCCTCCGCCTGCACGCGCTGCAGCGCCACTTGCATATCCGTGCCCCAGGCGAAGTGCGCGGAGATCTCCGACGAGCCGCGCGAGGTCGTGGACCGTACGAGCTCGGTCCCCGGCACGCGGAGGATCGCCTCCTCGAGGGGACGCGTCACCGTCGGCATCATCTGTGCCGCGGGCTCCTCGCCGACGTCGGCGATCAGCTTCACGATCGGAAACGTGACCGACGGGAAGATCGCCGATGGCATACGCGAGATCGTGTAGGCCCCGGCTGCCGCCAGGATCGCGAGCAGCAGCATCACGGCGCCCGCGCGGCCGCGCGCGCCGGCGGATCCGCTCACGACTCGACTCGCACCCGAGCGCCCTCAGGCAGCCCCACCTGGCCGGAGACCGCGACGCGCGCGCCGGCCTGAAGCTCGGCCGCCTGCACTTCGAGCGAGTCACCCTGCGCGGCTGGCGTCGTCACGAGGATCCAGTGTGCCGTGCCTTCAGGCGTGATGACCGCCACGCGGGAGACCCCCGTCACGTCGTCGCGGAGGACCGCGGACGCGGGCACGATCAGGACGTCGCGATGCTCGCCGACCTTGATCCGCGCCGTGCCGAACAAGCCGACGCCCAGGTCGGGGCGCGCCGGCGCAAAATCGATGCGCACGGGCGCATTCATGCTCTCGGCCGACGCGCTCGGTTGCACGCCGCGCACCACGCCGGCGAGCGCCGTCGGCTCGGCCGTGATCTCCACGGCGGCGGGCTGGCCGCGCCCGACGCCGCGCAGCTCGCTCTGCGGGATCCGGACGACGAAGGCCACCGAGGAGGAATCGGCGACCGTGGCGATCTCGGCGCCTTCCGACAAGAAGTCCCCGGCGTTCGCGGCATGCGAGAGCACCACGCCCGCGGCCGGAGCGCGCAGGCGCTGGCGCACCAGACCGGCTCCCGCCAGCTCGAGCGCGCGCTCCGCGTCGAGCCGCTCCTGCGCCGTTCTCGCGGCGGCGAGCATCGCGCGGGCGCCCTCGCGCTCCGCATCGCTGTTCTGCGCGACGATCGCGCCGATCAGGCCCCCCTTCGCAACCGCGTCTCCGTCGGCGACGTCGAGCGACTCGAGGCGACCGGTGAACGGCGCGCGGATGTGCACCTCGCGCAGGGCTTGCGTCCAACCCGTTCCCGACACGCTGAGCTCGATCGTGCCGCGCACGACTTCCGCGACACGGACCGGTGTCGTGGACTCGAGCTCCGTCTCGAGCGGCGCCGGCGTCTCCGCCCGGGCGCCATCATCGGCTCGGCCCGAGCAGCCGAGCAGGACTGCGAGCGCGAGCAACGCGAGCTTCACGGCGTGCCCCAACGGATGAGCTCCGCGTCGGCCAGGCGGTAGCGGAGCACCGCCTCGGCGTGCGCCTGGCTGGCGGCGATCCAGCCGTCGTAGGCGTCGAGCACGTCGAGCGCCGTGCCTACACCGCCGCGGTACAGGCTCTCGGTCTGGAGATATGAATCCCGCGCGGTGTCGACCGTGTGCGCCCGCGCGGTCACCTCTTGGAACAGACTGCGCAGGCCGACGACGGCTCGCTGCCACGCGAGCCGCGCGCCTCGCTTCGCCACGCTCACCCGCGCAACGGCCGCCTTCTCCGCGAGCGCCCCTTGGCTGAGGCGGCTGCGATACACGCCCGCGTCCCAGAGCGGCAGGTTGACGGACAGGACGAGCTCACCGCCCCAGCCTTCGCCGGTGTTCAGCAGCGCGAGCTTCGAGCGGCCCCACACGGGTTCTGCGCCTGCGTCCGCGAGAAGTGAGATCTGCGGGAGCCGGTCCGCGCGGATCGCGGTCGCGTTCGCGCTCGCCGCGCGCGCCGCGGCATCGGCTTGCGCGACCTCGGGCGCGGAGAGCCACGGCTCGGCAAGCGACGAGGCGATCGGCGTTTCAGGCGGCGCCAGCGGAGCCAGCGCAAGCTCGGCGTCCGGCGTCCGCCCCATGAGCTCGTTCAGCTCGAGCTTCAGCTCGTCGCGGCGGCGCTCGGCGTCCGCGACGTCGGCCTCGCCCTGGCCGAGTCGCAGCTGTGTTTTCGAGAGATCGGCGGCCACACCCTGTCCGCCCGCTCGCCGCACCTCGACCAGCGACCGGTAGCTGAGCAGCCGCTCGATGCCCGCTCGGCGGAACGCGAGCTCTTGCTCGACCGCAAGGACCGCGGCGAAGAGCGAACGCACCCGGCGATCCAGGTCCAGCTCGGCCTGGTGGTAGCCGGCGCGCGCGTCGTCCGCCGCGGCGACGCTGCTCGCCACGCCGGCACGAAGACGGCCGCCGTCGTAGAGGGGGACCTGTGCGACGAGCTGCGCTCGGGCATCGCTGCTGGCATATCTGCCCGGGAAGCCCGTATGGACGTCTCCGTCGAACGCGACCGACGGGAGGCGTCGCCCCTTCGCCTCGTCCACCGCCGCTGTCGTGCGTTCGGCATCCAGCCGCGCGACGGGCAGCACGGCGTTCGCGCGCCGCGCTTCGCGCAGCGTTTCGTCGAGCGTCATCGCGGGCTCAGCCGCGGCTGGACGCGGCGAGACTCCGGCGAGGGTCAGTGCCAGCACGAGCGCGATTCCTCTGGAGTTCATGCCACGTCAGCCTGCTCGGCTTTCCGGACGCTACGGATCGGATCGGCGCGCGAGCAGCGAATCGGCCGTCGGCTGCGAGTAGACCGCGCTCGCCGACTGGTAGAACGCGATCGCCTGCTCGACGCGGTCGCCGGCTACGCGCTTCGCGACCGGAGCCTGTCGGCCGTCCGCCTCGACGCGGTACACGTCGACGTGTCGGCCCGGCGACAGGACCGTGAGCAGGCCGTCCTTCAAGTAGCCGAGCCGCTGGTACGTGCCGAGCAATGCGCGCGCGTCCTGCGGCGGCGTGGCGAGAATGTCGCGCCCGAAGAACCGGCTCGTGTAGCTGAAGCCGAGCAGCTCGAAGAGCGTAGGCCCGAGATCGATCTGGCTCGCGAGCGTGTCGACGCGCTGCGCGGCGATCTGGCCCGGCGCGTAGACGATCATCGGGATGTGGTACTGGTCGACCGGGATGTCGAGCTCGCCCGCGCTGCCTGCGCAGTGGTCGGCGACGATCACGAAGACGGTGTCCTTGAACCAGGGCTCGCGGCGCGCGCTCTCGACGAGCTGGCCGATCGCGAAGTCGGTGTACTTCACGGCGCCCGCGCGGCTCTCGCCCGACGCGATGTCGATCCGACCTTCGGGGTAGGTGAACGGCCGGTGGTTCGACGTCGTCATCACGAACGACAGGAACGGCTCGCCGGCCGCGTACGAGCGATTCGCCTCGCGCAGCACGCGCCGGAACACGAACTCGTCGGCGACGCCCCAGGCATTCGCGAACTCCGCTTCGTCCGGTGCGAGCTCGCTGCGGTCGATCACGTCGAAGCCGTTGCCGCCGAAGAACGCGCCCATGTTGTCGAAGAACGCGTAGCCGCCGTAGAAGAACCGCGTGTGATAGTCGTGGTCGCGGAACACGCTTCCGATCGAGAAGAGGTCCGCGTTGTTCGGGCGCTTCACGATCGAGTAGCCGGGTGTCGGCGGCACCGAGAGCGTGACCGCTTCGAGACCGCGCACGGTTCGTGTGCCCGTGGCGCGCAGGTTCGTGAAGAGCAGGCTCTCCCCCGCGAGCCGGTCCAGATTCGGCGTCAGGCCATCCGGGTTTCCGAACGTGCCGAGGAACTTCGCCGACAGGCTCTCGACGACGATGAGCACGACGTTGAGCCGCCGCTCGGGGCGCCCCGCGCGAACCTCGCGCGTCAGGCTCGTCGGGTCGTCCACCTCGAAGGTCGCGCGCGGCTCGGCGAGCAGCGTGCGCAGCTCGCGCGACGCAGCGTCTGGTTCCGTCGTGACGTAGAAGGGCGCGTAGTCGAGCTGGTTGTTCCGGAAAGCGGAGAAGAGGGTGTAGAGGCCGTTGGCCGCCAGCTCGTTGCCGAAGCGGTCCTCCGCCACGCGCGGCAGCGCCGTACCCGTGAGCGCGAAGCACGCGATCGGCGCCGCGATGAAGCACGCGGCGGGGCCGAGCCGGCCGCGCAGCGTGCTCGTGCTCGCAAAGGATCGCTCGAGTGCCGGACGCAAGGCAGCGGCCCAGGCGATCACCGACGACGCGAAGATCACAGCGAGGACGGGCAGAACCGGGTACGACTCCCAGATGTTGGCGAGCACCTCGCGCGTGTAGACGAGATAGTCGACGGCGATGAAATTGAAGCGCGCGGAGAACTCACCCCAGAAGAACCACTCGGCCGTCGCGGCGAAGATCAGCACGAACAGACCGCTGATCGCCAAGCCGTGGGCGATCAGGCGGACGGCGCGCGTGCGATACAGCCGATCCGGAACCAGGAGAACCAGCAGCGCGAAGGGCGCTGCGGCGTAGAGCGCAGTGATCAGGTCGAAGCCGAGTCCCGCGCCGAAGATTCGCGCCAGCATGCCGGCGGACGGCGTGAATTCCGCAAGCGCACGCACCAGCAGGGCGATGCGTGAAAGGGTCGCGATCGCGACGAACGCGAGCAGGAACGCATAGAGTGGACCGAAGCGTGTGCGCAGAGCGATCAAGCTGCACCTCGTCGTGGAGCACCGCGCGCCGACTGCCTATGGATATCGGCATTGAAGCGCCGTGGCTCTGAGCGAGCAGTGAGCCGTGGATGAGAAGGGCTTAACTCGCAGCGGCGTCGGGCAGTGGCAGCTCGAGCACGAAGAGCGCGCCCCCGGGGGAGCTGGCCGTGAGCTCGCCGCCGTGCCCGAGAGCGATCGCGCGCGCGATCGCCAGCCCGAGCCCGACCCCGCCGTCAGCGCTGGCTCCGGTCGTGTAGAAGCGCTCGAAGACGCGGTCGAGCATGTCCGGGGGGATGCCGGGTCCGGAGTCCGCCATGGCCAGCCGGGCGCGGTCTCCGTGCACGCCGACCGCCAGCTCGACTCGCCCGCCTCGCGGCGTGTGCCGCAGCGCGTTATCGATCAGGTTCACGATCACCTGCCGGATCTGGGCCGGATCCGCGTCGACCTCGACGGGCGCTCCGGAGAGCTCGAGCGAGACGCCGCGATCCTCGGCCAGGATGCGCAGGTACTCGACCAGCGAGCGCGCCAGCGCGAACAGGTCGATTCGCTCGAGCTTCAGGTGATCGTCCGGCCGGGTCTCGAGCTTCTCCAGCAAGAGGAGCTGGTTCACGAGGCGCGAGAGGTCGTCGACCTGCTCGATCGTCGCGCCGAGTGTCTCGGCATCGGCGCCTTCGGCGCGCGCCACCTGCAGCTCGAGCGTGCCGCGAATCGCCGTGAGGGGCGTGCGCAGCGCGTGGCCGACGTCGGCCGTGAGGCGGCGCACGCGCAGCGCCTCGTCGCGAACCCGGCCGAACAGATCATTCAAGACGGCGGCGAGACGATCGACCTCGTCGCCGGAGCCCGTGCGCGGCAGGCTGCCGTCGGGCAGCGCGCCGAGCGAGCGCGCGCGCGCCGCGATCTCGGCGAGCGGGCGCAACGCGCGCGCGGCGACCCACCAGGCCACGAACGTGCCGAGCGCCGCGATCAACACGAGTGACGTGAGCAGGTTGCGCCGCAGGATCCAAAACCAGTGCTGCACCTGCTCCAGGCTGAACGCGATCCGCACCTGCCACGGGCCGCTGCGCGTCTCGAGCGCGCGGATGTGCCGCGCTCCGCTTCGGCTGCGCGGGTGTACGGCCTCCCAGATCCGCGGCGCGCTGCCTTCGTCGAGCGGCATTGCGCCCGGCAACCCGGTCGCCGGCACGTTCGCGCTGCTCGCGACGAGTACGCCGTCAGCCCGGCGCACCTCCACGAAGAGCTCGCCGGCGCGGTTGTGCAGCAGCACGGCTGACTCGATCCAGCTCGCGAGGCTGATCTTGCCGAGCTGGGTGAGGACTTCGGCGAGCTCTTCCTTCAGCTCCTGGTCGATGTCCGCGCGAAAGCCCCGTTCGAAGCGATTGAGCGCGTACAGGTTCTGCAGCGCGGCCAGACCGATCACGACCGAGATCACGGCGAGCGCGACGCGCAGCCGGATGCTGATCGTCACGGCGTCGCCGTGAGCACGTAGCCGACGCCCCGGCGCGTGTGGATGAGCTTGGTTCCGAACGGCTCGTCGATCTTCCGGCGCAGGTAGCGGATGTAGACGTCGATCACGTTGGAGAAGCTGTCGAAGTTCATGTCCCAGACGTGCTCCGAGATCATCGTGCGGGTCACCACCTCGCCGGTGTGCCGCGCGAGATACTCCAGAAGCGCGAACTCCTTCTGGGTCAGGTCGATCCGTACGCCGGCGCGCTCGACCTTGCGCGAGAGCAGATCGATGTGGAGGTCATCGACCCTGATCAGGCTCGGGCGGGCGCTGCCGCGGCGCAGGAGCGCGCGCACGCGCGCGAGCAGCTCGGCGAAGGCGAAGGGCTTGGGCAGGTAGTCGTCGGCGCCGACGTCGAGCCCGCGCACGCGGTCGTCGACCTCGTCGCGCGCGGTCAGCACGAGCACCGGCGTCGCGCGACCCGCCGCGCGCAGCTCACGCAGCACCGACAGGCCGTCGCGCTTGGGCAGCATCAGGTCGAGCACGATCGCGTCGTACGGATGCACGAGCGCGAGGCCGAGGCCCGTCTCGCCGTCCTCGGCGGCGTCGACGACGAAGCCGGCCTCCCGGAGGCCGCGCTCGAGGAAGCTGCGCACGCGCAGCTCGTCTTCGACCACCAGGACGCGCATCGCCGCGGAGATTAGCGGCCGACCGCGGCCCGCGCAGCGCGTGTGCGGCCAGGCGATAGAATCCGGGGTGCGTGACGCGGCTGCTCATTCTGCTCATTGCAGGCATCGCCCGCTTTGCCTCGGCGGGCGCGGCTGTCTATGTCCCGCCCGCGTGCCCGGAGCCGCGCGCTGGCGCTTCCGACGACGAGCTGCTGCGCTGCTTCGCACCCGTAATCGTCGCTTCCGGCATCGAGCAGTCCTACAACCGAATCGGATCGCTCGTGCTCGAGCGGGGATCGTTTGGCGGTTTGGACGCGCGCGTCGACCCCGACGTGCCCGCGCTCTACACCGAGGTGCGTCCGGACATCGTCGGCCAGGAGATGGTTCTTCAGCTCGTCTACCGCCTGAACTTCGAGAAGATCCCCCTTCGCCTCTCGCGGTACTTCTTCGAGGCGCACCGGAACGCCGGGCTGTTCGTGATCGTGACGCTCGACGCGCGCGACTTCCGGCCGCTCTTTCTCACCACCGTCCACGGCTGCGGTTGCTACGCGGCGGTGCTGCCGACCCGGAACGTGCCCCGCGCTGCGCTGCCGCCGGGCTGGCCGGTCGACGAGATCCGGATCTACGGCCAGACCTTGCCGGCGATTCTAGACGCCCAGGGCGCCGCTCGACGCCCCGTCATCACACTCCAAGCCGAGAGCCACCGCGTGGTCGACGTGCGCTTTGCGGGCACGCTTCCCGAGGGGAGCGCCATAACCCTTCCGCTCGTTCCGATGGCGCGGCTGCGCGACATGCCGGTCAGCGGCGGCGCGGATGGCGAGCGCGCGTCGGTCTTTCACGACACCTGGCCCGCGCGCGGGCATCTGCGCGGGGCCTGGAACCCGCTCGAGGGGCTCTCGATCTTCGGGATCGTCTCGCTCGATCCGATGGTCGGCATGGACAAGGACTTCGGCGACCCCACGCAGACGGGTACCGAGTTCTACACGATGCTCACGCCCTGGCGACAGAGCGCTTCGCGCCTCGATCGCTTCGATCGGCTGCTTCGCGAGCTCGGCTTCGACCCCGACACGCTCTGGTGACGGCCACTCGGCTGGCTTGGATCCCGTCGCTGCGGGATACTGCGCGCCATGGATGGGGCGGGCAGAGGTGCCGGGCTGATCGTCGCGCGCGTGCTCGTGGGGCTCGGGCTGCTCGCCGCGACGGTGTGGGTCCTGCAGCCCTTCCTCGTGCCCGCAGCTTGGGCCGCGATCGCGGCGTACGTGACCTGGCCGATCTATGCGCGTCTGCGCGCGTGGACGAAGCGTCCGGCTCTCACCGCCGGGCTGATGACGTTTCTGCTCGCGGCGATCGTCGCGATCCCGGTGGGCTGGCTGCTCGTCGTTCTGGCGACGGAGGCAACGGGAGTTGCGACGCGACTGCAGGAATGGGCGGCGCAGGGCGCGCCGGCTCCAGAGTGGGTGACCACGCGGCCGTGGCTGGAGGTCCGCGTGCAGGAGCTGCGCGAGAGCCCGCTCTTCGGCCACGAGGCGCTCGGCGAGTGGATCGGCCGCTATGGCAGCGATCTCTCGGTTCGCGCGGTCGCGCTCACCGGCGGCATCGCGCGCAACCTGTTCGAGTTCATGATCACGACGGTCGTGCTCTTCGCGTTGTATCTGGACGGCGAGCGCATCGGCGCGCAGGTGCGCCGCCTGGCCACGCTGCTCCTGCCGAGCGACGACCCGGGACTGATCGATCACGTCGGCGAGATCGTGCGCGCGGTCGTCTTCGGTCTGCTCGGCACCGCGATCGTCCAGGGCGTGCTCGCGGGCATCGGCTTCTGGGTGCTGGACGTGCCCTCGGCGGTCTTTCTCGGCTTCGCGACCGTGCTGACGGCGCTCCTGCCCGGCGGCCCGGCGCTGATCTGGGGCGGCACATGCGTCTGGCTCTATGCCGAGGGACGTGTGGGCGCGACGATCGGGCTCGGGCTCTACGGCGCGCTCGTCGTCAGCACCGTCGACAACGTCCTGCGGCCGATCCTGATCAGCGGCTCGACGAGCATTCCCTTCATGCTGGTCTTCCTCGGCGTGCTCGGCGGGCTCGTGAGCCTGGGCCTGCTCGGCATGTTCGTCGGGCCCGTGCTGCTCGCGGTCGGCTTCGGCCTGCTGGCGGAGTTCCCGGCGCGCTATTCGTCCGCGCGCGACGCCTGAATGCGACGCGGCACGAAGCCGAGGCGATAGGCCGAGTGCAGGTACTGCGCGAGCATGCGATCGCTGTTGAAGAACGAGCCGTTGATCGAAATCGCGCTGCGCATGACGCGATGGAATCGCTCGGGGGTGTCGTAAAAGCACGGCATCACGACCTGCTCGAGCTTGTCGTAGAGCGCGCGCGCGTCGGCGGCGGTGTCCTCGGCGTGCACGCTGTCTCGCGCGCATGGCTCCTCTCCGATCGACCAACCGGTCTGGCCCTCGACGTGTCCCTCGATCCACCAGCCGTCGAGGATCGACAGGCTCGGAACTCCGTTCACCGCCGCCTTCATCCCGCTCGTGCCCGAGGCCTCGAGCGGTGCGAGCGGCGTGTTCAGCCAGAGGTCGGAGCCGGCGCACAGCATCCGGGCCAGCCCCATGTCGTGGTTCGCCAGATAGGCGACGGGGACCTGGCCGCGCAGCGCGTGAGCGATCTCGTGCAGCTCGCGGATGATCTCCTTGCCGTCGGCGTCCTTCGGGTGCGCCTTCCCCGCCAGCACGATCTGCAGCTTGCCGCGCTCCGCGGCGATCTTGCGCAGCCGCTCCAAGTCGTGGAAGACGAGCGTCGCGCGCTTGTAGGCGGTCGCGCGGCGCGCGAAGCCCAGCGTGAGCGCGTTCACGTCGAAGCCCGCGTTCGACTCGCGATTCACGAAGTCGACGAGCTGTCGCTTGGCCTCGAGGTGCGCGGCCCAGATCTCGTGGCACGGAATGCGGATCGCGTAGCGCAGGGAGAGCGAGTCGCGCCGCCAGTCGGGCAGCCACGTGTCGAAGAGCGCCTGCATCGGCGGCGAGGCCCAGGTGCGCACGTGCACGCCATTCGTGATCGCGTGCACCTTGTAGTCCGGGAAGAGGTCGCGCGAGACCTCCCAGTGACTCATCGCGACGCCGTTCACCCAGCCCGAGCCGCGCAGGGCCAGGTCGGTCATGTTGAGCTCGCGTTGCTTCGTGAACAGCTCGAGCCAGCGCGTCGCGCGGGGTCCCAGCACGCGCTCGACGGCCTCGCCTGCGAACTTGTCGTGGCCCGTCGGTACGGGCGTGTGCGTGGTGAAGACGCAGGTTTCACGCACGGCATCGATCTGCTCCTGGGTGATCGATGCGGTCGAGCCCGGCGCCGCCACGCGCTCCTCGAGCAGCGCCAGCACGATCAGCGCCGCGTGGCCTTCGTTCAGGTGATAGCGGACGAGCTGGTCGTGACCGAGCGCGCGCAGCATCGCGATGCCGCCGAGCCCGAGCACGGCCTCCTGCGCGAGTCGGTAGTCGTCGCCGTCGCCGTAGAGCGCGTCGGTCAGGCGCCGGTCCGACGGCGTGTTCTCCGGCAGGTCGACGTCGAGCAGATACACCGGCACCTCGTATCCGCTCACACCTCTCACGCGGTAGCGCCAGCAGGCCACCGCGAGCTTGCGGCCGAGCACGTCGATCGAGATCCGTGCGTCGAGCTTCTCGAGGAAGTCGTCGATCGGCCAGGACACTGGCGCCTCGCGCTGTCGGCCCTCGTCGTCGATGTGCTGGTGGAAGTAGCCGGCACGGTGCAGGAGGCTGACGGCGACCATCGGCAGCTCGAGGTCGGCGGCCGAGCGGATCGTGTCGCCGGCCAGGACCCCGAGCCCCCCGGCGTAGGTCGGGATCGACGCCTCGAGGCCGATCTCCATCGAGAAGTACGCGACCAGGGGCGGCAGGCTCATGACTCCATGTCTCCGTGCGCGTGGGGGACGATCACGCCCATCGGGCTGCGCCGGCCGGCGAGCGCGTCGAGCTCGTCGGCCGTGAGCCACTCCGCGGGATCGTTGCCTCGCGCGCGCGCGAGCGCCTCGAGCGCGTGCGCGAAGCTCGCGCGATTCACGAAGAGCAGCCCGTCGGTGGTGAGCGTCCCGCCGCGTGAGAGATAGCCGAGCCAAGCACTGCGCGCGCCCGTGTGCAGCGGTGCGAGCGCGCCGAGCATCGGCTCGGGCCGGGTGTGGGTGACGAAGACGCGATGCGGTGCGCTCGCGGGGAAGAGCGCGGCGATGCGCTCGGCCGGCGTGACGTGCGCTGCCTCGCGCTCCGAGCGCGGCGCGCGCAGCCGCCCGGGCTCGAGCACGCAGATCACGCGGTGCGGCACGCCGCGCTCCGCCAGCCGTCGCGCGGCGCGCAGGACGGCATCGAGCTGATAAGCGCCGATCGCCACGAGCAGCGCGTCGGCCTGCTCGCGCCGGAAGCCTGCCCAGGCGAGCTCAGCGGCGCCGTCGCGCAGCAGCGCGCGCGCCTCCTCGGGCGCGAACCGGTCCGCAACGTCGCGTTTCGGTGTCACCATCGCCCAAAGCTGTCCGTGGCTGCGGTAGACCTGCTCCATCAACACGGCGGCGCAGTTCGAATCCGGCGGGAAGAGCACGCGCGCCAGGTGCGAGAGCTCGCCGAGGAGCGCCTCGCACAGCGCGGGATCCTGATGCGACTGCTCGTTCTTGGCGTTCTCCCAGGTGTGCGAGGTGAGCAGCAGCGGCAGCGAAAGCCAGCCGACCGGCCGCCCGGCCTCGAGCAGCGCGTCGGTGAAGGTGAGCTCCTGGCGCAGCACGCCGAGCATCTTCGGGCCGAACGCCTCGTAGGTGTGCACGAGGTTGATGCCGCCCTTGTTGCCGAGCGCGGCCGAGACGACGGCCTCTTCGTTGAGCGCCGTGATCACCGCGCCCAGGACGTCCTCGGGCAACCCGGGCTCCGGCTCCGTCACGCGGAAGCGCAGGCGCTCGAGCGTGCGCACGAGCCGGTTCGAGCTCATCTCGTCGGGATTCCCCACGCGCGGGCGCAGGCCGGGGTTCCGCTCGACGATCGCGACGAATGCCAGGTCGACCGCGCTCATCGGCGAGTGGCGCGTCGCCGTCTTCGCATCCGCGCGCTCTGCGGGAACGGGGTGCGCGCGCGCGGGCGGCACGTCCTCGAGATCGACCCGGCGTGTGGCCAGCGCGTGGTCGCGCTCGCGCGCGCGGCCGGTCTCGCCGTGACGCGAGAACAGCGCGACCGCCTCGGCCAGCTCCGCGCGCGGGACCCAGAGCGAGCGAGCGGATTCGTTGAAGTGTTGCGCGGCCTCGGCGTGGTCGCGCGGGATGCCGGGCAGCGGCAGGTTGTGCGCCTGCAGCGTTCCCGCCCCGAAGAAGCCGAAACCCTTCTGTGTCACTGCGACGCCGTACGGCAGCGGGGTCGTCCAGGGTGGCTCGGGCCGTTCGCGCCAGACGCGCGCGGCCGCCTTCTCGCGCCGCTCGATCTCGAGAATCGCCCAGACGAACGCGGCGGGGTCGCGTCCATCGAAGACGATCGGATCGAAGCCGTTCAGCCGCAGATGGTCGACGAACCACTCCGCGCCGCCCGACTGGGACATGGTCGTGCGCTGATCGATGCGGCGGCCGTTCGAGATCATGATCGGGCAGACGAGCCCGGAGTCGGCCGGGCGCCACCAGCGCGACGCCCAGTCGCTGCCGCGCTGCTCCTCGAAGGCGCCGTCGGAGAGGAATGCGACGAGCCGCTCGCCGGGCAGCGGCATGTGCACGTACTGCAGCTCGGCGAAGCCGAGGTAGCCGCCCTCGGAAATTCCGCCCGCCGTGTGTGCGTTCACGTGGCTTCCGGACGGGGAGACCGGCCGGCCGCGCGCGTCGAGCTCGTAGGCGTAGAAGTCGCGCGCGAAGCGCGAAAGCCCCGCGTCCGAGACGTCGTAGCGTGCGGCATGCGCGGGCGAGAGATTGCCGACGAGCACGTTCACGGCATCCACGCCGCCCACGCAGTGACCCTGGCCCATGAGCCACGCCCGCGTATCGCCGGTGAGCGCGTTCGCGGCGAGGTAGCCGGCGTAGGCGATCACCATGTTGAGCGCGCCGCCGAGGTGGCCCTCCGGGTCGGCCTTGAAGTCTCCGCTCTCGAGACCCCGCCCGTCGAGCCAGACATTCCGCGCGTAGACCTGGTGCGCGGCGAGCCACATTCCCGCCGCGGCCACGCGATCGGCCGCGTGCAGGAGCCGCCACGGGTTCGCGCCGTCGCCGCCTATCCCCGCGCGCCCGAGCCGGTCGATCGCGCGGTACATCCGCCACTGCGTCAGGTCGGCGTGCGCGATCGGGCCGTAGCCCGCCGCCCAGCGCGCAAACTCCGGAACCGACTCGCGGCAGTGTCGCGCTTCTTCGGCGGCGATTGCGGGATCGAGCGGATTCTCGGCCAGACGCAGAAGACGAGTCATTCTTCCTCCGCGAGCAGGTCCGCGGCAGCGCGCGCGATCACTGACTCCTCGTCGGTCGCGAAGACGAAGACCTCGCGTGATCCGTCGCGCGAGATGCGGCCGGATCTATCGGCCACATTGCGCGCGGCGTCGAGCTCGATGTTCCAGGCGCGCAGGCCGGCGGCCACGCGCGCGCGGATTTCCGCGGAGCGCTCACCGATCCCGCCGCCGAAGACGAGCGCGCCGCGACCGTCGAGCAGTGTCAGGTACGCCCCGACGGTCATCACGATCCGGCGCACGAAGAGCGCGACCGCCACGCGCGCGCGCTCGGAGCCGCGCGCCTCGGCGCGCAGCACCTCGCGCAGATCGTCCGAGCCCGCCATGCCGAGCAGCCCCGACTCGCGCGTGAGGATGCGCTCGAGCTCGTCGGTCGAGCGGCCGCTGCGCAGCAGCGCCAGCAGCGCGCCGGGATCGACGTCACCGGAGCGTGTGGCCATGACCAGACCTTCGAGCGGCGTGAAGCCCATCGAGGTCTCCAGTGAGCGACCCTGTCCGATCGCGCACGCCGAGCAGCCGGCGCCGAGCTGCAGCGTGACGGCGTCCTGCGCCTCGGGCGCGCCGCCGCGGGCGCGCGCTAGCGAACACAGCAGCGACTCGTGCGCGATGCCGTGAAA
>Ga0184615_10000355_pt1 | contig 26050 bp, 24 predicted proteins | sample PLM4_65_coex_FD_133134 | JGI IMG/M metagenome (GOLD analysis project Ga0184615, IMG submission 133134) | Groundwater sediment microbial communities from an aquifer in East River, Colorado, USA - PLM4_65_coex | ecosystem: Environmental > Terrestrial > Soil > Riparian zone | place: USA: East...
CCGCGAATCGTCTTGATGCCAAACCGCCGGTAGTCGGCTTTCTTGATTCGTCCCTCTTCCCACACCACCATGGAGCCAACCGCCTGGTCGCCTTGGAAATTCGAAATATCGAACGCTTCGATCCGCCGGGGCGCCCGCTGGAGTCCCAGCACGGCGCGGAGCTCGCGAGCCTCGGCGTCGGCCGCCTGCCGCTTCCGGCGGTGATCGGCGAAGGCCGCTTCGGCGTTTTCCGTGGCCAGCGCCACGACGCTCGCGTCGGGACCGCGCGAGGGCGACGTCAGTTTCACCCGCGAGCCGCGTCGCTCCGAGAGCCACGCCGCCAAGAGGGCTTCGTCGGGAAGGTCCGCCGGCAAGATGATCTCAGGCGGCACGACCGTCTCGCGGTCGTACAGTTGCTGGAGCACGGCCGTCAGCAAGACCGCATCCTCCGGCTCGGCTTTTTCGAAGTAGAAATCCTTCCGGCCGATCATCATCCCGCCCCGGATGAACAGCACCTGCACGTCGGCCGCTTCGCCCTCGCGGAAGAGCCCCACCACGTCTTGATCTTCCAGGCGGGTCGACGTGACCCGCTGGCGCTCGAGGACCTTCTCGATCCGGCCGATCTGGTCGCGGATCCGGGCGGCTTCCTCAAAACGCAGGCCGTCCGCCGCATCCGCCATGCGGGCCCGGAGCGCGCGGACAAGATCCTGATCCCGGCCCTCCAGAAACAATCGGACCTGCTCGATCATCTCCCGGTATTCGACCTGGGATTGGCGGCCCGTGCACGGCGCGAGGCAGCGTTTGATCTCGAACTCGATGCACGCCCGCTCCGCCGTGCCGTCGATCGTGATCGAGCAATTCGGTAGCGGGAAGAGATACCGCAGAATGCGGAGCGTCTCGCGCAGGGCGTTGGTCGGGACATAGGGCCCGAAATACACGGCCCCGTCACGGACCACACGGCGGACGATCTCCGGCCGCGGATAGGGGTCTTCAAGCGCGAGGCGAATGAACGGGTAGTTCTTATCATCGCGGAGCACGACGTTGTACTTCGGTCGATGCTTCTTGATGAGGTTGTTTTCGAGGATCAGCGCTTCAAGTTCTGAGCCCGTCACAAAATAGTCGATGTCCTCCACCTGGGCAAGCATGGCGGCGGTCTTTGGCGGCAACCGCGCGCCGGGCTGAAAATAGGAGCGGACCCGGTCGGGAAGTGATTTGGCCTTCCCGACGTACAGCACCCCCCCGCCCGACCGTTTCATGACGTAGACGCCGGGGGAAGCTGGCAATTCGGCGACGCGCCGCGGGCCGTCGATCATCGGGTCCTGTCCTCAGCCAGCATGCCCGTATTCTACCGCCCACCGGGCACCGCTTCAACGCGGGACGTTTTCTCAAGAACACGCTCACCGGCCGACGGCGCCTCGTCTTTGACTCCGCTCGAACCCGCGTGGTATAGTCCGCGGCCGTGCCCACCTACTTGGTCATCTGGATTCATCTTCTGGCCGTGGTCACCTGGATCGGCGGACAGATCTTCCTGGTGCTGGTCGCATGGCCCGTCCTGCAACACGAAGGTCCTCCGGCAATGGCGGTTCCGGATACGCTGCGACGCCTGGGCCGGCGCTTTCGGACGGTGACCTGGGTCAGCGTGATCGCGCTCGTGATCACGGGCGCGTTTAACATTCTCAACGAAGGCGGGTCGGCACGGATCGAGTCGGCGTGGGGCGGCGTGCTCATGCTGAAACTGTTTCTCGTCGCCCTCGTCGTGGGGCTCACCCTGGTTCACGATTTCATTCTGGACCCCTACGCCATTCCTTCGCACGGGGCCGCCGGCGGAACACGCCCTGCGTCAGGATCGGGAACCGCCCGGGGTCTCCAGATCGCCATTTTAGTCCTCAACCTCTCGATCCTGCTGGTGGCCGCCTACCTGGCTCGGATGTGATCATGCGGATCGCCCGACTGCGGCATCGTTGGCTGGCCCAGTTCTCCACCGTCAAAAGGAAGGAGCCCCTGTGAGCCCCGTCGCGGACCAGCCCCCCCCGCTTGATATCATGGAACGGCTCGAGAAGTATGGCTACATCTCGGTCGGGGTCAGTTTTCTCATTTTGGGTATGGCGGTCTTCGTATACGGCTGGGCGCACTTCGCACAGACCGTCACCGACAACCTGCCTAGGGCCGTCCTGGTGCTCCTCAACGATCTCTTGCTCGTCGTGATCTTGCTCGAGCTGTTCCGGACGATCCTGAACTTCCTCAAAACTCATTCGATCACCCTCGAGCCGTTTCTTCAAGTCGGAATCATTGCATCGCTCCGAAAAGTGCTCACCCTGAGCGCCGAGATGGTCCTGACCGGGGAGACCAGTTCGACGCGGTTCACCCAGTACCTCCTCGATGTCGGAGTCCATGGAGGCGTGGTGGTCGCCTTGGTGCTTGCGCTCTACCTGTACCGCACGAGCCAACCCGACGTCCCGGCCCCGGTCTCCAAATCCTGACCGGTTGCCAAGCTCAGCCGTCGCGCTCCAAAAGAAACACCCGCGACACCGATCCAGGCCCGCTCACTTTCACCGAGCGACCGTTGAAGCGTCGCAAGGGTCGATTGAAACGTCAATATGATAAGTATTCTTAATATAGTCAATATGTTATGGGCTTGACAGCGCCCTATTTCCAGCGCTATGATGGTATTGGGAGGGTCGGAGGAGGGGCCCTCCGGAGGGGTGGTGGTGGCTATTAGAAATGGTGTAGGCCAACTGAAGGGCGACTGCCGTGTCGTCGACGTTTGCCGATGAGGGAAATAGCAGAAAACGAGGGGCGTTTTGCCCAGATCGCTAGGCTGGAGATGAAGGCCGTCTGCGAGGCGTGAAGCACCCGAGTTGAGTGAGCGGAGATTGCGGTGGTCGTATGAACGGGGCATCGCCGGAAGGTTCGGTGGTGCCTTCGATGTTTTCATTCCCTGGTTGAGTGAGCGCTGGCCGAGCTAGGGATAGAGCCCTCGAGCCAAGTGGGCTTGGGCGATCCTCCCGATCGCCTGCATCATCGAAGCAGTTCTCAGATCCGTTTTCTCCCGCAGCGACAGGTCCCACACCGCCCTGAACGCCGTGGAAAGAATATCCCGCAGCCTTGCGTGAATTTCGGCTTCTTTCCAGAAATACTTCTGCAGATCTTGGACCCATTCGAAATACGAGACGATCACCCCACCTGAGTTGGCCAGGATATCGGGAATGACGGTGATCCCACGGTCCCGGAGAATCTGGTCGGCCTCCATCGTGGTGGGGCCGTTGGCTCCTTCCGCCAGGACCCGACACTGGACCCGCGAGGCGTTGGCCCCCGTGATCTGCTCGCCCAAGGCGGCGGGAATCAAGATCGTGCAGGCCAGTTCGAGGAGATCCTCGTTCGAGATCGGCGTCGCCCCCGGGTACCCCTGAAGGGTGTGCCGCGACTCCTTGTACCGGATGACATCGTCGATGTGAAGGCCCTGCGGGTTAGCGATTCCTCCCTTCGAATCGCTGACCGCCAAAACCGAGACGCCAGCGGCCGCCAACCATCGCGCGGTATGAGCGCCGACGTTCCCGAGGCCTTGGATGACGGCAGTGCTTGCTTCCGGGGACACGCTCAGGCGCTTGAGCGACTCTAGGATCGTATAGACAACTCCTCGACCCGTGGCCTCCTCACGACCCAGCGATCCGCCGATCGATACGGGCTTGCCGGTGACCACGCCAGGCACCGCGTACCCGACCTGCTGGCTGTAGGTGTCCATCATCCAGGCCATGGTCTGCGCGTCGGTTCCCACATCCGGAGCGGGGATGTCGCGCTCGGGGCCGATCAACGGAAAGATTTCCGCCGTGTAGCGCCGGGTCAGCCGCTGCAGTTCGGGGCGCGACAGCGCTCCGGGGTCACAGCGCACGCCGCCCTTCGCGCCACCGTAGGGAAGACCCACGAGCGCGCACTTCCACGTCATGAGCATGGCCAAGGCCGCCACCTCGCCCATGGTGACATTGGGATGATAGCGGACACCGCCTTTCGACGGCCCGAGCGCGGTGTCGTGCTGCACCCGAAATCCGTGAAACGTCCGGACCGACCCGTCGTCCATCCGCACCGGAACACCAACCGCGAGCGCGCGTTGGGGCACGCGCAACCGGCCGCGCAGGTTCGGGTCAAGGTCGATCTGGTCGGCGGCCCGCTCAAACTGCGCGAGCGCAAGCCGATACGCCGCCGTGTCCAGCGTGGTCACGCCCAGTTCAGCCCCGAGCTCGCGCATTCCAATCCCTCCGGTCCTGATTGTGGTGCATTGGACGGCTCATTTTCAACCGGTCTGGCCGTGTTGGAGTAGTCTGCTCTGGATTTCGAAGAGAGAGTGACTGATCAGTGTGGTCTAGTGTGTCCGAGTCATGCCAGCTTGGAGCCCGTTCAGGAACGGACAGATGCAAGGCGCTCCGGTTGGGAAATCGCCATTGGCATTGCCTTGCGCGCGGAGCGTACTGGGAGGCTCCTGGAGGTACGAAGCATTCCCGGGGGATTGCGGTCGTACGTGAGCACGCAAGGCCGACTGACAACGCCGCAGATGGCCATTCCTGGACAGGCTCCTAGGGGATGCGTCCCGACTGCAGCGTCTGCATCGTGAACAAGCGGTCGCCGAGGTCGGGGTTCACCTCGATCTCTTGGAGTTCGACGATCGTCTTTTCCAGCGAGTGGGCTTTCTGGATCTCGGTCCGCTTCCAGACCCAGGTATCGCGAATCTGCTGCCATTCGACCCGTTGCGTCTTTTGTAACATCCCCTCGGCGTCTCGGTACTCAATCTGGTGGATGGTCCACGTCTGTGGCGAAACCCAGACGCGACGGAGGGGCGGGGTGCCCTCTCTTGTCGATCGGCTCTCCAAAACGACGTATCCACGCCCGTCGAGGATTTCTCGCCCCACCATCGTGAGCTCATCGGACTCCGTCAAGCGAGTTCCCATCTGCTCGAAACCGAGGTTAACGTCCGATTCGTGTTCGTGGCGATGGGCCTCGTGCCCAGCGATCGGGACGCGTCGGACCTGCCGCAACTCCGGGAGGTAGAGCCACGCCTGGGAGTCGGTCGCCTGCCTCGACTGCCAGAGCAGAAACGCCTCGCCTTTTTGGTTGAGCGGGGCGAGCGTCACCAACAGGGTTTTGCCGAGGGTGCCCTTGTCCCCGCGGACGTTTTTCCAGTACAGGTGGTGGCGGCTTGTCTTTTCCACGCCGCGAGCATCGATCGATCGAATCACCATCTGGGCGGTCTCCGTGCTGACCGCATCGTCTTGAATGCCCACCTGCCGGATCACTTCCGCCACCTCGCCCTGGCCACCCCATGCGCTGGAATGACCCATCGCAACGACCATCGCCATCGAGAGGACTGCCGTGCGATATCGGAGGAGCATTCGACGTGCCACTATGTGATTCATGGTGTCTGGTCCTCCCCGCTCATTCTCCGATGACAGCACAACGAGTCAGTTTATTGGGTACCGAGGAAGCGGCGACGCGCCTAGAACGGGAGCGGTTGAAACCGTTCGGCGAACCCATTGCCAGAACGTGACCGTCTCGCGCAGCGTCTTGTTGGGCAGCGTGCCGGACCGACCCACCCTATCGCCGCAGCAACCCGCTGCCGATCAGGTATTTCAGATCCTCGTCGTCGAACGTCAGCCCGCCGCCGATGAATCCCGTGTCGAGCTGGCGATTGAAGGGGTTGTCGTAGCCGGCTTGGATGTAGAGGTAGGTGAGGAATCGGTAGCGGGCGGTGGCTTTGGCGTGGACGTTCTTGTTGAGCGGGTCGTCGCTGCTGAAATCCCAGAGGTCGAGGCTCAACTGCAACCCGGGCTCGTCGAAGAAATAGTCGGCGCCCACGCCAAAGCTGTTTTCCAGCAACCCGCCGCGCAAACCCACATCACCGAAGCGCCGGAAGTACTCGACGGAGAATTTGATCTTACGGTCGACCTTTAACTCTTCGGTGATGGTCGAGGGTCCGCCGTTGATGCTGACATCGGTCGTGGTCTTGGTCACTCTGCCCCGGGGGTCGTCCACGACCTCGATGATGTAGCTCTTGTTCTCGCGCGGCGTGATGTGCAGGCCGAAGTACCCCTTGTTCTCGCCCTCGGAAAATTGAAACTCGTTGCGGGCGTCGAGCGTCAGCCGGATCTGGTCGATCTTGTTCAGCGTCCCGCTCAGGCCGGCAAGCGCCGTATTGAGCTTCTCGTAGGCCGCATCGTCGTTGATCAACTTGCCGAGCGTGCCCTTGCCCTGCTCGAGATTTTTTGTGACGGTGTTGATATTTACGAGGGCGCTGTCAAGCTTGTCGTAGACCTCGTCGTTCGTCAGAAGTTTGCCGAGCGTGCCGTCGCCGCGCTCCAGCCGGTCGGCCAGGCGGTTGAGCGTGGCCACGAGCCTGGGGCCTTCTTCTTTGAGGGACTGGGTCAGCGCCTCCGCATTTGCGATCGTGCCCTTGATCGCCTCGCGGTTTTCGGCGGCGATCCGATCCAGATTCGCGGCCAGGCCGCGGAAGTGGGCGACGATGTCCTTGATCGATTGCTCGCCCTCCGCGCTGCCGAGCGCCGCGCGCAACGAGGTGGTGACGGCCTTCACGTCTTCCGCGACCGCGGAAAAACGGTTGATCAGCGCATCAAGATCCGAGGCGCCTTCCTGCTGCGGGATGCGCGCGTCGTTCGGGAACATGCCGGGGCCTTTGCCCGGGACGATCTCGACGTACTTGTCGCCCAGCAACCCCGTCGCCTTCACGGCCGCGAAACTTCCCTCCGGAATCTTGATCCCGGGCTGGATCCGGAAGGTGACCTTGGCCTGGGAGTCTTGGAGTCCCATCTCTTCGACCTTGCCGATCGGGACGCCCGCCATCTTGACCGACGCGTTCTTATCCAGTCCAGCCACCGAATCGAAGAGCGAATACAACCGATCGCCCTCCACGCGTTTGAACGCCCAGTCCTTCAGGTTGAAGGTGGCGTACAGGAGCAACGCGAGCGTGGCGAGGACGACCGCTCCCACGCGGGCTTCGACGCTCAGGGACTTCATGAGGTGGGGCTAGGCCACGGCAATCGGACCCTCCGCGCTTCCGGTGATGAACTGGTGGACGATGGGGTTCGCGCTCGCGCGGATCTCGGTGGGCGTCCCCACCTCTTGGATCGTGCCCTGGTACAACATCGCGATGCGATCGGCAATCTTGTACGCGCTGGTCATGTCGTGGGTGATGGCGATCGACGTCACCTTCAACTGTTGCTTGAGACGAATGATCAGATCGTTGATCACGTCGGCCATGATCGGGTCGAGGCCCGTGGTTGGCTCGTCGTACAGAAGGACTTCGGGGTCGTGCGCGATCGCCCGCGCCAACCCCACCCGCTTCTTCATCCCGCCCGACAACTCCGCCGGCATCAGATCCTCAACGCCTTTGAGGCCCACCAGCGTGAGCTTCTCGCGCGCGATCGCCCGAATCTCGCGGGCACTCAGCCGGGTGTGCTGGGCGAACGAGAACCCGACGTTTTCCCAGACCGTGAGCGAATCGAAGAGCGCGGCGCCTTGAAACAGCACCCCGAACTTCTTGCGGAGCTCGGCGAGCGCCGTTTCGGTCAACGTCGTGACGTCGGCATCGTCGACAATGATCCGTCCTCGGTCGGGGCGCAAGAGGCCGATCACGTGTTTGAGCAGGACGCTCTTGCCCGTCCCGCTGCCGCCGATTACCACCATCGTTTCACCGCGCTCGACCGTGAGGTCGACGCCGGCCAGCACGACCTTGCCGTTGAAACTCTTATGGACATCATGAAATTCGATCATCGGGATCAGTACAGCAACGCCGTCAAGAAATAATCCGAGATCAGGATCAACACGCACGAGACGACGACCGCGCCGGTGGTCGCCTGCCCGACCCCTTCCGCCCCGCCGCGCGCCGTGAAGCCCCGGTGGCAACTGATGAGCGAGATGATGCCGCCGAAGATCACCGCCTTGAGCAGGCCCCCGTAGACGTCGTCCACCTCCAGATAGTCCAGGGTGCGCCGGATGTAGACGGTCGAGTTGACGTCGAGAAGCTTGACGGACACGAAGTAGCCGCCGACGATCCCGATCCAGTCGGACAGGACGGTCAGGATCGGGAGCATCACCAGACCCGCGACGAAGCGCGGAAAGACCAGGTACTTGACCGGGTTGACCCCCATCGAGGCCAGGGCATCGATCTGCTCGGTGACCCGCATCGTCCCGAGTTCGGCGGCCATCGCCGCCCCGGCGCGCCCTGCGACCATCAAACCGGTGAGGACCGGCCCCAGCTCGCGGGTCATCGAGAGCGCCACCACCGTCCCCACCAGGCTCTCGGCGCGGAAGCGCTGAAAGCCGTTGTAGCTCTGGAGCGCGAGCACCATGCCGGTCGACAAGCCGGTGATGAGGACGACCGGAATGGATTTCGTCCCCACTTCTTCCATCTGCTTGAAGTGCAGGCGGAAGTCCCACCGGCCCGACCAGATCTGCCGCCCCATCGCCGCGACGAGCAGCGCCAGTTGGCCCACCTCGCCGAACCCCTTCACGGCGAGACGGCCGACCCATTCGAGACCCCTGGCTCGCGACGTGCTCATGTCTCACGGTCGAGATACCGCCTTGGGACCCGCGGACCGATCCCGCAGAGCAGTTCGTAGGCGATCGTTCCCGCGGCCGCCGCCACGTCCTCGGCGCTCATCGAGGCGTCACCCTGCACGCCGATGACGACCACCTCGTCACCCTCGGCAACGCCGGACACCTCGGTGACGTCCACCATCGTCAGATCCATGCACACCCGCCCCGCCACCGGCGCGCGCCGGCCGCGAACCAGAACGGCGCCGACATTCGAGAGCGCCCGCGGGTAGCCGTCGGCGTACCCGATCGGGAGGACCGCGATCAGGCTCGGCCGCTGGGTCACGAACGTCCGCCCGTAACTGATCGGCGTGCCCGAGGGCACGCGTTTGAGCAGGCCGATGCACGTGGTGAGCGAGAGCACGGGGCGCAGGTCGACGGCGGGTCCGACCGCCGGCCCCGGCCGGCACCCATACAGCATAATCCCTGGACGGACAGCGTCGTACAGCGCGGCCTCCAACCCGACCACGCCGTCGCGAGAGACGGCCATCACCGCGGCGCTGTTGGCCGCGTGGCGGAGCGGTACGGCGATCCGGCGAGCGTGCAGCGCGGCCATCACTCGGTCGAACCGCGCCATCTGTTCGCGCGCAAATGCCGGGTCAGCCAAATCCGCGTCGGCAAAGTGCGTCATCACGCCGTCGAGCCGGAGGCCGGGGAGTCGGGTCAGGCTCGCAATGGCATCCGGAGCCTCGTCCACCGGGAACCCGAGCCGCCCCATGCCGGTGTCGATCTTGGCATGGACCGGGGCGACGCGTCCGGCCCGCCGCGCCGCGTCGCTCAGCGCCACGGCGTGTGCGGGATGAAAGATCGTCGCGGTGACGCCGAGGTCGACGATCTCGGAGGCTTGGTCTCCCGTGAAACCGCCCAACACCAACACCTCGCCGCGAATCCCGGCGTCACGCAACGTGCGCGCTTCCTCCACCAGCGCGACCCCGAAGCGGGTCACCCCCTCCGCCGCCAGTGCGCGCGAGACCGCCACGGCGCCGTGACCATAGGCGTCGGCCTTCACGACCGCGATGACGTCGCGGGATCCCGCCAGACGGCGGACCTGGAGAAGGTTGTGCCGGAGCGCGACAAGGTCGATGGACACGGTGGTCGGACGAAGCGCGGCCGTGGCCGCCGTCACGGGGTGCCCACCTTCCGCAACGCATCCGCCTGCTGGGCCGCCGCCTTGGCCTCGTCCGCCAACCCGCGGGAGGCGAAGAGCTCGGCTTTCCGGTCGTAGAGCCGGGCCCGCAGCGCGGCGTCGCCGTTTGGCACGAGCGCTTCAGCCTCGTCGATGGCGACGCCCGCTTCGTACGGTTTGTCCTCCGCGATCAGGACTTGGGCCAACGTGTCGAGGTAATGGGCCGCGCGCGGAGGATCCCAGTGGACCGCTTCCCGGACCAGGGCTTCGGCCGAGGTCAGGCGGCCATCCTGCAAGAGGGCTTTCCCCTGGCTATGCGCCACCGCCGCGAGTTCGCGCTTGGTCTCGGCCAACGTCTCGGTTCCCGCCGACCGCGCTTCGGCCTCGTCCATCACGTGCTTCGCGTCGTCCACGCGTTCGACGAGCAGGAAGGCTTCCGCAAGAGCACCCAGGTGGAACGGGGCGCGGTCGGGGTTCCACCGCGCGGCTTCGCGGAGCAGCGGTTCGGCGGCATCGAGCCGCCCGTCGACGAGCAAGGCGTTCCCCCGGTTTCCCGCGAGCTCGGCCACCGCACGTTTCTGGTCCGCAAAGAGCGGGGCCTTGCCGTTGACCGCCCGATCATCGGATAACCGGGATTCCGCCTCATCGATCGCTCGGCTCGCCTCGAGGGGGTTACCCGAGGCGATCAGGATCGTGATCCACGTATCGAAGAAGGCGGGACGGGGATCCCACGCGATGGCTTGGCGGGCCAGCGAAACCGCTTCGCTCAGGCGCTTGCCCTGGGTCGAGTACAGCCACGCCAGGTTGTTGGCGGCGGGGGCCGCCTCCGGTCCACCAATCCGGATCGCACGGCGATACCATCCCTCGGCCCCTCGGCGGGAGCCTTCGGCCGCCGCGAGGTTCCCAAGGTTCACCATCGCGGTGACGTGCTCCGGACGCCGGCGGAGCACCGTCTCATACTCGGGGCGCGCGAGCGCCGGCTGGCCCTCCCGTTCGTATGCAACCCCCAAAGCCAAATGGTCTTCGGGCGACAGCGGGTCATGGAGCACGACAATGCGCGGCGACTGTTGGCCCGCACACCCCGCCACGATCACGGCCGAGACGAGCGCAGCCGCCACGATCCATGAACCCCGACCACCCGTCACGAGCCGAAGTCCGCCCGTAGGGGGTCACCATGGTGACCCCCTACACGAAGAGCCCCTACGTGAAACGGAGACCGGAGCACGCCGTCGGACGGCGGATGAGCCAGCGCCCACGACCCCCCGCGGGTCCACGCCCTCACGAACCGCGGGTAGGACATCGCGGCATCGGGATCCCGGCCGGAATACAACAAGACCTCGCGCGAGGCGTCGCGGTAGCCGACCACAACCACGAAATGGCCGCGCCGCCACGGCCCGATCCCGAGGTCAAGAAACACCACCACGGGGTGGTCGCGTCGGAGTTCGTCCCGGAGCCAATCGATCGATCCGATGGTCGTGGTGAGATGCGGGGCTCGGTCGGCGGCGAAGCGAGCCAGATCCATGGGCAGGACGCCGTTGAGGGACGGCACCGCCAGAGCGTGTGTGATCTCGTCGACGGACACCTGATCGCCCCAATAGGCGAGGACGCTGGCAAGCGCGGCGGGCCCACAGGCCCCGGGGTCGCCCGGCACAAACGGCACCCCGGCAATGCGGTGGCTCTGCTCGTGGACGCTGGGACGATCGTCGGCGACACGGACGCCGGACGGGCCCCCTCCGCGACAGCCGGATAAGACGATCCCGATGAGCGTGATGACCGCCGCCCACCCTTTGATCCATCGCACGCTGTTCGTCGGGATACCGTCCACCGGGATCCCCGTGTCCATGCGAATGTTTCCCCCGGATTCCGGCGCGCTATCTGGTGATGAGGACGCGGTGACCGGACACCTGGAGCAGGACCACGACCAGAATCGCAATGACCAACAACGCGATAATGACCCCCAACCCGCTGTCCCCCCCCGGTTGCAGGCTCTCCAGGTGCTGCGTGAGCTGGTGGATCTGAACATCCGAGAGCTGCCCCAATCGGACGGCAGTCTCGGCGGGGCTCAGGCCGAGGTCGGCCAGACGTTGCGCCACCATCCGGTGTTCCAACACCGCGCGGAGCCTGGACAGATCCGCGAGCCGATCGACGCTCGGAACGGGCACCGTCGCCTCCGAAGCCACGAACGCCGCCCACCCGACGCCGGGGCAGGCGCCGACAGCGCCGATCACGAGTAACGCCACGATCAAATACGCGATAAGGGACGAATATGCCACTCGGGTCAACCCGGCCATAAAACCCTCCTCTAATCGATGGACCCGGGGCCTCCCGCCCCGGCGCAATCATGCATGGCGACCACGTCGGCCGCCCTTCCGTCACACCTCAAGAATCTCGGATTCCTTCTTGGCCAGCATCTCGTCGATGCGGCTGATGTAGTGATCGGTCAGCCGCTGGATCTCCTCTTGCGCGACGCGCTGAGCATCTTCGGACAGCGTGCCATCCTTATGCGCCTTCTTGAGTTCTTCGTTCATATCCCGCCGGATGTTCCGGACCATCACCTTGACCTCCTCGCCCATTTTCTTGGCGACCTTGACATAATCCTTCCGTCGCTCTTCGGTCAAGGGCGGGATGCTCAGACGGATGAGTTTGCCGTCGTTGGAGGGCTGGAGGCCGAGGTTGGCGGCCTGGATGGCCTTTTCGATCTCCGGAATCTGAGCCGGCTCCCAAGGTTGAATGGTGATCAAGCGGCTCTCGGGGATCGACAGACTCGCCACCTGCTTCAAAGGAGTCGGCGTGCCGTAATAATCGACGTGAATCCCGTCGAGGAGCGACAACGAGGCCCGTCCCGTCCGGATGCTGGCCAGGTCCTTGCGAAGCCGCTCAACGGCCTGGTCCATCCGCTCGCCCGCCTTGCGTTTTATCTCCACCGGGCAATCCTCCGGCGGGCACACTCTCTCGCGTCCATGACCATGGTCACGCCCGCACCCGATCGCCTTCCACGACCGTGCCCAGGGCTTCTCCGCACACGATGCGCTTGATGTTGTCTTTTTCTTTGAGGTTGAAGACGATGATGGGCATGCGATTTTCCATGCAGAGGGTGACGGCCGTGCTGTCCATCACGGCGAGCCCTTTCTCGATCACCTCGAAGAACGTCAGCCGCGAGAACATCGTGGCGCTGCGGTCTTTCATGGGATCGCGGTCGTAGACCCCGTCCACCTTCGTGCCTTTGAGGATCACCTCGGCCCCGATCTCCATCGCCCGCAGCGCCGCGGCGGTATCGGTGGAAAAATAGGGATTCCCGGTTCCACACGCCAGGATGACGACCCGCTTCTTCTCCAGGTGTCTGATGGCCCGGCGTCGGATGTAGGGTTCGGCCAACTGGCGCATTTCAATCGCGGACTGGACGCGGGTGAGTACGCCCCTGGCCTCGAGCACGCTCTGGAGCGCCAACGCGTTCATCACCGTGGCGAGCATGCCCATGTAATCCGCCGAGGAGCGCTCGATCCCCGTCGCGGCGGCGGCGAGGCCCCGGAAAATATTCCCGCCGCCGATCACGATGGCCAGCTCGACGCCGAGAGCGTTGACCTCCTGGATCTGGTCCGCCACGCGGCCTACCACCGTGGGGTCGATCCCGTATCCCTGGTCGCCCGCCAACACCTCCCCGCTCAATTTCAGGAGGATGCGACGATACTTCAGATCGGCCACGGTGTCTCCGAAGGCAAGCGATCAGCTCATCGCCCACAGCTCACAGGAAGAAAACCACCGCATGGCTTTCCTGTGAGCTATGGACTGCGAGCTATGAGCTAATATCATCACCCAATTTGTATCGCACGAACCGCCGCACGGCGATCCGTTCGCCGATCTTGGCGACCTTCTCGGTGATCAACGCGCCGACCGTGAAGCTGGGATCTTTGATGAAGGGTTGATCGAGCAACGCGATCTCCGAGCAGAATTTGTCGACCCGTCCCTCGACGATCTGCGCGATCACCTTCTCGGGCTTCCCGGATTGCTGGGCCTCCGCGGTGAACTGGTCTCGGGCTTGGGCGATCACCTCGGCGGGAATCGCTTCGCGGCTGACGTAACGAGGAGGGGTCGCCGACCCGGCGACGTGCATCGCCAGATCCTTGACCAGGTTCTGGAACTCCAGGTTGCGCGCGACGAAATCGGTCTCGCAGTTGACCTCGACCAGGACGCCGATCTTGCCCCCGGCGTGCACGTAGGACCCGATGAGACCTTCGCCGGCTTCGCGTCCCGCTTTCTTGGCCGCGACCGCCACGCCCCGCTGGCGCAACCACTCGGCCGCCTTCTCGAGGTCGCCCCCGTGCTCGACCAGCGCCTGCTTGCAGTCCATCATTCCGGCGCCCGTCTTCTCCCGCAGTCGCTTGACCAGCCCGGGGTCGATCGCCGCCACGCTAGCCCCCTTCGGCCGCCGCCGCGAGTTCGGCCAGATCGCGGCTCGAGGTGACCGACGCCGCCTTGGCTTGCTCCTCGACGCGCGCGGCCTGGAGCTGCCGCCCTTCGATCACGGCGTCGGCCAGGCGGGCAGTGATCAATTTGATCCCACGAATCGCGTCGTCGTTGCCGGGAATCACGTAGTCCACCTCATCGGGATCGCAGTTGGTGTCCACGATCGCGGCCACCGGGATACCCAACCGGTTGGCCTCCAGGACCGCGATGTGTTCTTTCTTGCAGTCGATGATGAACACCGCGCCCGGCAGCGCCGTCATGGTCTTGATCCCGCCAAGAATCTTCTCGAGTCGGCCGCGCTCCTTCTCCATCTCCCCGACTTCCTTTTTAGGAAGCCGCTCGTGGGTGCCGTCGGTCTGGGCCTGTTCGAACTTCTTCAGTTTGTCGACGCTCTTGCGCAACGTCTGAAAGTTGGTCAGCATCCCGCCCAGCCATCGCTGGTTGACGTAAAACATCCCGCACCGCTTGGCTTCCTGCTCGACCGTCTCCTGCGCCTGGCGCTTCGTGCCGACGAAGAGAATCGTCTCGCCATCGGCGACCGTGTCCCGAATGAACGCGTAGGCATCGGCGAACTTCTTGACGGTTTTTTGCAGGTCGATGATGTAGACGCCGTTGCGCTCCCCGAAAATAAATTTCTTCATCTTGGGGTTCCAGCGCTTCGTCTGGTGTCCGAAGTGGACCCCCGCCTCCAGTAATTCCTTCATGCCGATGGTGGACATACCTGCTCCTTTGATCGTGGTGTGCGCCTCCGCGTGCGTCACCGCGCCCCGGACCAGGCCATCGCCCGGCACCCCTGGGGACACTCGGCACGCGTGTGTAATGTCGGGAAACGGATGATTCCCGAGGCGCCAGTCTTACCATAGACGGGTCTGTTTTGCAAGGCGTATACTCGCACCCTGACACAGGAGGACCGACCCCAGATGCCGCACATGCATACCGACCCCGCATCCGACGACCGACCGCGCGCCGACCCCGATTGGCAGCCCCGGGTGCGGATCGTGCTCGTTCGCCCCGAGCACGCCGGCAACGTCGGAGCCGCCGCGCGCGCCATGAAGAACATGGGCTTCTCCGACCTTCGCCTAGTCGCCCCGGCCTGCGGTCACCTCACCGCCGACGCGCTCACCATGGCGTACGGCGCCCGCGACGTACTGGAACGCGCTCGAGTCCACGCCGCCGTGGCGGATGCCACGGCGGAAGCCCGCTGGGTAGCGGGCCTCGCCATGCCGCGGACCGGGCGGCCGATCCAGGCGCGGCTGCCGGACGCCGGGCCGGGGCTCGGCCTCCGTGCGCGCTCGGAGGACATCGCCCTGCTGTTCGGCTCGGAAATCTCCGGCCTCTCCAACGAGGACCTCGCCGCGTGTCACCAGGTCGTCGCGATCCCCACCCACGCCGCCCAGCCCTCGCTCAACCTGGCCCAAGCGGTGTTGCTGGCGTGCTATGAACTCGTCCGCGGCCCCGCTCCCGCCGGCGCGCCCCCGCGCGCGCTCGCCACCGCCAATGAACTCGACGGCCTCCACACCCACCTCGCGGACGAACTCGGCGGCATCGGGTTCCTGCACCCGCCCCACGACCGCCACCTCCTCCGCGATCTGCGGACGATGATGCACCGCGCCGAGCTCGACCCCCGCGAGGTCCGCATCCTCCGGGGCATCCTCCGCCAGGCTCACTGGGCACGCGAGCGGACACACGGCACCGGCCCATCCGAGCCGGACCACGAGCCAGGCAAGGGGTAGCGCCGCTTGCGGAAGCCCTCGCGGTTTTGGTAGCATGGCGACCGTGATTGAGAATCCGCTCTCTCCCGCGGCGCCGCCCGCGCCACGCGCCCCCGAGGATCCCTCCGGTATCCGCACGACGACGTCGACGACGTTTCATGCGTTGCCGATCGCGCCCCAAGTCCTTGAGGGCTTGGATCGCTTGGGATATACGCATTGCACGCCGATCCAGGAGCAGACGCTCCCTCTCTCGCTGGCCGGCAAAGACGTGGCCGGGCAAGCCCAGACGGGGACCGGCAAGACCGCCGCATTCCTGGTCAGCCTGTTCACCCGCCTGCTGAACCACCCGCCGGCCCCCAAGACCCCGCGCGCGAGCCCCCGCGCGCTCGTGATCGCCCCCACCCGCGAGCTGGTCGTCCAAATCGAAGAGGAAGCGCGCGCCATCGGCGCCACGACCGGAATGACGATGATGGCGGTGTACGGGGGCATCGACTACATCAAGCAGCGGGATCAACTCGCGGCGGGGGTGGACGTGCTGGTGGGGACGCCGGGCCGCTTGATCGACTACTTTAAACAGAAGATCTACGACCTGCGCCGCACCGAGGTCCTCGTCATCGACGAAGCGGACCGGATGTTCGACATGGGGTTCATCGCCGACCTCCGCTATCTCCTCCGACGGCTCCCGCCCTATGACAAGCGCCAGTCCATGCTGTTCTCGGCCACGCTGTCGATGCGGGTGATGGAACTCTGCTACGAGCACATGAACAACCCCGTCAAGGTGTCTGTGACGCCCCGTCAGATCACCGCCGAGAAAGTCCAGGAGGTGCTGTTCCACGTCGAAAAGGCCAAGAAGACGTCGCTCCTTTTGGGCCTGCTCAAGCGCGAATCCTGGGAGCGCGTCTTGATCTTCGTCAACACCAAACACGTGGGGGAACGCCTCACCGATGTGCTCAACCACCAGGGGTATACCGCGCGCGCCCTCACCGGCGACATCCCTCAGAACAAGCGGCTGAAGTATCTCGAGCGGTTCAAGTCCGGGGAGTTGAAGATCCTGGTCGCGACCGACGTGGCCTCGCGGGGCCTGCACATCGAGGGCGTCTCGATCGTCGTCAATTTCGATCTCCCGCAGGATCGCGAAGATTACGTGCACCGCATCGGCCGGACCGCGCGCGCCGGCGCCACCGGCACAGCGATTTCGCTGGCCTGCGAAGAATACGTGATGACCCTCGAAGACATCGAGGCCTTCACCGGGCACAAGATCCCGGTCGAGTGGGCCGAGGACGAGCTGTTTCTCCCGGTCGCCCACACGCCCCGACGCGCCAGACGTCTGCTCCCTGGATCGACGCCGTCTTCCGGAGCCCCCGCCCATGGCGCCCGCGCGTCAGATCCGGGCCGGCGAGGCCCGAGCCGGTCTCCCGGCAGGCGCCCCGCGCCAGCAGGGAAAGGCTCCTCGGGCTCGAGACGCCCGTCTTGACGCTGCGCAAACCTCTTGTGTAAGATGCAGGCTCTTTTCCCCGCCTGACGGGCTGCGCGACACAGGGTCCGCTGTCCCAGCCGAAGGCTTCGAAACGCGGTAGTTGGGAGAGGCTGTGATGGCGGCGTTAAAGTTCGAAGAGGCGCTGGGTCGCCTCGAAGAGATCGTTCAAACGTTGGAGCGCAGCGAGCTCTCCCTCGACGAATCGCTGAAGGCGTTCGAGGAAGGGGTGAAGCTCTCCAAGAACTGCCTCAAGCTGCTGGACGACGCCGAGAAGCGCGTGGAGATCCTCCTCGGAGATCAGGGGCGCAAGCGTCTCCAGTCCTTCGAGCTCCCGGAAGACGGGACCGCCTCATCACCGTCCGTGTCGGCCGGGGGTCCAGCGATGACGGGTCCCGACGATGGACGATAGATCCTCGCCCGCAGCGTACCTCGACGATTGGAAGGCTCGCGTCGACAAGTCGCTCCGCGAGGTCCTGCCGGGCCCCGAGGCGCCGCCCGCCCTGCTCCACCAGGCCATCCATTACAGTCTGTTCGCCGGCGGCAAACGCCTCCGACCGATTCTTGCGCTCGCCGCCGCCGAAGCGGTGGGCGCGGAGGCCGACGCGCTGCTTCCGCTGGTCGCGCCGCTGGAGCTGATCCACACCTATTCGCTGATCCACGACGACCTGCCCGCGATGGACGACGACGACCTACGGCGGGGCATCCCGACGAACCACCGGGTGTACGGCGAGGACCTCGCGATTCTGGCGGGGGACGCCCTGCAGGCGCTGGCCTTCGGCCTGTTGGCCGATCCGCGCCGCGCCCCGACCATCCGCCCCGAGGCGCGCCTGGCCGCGGTGTACGAGCTGGCGGTCGCGTCGGGCAGCGGCGGCTTAGTCGGCGGCCAGGTCTTGGACCTCCGCACGCCGCCTCCTCCGGAGGGGACCTCCTCCGACGGTCCCGAGCGCGCCTCGGCGCTGGCCACCCTGGACGGGATCCACGCCCGCAAGACCGGCGCGCTGATCCGCGCGGCGGTCCGTATCGGGGCCATTCTCGGCGGCGCGACCTCGGCGCAACTGGCCGCGCTCTCCCGCTACGGCGAAGGGGTCGGCTTGGCCTTTCAGATCGCCGACGATCTCCTGGACGTCGACGCGACTCCGAAGGAGATGGGCAAGGCCACCCACAAAGACGGCCATCGCCGCAAATGGGCCTATCCCGGCGTGGTGGGGCGCGAGGCGTCGCGAGCGATCGCCGAGCGGTGGATCGACGGCGCGCTGGACGCGATCGGGCCGTTCGACGAACGCGCCGAGCCGCTGCGGGGCCTCGCGCGCTTCATTGTGGATCGGAGGTCCTAGCATGAGCCTACTCGACAGGATCGACAGCCCGGACGATCTGCGCCGCCTCGCGCCCGACCAGCTTCCGCAGCTCGCCGCCGAGTTGCGCGAGACCATCATCCAGACCCTGTCCCTCACCGGCGGACACCTTGCCGGCTCGCTCGGCGCGGTCGACTTGAACATCGCCCTCCACTATGTCTTCGACACTCCGCGCGACCGGATCGTCTGGGACGTGGGCTATCAGGCCTACGCTCACAAACTGCTCACCGGTCGTCTCACTCGATTTGCCACGCTCCGACAACTGGGTGGGGTGAGCGGTTTCCTGCGACGCGACGAAAGCCCCTACGACACGTTCGGCGCCGGGCACGCCGCCACCTCGATTTCGGCGGCGTTGGGCATGGCGGAGGCCAGGGACCTGCTAGAGCGCGAGGGCGCCGCGGGCGAGGAGCGCCGCTCGGTGGTCGCGGTCATCGGCGACGGCTCCATGACCGCCGGGATGGCGTTCGAAGGGCTCAACCAAGCGGGCGCGCTCAAGACCGACCTCATCGTGGTGCTCAACGACAACACGATGGCCATCTCCGAGAACGTCGGCGCGCTCTCCGCGTACCTCAATCGCCTCATCACCGGCAAGCTCTACACCAAAGTGAAGGAAGAAACCGAAGCGATCCTCCGCCACATCCCGAAGATCGGCGCGCCCATGCTGAAAATGGCCAAGCGCGCCGAGGAATCGATGAAAGGGTTGTTGGTGCCGGGCCTCTTGTTCGAGGAAATGGGCTTTCGGTACATCGGACCGATCGACGGCCACCGCATCGACCATCTGATCGCGACGTTTGAGAACGTCAAACGGCTGCCCGGGCCCCTGCTCGTCCACGTGATCACCAAGAAAGGGAAGGGCTACGAGCTGGCCGAGCGAGACCCCATCGCCTTCCACGGGGTGTCCGCCTTCGATCCCGCGACCGGGTTGGCCAAGAAAGCCCCCGGACGCCCGTCGTACACCGCGGTCTTCTCGAAGGCGTTGATCGACTTGGCGGCCGACGATCCACGGATCGTGGCCATCACGGCGGCCATGCCGGAGGGCACCGGCCTCAACCACTTCGCGAAGGCCTTCCCGGATCGCTATTACGACGTGGGCATCGCCGAACAGCACGCCGTCACGTTCGCAGCGGGGTTGGCCGCGGAAGGCATCCGGCCGGTCGTGGCGATTTACTCGACGTTTCTCCAACGCGCCTATGACCAAGTCGTCCACGACGTGTGTCTCCAGAACCTGCCCGTGACGTTCTGCCTCGACCGGGGCGGCCTGGTCGGCGAAGACGGGGCCACGCACCACGGGGTGTTCGACCTGGCGTACCTCCGGCACGTGCCGAACTTGGTGGTGATGGCGCCCAAGGACGAAAACGAACTCCGCCACATGTTGCTGACCGCCGTGCTCCACCCGGGCCCGGCCGCGATCCGGTATCCCCGCGGCGAGGGCGAGGGCATCGAGCAGGACCCCAGGATCGTGCCCCTGCCGATCGGCCGCGGCGAGGTGGTCCGCGAGGGCGACGACGTCGTGTTGATCGCCATCGGCGCGATGGTCCCGGTCGCGGCCCGTGCGGCCGACCTACTGCGCGACAAAGGCGTCTCCGCCGCCCTCATCAACGCCCGCTTTGTAAAACCCTTGGACCGCGAGCTGTTGATTGGCTACGCAGAACGGGTCCGGCGGGTCGTCACGATCGAAGACCACGTGCTGATGGGTGGATTTGGCAGCGCGATCCTTGAGCTGTTCGAGGAGGCCGACGTGCGGGGGATCGACGTGCGCCGCATCGGCTTGCCGGACGTCTTCATCGAACACGGCGCGCAAAAGACGCTTCGTCACCAGCACGGGCTCGACCCCGACGGCATCGCCCAACGGGTACTCGCCTTCCTCCGGTCGCCGCTGGAAGTGTCCGAGCCGGTCTAGCAGGCTGCTGAAAAAGCCCATCTGCTGCGTTGCTTCGCGATCCGTAGGGAAATCGGTTTTCAGCCGCTCCTTCGGAGCGGTGCGGATTCTCGGTCGTCAGAAATCCTCACGTACGACCCAGTACGCTCCGGTTTCCTCCTCCCTGCGGCCTTGCAGCTGGAGCTTTTTGAGCAGCCTGCAAGCTTTACCAAGTTTTTCAGTATCCTGCTAATCCTCCGGCCAACTCCGACTCGGACTTCTCGGCCGCGAGTCCTTGACAACCGCTCGAAGCCATCGGTAAGATCCACCCACGCCATCCGTCTCGCTCCGCCTGTCGTGTTCACTCTATGGCCGACGATCTGACTCCGCTATATCGCACGATGCTCTTGATCCGCCGGTTCGAGGAGCGGGTCGCAGAAATGTATACGCTGGGCAAGATCGGCGGCTTTTGCCACCTCTACAACGGACAGGAGGCCGTCGCGACCGGCGCGATCGTGACGCTGCGCCCCGACGATTACGTGTTGGTGTATTACCGCGACCACGGCCACGCCCTGGCCCGCGGCGCTGAGCCCAAGCGGGTGATGGCCGAGCTGTTCGGCAAAGCGACAGGTCTGTGCCGGGGCAAGGGCGGGTCGATGCACCTCTTCGACGTCGCCCACGGCTTCTTGGGAGGATACGCCATCGTGGGCGAACACCTCGCCCTGGCCGTCGGAGTAGGCTTGGCGATCAACTATCGCGGGGGTGATCAAGTCGTGACGTGCTTTTTCGGTGATGGGGCCGTCAACGGCGGGATGTTCCACGAGTCGCTCAACCTCGCCGCGCTGTGGAAGTTACCCGTGGTCTTCGTCTGCGAGAACAACCAATTTGGGATGGGCACGCCCATCGCCGTGGCGATGAGTCTGTCGGACCGATTACACGAGAAGGCCGAGGCCTACGGCATGGCACACGACGTGGTGGACGGCATGGACGTCCTGGCCGTCCGCGACCGCGTGGCCGACGCCGTCCGCCGCGCGCGGACCGAGCGCGCCCCCACGTTGATCGAGGCCAAGACGTACCGTTTCGTCGGCCACTCGATGCGCGACCCCGCGCACGGCGTCTACCGCACGCGCGAGGAACTCGACGCCCACCGGGCGCAGGATCCGCTCAAGACGTTCCCGCGCCTGTTAAAGGAGAAGGGCCTCGTGACGGACGAGGACCTCGCGACGGTCGATCGGGAAGTCCGCGCGATCGTCGACGAGGCCGTGGTGTTCGCCGAGGCGAGTCCCGTACTCCCGCCGGCGGAGATCGAAAAAGACGTCTATGCGTGACCGACAATGACGGTGATGGCCTACCGAGACGCCTTGAACCTCGCCCTCAAGGAGGAAATGCGCCGCGACGATCGCGTGTTTCTGATGGGTGAGGAGGTGGGCGCGTACCAGGGGGCGTACCGAGTCAGCAAGGGTCTGCTCCAGGAGTTCGGCCCGCGGCGGGTCATCGACACGCCGATCGCCGAGGCGGGCTTCGTGGGAGCGGGCGTGGGCGCGGCGATGGTGGGCTTGCGGCCGGTGGTGGAGGTGATGACGTTCAACTTCGCCGTCGTCGCGATGGACGCAATCGTCAACTCGGCCGCCAAGATCCGCTATATGTCGGGCGGCCAGGTGTCGGTCCCCTTGGTGATCCGCGGCCCCGGGGGCTCGGCCCGCCAGCTCGCCGCGCAGCACTCGCAGGCGCTGGAGGCGTGGTTCTGCCACGTCCCGGGCCTGAAGGTCTGCGCCCCGTCCACGCCGCGCGACGCGCGAGGATTGCTCAAGAGCGCGATCCGGGATGACAACCCCGTATTGGTGATCGAATCGGAATTGCTCTACGGCACGAACGGCGAGGTACCCGAGGCCGACGAGGTCATTCCCCTCGGGGTCGCGGAGGTCGTGCGCCCGGGGCGGGATGCGACGGTGATCGCCTACTCGAAGATGGTACGCGAAGCCCTCGCGGCAGCCGAGACGCTGGCGGGGGAGGGCATTGAAGTGGAGGTCATCGACCCGCGCACGCTGCGGCCGTTTGACTGGAACACGGTGTTGGAGTCCGTCCGCCGGACCAAGCGCGCCGTCGTGGTGCAGGAAGGCTGGGCGTTCTGCGGCGTGGCGGCGGAAATTGCCGCACGGATCTCGGCCGAGGCGTTCGACGATCTTGATGCGCCGGTTGAGCGGGTGACGGGTTTGGACGTGCCGCTGCCGTATGCGCGGCCGCTGGAGGCGGCCACGGTGCCCGATGCGGCACGGATCACGGCAGCGGTCAAGAGGACGTTGTACCTTTTGTAGGGGCGGGTTTGAACCGCGGTGTCTGCGTGGCGCAGCAACCCACCCCTACCATGCACGAGGGGCGAAGGTCTATGGCCGGTCGTATTATCATGCCCAAGCTCTCCGACACGATGGAAGAGGGCGTGTTGGTGAAATGGCTCAAGCGCGAGGGACAGGCCGTGGCGAGTGGCGATGTGGTGGCGGAGGTGGAGACGGATAAGGCGGTGTTGGAACTGGAGGCGTATACCGATGGCGTGTTGCGTAGGCGCCTCGTCGACGAGGGGGCGCGGGTGCCGGTCGGCACGCTGTTGGGCGTAATCGCGGGCGAGGGCGAGCCAATCGAGGCGCTCCTGAGCGCGCCCGCTCCGCAGCCGCCCGAACCCCCGTTTCCGGAACCCGAACCGCCGCTGCCCCAGCCGCCGGCACCCCAACCTCCGGGGCCGACTCCGCCGTTTCCACAGCCGCCTCCGCCGCCGGAGCGCCCGGTCCCTCCGCAGATCGAACCCACGAAGGCTTCGCCCCTTGCCCGCAAGCTCGCCGAACAGCGGGGTGTCGATCTTCGCACGATCCAAGGCACGGGACCCGGCGGTCGGATCGTCGAGCGGGATGTCGAGGCTGCGGCCGCCAGCCACAAACCCACGGTCACTCCGATTCCGGTTGTCGGCGATCGGCGAGAGCCGCTGTCGCTCATGCGCGCCACGATCGCCAAGCGCATGGCCGAGAGCAAGGTCACCGTCCCGCATTTCTACGTCACGACCGAGATCGACGCGGGGAGGCTGTTGGAGGTGAAGGCGCGCTTCGCAGACACGGGAGAGCCCAAGATCGGCGTGACGGAGTTATTGGTCAAGGCAATGGGCCAGGCGCTCGTCGCCGTGCCACGTGTGAATGCGTCGTTTGGGGGTAACGCTGTGGTGTATCATGCTGGCTCCCATGTCGGCGTGGCCGTGGCGCTGGAGGATGGGGTCATCACGCCCGTTGTGCGCGACGCCGATCGCAAATCGATCGGCCAGATCGCCGAAGAGCTGGCCGATTTTACATCTCGTGCGCGCCGGAAGGCCCTCAAGCCTGAGGAGTACCAGGGCGCGGGTGTCAGCCTGTCCAACCTCGGGATGTTCCGCGTGGACGACTTCGCCGCCATTATCACGCCGCCGGAAGCCGCGGTCCTCGCCGTGGGACGGATCGTCGCGACACCGGTGGTCCGCGACGGCACGATCGAACCCGGTCACCGGATGCGGATGACGCTCTCCGCGGATCATCGCGTAATCGACGGGGTGATCGCCGCCAAGTACCTGGAGGAGGTCGCCGCACGCATCGAGAATCCCTGGCGACTGTTGCGATGAGCGAATTGATCCAGATCACGCGCGGGCCGACGCGCCGGGGCAAGCGGCCGCCCCGGCTTGGCGAGCCCCCGCCGCGCCTGCCCTTGCCGCCGTGGATCCGCGTGCGCCTTCGTCAGGGCCAGGACCTCGCGCGGCTGCGCGGGCTGCTGCGCGACTCGACGTTGCACACCGTCTGCGAGGAGGCCCGGTGCCCCAACCTCTGGGAGTGCTGGAATCGGGGCACGGCGACGTTCATGATCTTGGGCGATATCTGCACGCGTTCGTGCGGCTTCTGCGCCGTGAAGACCGGCCGGCCGCTGACGCTCGACCAGGATGAGCCGCGCCGCGTGGCCGAGGCGGTCCGCGCGATGGGGCTCACGCACGCCGTCGTGACGTCGGTGAACCGCGACGAGCTGGCCGACGGCGGGGCCTCGGTGTTTGCCGAGACGATTGGCGCGATCCGCGCGCTCACCCCCGGCTGCGCCGTCGAGGTCCTGATCCCCGACTTTCAAGGTTCCGAGGCGGCGCTGCGCACGGTGCTCGACGCCGGACCCGATATCTTAAACCACAACACCGAGACCGTGCCGCGCCTGTACCCCACCGTTCGGCCGCAGGCGCGCTACGAGCGCTCGCTGGACGTGCTGGCGCGCGCCAAGGCCGGTGGGGCGCGGGTAAAGACCGGCCTCATGGTCGGCTTGGGCGAGACGGCCGAGGAGCTGCTCGTCGTCTTCTCGGACCTGCGCGCCGCCGGGTGCGACATCCTCACCCTCGGTCAGTACCTGCAGCCCACGCGCGACCACGTGCCGGTCGACCGCTATTATTCGCCCGAGGAGTTCGAGCGGCTCCGCGAGGAGGCGCTCGAACTGGGCTTCGCCCACGTGGAGGCCGGGCCGCTCGTGCGGAGCTCGTACCACGCCGACGCGCAGGCCGACACGGCTCTCCCGCTCACCCCCGGCACCAAGCGCGATCCGCGGTGATCCACCCGATGAAGATCCTCTTCGCCGTTTCGGAGGTCGCGCCATTTTCCAAGACCGGCGGGCTGGCCGACGTCGCGGCGGCGCTGCCGCGCGCGCTGGCCGCCATGGGCCACGACGTGCGCATCGTCACGCCCCGTTATCGAGAGTTCTCCGGCTCGGGCGATCGCGTCGCCTCGCTGCGCGTCGATTCACCCTTCGGACCCGTCGGAGCGGACGTCGTTCGCGTTCGGCTGCCGGGCAGTTCCATCCCAGTGTACGCCGTCGAGGACGACCGCGGGTGGTTCGATCGCGACGGGTTGTATCAGGTCAAGGGCCGCGACTTCGACGACAACCTCGATCGCTTCGCGTTCTTTTCGCGAGCCGTCTTGGAATTGCCCGCTGCGCTCGGCTGGATGCCCGATATCGTGCACTGCCACGATTGGCAGACCGCACTGGTCCCGGTCTACCTCAAGACCCACGGCCGGATGAACGGCGCGCACGCGTCCCGCCCGCGAACGGTGTTGACCATCCATAACCTCGGCTATCAAGGGGTCTTCCCCGGCGAACGCTTTCCGGCCACCGGGCTCGGTTGGGAGTCCTTCACCCCCGATGGCTTGGAATTCTTCGGCCTGCTCAACCTCCTCAAAGGGGGGCTCCACGCCGCGGACGTCCTGACGACGGTCAGCCCCACGTACGCCCGCGAGATCCAGACCGAACCGTACAGCCACGGGCTCCACGGCGTGTTATCCGCGCGGCGATCCGACCTGATCGGCATCATCAACGGCATCGACGTCGTCGAGTGGGACGCGGCACGGGATCCGGTCCTGGCGGCGCCTTTTTCGGCGGCCGCGCTGGACGGCAAGGCCGCCTGCCGCGATGACCTCCTGCGCCGCCTCGGCCTTGCACCCGGGCCCG
>Ga0184615_10000358_pt1 | contig 25888 bp, 22 predicted proteins | sample PLM4_65_coex_FD_133134 | JGI IMG/M metagenome (GOLD analysis project Ga0184615, IMG submission 133134) | Groundwater sediment microbial communities from an aquifer in East River, Colorado, USA - PLM4_65_coex | ecosystem: Environmental > Terrestrial > Soil > Riparian zone | place: USA: East...
CGAATACTCTGCGACGTCGTGGATGCGCTGGCCCACGCGCACGACCACGGCATCGTGCACCGCGACATCAAGCCCGACAACATTTTTCTGGTCGGCAAGAGCGCGCTGGTAACGGATTTCGGCGTCTCGAAGGCGTTGATGCCCGCGCTCGCCGACGGCCTGGTCACCGGGGTGGGCGTGACGCTCGGCACGCCCGGCTACATGGCGCCGGAGCAGGCCGCCGCCGAGCAGGATCTCGACCATCGGGCGGACATCTATTCCGTCGGCGTCCTGGCTTACGAGCTCCTGACCGGCCATCGCCCGTTCAACGCCGCCACCATCCAGAAACTCCTGGTCGCGCAAGCGGTCGAAACCCCAGTGCCGATCCGGGAGCGCCAGCCTTCGGTTTCCCCCGGGCTCGCCGCGATCGTGATGCGCTGTCTGGAAAAGCGGCCCGACGACCGGTTCGAGAGCGCGCACTCGCTGATGCTGGCTCTGGAGGATCTTCCCAGCGGAAACCACACGGCGGCGTTTCCGGTCTCCGCGCGCCCGTCCCGCGTGCGCCCGGTCCGGCTCGTCGCCGCCGCGATTGTGCTGACTGCCGCCGTGGTCTGGTGGCTCGCGCGCCGGGGAGACGCTGCGGTTCCCGTCCCCGGCGACCAGGTCGCGTCGGTGGCGGTGCTTCCCCCGGAATACTTCCGGCCCGACTCGGCCGTCGCGGGGACTCTCGCCGACCTCGTGGATCACATCAGCAACAACCTGAGCCGGGTCGAAGGACTCAAGGTGGTGAACTACATGTCGGTGGGCGCCTTCCTCCGGCGCGGGAGTACCCCCACGCTCAGTGAAATCGGTGAAGCGCTCGGGGTGCAGTACTTCGTGCTCTTCGTGCCGCGCCGAAGCGGCCGCGGCGCGGAAGTCGCCGTCCAGCTCATCGCGGCCGCCACGCAGGCGCAGCTCTGGGTCGCGAGCTACACCCCCGATTCGACGAATTTCGAGGACATCGACGCCGACGTGGTGTCCCGCGTGACGCACGCGCTGCTCGGAGCCGGGACCAAGCTGCCGCGGGACACTTATGCCGCCCGCGCGCGCCGGGAAGGCGCGCACGGAGAGTACCTGGCCGGTCAGCGTGCACTCCGGCGGCGGACGCCGGAAGGCGTCGCCGAGGCAATCCGCCATTTCGAAAATGCGGTGGGCCTCGATTCGAGCCACGCCGAAGCGGTCGGCCGGCTGGCCACCGCACTGGCGCTGCAACTGAGCTACGGCTATCGCACCACGATGCCGAGTTACCCGACCGCCGCGCGCGCGCTGGCGCTCGCGGATCGAGCCATCGGGCTCGATCCGACGCGGGGCGATCCGGTCGCCTTCCGTGCCTACATCGAGTATCTGGCCTATGCCCCGCTCGAGAAGGTGCGTGCCGATTTCGATCGGGCCATCGCCATGCGGCCGTCCGAGGCCGATGTGGCGGGGTGGCACGCGCTCATGCTGCTGCGCCAGGGGGAGATCGACCGGTCGCTCCAGGAGTCGCAGCGGGCGCTGGAGCTGGACCCGCTTTCCTCGGCACGCCACCTGACGCTGGCGCTCGCCGCGCTTGTCGCCCGGCGATACGATCTTGCGGCGGACGCGGCGCGGCGCACGCTGGAGACGGAACCCACGCTGCGGCGCCCGAGGCAGGTGGAGGCGCTGGCCTTGCTGCTGCAGGGGCGCGCCGGGGAGTGCGCTCCCATGGATCTATGGCCCTACCTCGGCGTCAAGGCACTCTGCCTTCGCGGGGTGGGTCGGGACGCCGAGGCGGCGCGGCTGGTCGATTCGCTCCACCGGGCCGCGGAAAGGCCGGGCGACGCCGGAGCGGTGTACTCCGATGTGGTGCTCGCGCAGGAGCTGGCGACCTACTATGCCTGGCTCGGGGACGGAGAGCAGACGCTGAAGTTCGTGCGCCTCACATTCGAGCGCTCGCCGGTCGGCATCGACCAGCGTCTCGTTCAATCGGGCCTTTTCGACAAGGTCCGCAGGACGCCGGGATTCGAAAGCGAGCTGCGCCGACTCCAGGAACAGGCCTGGCCCAGAGTGCTGGAGCAGAGGCAGCGGCTGGAATCATCGGAAGGGGCGGTGCCGTTCGCGGCCCGTCCGGGCCTCCAGCCCCCGGTTTCCTGAGGCATGGCCGAGACATCGGAGGGAAAGCAGCCGCGCCGCACTCGCAAGAAAGCGGAGCCGGAACCGCGCGGTCTGACGGCGCGGCAGGCCGGAGGCGGGGTTCCGCCCGCAGCGATCATGCGTCTCATGGAGGCCATCGAAGGGGACGGCGGCGCGGTCATCGGGCCATACCGCGAGCCGCTGGGGAGCCTCTGGCAGGTGATCGCGGCGCTCCCGATCGAGCGAGTGGAGCCGACCCCGTATCAGCGCGACCTGTCCGAGCCGCACGTCACCCGGTTGGCCCGCGCGATGGAGAAGCTGGGACGCTTCGTGGATCCGATTATCGTCGTGCGGACCGAGGGAGGCACGTACTGGACACCGAACGGGCACCATCGGCTGGCCGCGCTGCGCTCGATGGGTGTGCGGTCGGTGGTGGCGCTCGTGGTTCCCGAGCCGGAAGTGGCGCACCGGATCCTAGTGCTGAACACCGAGAAGGCGCACAACATTCGCGAGCGGGCCATGGAGGTGATCCGGCTGGCCGACGCGCTGTGCGGGATCGACGACCGTCCGGAACGAGACTACGCCACCGAGTTCGAAGAGCCCGCGCTGCTCACCCTCGGACTTTGTTACCAGCAGAACGGACGGTTCTCGGGCGGGGCCTACCACCCGGTCCTGAAGCGGACGGAGATATTCGGCTCGGCGAAACTCTCCCGCGCGCTGGCAACCCGTCGTGACCGGGCGGGACAACTGCTCGAGCTCGACGCAGTCGTCGTCGAGGTGGTGAAGCGGTTGCGGACGCGCGGCCTGGAAAGTCCCTATCTCAAGGCGTTCGTGCTGGCGCGAATCAATCCGCTCCGCTTCAAGCGGGGGGCGGCGGATCCCGATGCCATCATCGCGCAGATGCTGGCAAGCGCCAGAAAATTCGACACGGAGAAGGTGAAAGCCGACCAGGTCGCTCGCGCCGGTGGTGTGGCGGACGAGGGGTGACTACGGTCGCTGTACCACACCGAGGCTCGCAACAGTCCCTCCCCTCGCAATCGTCGGCAGCGCGTTGACGTAGAGTACCAGCCCCGATTCCGGTGCGGTCACCTCGAAAAGCGTTCGCCCGAGGTAGTCGGTGACATAGCCCAGCCGGGTGCCGGTGGCCACGGACTGGCCCCGTACCACCAAGGGGTGGAAGACGCCGTTCGAGTCGCTGGTAACCGTGATGGTCCGCTCGATCCAGACCGGTCGTGTGACCGGCCGCACAGGCCGGTCGAGCATCCGAAGGTATCCCATCACATTCAGACAGCCGCTGACCAGTGCATCCACATCGGCCGGCATGACGGTGCCCGCGTAGCCGGCCTCGGCGGTGATCGATGGCTTGCCGCGGGTCGTCGCGGTGTTCTCCAGATAGCGCGAGGCGGCGGGATCCTTGGGTCTGTCCGTGGAAATGATGATGTGATCGAGCCCGAAGGCCAGTACCATGCCGCGAGAAATCGAATCCTGCGTCGGATTGCCGCTGACGGTCCAGTAGCTGTAGGGGCGGAGACTCTCGTCGAGATCGCCCCCGTGCAGATCGATCAGGTGGTCGCTCTGGTCCACCACCGCGTTCGTGATGAGGTAGGACGCCCGCTCGGTCTGGGTGCCGGTGGCGTTGCCAGGGTAGAACCGGTTCATGTTTTTCCCGTCGACCGGATTCAGATGGGGAACTCTCTGCTCGAAGGACGAGACGTTGATCAGGGGGAGGATGATCACCGTCCCGCGGAGCCGCCTGGCGTCCAGCGTGGCGATCAGCTTGTGGAGCGCGAGGATCGAGGCGTACTCGGTCCCGTGGGAACCCGCGGTGATCGCGAGCACCGGCCCCGGCGAGGCGCCATGTACGACCGCGACCGGAATGCTGCTGCCCGAGTCGACCCCAGCCGGGACCGGCAGGGCGCCATAGCGGGTTTCTCCCCGCTGTGCCGTGGCCGTTCCCACCGTAAACGTCGGGTGCGGATCGGCGGGCTGCTGCCGCGAGGCGACCGCCAGAAACGTGAGGCCCAGGATCCACATGGCTCACCTCCAGGAGATTCCGACTGTCAGGACGAGCAGCTGACCTCGATATGCCGCGCCGCTGGTGACGGAGGCTCGGCAAAACGTTCCATCCCCGGATGCTCGTCGAACGGTGCCGCAAGCAGCCGGCGCAGCGCCTCCACCAGCTCGTAATCGCCGCGCTGGGCGGCTTCGATGGCTTCCTGCGCGACCCAGTTTCGCAGCACATACTTGGGATTTGCTCGCCGCATTCGCTCGCGCCGCTCTGCAATGTCGCTTCCCTCCGCCTGCAGCCGGGTTTCGTAGCGACCCAGCCACGCATCGACGGCAGGGCTGTCGGTGAACATCCCTGTCATTCTCCCGTGGACCGCGGACCGGTCCCCCCCGAGCCTCGCACGGGGTTGGCCGTTGACGTGTGTAAGCTCCTGGAAGAATCGCGTATAGTCGACGCGCCCTTCCTGCAGCAACGCCAGCAAATCCCGCAGCAGCGCGGCATCTTCCTCGCGAGCGGCAGTCAGTCCGAGCTTGGCTCGCATGAGGTCGGCGTACTCGATGACGAAGGCAGGCCAATAGGACTCCAGCGCTTCCTGCCAGTGTTCGGTGGCCGCCGGGTCCGGGCCGAGCGTCATCAGCGCGTCGCCGAGCCGGGCGCAATTCCACATGCCCACTGCGGGCTGCCGGTCGAACGCGTACAACCCGCCGGTATCGGTATGGTTGCAAATGAATCCGGCATCGTAGTCATCGAGAAAGCCGTAGGGGCCGTAGTCGAGCGTAATGCCGAGGATGGACATGTTGTCCGTGTTCATCACGCCGTGGGCAAAGCCGGCCGCCATCCACCGGGCCATCAATCGTGCGGTCCGGCGGCACACCTCGGCAAAGAAGCTCGCATAGCGCGGGGTGTCACCCGGAGCAAAGTGCCCATTTCCGCCCGACGCGAAGTGTTTCTCGATTACATAGTCGGCAAGCTCCCGCAGCCGATCGGCCGCTCCGCGGGTCGCGAAGTACTCGAAGGTGCCGAAGCGAACGTGGCACGGGGCAAGGCGGATGATCGTCGCGGCGGTTTCTGCCGTCTCGCGCTCCACGAGAAGAGGGCTGCCGACGATACTGAGCGCCCGGCTGGTCGGAATCCCGAGTCCGTGCAGCGCTTCGGAGGCGAGGTATTCGCGGACGGAGGAGCGCAGCACCGACCGACCGTCGCCGGAACGGGACCACCGGGTCTGTCCGCCGCCCTTGAGATGCAGATCCCACGACCCCCCGCTGCCGTTGCGCGCCTCCCCGAGCAGAAAAGCGCGGCCATCGCCCAGCTGCGGAACCCACACACCAAACTGGTGGCCGGCATAGGCCTGTGCGATCGGCTCGGCGCCGGGAATCCGCATTCCGCCGGAGAGGTAGCGGGCCGCATCGGGTCGTCCTCCTTCGGCGGGATCGAGATCGATGAGCGCCGCGGCGTCGGGATTGAATGCGACCAGCAGCGGATCGGGAAGCGGCGTGGGATCGACGACCTCGAAGAACGCGGGATGCAGCCGCGCGTAGCTGTTATCGAAGGTAAGACCGCTCAGGGGCCGCATGGTGGAAAGATACCGATAGTGGCAGTACGTTCCGGCCCATGTCCATTGCCAGACAGACCTTGCTCCGCCTGTCCAAGAGCCGCTGGCTCGCCGAGCGGGTCATGACGCGCCCCTTTGCCAAGCGGGCGGTGAAGCGTTTCATGCCGGGCGAGGAACTCGAAGACGCGCTGGCCACGGCGCAGGCGCTGGCGGCCGACCGCCTCGGCACCGTGCTCACCAAGCTAGGCGAGAATCTGACCGCGGAAAGTGACGCCGACGCGGTGCGGGACCACTACCTCGGGGTTTTCGATCAGGTGAAGGCGCGGGGACTCCCTTCGCATGTCTCGGTCAAGCCGACTCAACTCGGGCTGGATTTCTCGCAGAGCCGCTGCGCCGAGCACCTGGAGACCCTGGCCCGTGCGGCCGAGGCGACCGGAATCTATTTCTGGCTCGATATGGAAGACTCGAGCTACGTGGACCGGACCCTCGCCCTGTATCGCAAGCTTCGGGGAAAGCACGAAAAGGTCGGACTTGCCATGCAGGCCTACCTGCGCCGGACTCCACAGGATCTTGCCGCCCTCCTCCCGATCCGACCTACGGTGCGCCTGGTGAAGGGCGCGTATGCGGAACCGGCTCATGTGGCATTTCCGGCCAAGCGGGACACAGATTTTGCGTACTACGAGCTCGCTTCGCAGTTGCTCGATGCCGCGGCGAAGGGGGGGGCGTTTCCCATCTTCGGCACCCACGACATGACGCTGGTCGAGCGGATCGTGGCCAAGGCCAAGTCGGCAGGGGTCACGAGCGACGGCTTCGAGATCCACATGCTCTATGGCATCCGGATGGCGGAGCAGAAAGCTCTTGCCGCCCGCGGACAGACGGTCAAGACCCTGATCAGCTATGGGAGCTCATGGTTCCCGTGGTACATGCGGCGGCTGGCGGAAAGACCGGCAAATGTGTGGTTTGTGGCGCGGAGCATGTTTCAGTGAAGGTGAGCGGTGAGCGGTGAGAGGTGAGAGGTCAGCGGTGCGCGGGATGTTGAACCTGCGGGCGGCGAATTGGTTGGGTTGAGCGGTGCCGGAGCCTTCACATTGAAGCATGCGAAACTACCGGACACTCGAGCCGTGGCAGGAAGCGCGAAACGTGACGACGGCCGCCTTCCTCGTCGCGCGGTCCCACTGGAAGCAGGAGGCTGCCCCGCTGTTCGAGCACCTGCAGAAGGCGGCGTTGTCGGTGCAGAGCAACATCGTGCTGGGCTGTACCCTGGCCCCTCGCAAATACGCCTATCACCTCACCATGGCGTGGGGGAGCTCCATGGAGGCGGCGGACTTGTGGGAAACCGGGCTCAAGGAAGGGATCCTTCCGGGAGATTTCGCGGTCGATGCCATTCGACGTTGCAAGCGGTGTCAGGAGCTCTTGCTGGAAATGATCAAGCGCCACATGTCCTCGTAGACCCTTACCGTTCACCGTTCACCGTTCACCGTTCACCGTTCACCGGTCCAGATAATCCTGATACGTCACCTGCAGCATCGCTCTCCCGATTCTCAATTCAGTCGCTCCGGTCAGCCCGGTGCGTGAGGTGACACGGTCGGGGACATGTTCCCAGACCAGGCTTCCGTCGGCCGTCACCAACCCGAAGCCATCGTCGAATCCGTAGTACACCCACGGGGGCGGCGCGCTCGCAAAGAGATTCCGCCCGAACCGATACCGTTCGCCGCCCGGCAATCCCAGCTGCGCCAGGAGCGTCGGCGCGAGATCGGTCTGGCTCGCCAGGAGATCCACCGATCCCCTGCGCGCCAGCGCCCCGCCGGTCCAGAGCATCGGGATGTGATACCAGCTCCCGGCGGACTTATACGGAGCCTCCCGGTCGGTGCGCTCCAGCTTCTTCGAATGATCGGCCACGATCACGACCAGGGTGCCGGGCCACCATGGTTCTCGCGACGCCCGCCGGAGGAACTCGCCGAGCACGTGATCGGTATAGGCCAGTGAATTGAGGAACCGCGACTCGCCATCCTGGCCCACGACGCGCACCGGCCCCGGCACGTCGAATGGCTCGTGACTGCTCTGGGTGAGCCAGGTATAGAAGAACGGACGGGGCGCCGTACTGAGGGCGGTGAGGAGCCGCTCCGCCACGACCTCATCGTGCGCGCCCCATTTGGAGATCCAGGTCGAGCGGGGAAAGTCTTGCTTACCGACGACACGATCGAATCCGCCCTCGAGGACGAAGCTCTTGATGTTGGCAAAGCCGAGCTCGCCACCATAGTAGAACGCGGTGGCATATCCCGAGGAATGGAGATCGCGGGAGAGCATCGGCAGTGTTCGTGACTTCGAGGGAATCGTGAGGATCGATCCATTCGGAACCGTCGGGGCGCCGGCCAGAATCGCGGCGAGACCTTTTTCGGTGCGGTCGCCCGCGGCGAACATGCGATGGAAGAGGAGTCCGTGGGCGGCCAGGCTGTCGAACTCCGGCGTGGCGCCGGCCACCCCGCCAAGGCGTTCCACCCCCCGCGCCGTGAAGCTCTCCCAGATGATCAGGAGCAGGCTCGGCCGGTCACCGCGGAGGTAGCGAAGGCGGGGATCGACCGCTTCACTGCGTTCAGCGTGACAACAGAGCGCGTCAGCCGAATCCATCGGCATGATGGCGTATGGATTCTTCCGCCGGTTGAGGCCGCGGTGCCAGGAATCGAAAAAATTCCAGCCGACGTTGAGCGCGGCCTGATTGGCAAACGGCAGCGGCGAGAAGTACGCGCCGCTCTGGTTGATCGGAATCTGCTGGATCCCGCCGCGCGCGGGGATCACCAGCAGCACCGCCGTGACCCCGAGCGGGAATGCCGTCAGGGGGGGCACTCGAGGCAATTGTCGCAACCGCACTCCGATGACCCGCCAGGCGAGCGCCCCGAAGACCACGGTCACCAGCACGAACAACCCGAGCATGAGCCAGCGTGGGCCTCCCCCCGCCGCGGCCCAGCTCTCCGTCGGATGGGTGAGATACTGCAGCACCGCGGCGTCGATGCGGCGGCCCCACTCGCGGAAGATCCCCAGGTCGGCCGCGGCGAGGAGGGCCAGCAGAGCGGTCGCGAGGGCGGTCCACGCCAGCACCAGCCACCCCGCCACGCGAGTCAATCGCCCGATCGCGGTGAGAGCGATCAGCAGGAACGGAATGAGGGAGAGGTAGGCCGCCGACGCGAGGTCAAGCCGGAGCCCGTGCAGGAATGTTCCCGCGACGGTCAGAGCGGGGAGCGCGCTGGTCTCGCGGAAGAAGAAGGCCAGGAATACGAGCCGCACGGCGGCGAAGAACGCCAGCCAGTACAGGAGGTAGAAGAGGAGCAGCGTGAAGCGCGGGCGCACGGTGGAAGGATACAGGATTCAGGAGTCGGGAGTCAGGGAACTGCCTCATCCCTGACTCCTGACTCCTGATTCCTGATTCCTGCCTTACGGCCGCGGACCCCGATGCCGATTCTTGAGATCCAGATCGAACGTCTTGCCACCGACCGTCAGGGTCACGTTCTGGGTCCCGTTGAAGGTGACCACCGCCGTGCGACTGATCGTCTGCCCGTCGCGCGGACCGCCGACGAATGTCACCGTACACTGCCGGGTGATGGTGCCGGAGAGCGGCCAGGCATCACCTCCGCTCGGAACGGGCAGCACGACGTCGGCCACGATGAGCGAGCACTCGAGGTCGTAGGAGCGCTCCGGCCCGTTATCGGTGTGTCTGCTCCGCGTGACATGGCTCGACCCGGTGCCGTTCCAGGTGCGCTGGGTCTCGGTGCCGGCAAGCCCCGTCGCGGTCATGTCGCGCTCGCGCACGATCGTCGCTTCCCAGTTGGGCAGCGTCCTGCCGCCGTCGATCGCACTCTGAATGTTCGCCTTGGCAGTGGTCAGCGCATCATAAGCCTGCTGCACCGCGTTGGACGCGTCCCAGAACGCGTACGAGCGGGTGATGGTGACATCGCCGTGCGTGATGGCCGGACACACCAGCCGATTGGTTCCTGCGTCGAAGGGACAGTTCGCGGGACGGAAGTCGCCCTGGCCGGGCGCGAACCCGGCCATCGCGGTGAAGAACACGGGCTCCCGCATCACGTCCACATCCTCCGCGGTTGCATCAGCGGCCACCTGGGCGATGTCGGCATTGATCAGTGTAGTCGCCGCATCGGGGCCGGACGTATCGCTGTTACAAGCGCCGAATATGACGGCACAACTCAGGGCGCCGCAACGAATTAGAGTGCGCATAACAGTCCTCGAAAGATGGTTTCGGTCCGGTCTGTCATTCCCAGTGGCCACCGGATATGACGCGCCCCGATCCGTGTCGTTAAGTCTAACGGACACGGTCTCTTAGGACTGTGATCCCCATCACTTTCTTGGCCTCGGCTCGGCACTCCCCGACACGCCGCCGGAGACTATGAACGCCATGATCTCCGCGGCCTCGGCGTCGACCGGCTCGACCCGAGTGGAGGGCACGATGATCAGATTTCCGGCGAAGTTATACGCCTGTGGCAGATACACCGCCACGAATCCCGGCATCCCGAGGCGGTCTTGCCCTTCGGCGGTGACGAATCCCATCGTCCAGACGTTTCCGGCTTCGTCGAGCTGCGCGCGCACCGGACGATTGAACCGGCGCTGCTCTCCTACGAACGCGTTGAGCAGATCCTTGGTGGAGGTGTAGAGGAGGCGCACGAACGGCAGCTTCTCCAGAAGCCCCTCGATCTCGGCGACCAGGCCCCGGGTGACGAGACTGCCCGCGAGGAGCCCGACCAGCGTAATACCTCCGAGCGTGACCACGATGCCGGCGCCAGGTATCCCGACATCGAGGATGCCGTCGACCCGACTCACGATCCACCAGCAGACGTAAACGGTGATGGCGACCGGGGTGGTCACGACGAGTCCGCGCAGGAAATACTGGGCGAGACGCTTCATGCGAGCAGCCTCGTGAGCTCCGCGAGGAGCGCCTCCAGGTGCACCGGCTCCAAATCGCCCATGTGGCCGATGCGAATGACCGGCCCGTGCCGATGATCGAGCGCGCCGCCGACGAGATACCCGCGTTCGGCGAGGGATTGCATCACGGTGGCGGGCGCGTGTCTCTCGGGCAGCAGGAGGGCGGAGATGGCTGGCGAACGTCTGCCCGCCGGAGCCATCAGCCGCACCTGGTCCTGCGCCCCGATCCACCGCTCCATCGTCTCGAGCATGGCGCGGTGCCTGGCGTATCGCGCCGGCCATCCCCCGGAGGCTGTGATCCGTGCCAGCTGGCACTCCAGGGCGAGGAGAAGCGAGACCGCCGGCGTCCAGGTGGGAAGATTCTCTCTCGCGATCGCGACCAATCGCTTGACCGAGAAGTAGTAACCCGCATCGTCCTGGCCGCCGGCGCGCGCCATGAAGCGCTCGCTCGCGGCGCCGAATGCAAGGCCCGGGGGCAGCGCCATCGCCTTCTGAGATCCGGTGCAGTAATAGTCCACCCCCCAGCGGTCCATTTCGATCGGCATCGCACCAACCGAAGTGACGCCATCCACCAGAAAGAGGACGTCCTTGCGCGCCCGTACTACCTCGGCGAGTGCCGGAATGTCCGCCAGTGCGCCGGTGGACGATTCCGAATGCACCACCGCCACGGCGTCCACGTCCGGACCCTCCAGGAACTGGTCCAGCTGCTCGGCGGTGATTGCCGCACCGGGATGCACCTGCACCCGGAAGGCCTGCCGCCCGCAGGATTCCGCGATGCGAGCAAGGTATTCCCCGAAGTAGCCGCCCACCGCAACCAGAACGCGGTCGCGTACCCCGTTACGGATCGCGGCCTCCAGGAGTCCGGTTCCCGAAGAGGTCGCCACGAACACCGGCTGCCGGGTTCCGAAGCATTCCTGCAGCACGGGCTGCACTGCGGCGAGGAGCGCCTGCATCCGCGCGGACCGGTGCCCGAACATGGGGTGATCGAGCGCGGCGAGCACCTCAGGCCGCACATCGGTGGGCCCAGGAAGGAAATTGCGGCCGAATGGGCTCATGCGACGAGCACCTCGTCGCTGGTGGCGAGGAGCACGCCTTGCCGCTGCCAGGAGTCGAGGAGCGCCGGGGCCGACTCCGGGCGGATGGCCCGGGACGCGTCGGTCACGAGGGTGATCGGGATGCCGGGACGATGGTGGAGCAATCCCTCGATGGCGTACTTGTCGCAGACGTCGAGGGCCACGCCGTAGAGCACGATCGAAGACGGCGCCAGGGCGTCGATCACCGGGAGCAGGTTCGGGTTGGTGAACACGTCGAACCAGTGCTTGTGGAAGAGGATGTCGCCTTGGTGCGCGAGCACCCTGGCCGCCAGCGCCGCGGAGTCCTCGGGCACCGGCTCGATCACGAGGGGATTGCGCAGCCGGGTTTCGGCAATCTTCCGCTGTCCAGGCGTGCCGCGCATGCAGTGCTCCGGAAAGGTGGTGATCCAGTCGGGCGTATCGGAAAGCTCGCGATGACCTTGCACGTGGTCGTCGGCGCTCGCGAGGATTCGGATGCCCTTCCGGTGGGCGTAGTCGGTCAGCCGGGCGAGCACCGGGATGATGGTTTCGCTGCCGGTCACGTAGAGCCGGCCGTCAGCCCTCATGAAGTCGACCTGAGTATCCACGTCCCAGAAGATTGTTGCCATTCTGTATCCCTTGTCTGGTGAGCGGTGAGCAGTGGGCGGTCAGCGGGCTCTTCCCGCTCACCGCTTACCGCTTACCGCTCACCGAACGATCTCCAGCCGCGGGTTAGGCTGGTTTTCCCGTCCGACCTTGGCGCACGGTTTCCCCTCCCGGCACACCACGTCGGCGGTGAAGTCGAAGCGGCCCTGGAAGAGCGAGCTGCCGACCCCATAGGCATCGACCGGCACCTGAAGCCGCTCGAATTCCTGGATCTTGTCGACGGTGAACCCGCCCGACACGATGATCCGGACACCGGTAAAGCCTCGGGCGTCGAGCGACTGGCGCACGTTCCAGACGAGCTGGGGGCAGACGCCGGTGGGACGAAACCGCCCCATCTGGGGGAGGACCGAGCGATCGACCAGCATCTCGCTGGTGTCGATCCGCACGCCGTAGAGCCGGTCGCCCATGGCCTCGGCCACCTGCAGCGCGGTCCGCACGCAGTCGTTCTCGAAGTCCACCAGCGTCACCAGCCGCACGCCGGGATCGATGTGATCGGCGAACTTCCGGGTGGCGAGCACGGTGTCGCCGCCGTACGCCGCGATGAGGGCGTGCGGGACGGTGCCGATGCCCTCGCTCCCCCACCAGGAGGCCTGCGCGTCGGTGGAGACGCCGATCGCGCCGGCGATGTGCGCGGCGTAGCCGTCCCCGGTCTGCACCAGCCAGTGATCGTGGCGCGCAGGGAAGAACATCACTTCCTTGGGGCGGGCCGCGTCGACGACGCGCCGGGTATTGGTGCCGACCCGGGTGCGCCGCGACAGCACGCCGAGGTACAGGGTTTCCAGGTGTGCGAAGGCGTCGTAGGGGCCTTCGATCATCAGCACCGTTTCCCATGGGGCGATGGGGTCGCCGTCATACAGCGCCCGCACCTCGAGCTCGTCCCACTCGATGGCGCAGAGCCTGAGGATGGCGATCGCTTCGTCGATGCCACCGAGGAAGGCGTGGCTCTTGCCGAAGACCTGCATGGTGACGCGCGGGCGGCTGGCGTCGGCGAGGAGGATATCGCGGGCCCGAGTGAAGTACTTATCGGAGTAGTAGCCCGCGCGCATCTTCTCGACCGGGAGATTGAAGATCGCGGGATCGAGGCGGGGTCTCCGGGTCATGATGGGGTTCCCGCGAAGTGCCGGGCGCGGAGCGCGGCCAGGAGTCCCCGGAGCCCGCGCGCCTGGCGGGCTTCCGGATAGCGGTCGATGAGTCGCCGCACTTCGACCATTGCGCGCCCCGGATCGTCGAGCCGCTGCTCGTAGAGTTCCGCGAGCGCCAGGCCGAGGCGCATGTCGTCGGTCGGCCGGAGCCGATCGGCATCCCGCTGCAGCGCTTCGAGCTCCGCCACCGCCGCGAGCGGCTGCCCGAGCGGGCCCGCGAGGAGGTCGGCGCGCCGGAGCAGGGCGGGGAGGCGATCGCGCGGTGTTTCGGCGCGTTGGCGGTACGCCTCGGCCGCGGCGTCGGCATGCCCGCGCGCCGCCAGTGTTTCTTCCGCCGAGAAGCCGGCTCCCGCCGGGATCAGTCCCACGTTGATCAGCACGGTGTTCAGAAACTCGATGAGGGGGTCGAGCACGGCGTCCACCATGCCGGACATGAATCCGAAGAGGGTCCAGAGGAGGCCGGCAAGCAGCAGCGCGCGCGGCTCCACTCCGGTAAGCGCCAGCACCAGGGCAACCACCGCACCGCCGCCCATGAAAAACGCAATGACGGCCCGCAGGTACCGGAATGGATCGGTGTCGAGGGTTTTGGCGCGGCCGCGCAGGCGTTCGGGAAGGAGCGACACGCTCCGAAGGTAGAGGCGGGCCAGTGGCGCGGCAAGTTGACAGGAGTGGCCGTGTCCCCCTGATTCTCTGGTCTCCCGGTCCGCCCTTCACCCTCTGGAGCGTCCAATGACCGACTCCGTCAGCCGCCGCGGTTTTCTTGGCACCGCGGCCCTCGCCGCGGCAGGGACGGTGCTTCCCGAGTCGTTGCATGCGTCGCCGCGGGTTCCGTGGGTTCGGGCGGGCCGCGCCGCCCGATTCGTCGCGGTGGCGTCCACCAACGGCCTCCGCGGAGTCAGGCTCGCCGTCGAGCTGATGACCAAGGGTACGGATACGCTCGACGCAGGCGTGGAAGGGGTCAAGATCCAGGAGCTCGACCCGAAGGACAGCTCAGTCGGATACGGAGGGCTGCCCAACGAAGAGGGCGTGGTCCAGCTCGATGCAAGCTGCATGCATGGTCCCAGCAAACGAGCCGGCGCGGTGGCGTGTCTCGAGGGAATCAAGACGCCGAGCGAGGTCGCCCGTCTGGTGCTCAAGTACACCAATCACATCCTGCTGGTTGGAGATGGCGCCAAGCGATTTGCGCTCTCCTACGGATTCAAGGAGGAGGATCTCCTCACCCAGGACTCGCGCGAGGCGTGGCTCCGGTGGCGCGCCAATCGCGGGGCCCAGGATGACTGGGTCAACGTGGACCAGAGGACGCCCCCCTTGGCGCGGCCCACCGGGACGATCAACATGAATCTGGTGAACGACAAGGGAGAGATCTCCTCGATCACCACCACCAGCGGGCTCGCCTGGAAGATTCCGGGGCGCTCGGGCGACTCTCCGATCATCGGCGCGGGGCAATACACCGACGGCCAGATCGGCGCCGCGGGATCCACCGGGCTGGGCGAGGCAAACATCATGGTCTGCGGCGGCTTTCTGACGGTGGAGCATATGCGTCAGGGGATGAAGCCCGCGGACGCCTGCCTCGCAACGCTCAAGCGGCTCGTGGCGATGACGCCCCCGCGGCTGCTCGACCCGCAGGGCCGGCCCACCTTTCAGGTTCAATTCTATGCCGTCAACAAGGCCGGTGACTACGGCTGTGGCGCGCTCTTTCCCACCCGCTACGCGGCCTGCGACGATACCAACGGGGCTCGGGAGCTGGATGGCGCCCACCTCTATGAACAGCGCTAGCCGGCTGCGTTTCCTCGTTCTGTCCGTCGCCGCGCTGGTGGGCGGCGTGACCCGCGCCGCGTCGCTCGCGGCGCAGGATACCACAGTCGCCACCCCGGTAGCCAAGGCGCCGTGGCGAACGAATTATTTTCCATATTTGCTCGGCAATCCAACCACCGGACTCATGCTGGTGGCCCACATCGATTATTTCCGCCAGGCCGACTATTACGACCGGGTTCCCCACGAGGGCATCCTCTCCTTCGACGGCACGGTCAGCGCGCAGGGGAGCTGGTCGCTCCTCGGGAGACTGCGTGCGCCGGGGCTGGTTCGGGGGTGGCGTTTCGCCCTGGACGCCGGCGCCTCGAGGGAGTCGCGGTTCGGATACTTCGGCTACTCCCCGGCCGACGCCGCGCCCGATGACAATTCGGACCGGGTCCACCGCAGCCGGTATTTCACGCGCGCCGAGATCACCCGGCACATCGCCGGACCGCTTTCGGTCGCGGCCATGCTGGGTGTCGAGCGCACCAGCTGGTCCCGGCTTCCGGGTGCCACGGCGTTCGCGCTCGACTACGGTGACGAGCTAGCGCAAACCGATGCAGGCGGTCGGGTCAGCCTGGTGCTCGATACCCGCGACAGGGAGTTTCTGGTCAACCAGGGCATGCTCGCCGAAGTTGGCCTTCTCGTCGGCGGTGGCGGGGAGCATCGCGAGTTCGATGTCATCTCTTCCGGGCCGTACACCGGGTGGTACGCCCACCTGCGGGGGTACGTGAGCCCCCGGCAGGGAACGATGGTCGCGGGGCGGCTCGCCGCGCGGAGCGTGGGCGAGGAAGCGACGCTTCAGGCCCGGAACACCTTGCCCGGCTGGGAGGGCGGAGTGGATGCGCTCGGAGGTCCATATGCGCACCGGAGCTTCACACCCGGGCGCGTCGCCGGGCAGGGACTCCTCCTTGGCAGCCTCGAGGTGCGCCACAATCTCCTCGACGTCGGCGACTACGGAGCGGTGACCCTGATCGGCTTCGTGGATGGGGGACGGGTCTTCGAGCAGGAAGATTTCAGCCTCACCACCAGCGGCTGGAAGATCGGCGGTGGCGGTGGATTGGCCTTGCGAGTGCTGCGGTCGTCGCTTTTGGTCTTCAATTTTGCCGGTGGGCCGGCGGGCTTCACATTCTCGATGGGAACGGGCTGGGCGTTTTAACTGCGGTGAACGGTGAACCGTTCTCGTAGACGGTCTCTGGTTCCCTACGACCGGGGGCCCACAGATGCCACAGAGAAAGCACCGTTGGAAAACCGGTTTGACGGTGCTACGAATCGCTTGTATTGGATTTCCATCCCCGGCATTCCGCGAGAATCATCGGCGCTTTTCATCTGTGAAATCCGGGGGCCCCACGGACAGGCGAAGCGATCCACTCCGCGCGTGGCTGAGCAGATCCCTGCGAGCTGTTAGTCGAGTCTCATCTTCCGTACCAGCTCGGCGAACCGCGGATCTTTCCGGATCGGATCGAGCAGCGGTTCTACGTTGAGATAGGCGAGCCAGCCTCGCCGCTCGGCGCGGGCCCGCTCCAGCCACTCGAAGGTGCCATCGACGTCTCCGAGCACGAGATGCAGCCGGGCGAAATCCACCGGAGAGACATAGCGGGTTCGCGATGTCTCAGTCAGCGTGGCCAGCGCGCTCTCCGCCTCGGCGCGGCGCCCGCGCAGGACCGCGAGGTGTCCCAGGGCGGCCACGGCGTGATGGTTGGCGCCCCGCGCGCCGGCATCCGCCTCGCGCAGCGCCGCTTCGGCCTCGTCGTAGCGGCCGGCCTGGATCAGGGCGAGCCCGAGCACCCACTGGGTCTCTTCGCTGGTGGGATTGAGGCCAAGCGCGCGCCGGAGCTGGGGGACCGCCTCGTCGGTGCGGCGCGCGAAGTAGTAGAGCCATCCCAGCGATCGGCTGACCGACGGCGAGACCATGTCGAGATCCTGCGCGACCCGGCCCTGGGTGATCGCTTCCTCGGTACGAGACATGGCGAGCAGATACCAGGAATACCATTGCCGAGCCGTGGCGTAGCGCGGATTCAGCTCGATCGCGCGGGCAAAATGAATTCCCGCCGCTTCCCAGTCCCAGTCGTGGATGAACAGCACCCAGGCGAGTGAGGTGTGCGCTTCGGCCAGCCCCTCGTCAAGCGCAAGGGCGCGGCGGGCCTCTTCCCGCGCGCGGCGCATCCCCTCCATCACCGGCGCGCCGCGATAGTCCACTTCCAGCGCGTAACAATCGGAGAGTCCGCTGTACGCCAGGGCGTACCCGGGATCCTCGGCCGCGGCCTGCTCGAAGTATTGCACCGCCTCCGCGATCCCTTCGCGGGTTCGCTTGTTCCAGGCAAATCGGCCCTTCAGATACAGCTGCCATGCGCGCAGGTTGTCGGTGTATCGCTTGGCCGCCGGATCGCGGAAATCGCCAAGGAAGGTCGCGCGGAGGGTTTCCACAATCGTCCGCGCAATCTCGTCCTGCAGCGCGAAGATGTCGTCCATGCGGCGGTCGTAGCGCTCGGACCAGAGCAGCCGTCCATCGGTCACGTCGGTGAGCTGCGTGGTGATCCGAACCCGAGACTCGGCGCGCCGCACGGTGCCCTCGAGAATGACCGAGGCGCCCACCTCCGATCCCAGCACCCGCACGTCCTCCTTGCGGCCCTTCAGCGCGAAGACCGACGTGCGCGAGGCGACCCGCAATCCGGGGACGTTGGCAAGCGCATTGATGAGCTCATCGGTGATGCCGTCGCTCAGATACTCGTTGCCGGGGTCGGGGCTCGCGTTCACGAAGGGGAGCACGGCGACCGGACGCTCGGCCGCGCGGCGCGCCGCCGTCGCCCCGCCCGTATCGGTGAGAGCGGTGGCGAACTCGGCGATCGTGCCGAACCGGTCGTCGGGAGATTTTGCGAGGGCCCGGAGCACCGCCCGCTCCACCGGTTCAGGAACGATGGGGCGACGGGCTCGAAGCGGCGGAGGCGTCGCGACGAGGTGACGGCTCAGGGTGGCCTGCGCACTCGGACCCCGGAATGGCGGCTCGCCGGCCAGCATTTCATACACCACGCAGGCGAGTGAATAGAGATCGCTCCGGCCGTCGAGCTCTCGCTCGGCGGCGGCCTGCTCCGGGCTCATGTAGGCTGGGGTTCCCACCGCCAGCCCGCGCGAGGTCACATTCTCCGCGGCGGCAACGGTGATCGCCCGGGCAATGCCGAAGTCCGCCACGACCGCCTGGCCCTCATGCAGGAGAATGTTCTCGGGCTTGATGTCGCGGTGCACCACGTTTTGCCGATGGGCATAGTCGAGTGCCGCGGCGACCGAGCGGGCGATGCCGAGGGCCTCGTCGACCGGCAGACGGCCCTCGCGAACGAGTCGCTGGCGCAGCGACTCGCCGCCGATGAAGGGCATGACGAAATAGAGAAACCCGTCGCGCTCCCCGGAATCGTGCAGCGGCACGATCTGCGGGTGGCTCAGGTGGGCGGCGATGCGAATCTCGCGGAGGAAGCGGGCGGCTCCCTCTCCCGACGAGATGAGCTCGGGCCGGAGGACCTTGATGGCGACACGCCGCGCATGCTTGAGATCTTCGGCAAGGTACACCGTCGCCATGCCGCCGTGCCCCAGCTCGCGTTCGAGCCGGTAGCCCTCGGAAAGCGCCATACGCAGACGGTCGGGAACAGCGGCCAGCGGAACTCCTGGTGGCGAGGTTCTTAACGGTGGAGCGCGAGGGGCAGCGCGTCAACCACCGATGGCGGCGAGCAGCTCCTTGAGGGTCGATTCACCCCTGTCGCGGGCGTACCAGCCGCGGGCATAGGCGTAGCGCTGCGGGGTGGGCATCATCTTCCGGGCCATGACCCAATCCTGCAGGACCGACGGGCGGGGACCCCAGTGTCCGAGCTCGCCGAACTCCGCATCCAGCGCGATGGCCACGGGAATGGAGCGGGTTCCATTGGTGAGATAGCGATTCATCACCGAGGGATACTGATCGCGTTCCAGGATCCGCAGCTCCATCGCGGGAACCAGATCCGTGAGCCGGGCGAGCACCGGGACGGTGTTCGCCGCATCGCCGCACCAGTCCGCCGACAGCACCAGCAGCCGACGCACCGGGCCGCGCATGAACCGCTCGAGCGCCCATCCCGGCACGACGGCGTGATCGTAGACGCCCTTCCACAAGCCGAAGTGCTCCATTCCCGGCTGGAGGTAGGCGGGCCAGGGCACCGCTTCCTCCCACAACGCGGGGAACGCGGGATCCACTAGGCGCAGTCCTCGATGCGGACGCCGAAGCGCGCCAGACCGTCCACGTAGGCGCGGAACGGCACCGCCTCGTCGGGGGTATGCACGCCCCGCGCGGCGATGGTCCCGTCGGCCTGCATCAACGCCGTGAGGGAGAGGGAATACCCGGTCGTCCGCATCATGGCGCTGATGCCATACGCGGGGTCGAAGTAGTCGAGCAGCTCGAAAGCGACCTTTTCCGGCTTCCCCTCCTTCTCGCCCTCCACCACGACCCGGAGCGCCACGAGGTCACGCCCTTCGGGCTTGTACAGCTTCGGCTGAACCGCGGCGATGAACAGATCGCGCGGCACCACCGATTGGCCCTTGACCGGAATCGGCGTGTTGGAAATCAGCCCAAGCTCCCGAATCGGCCGCATGATCGCGACATGACCCGGATAGCGCAGGGTCTTGTACTCCATCGTATCGATCTTCCCCTCGAACGCGAAGGGCATCGTGCTGACGCCGCCGCCGGTATGGAAGGCCTCGAGGGTGCCGACCGGTGCGGGAAATTCCTGCGGCTCCAGCTCGGAAAGCGCGTCCACCTGGACAGCCTTGCCCTGGCGCAGCACCCAGGACGGCGTGGTGTAGTAGTCGAGCGCGCCCTCCAGGGAGTAGACGATCTGGTAGTTGAGCGGCGGCTCGGGGTGCTGGGGGAGTCCGCCGACGTAGATGCGCACGGACCGCGCGCGGTCCACCCGCCGGATTCCTTCCGCGGCGAGAATGTTCACCATGCCCGGCGCGAGCCCGCAATCGGGAATGACCGACACACCGCGTGCGGACGCCGAATCCTGCAACTTTTTCTGCTGGAAGACGATCTCGGTATTTCCGCCCAAGTCGCAAAAATGGCAACCCCCGTCGATGGCGGCCCGGGTCATCGGCTCGTTGAAGTAGTAGGGGAGGGCGCAGAGGGCCGCGTCATGCCCCTTCATCAACGCGAGGACCGTCTCGAAATCGCTGGCATCGAGCGGGACCGCGCGGAGGCGCTTGCCCAGATACGGCTGCAGGAACGGGGGCAGCCGGTTGGGGTGCAGGTCCGCGATCGTGACGTGCTCCACGCCCTCGTGCTGCAGGAGATTGTGCGCCGCGGCGCAGCCCTGAAGGCCCGCGCCAAGAACCAGCATCTTCATGGAGACCCCGGCGTGATAATTCCGAAAGCATGGAGCCCCGAAAATTAGCCGGTTGGGGAGCCGCATTCAACGCGAAGGCATGCCCGGATGATGGGTGAGATTGCGCAGGCGCGAAGGCTTGCCGCTCCAGTCAGGGTGCCGCGAATTGCCTCCAGCCAGGGGTCGCACCTCGAAGCCCCGGGCCGTGAAGTAGCCGATCGAATCTCCCCCCCAGCGGATCGCGCCGCCGGCTCCGGCAGCCAGTAGGCCGACTTCGCCGCTGGCGGCGGCTATGCAGAGTTCCCCGTTGGCGCACTCGCGGACCATCGCCGCCGGAGGATCGCCCAGCAGCTCGCCGGTCATGGAATCGGCTGACGGAAATCGGGAGAGTGGCACGGGCGAGAGCGTCCGAGCTCCCTCCGCCGGCAGTGTGAGGTATCCGCCGGCCTGGACCACGACGCCTGTTTCGTCGGGGTTCCACCCGATCCGAGTCGGCGGGGCCGAGCCGGGGGGGAGCCGCGCACTCCGCTCCACATTGCTGCGCAGATCGAGGATCACGACCGACCAGCGGGTGGAATCGGCTCCGGATTCGTGCCGGACAAAGGCGACCGCGGTGCCCGAAGGGGCAAGTCGGGGGAGCTGCTCGGCGGCGCGGGTAAAGGTGAGTCGAACAAAAGTTCCGCCCGCCGCCGGCGCGGCGTACAGGTCGGTCATCGAGTCGGCTCCCTCACCGACGCCGATCACGAACGCCTCTTCGCCGACCGCGATCCGGTTCGAGAGCGGGGTGACCGCACAGCCGGTGAGCGGTAAGAAGTGAGCGGTGAGCTGGAAGAGCCTCGACACGAGCCGCCATCTCCCCCGCTTACCGCTCACTTCTCACCTCTCACTGCTCTCCAGCGCTTCCCCAAACTCCTGCATGGACTGAAACCTCTCCTCCGTCTTGTGCGCGATGCTTTGCGCGATCACCCGCTCGAGCCCCTCCAGCAGGGTCGGGCAGGCCTGACGCAGGCGGAGCGGCTGGCCGGTGAGGTGGGCGAGCATCGTCTCCTGTGCTGTGTTCCCCTCGAAAGGAAGCCGGCCGGTCAGCAGCTCGAATCCCAGTACTCCCAGGGCGAAGATGTCGCTTCGGACATCCAGCGGCTTTCCCCGGATCTGCTCGGGGCTCATGAACTCCGGCGTTCCCAGGACGATCCCGGTGGCGGTGAGACGAGTGAGCTCAGGGCCGGCCACACTTTCCTTCGCCAGACCGAAATCCATCACGACCGCCCGATCGCCGCGGCCCTCCTCCGGGACCAGCATCACGTTCTCCGGCTTGAGGTCGCGGTGGAGGACTCCCGCGGCGTGCGCATGCTGGAGACCGAGGCACAGCTGGTGAAGCAGCGGCACCGCCAGGTTGGGAGGCATCGGCCCGTGCCGGGTTTCCCTCCGGGAGAGTGTCTCGCCGTCGAGAAAAGGCATCACCAGGTACGGCATGCCGGCCGCCTCGCCCCACGCGAAGATCCCGCAGACGTTTGGATGGTCGAGCCGCATCGCGACCTGCGCCTCGCGCCGGAGCCGCGCCACCGCTTCCGGATCACCCGAGAGGCGGGACATCAACACCTTGACGGCGACGCTCCGTCCCGATTCCCGGTCCCTGGCGCGATAGACGTACGCCATGCCTCCTTCGCCTACGCGCATTTCCATCTGATAGCGGCCGTCCAGTACCCGCCCGGAGAGTCCCGAGGCGGGATCGCCCCGGCGGGCGGGCGGGAGGCGGGATTCACCGGTCCGATGCAACCCGAAACTTCGCGGAGCGGTGGGTGCGGGAGCGCTGGCCGGAACGAGAGGAAATCCGTCCCGGGTGCAGAACTTCGCGGGGGGCTCAAAGGTCGCGCCGCAGCGCGGGCAGCGAAGCGTGCTCAATCCCGATACCGGTTGCGCCCGTCCGACTTGGCCCGAAGCAGGTTCCGGTCGGCAAGGTGCAGGAGGCCTTCGGCGCCCACCGCCCGCTCGTCGGGGAACGTGGCCAGTCCGATGCTGATCGTGAGGGGAATCGGAACATCCGGCGGACCGAAGGCCGCGAGCGTCACCCGGCGGAGGATCCGGTCCGCGAAGAGCCGCGCGCCGGCGGTCCCCGTCTCCGGCAGCAACACGACGAATTCTTCTCCACCGTAGCGGGCGACGGTGTCGACCGCGCGCTGCTCGCGCCGGAGCATCTCGGCAAACTGCGCGAGGACCTTGTCGCCCGCGTGATGACCGAAGCGATCATTTGCGGACTTGAAATGATCGATGTCGATCATGACGCAGGTGAGGACCGTGCCGTAGCGGGTGGCCCGGTCCACCTCACGTTGCAGCCGCTCGTCCAGCGCGCGCCGGTTGTAGAGGCCGGTCAGCGGATCCGTCTCCGCCAGCAGTCGCATGGCGCTCTCGCGATGGCGCGACTCCTCGTGATCCTGCGACTTCTCGATCGCCGCCGCCGCCGACTCCACGACCCGCGCCGCGAAGCGGAGATCGGCGTCGCCCAGCGGCGGGTCGCCCGGACCGGTGCGGAGGAAGAACACGCCCGCGCGCTCGCCCCGGAGAGAGAATGGCAGGACGAGCGAGGAGGTGGTCTGCGTATCGGAGACCGACTCATACAGGGGGTGCGAAGTGGCGTCCTCGACCAGGACGACTTCTCCGGTGCTCAGCGCTTCGCGGATCTCCGGGTAGCGGCCCATGTCCACCGTCAGGTCCCGGAGCATCGGGTTCTCCGATGCCGCGGCCACCGTCGCCCGTGTCGCTCCCGGCTTTCCGAAGATGATGGAGCATCGCGGAATGCGGAGACCCGTCGCCACCTGGCGCACCAGCACCTGCAGCAGATCGTGCGGAGGCAGATTCGTCGTCAGCTCCTGGAGCAACGCGACGAGCGCCGCCTGCGACCGCGCCTCCGCCCGGGCCTGGTTGAGCGCGCGCCCGGCGCGCAGGTGCGTGCGAATCCGGGCCAGCAGTTCGCGGACCCGCACCGGCTTGGTGATGACGTCGGAGGCACCGAGCCGGAGCGCCTCGACCGACGCGTCTTCGGGGGAGGTACCCGTGAGCGCCAATATCGGCAAATCGGCGTACGCCGGAACCCGGCGGATGGACTCCAGGATCGATCCGCCGCCCGGTCCGGGGAGCGAGAGATCCACCAGGATCAGATCGACGGGGCGGGTGGCGAGGAATTCTTCGAGGGCGAGCGCGGTGGACAGACTGGTGGCGTTGTAGCCGTTTTCGGTCAGCAGGCGGCAAAGCGTCCGGGTGAACGTCTGGTCGCCGTCCAGCACCAGCAGGTGCGGAGTATCCGCGGCGCTCATGCTACGCCGTGAGCCGCGCGAAGAGATCGGGATCCACGTTCCCCCCGCTCAGAATGGCCGCGACCGGCCCGTCGGGACGAACCGCCCCGGAGAGGAGCGCCGCGACCGTCACCGCCCCGGACGGCTCGATCCGGAGGCCCATATCGTGGAAGAGAAAGCGCACCGCCTGGGCGATGGACTCATCCGAGATACGCAGCGCAACCCGGACCCGTTGCCCGATTGTGCGCCAGGGAATCGTGCCGAGCGCAATCGGAAGCAGCCCGTCCGCGATGCTCGCGGTGGACTGGAGCGAGACCGGCTTCCCCGCCTCGAGGGCGGCGGAGAGCTTGGCCGCCCCAACCGGCTCGACCCCGATCAGGCTCACAGGGTGGTGGAGGGCAATGGCCGCCGTGCAGCACCCGGCCAGGAGGCCCCCCCCGCCGACGGGTGCGAGCAGGGCCGAGAGCCCGGGCTCACGATCGAGGATCTCGAGCGCGCAGGTGGCCTGTCCCAGGATCACGTCGGGGTGCTCGAAAGGGTGGACCATGGCGAGGCCCTCCCGTGCCGCGATGCCGTCCGCGGTCGCGGCCCGCTGATAGCGGTCCACCAGGACCACCTCAGCGCCTTCGGCACGCACGGCATCGACCTTCACCGGCGGGGCGTTGTCGTTCATCACGATCACGGCGCGAAGGCCGAGCCGGCGGGCGACCCAGGCGACCGCGCGCCCGTGATTGCCGCTGGAATGGGCGATGACGCCCGCCGCCCGCGCCGGTTCGGGAATCCGGGTGACGGCGGTCCACGCACCGCGGACCTTGAACGCGCCGACCGGCTGCCATTGCTCGCACTTGAGCCAGACCGGAACGCCGAGCTTTCGCGAGAGACCGGGTGCTTCGATCAGCGGGGTACGAACCGCGACGCCCACGAGCGCCTCCGCTGCGGCTCGTAATTCCTCGATTGACGGACCTGCCGCCCTGCCCTCCAGCCGCCCCACCGCCCCGTCGGCCACTTACTCCGCCGCCACGCCCGGCGCCGGCGCTTCGTCCCCCGTCGGCTCCTCCGCGCCGCCCTCGTCCTCCTTGACCACGCGGGCCACGTCGACCAGCAGATCGCCCTCGTCGAGGTGCATGACGCGCACGCCCTGGGTATTGCGCCCGATCACTCGGATTCCGTCCACGGGCACCCGGATGATGATGCCACCCTTGGTGATCATCATCAGCTCGTCGTCGGGGAGCACCTCCTTGAGCGCCACGAGACCGCCGGTCTTCTCGGTGTTGTGCAAGGTGATGATCCCCTTGCCGCCCCGCTTCTGGACCCGGTAGTCCGACAGCTCCGATCGCTTCCCGAATCCGTTCTCGGCGACGACGAGCAGGGTGGAGTCGCGCCGAATCACCACCATGCCGATCAACGCGTCGCTCCGGTCGAGCTCGATCCCCTTGACCCCGGTGGTGGCGCGGCCCATCTCCCGGACATCGCTTTCGTGGAACCGGATGCTCATCCCGCCCCGGGTCGCGAGGGTGATGTCGTTGTTCCCATCGGTGATCTGGACGTCGATCAGCTCGTCGCCCTCTTCGATGTTGATGGCGTTGATGCCGTTGGCGCGCACGTTTCCGTAGGCGGAGAGCACGGTCTTCTTGACGGTGCCGTTCCGGGTGGCAAAGAGGAGCCACTTGTTGTCGGCAAACTCCCGCACCGGCACCAGCGCCGCGATGCGCTCCTCCGGGCGGATGGCGATGCACTGCACCACCGGCTTGCCCCGCGCGGCGCGCCCGCCCTGCGGGATTTCGTGCACCTTGAGCCAGTAGACCTGGCCCTTGTCGCTGAAGAACATCACGTAGTCGTGGGTCGACGCGATGAAGAGGTGCTCGATCCAGTCGTCTTCCTTCGCCGTGGCGCCGGTGAGCCCGCGGCCGCCCCGGCGCTGCTTGCGATAGGTGGAGACCGGGATCCGCTTGATGTAGCCCCAGTGGGAAATGTTGATCACCATATTTTCTTAGGCGATCAGATCTTCCA